>Ga0209382_10002768_pt1 | contig 24989 bp, 23 predicted proteins | sample SoiMetdeltSBSDD5_FD_187599 | JGI IMG/M metagenome (GOLD analysis project Ga0209382, IMG submission 187599) | Bulk soil microbial communities from a Populus tree surrounding site in Tennessee, USA - Soil MetaG P. deltoides SBSDD5 (SPAdes) (version 2) | ecosystem: Environmental > Terrestrial >... | reverse complement strand
TCAGGACAGCGACCTCTCAACGGCCCTGGTCCGCGCCGAGACAATGCGCGCGTTCGGTCGGCTCTCCGCACAGCAGATCAACTGGACGCCGCGTGCTGGAGAGTGGAGCATGGGCAGCGTCGATGACCGCCAGCTGCTAGAACGGCTTTGATGGCTCGCGATGTTGCACTCGAGAACTGCTCGTTCTCGAGGTTTTCCTCGAGGCGCCGCACGAGTTCTGATAACTCGGTGAGGCGAGAAATACCAGCGAACCTGACGATTTGAGCTGAGACGATGCCTCCGCCGCGTATCGCGCTCGTCTTGAAGCGCCTCGAACTTGCCGAGGAGATCCGAGCGAAGCTCGACGCCGGCAAGATGCCTCCGCGGATGAAAACGCTCAAAGCCTTCGGCGTGCGCATTACGCCGAAGCTCAAGAAACTGATTCAGAGCGCAAATCGCCTCGATCGCTTGATCCGCGCGATGCAAGCACAGGGAATGCACCGGCGAGGTCCCTCGGTGCAAGTTCGAATTTTTGCGCAAAGCTTTTCGCCCGAGAATCGCCCGGGCTCCGCCGCAGATCCTATCCGTTGTGAGCCTGCTCTCGACTGAAACGCCGACGAAGATTTGCTTGTGGAGGCTTTTTCGATGACTGCCGCTGCCGTTCACTCCGAGGTTGTTGGGCCGCCACGGCACTCATGGCGCGTGCTGCTTTGGATCATGCCGCTCACGCTGCTGTGGACACTACTGATCTACTGGCAGCCGATCATCTCGGCCAGAGGCGTTCCAACCACGGCCGTCCGGCTGATTGACGTATGGGCTCATCGCGGTCGGTATGTGGCGCGGCCTCGAAAACACCGACCTGACGTGGGGCCAACGCCGCAGCGCCTCAGCCACTTGCGTACTGTGCGCTCACTTACACGAAAGGCTGTAGCGAGCGCGCGGGGGGGGGGAGGCCAAATCCTCAACCTCGAAACGGTCTAGTTTTTCGGGGCAGGTCCCTTCGAAGTCTACATGCCAGATTCTCCCTAACAAATGTGTCGGCAGTGTAGTCGGTCCGCCAGAATCGTTTCCGAGACTATGGGGATTCGGCAATCCGGTGGTCAGACGCATTTTGAGCGAAACTTAAATACGTCGCTGTCAATTATTTTTCTAACGTTTTGCCCCTTCGCTTCTTAGCATACCGTCTGCGTTTCTCCTTTACTTCACAAGGACTGCGTGTGCCATTGTCGATCGGCTGACCGACTGGCGGGCAGAATCGTCGGCTCGCGTGACCTGCGAAAAATACCCGTTGGCACGCTTCGCATTTTCGGAGATGAGCACCGTTAATCTGATCGGCGAGGAGCCAATATATACACTCCAATAGGCTGGATATCGTGAAGACCGATAACGTTCTGGCCTCAGACCCAGACCGACTTCGGTACTGCGAGAGCTCCAAGGCGTGGCGCCGGCGGACGCGAGCAAGGTTCTCATCGAGGATGACCGCAATTACAGAATCGCCGATCTGAGCGGGCGCCTCTTCCCAAGAGGCAATGCCGATCGATTCGCTGATTGGGCCGCGCGCATATCGGAAAGTAATCCAAGTACTGTCCGGTTCATCCTTTTCTCTCTCAACCGACTCGCGGAATCGCTCACGTAATATAAGAAACGCCTTTGGGAGATTACCACTAGCCTCCGCCAACCGCATTACCAGATCGACGTTTCGCGCGTGCGCGCGAATCCAGGAAGCTGATTCTGTATCTCTCAAATTCTCGTAATCCCAGGCCTCGCACATCTCCTTGTAGCCCAGGCGCCCGCGGCGATTCACGAAGGCCCGCAATTCCGCGTCGTCTCCGTGTGCGACGCGCGCGAATTCATACGGAAGTTCTCGACATGTTGCTGGATAATAGTGACTGCGTCGAATCGTTCCGTCCTTTGGAACGACATCCTCACCGAGGAACTCCCAGTCCTCTGCTGTCCACCTGAGTGCCACGCCTCGTGCAGAGACGCTTTCTTGATACTCCGCGTCTTCCGAACCATTCAGGATGAGTACTGGGGGTTCTGGCGGTTCTGGCGCCCGGCCGGACGGCAACAGCGGCGTCCATCCTTCTCCGGAAGAAGATCCGTCATGTGCCATGGATGTTCCTGGTGATTTTAGGGTCCAAAAACAGCCACACTTGTACCATGTAAATTTCGGTTCCGCTGCGTACAGTCGCGGCCGTGAGTATTGAGGCGATATCGAGTTCGCTGGGGGAAATCCTCGACCTCACCCAAACTATTACTTCTAACCACGGTGTTGCGACCAGCCTCCGGTGTCATGGCGGCGATGTCGCGTGGGCGCGACGCCACGCGGCTCGGCTTTCCACGATCCGCGAAGAGCGACGACGTTGACTCAACTGGGGGCCCATGAATATCGTGGAGACTTCACCTCGCGGGGGCAGCGCAAGGCATCGAAGCTGTACAAGGGCTTAGGCACCTATGACGCAGTCACACCCGCACGCATCGACGCTCTCATCGCCGCCTCGCGAAAGGCAGCGGTCATCAGGACTCAGACGACCGTGGGCAGGCAAGGTGTAGCCGAGCCGCGCTTGCGCGAGTCTCGCCTTCAATTCAACTGCCAATCAGAGGCGGCCGGCGTCGATTCCGAGAGGCCCGCGTCACTATGCAACGCCGGCCTACAACGCATCAAGGCCGCGGGATGAGCGAAACTTCGTCGGCTCGGTCATATAACTTGTCCGACTGCTCACCGAACGTCCCGCCCTACGGCCGCCCTCAGGCGTTGTCTGAGAAATTGACGACCGAATCGAAGCGAAATGCTGAAGTCCTCCGCACGACGCCGCTGGTTGCCCAGTGGGTTCGACCACCGGATACTAGGGCCCGGCGACAGCGCGGCCGCGATTCGGGCCGGAGGACCGAAGTCATGGCGCCGACGGTAGAAGAGCACGTACGGCTGTTCTCGTCGTACTTGTTGAGGCAAAAGGGGCGCGCAAAAGAGGGGGTCGAGACCTATGGGTGGACCCTTCGAAACATGATCAACGTCATGGTCGGCGATCTTGGTCGAACCCCAACGGTCAGCGATCTCCTGAACGACCGACTCGTGTACGGTTGGCTCGACAGAATGACGAACGGAGAAATAAGCAAGCCGCTCTCGGCAAACACGATACGCACCAGGCTGGCGACCGTATCCAGTTTTTGCGACTGGCTAGTCAAGCGTGGAGTGTTGCCAGTGAACCCGATCACGAAAGTAGAGAGGCCACCGCGTCATCGCGGAGCCCGACCGGGCGTCCCGGCCACTTCGTTAATGGATAGCTTCGTCGCTGCGGCTATAGAGCGGGGTAAGCTGCGAGACGCTGTCCTTTTTTCACTACTCCGCTACAGCGGGATGCGTCGAGGATCGGTCGTAAGCCTACGCATTCGCAACCTCGACGACGGCTGGGGCCTTCGCGACGTTCCAATGAAAGGAGGCAAGACCCGAGACATTCCTTTGCCAAAAGCGGTCAATGACCTGCTGCGGCAATACGTAAGTCGCCAACTCCCTAACGAGACCGATGTGCTGACGGAAGCGACACCACTTTTCTGGTCGTCGTATGGTCGCCGCGGACTCGGGAAGGTGCGCCGTCCGATGAATGGAAAGAACCTTTGGCGACTATGCAAGACATATAGCCGTATCCTCAAACTGCCGCCGGAACAAAGTATCTGGCCACACGCCTTCCGCCACGGCGTGGCGATGGAAGTATACGAACAGTACGGCGACCTCGAGAGGGTGCGGGCATTGCTCGGTCACCAGAGTATCGAGACGACGCAGGCGTACGCGCAAATCCGTCCGAGGATGCTCAAGGAAACGGTTAGCTTCTATGAAACAAAAGCCGCAGCGGCACTAGAAAACGGGCGAGACGAGGTGGGTCGGGTTTAAAGACGCTTCCGACGCGTCTTTAAATCGGTGAGAAATAACCATAACAAAATCAACATGGTGGCCCCAACGGGATTCGAACCCGTGTTTCAGTCACGACTACGTTTTCGCTAGACAGATCGCGACTTAGATATTGTTTAGTTCCTAAAAAGTCAGCGCGACTAAAACGCGCAGGCGGTCGGCATCGGCGCGCGACCCAGCCGCTTCCTGATTAACCGTCCCTCTTTGGGCGGGTATCGGTACATCGGTCCGAGCGCCTCTCTGCCGAACGGAGGGGTCTTCTTGACTCCTGCCACCTGCGATGACTGCCGACTCAAGGGGACGGGTAATGACGCCGACTGACACCGGACTGCGACCAACACCGGACTGACCCTTCACGCCCGGCCATAGCCGCCGGTTAGCTGTCGGCCGCAGGGCCCATTGTCGCCACATGCGGGACTGTTCGGACCTCCCGCCCAACCACACGCGGGGGCGAATATCCCAACCCCCGAGCGTTCTACGACCGCCCGGACGGAGGAAGCCTCGTTTCACGGTCGGCCGAGAGGTGTGATCGACGGCGGATGAACAATCTGTAGCGCGGGAGGGTGGCCATGCGTGTCGCTCGCCAGTGGGCACTCGGCGCCGGTTTTCGTCCTCGCCGCGATGGCAGGCGGTCACGTATCAGCGCGGGTCGGCAGCCGGGAAGCCACGCACGTCGTTTTTGCTCGTAAGTTGGCGAATGCGCCTGGCAGGACGTTGACTGCGATCGTCGTGGATTACGAGCCGGGTGGCATGTCCACTCCGCATCGTCATGCGGGAGTTGTATTCGCCTACGTCGTCTCGGGCGCGGTGCGTTCGCGGTTGGATTCGGGCGAGACGCGCGTCTATCGCGCCGGCGACACGTTCTTCGAGGACATCGGCGTTCATCATGCCGTCAGCGAGAATGCCAGCAATAGTGAACGGGCCCGGCTGCTCGCCGTTTTCATAGCTGACGACGGCGCCAGGCTGACGACGGACGACCAATAGGAGGGGCACGTGAAGGCGATACGGATAAGCCAATTCGGGTCACCCGACGTGCTGGTCTATGTCGATGAGCCGGTTCCTCAACCGAAACCGGGAGAAGCCGTCGTAGAGGTCCACGCGGCCGGCGTCGGCCCGTGGGATGCGTGGATGCAGGAAGGAAAGACCGGCCAGGCGTTGCCATTCACGCCGGGCTCCGATCTCTCGGGTATCGTTCACGCGGTCGGCGACGGCGTCACGAGCGTGGCGCCGGGGGAGGCCGTATATGGTGTGACCAACCGCATGTTCACCGGCGCGTATGCAGACTATGCCGCTGCGGAATGCGGCCGTCTTGCCCCTAAGCCGCGCACGCTCACCCATGTCGAGGCGGCGGCTGTACCCGTTGTCGCCGTCACTGCCTGGCAGATGCTCTTCGAGCATGCACGGACCGAGGGCGGCCACACCGTGCTGGTACACGGCGCCGCCGGTAACGTCGGCTCCCTCGTAGTACAGCTCGCTCGATGGAAGGGCGCCCGCGTCATCGCGACCGCATCCGCCAAGGACACAGCATATGTTCGCGCGCTTGGCGCCGACGACATCATCGATTATTCGCGACAGCAGTTCGACACAATGGTGAGAGACGTCGATGCGGTTTTTGACACGGTCGGAGGCGAGACGCTCGAGCGGTCCGTGGCCGTCGTCCGGGCAGGCGGGATCATTGTTTCAGCGGTCGCGCCGCCGGACGCAGCGGCGGCTGCGCGTCGCTCCGTCCGAACGGCGTACTTCCTTGTCGATGTCACGACCGATCGGCTCCGCAACATCACGACCCTTGTCGAATCGGGCGCGCTGCGAACGACCGTTGGCTCCGTGATACCGCTGTCCGAGGCCGCACGTGCACACTCACTTCTCACGAGTCCGACGCGACCGCGGGGCAAAATCGTGTTGCAAACCGCGTCCGGCCTTCGTGACCTGGCAGCGTGACCCTAAACTCGCTTCCAGCGGTCCTCGGCATCCGTCCAACCCGGCATCTTCACCTTGACCCACGACCGTGTGACACCGCCGATGTACTTACGGGCCTCGTCCTTCGCCACGCTCCAGCACCTGCTGCCACGCTTCGATGCCGTTCGCGGCCAGTCGCCGGATGCGGCGGAAGGGCTCGCGGACGAGCGTCGGGGCCATCGGCGCGTACTGGGGTGTCACGGCCGGTGATTCTACGGACGCAGCTCGGTGGCCTTGGCGTTGCACATGCGCGAACGGCAACGGGCCGGCCGGCCATGCCGAGCCAGTCACTGAGCACTGCCAGGCTCGTGAGCTGCCTTCGGAACCGCTCGGCCGGCTCGTCTTCGTTTGTCGGAGCGGTGAATGCTCTCGAGATCGGCCGTCGCGACGCTATCCTTCCTCCGGACCCTGCCTACCAGCGTCGCGTGCGAGAGGTGCATCGCCGCGTACCTCCGCGCGGAGCGGCTGCACGTGCTGAAGATCATCCGCGAACTGATCGAAGCGGGCCGCATTCTGTGTCTGTACGCGGAGTGTCCGGTCTGCCGGGAGCGGGGTATCGTGGCCGAGGTCCGGCGCGAACGGGCGGCCTAACCGCCTGCGCGCAGCCGCACCTCCATCCGCGCGCTTTGAGTCGCGCGTCGCGCCGCTGTTCGAGCTGCATCGCCCTCGCGGCTTTGCGATGCGCGCGTACCCGCGTCATGCGCCGTAGCTCCGAGGGCTTGATGTAGTTACGCAGTGGGCGACGGGCAATGTCTTCCTCGGGTCAACCGCCGTATTTGCATCGAAAAATATTGCGACGCGTATTGCCACGCGAGGGGTCGAAAGTGGGGTTTTGCGGTGGCCCCAACGGGATTTGGCAGTGGGACGTGTTCCCAACGGTGCCATCTGAGGGCTTAGCGACGGTCCCCTGAACCGCCTAAACATGCTGTGTCCATGGTGCCAGCACGAGACCGCGCTGGGGCCGCGCTGAAGAGATGATGATCGTTCCGGAGTAGCCGCGAGTTATGCTAGCTGGTAGCTATCTGTCATCTCGCACCACGACTCTCACCCCGGGAATCGGCCCGGCGCATCGACGAACATCTCCTTCGCGGCTGCAGGACGGCGCGCTGGCTGAACGACGCGACGTTGACCAGCTAACGCGGGCCGCCGCGAACGTCGGGCCTCGTGCCCACGGGAGCCTTTGAGCATGGCGAAGACGACGGGACGACGCGAGTGGCTGTCCATGGTGGCGCGCGGCGCCGCCGTGACGACGCTGGGCGTCCTCAAGCATCCACGCGCTGCGCGGTCGGACGACACATGCGGCCACCCATGCATCAAGCACATCGTCGTGTTGATGATGGAGAACCGCTCGTTTGATCACATGCTCGGCCTGTTGATGGAGGAGATTCCCGATCTGCGCGGCGTCCGCGTCGGCGAGTGGAGCAACGTCGACGACAAGGGCACCGTGCACGCGCTGACGGCCGATGCGGCGTACCAGGGACAGTTCAGGGTGGATCCGCCGCACGATTTTTGGAGTGTGCAACAGCAGATCTATGCGCATCCCGGAGAGCCGGCGCCGGCGCCTCCGCGGCCGGACATGCGCGGATTCGCCGCAACGTACGCGCGTGCCGGCGGCAACCCGGCCAACGTCATGAAATGCTTCCGCCCGGAGCGACTGCCGACGATCCGCGCGCTAGCGAAGAGTTACCTGGTATGCGACAACTGGTTCGCCGCGCTGCCGGGTCCGACGAATTCCAACCGCGCCTTTGCGCACTTCGGCACGTCGTTCGGACGCGTCGACAACGGCCCCGTGTGGTTCATGGCGCTCAACCGGCGCCTGGAACACGGCATCTACGGTCGATTGCGCGATCACGGCAAGGCGTCAAAGATCTATTACTACAACTCGCAGAGTGGGACGATCGCGATGACGTTCCTGCCGTCGTACTACTTCGGGCTCTATCGGGATTTCCTCGACGACTGCAAGAACAACGCGCTGCCGGCCTACGCGTTCATCGAGCCGCCGTATGTCGATCAGGACGACGGCACGTTGGCCGCCGACCAGCATCCCGACAACTTCGTGCTCGCGGGCGATCAGTTCATCCGCAACATCTACGAGGCCATTCGGTCCAACGACGAGGTGTGGCGCTCGACGTTGCTCCTGATCGTCTGGGACGAGCACGGTGGGATCTTCGACCACGTGTCGCCGCCCACGCTGCCGTACGGTGACAGCTTTCGCTCGCCGGTGGGCTTCAACTTCGACCGGCTCGGCGTTCGGGTCGGCGCGATCGTGGTGTCGCCCTACGTGAGGCCGGGCGTGTCACACACGCTGTTCGAGCACGCGTCCATTCCCGCCACCGCCACGCAACAGTTCATAGGCCCCCCCGAGAGACACGCACCGTATCGCCGCGAGCAGCACGCCTCGACGCTGCAGCAGCTGCTGATCGACATGGCGCCGCGCATGGAGCGTCCCGAGTTCAGCCGGCCGCCGCGAGAGGCGCGGAACGAGTCGGCGGACGAGCCGATGATCCCGGCGTCGCTATCCGACCCCCGCACCGTCGGCCGCCCGACGTCCGGACCGACGCGATCGCCGTCGTCACTGCAGATCGAGCACGTCCGCGAGGTGCATCAGCTCCTGGCGTCCCGAAAGCCGAAACTCGCGTGCGCGCTCGATCCCGCGGGCATCACAACCCAGCGCGAGGTCGGGCAATTCATGCGAATGGCGCTGGCGGCCCTCCATCCCGAGCTGGAAGGCCGCGATTCCTAGCCGACCAGCTCGCCGTTGGATGACGGCGGCGATCGCCGTCTGGGCGCTGACCGTCCTGGCCGCTCCGCACGCGACGCAGGCGCAAATGACCAACGAGATAACGCCCGAGTCGCTCGGTCTATCCGTGTGTTCGAAACCGTCGGTGGAGCCGAGCAGCCTTCCGGTGGTCCGCGATCTACGCACGCAGTACCGCAACCTGTCCTTCGACGTCTGTCGCGTGAAAGAGGACTACAAGGACGGCGGCTTCCGCGGCATGCTGGAACGACAATTCGGGACCGTCCAGGATCTGATCGTCGACGTCTTCACCGGCCCCGGTTTGCATCCGACGATCGGTACCATCGTGCCCGAGAGCGGGACGGCGCTCGGTCTCGCGCTGAACGACGAGTGGCACATCACCGAGAGGCCGCATATTCGGTTCACAACCAGCGTCGAGGGCCGCGCGTCGGCGAACGGATTCTGGGCAGCCGGCGCGGTGTCCCACATGCAGTTCGACTGGTACCGTGCCTACGACGTCGGCTCGTTCCGGATGCCGCAGATGACGATCGCGATCAAGCATTTCGATCTTCCCGAGATGCCCTTCTTTGGTCTCGGGAACGAGACCTCGCGCAGCGATCGCTCGCTGTTCGAGCTGACCGAAACGGTGATGCCCATTCTCGTGGACTTCCCGGTGGCGTATGGACTGACGTTGTCTGCACAGTTCACCGCGCTCCATGCGGCGTCCGATCCGTCCCCGGCCTTTGTCAGCCGGTTCTCCGAGTCATCGGCGCCGGGCCTTCGGGCGCGGACGACCTATGTCGTCCCCGGGCTGATCGCGACGTATCGCTCTCAGGACCAGCTGTATGGTTTCTCCGGCGACGCCCGGGTCAGCTACGAGGCCTACGAGGCGGTCGACGGTGGGCCGTTCTCGTTCGATCGAATCGAAGCGCGTGGGGCCGTGCACTACGGTGTCGAGGACCAGTTGTTCGCGCAGGCGACGTTCCCCTATCTGCGGAGTCTTCTCGGCTCGAGCCGTTTCACGGCTGAGGCGAACCTGGTCATCAGTGACCCGCGGGCACACAACAGCGTGCCCTTCTATCTGCAGCCCACGCTCGGCGGCGGCGACATCCACAACGAAAATTGGCTGGGCAGCTATACGAACTACCGATTCAGAGCGCCGAGCACGGTCGCGTATGGCCTGAGCTATGAACGGCGACTGATCGACCCGCTCGGCATCTCCGTCTTCGCGCAATGGGGCAAAGTCGGGTCGAACGTCGGTGATCTCGACTTCGATCGACTGAAGCACAGTATCGGTCTCGGGCTCCAGTTACGGCTCGGCGGCCGAGCGGTGGCGGAATTTTCGTTCGCGTGGGGCGGCGGCGAAGGCACCCACTTCTACGCGACTGGCAATACTAATAACGCGATCGGGTTCGGAGCACGTGCGGCCGGCACCGTCGGCCTCCGCGGTGTGTTCTAGGCTTAATGCTCCTGGCGCTAAGTATTTGTGATTTGGGTCGTGGCCCAACGGGATTTGGCAGTGGGAGATGTTCTCTGTATCGCCCTTCGAAGGCCTAATTATGGCCGGACAAACGGTCGACTGAGAAAGAGCTCATGCGTTGCGAAGCTCCGTCTCCGGCTTCTCCAGCCAGTGCGTCATGCCCATCTCGCAGTACATCGTTACCGCGTCTCTACGTCGAGATGATTCCCCGGGGCCGGCGGCGGCCGACGTGCAAATGGGTGGGACATTCGGCGTAGGATCTATCTATCCAAGACTAAGAGGCAATAGGCTCTCGTCCATCTCCTTGGTAGCGTCGTCGCCGGGGGCTGGAACTGGAGCATGCGATGAAACCATCAGGGCGGCCCCTCCACCGACGGCAAGGCGTACGACGTTCTGAGCGGGATCTCGTTTCGGTTCTGATCGCCGAGGGTAGCCTCTCCAGCGACTGGCTTGTAAAGTGCGGGGACGATCGTTCGGTCGTCTCCAATCTCCCTCAAGCACAGGAGCTGCCGCACGACCCGGGCGTCAGTGCGTACGGCGCACATGGTCTGAACGACGACGCCCAGCTTGAGGCTGAAGCGGCGAGTCACGAACACGCCACCCGCGGCGCCGGCGATGGCTAAGTGGCGACAATCGCCATGTACCGAACGATAGGCAAAAATCATCCTATCGGTCGATTGCTCGACCGCCTTGGAATATCTAGATTCTCCATGGGTGCTGCGGCTCTTCTAGCTTCGGTGCCTGCCCGGAGGCGGCGTCGGAGGCGCGACCACGACCGTCTCCGGGCTCTAACTAACGTCATAGGCCACTCACTCGGCCCCGCCACGTCATAGCTCGTCCGCGTCATCGTGGTGTGTCGTCAGTCGCAGTCCAATAGCGTGGCGCAGCCTCTCCTCGCTCCCGGTTCTGAGGCGCGTCAGCCGCCGCGCGCTGTACCGCCTGCCACGGACTCGGCGCCCACGCGCTACCAGCATCCGCAGTGAGCGAGTGCTCGAAACACACTGAGCGCGCCAGCTCCGGCCGTTGTATCGCCGGAGCTCGAGCTCGTACTCCTGGCGGGCCATCCCCGCCACGATGTCGCCGATGCCGCGAAGAGACTCCAGCCTGCTGATCACGAGGGCTCGTCGGCTCCTGATGCTCCGCACAAAGCTCGATGCCGGCACCCTTCCGCACGGCAGTCCGCTCAGGCTGTGGGCGTCTTTGGTAGCGGGCACGAATGCGCGGTGTGCGAGGAGCGAATCCAGCGAGGGTCACCGCGCCGAGGGCTTAGTCCTGGTGCGGTGAATGGGCTTCCTACGTCCCTGTCACAGCAAAAACCCGAGATGGGAGAGTGATCGACCTTTCGTCGCTTAGGGCCAACGGGCACGGGGCCGCCGCTCGCAGCGACTGGGTGGCGCCGGTACGATCGAGTCGTGTCTTGGTCGCGATCGCGAGGTATGAGTCTGGTCCACGGCCCGCTGATCCTTGTCATCGCGCTTCTCGGCGTGCTCGGGCCAGCGTGCACACCCTTCCGGCCGACCGCGGCCCCGCCCGTAGCGCCCGCTGCCCCGGCCCGGTTGTCCGGGAGTCCCGAGGCAGTTTCCGAGGGGCCCTACATCCAGTGGCTCGTGGAGCGGTCGATGCTCCACCAGGCCGAGCTGACGGCACGACGGTACTCGGGGCAGGGCCAGCTCTGGCAGCGTCCGTACGCCGTGCCGCAACCCCGGGCCGCCTCCGCGCTGGCGTCAGTGTGGTTTACGGCCTACCCGGCCGCGCACATCACCCGGTCGAAGGAATCGGTGCTGCATAGCCTGAGCGATCCGGGACTCTGGCGGCTCTTCCGCGAGATGGGAATCACCGCGGTGCATACAGGACCCATGAAACGGGCGGGAGGGATTCGCGGGTACGAGTTCACGCCGACCGTCGATGGCAACTTCGATCGCATCAGCACCGAAATCGACCCCACCTTCGGCACCGAGGAGGAGTACGTGTCGATGGTCCGGCAGGCTCGCGACCACGGCGCCGTGATCATCGGCGACATCATTCCCGGCCACAGCGGCAAGGGCGCCGACTTCCGCCTCGCCGAACGCCACTACGGCGACTACCCCGGCCTCTACCATATGGTGGAGATCGCCGCCAACGACTGGAACCTGTTACCTGACGTGCCGGCCGGAAGGGATTCGGTCAACCTCGAGCCCGTGGTGGTCGATCAGCTCAAGACGCGTGGCTACATCGTGGGCCAGCTCCCGCGCACCATCTTCTACGAGCCGCACGTCAAGGAAAGTGACTGGTCGGCGACCGACGCCGTCGCCGGTGCCGACGGACGGACCCGCCGTTGGGTGTACCTGCACTACTTCAAGGAAGGACAACCCACCTTCAACTGGCTCGATCCCACCTTCGCCGCACCGCGGCTCGTGGCGGGCGACGCGCTCCACTCACTGCGCACGCTGGGCGAGCGCATGCTGCGGCTCGACGCCAACGGCTTCCTCGGCATCGAAGTTGGGCCGAGCAACGGCCGCGCCTGGTCCGAGGGCCACCCGCTGTCGGTGACCGCCAATCAGCTGATCGCCGGACTGGTGCGCAAGCTCGGCGGCTTCACCTTCCAGGAGCTCAACCTCACCCTCGAGGACCTCCAGGTCATGTCGCTGGGGGGCGCCGATCTCTCCTATGACTTCGTGACCCGCCCCGCGTATCACCACGCTCTCGTCACCGGCGACGCCGAGTTCCTGCGCCTGATGCTGGGGCTCCAGAGGAGGTACCAGATCGATCCGGCGAGCCTCATCCATGCGCTCCAGAACCACGACGAGCTCACCCTGGAGCTGGTGCACTTCTGGACCCGCCACAAGGACACGACGTTCACCTTCCGCGGCAGGACTCTGAAGGGCAGCGAACTCAGGGACGTCATCCGCGCCGAGATGCACGAGCGGCTCCTCGGCCCGGCGGCGCCGTACAACCTCGAGGCTGCCAACGGCGTCTCCTGCACGACGGCCACCGTCGCCGCCGCCGCCCTCGGCATCCGCGATCTCACGCGTCTGACCGACGCGCAGAGGCAGGCCATCCAGCGTGCTCATCTGCTCCTGGCGATGTACAACGCCATGCAGCCGGGCGTCTTTGCGCTGTCCGGCTGGGATCTCGTGGGCGCCCTGACGTTGCCAGCGGAATCCGTGAAGACCCTGCTCGCCGATGGTGACACGCGCTGGATCAACCGGGGCGCCTACGATCTGCTCGGCATCAATCCGGCACCGAACCGATCGAGCACTGCGCTACCTCGCGCGCCGACACTCTACGGCACGCTCGTCGACCAGCTCCAGCGGCCCGGATCGTTCGCCTCGCAGCTGAAGAAGATGCTGCGTGTGCGCGCCGAATATCGGATCAACGAGAGCGAGCAGGTCGACGTCCCGGTCGTGAACGCACGCGGCTTGGTGGTCATGGTCCACCGGCTCCCTGCCGCCAAGGGCGTTCAGGTCACCGTCCTCAACTTCGGGCGCACCGCCATTCGCGAGACCGTGGTGATCAAGGCCGCCGCGGCTGGCGGCGACGTCAAGGACCTGGTCGAGGACAAGACCCTGCCGAGGCTCGAAGCCGGAGGCCGACTGCCGCTGGCCCTCGGACCCCATCAGGGACAGGTCTTGCTCATCAAGTAGTCCGCGATGGAAAGTACCCCGGGATGGAGCGACCGCCCTTGAGCTTCTGGCAGATCTGGAACATGAGCTTCGGCTTCCTCGGCATCCAGTTCGGCTGGGCCCTGCAGATGGCGAACATGAGCGCCATCTACGAGTATCTCGGCGCCGATGCGCACCAGATCCCGATGCTCTGGCTCGCGGCGCCGCTGACCGGGCTGATCGTTCAACCCGTCATCGGCCACATGAGCGATCACACTTGGAACCGGCTCGGCCGGCGCCGGCCCTACTTCTTGACCGGGGCGCTGCTCGCGTCCTTGGCGCTCACCGCCATGCCCAACGTGTCGGCGCTCTGGATGGCGGCCGGGCTGCTCTGGGTGATGGACGCCTCCATCAACATCAGCATGGAGCCCTTCCGGGCCTTCGTCGCCGACCTCGTCCCTCCCGAACAGCGCACGCGCGGGTTCGCCATGCAGGCCCTCTTCATCGGCTTGGGCGCGGTCGTCGCATCCATGCTCCCCTGGCTGCTGTACCACCTCTTCCAGGTCGACGGTGATGGCGGGACCTTGGGTCCTTCGATTCCGTTCGCGGTGAGGGTCGCTTTCTACGCGGGAGCGGTGGTCTTCCTCGCCGCCGTGCTCTGGACGATCGTCACGACCGAGGAGCACCCGCCCGCCGACATCGAAGCGTTCAGGCGGATGAAGGCTGAGCGAGGCGGCGTCGGGGCTGCCGCATCTGAGATCGTGCACGACGTAATCGCAATGCCACCGACGATGCGGCGCCTGGCCTGGGTGCAGATCTTCACGTGGCTGGGCCTGTTCTGCATGTGGCTGTATTTCGGCGTCGCCATAGCCCGCAACGTCTTCGGCGGCACGCCGGGAACTTCCGCCTACGCCGAGGGAATCGCCTGGGGCGGCGTCTGCTTCGCGATGTACTCGGCGGTCTGCTTCGCCTTCTCGTTCGTGCTTCCGGCGGTAGCCGAGCGGCTGGGGCGCAGGCTCACCCACGGGCTCTGCCTTGTCATGGGCGCGCTGGGCCTGCTATCGGTGGCGTTCATCAGCAGCAAGTACGTCCTCCTCGTATCCATGGTGGGCGTGGGCGTCGCCTGGGCCAGCATCCTCTCGTTGCCGTACTCCATCCTTGCCGGGGCGCTTCCCGCGGACAAGACCGGTATCTACATGGGGATCTTCAACTTCTTCATCGTCATTCCGGAGATCCTGGCCGCGCTCGTCTTCGGCAAGGTCATGGAGAAGTTCCTCACCGGCGACAGCACGCTGGTGCGGCTGGTCGGTGGCGATAACCGGCTCACCGCCGTGGTCATCGGTGGCGTTTCCATGGCTGTGGCCGCGGCGCTCTGCGCATTCGTCACGGAGTCCGGAGGAACGCGAGCTGATCCTTCTTCTCGCCCTCGGTCAGCCCGGTCCCCAGCGCGAGGTTGAAGAACTCCACGCGGTATCGTCCGGCGTGAGCCTGCGATTGCGGCGATGCCGAACAAGCCCAACGCCCCGGCGATGAGCCCGACGACGAGAAACATCAGCGCGTACTCGAACGTCGTCGACGAGACTGCGCGTGTCGAGCCGTGTCAGTGGCCTGTGCGTTGCAGCGTAGCCGCCGCGACGGGCTGGTCAGCCATGCCGACCCCATCTCGCCGAGCTTCGTCGTTCTGGGCTCGGAGCCGCTCGGCTGGCGCGTCACGAAACGATGCACGCGAGGAGGCGCGCATGCGTGGGAACGTGTTGCCCAACTGTTCGAAACAAAGCCGCGGGTCCGCGAGCCGTGCTCTAGTCTTGGGTACTGGACTTCTTCTGCTGATCGTCGGGTGCGCGGAGCACCCAACGCCGGGAACGACCACGACAACGCTGCCATCATCGACGGGAACACCGGTCGTCGTGACGTCGCCCGGGCCAGCCGCCGCCGCCGCGAGCGCTGGAACGGTGCACCACAAGGTTAACGGCGAGGTCACAGATGTCGATCGCAACAACGGCAAGGTCAATATCCGGGCGTCCGACGGCTCGAAGGTTCAAGTGATCTTGCCGCCGTTGGCCGTGGCGACGGCGAACAAGGGCGACCTCGCATCGATCGATATCACGATTGGGCCGGCGCGCTAGGGTACGAACGTGACGCGGTGCTGCGTCATCCTGGTGATCGTGCTGACGTTGGCGATCGAGGTATGCGAACGCGTATCCTCCACTGCGCCGAATGCGCGACAGTCTTACCGCGCCGACGATTCTGGAACGCCCGCCTTCGGCCGTCGCGGTGAGTCCTCTCCCTCGGCATCACCGCTGGCGCGCGCGACGACACGGGAGGCTACGGACGCAGGAACGCGTATGCGCGCCAATACCTCGGAGGGCTCAGAATTTGCGGATTGGGTCATCGCAACAGATCCCGAAGCCACGGTTATCCGCGACGCCTTCGTGCGGGACAACCGGGTTCTCGGCGTCATTTTCGACGACGCGGTGACCCACCCCGAGGTTGAGAAGCGGATAGGGTCGCTGCTATCAGATATGCGAGTTACGTTTCGCAACCAACCTGTTGAAGTCGTCGCCTATTCGCAGGCCGGCGACGAAGTTGCGCGCACCGCGTTGGACCCGGCAGCGGTCGGGCCGGCACACGCCGGCGGTAGTGGATAACTCTAGTACGCTTAACGACTATCTAGCTGGCTTAACGGCTATCTGATAGGTCGTCGCCGCTCGTCCCGGCCGGCCGGCGCTCGAAGCGTTAGGCAGAAAGCTCGGAAGACCAGCGGCCCCTCGCGCGCAAGATCTTTATGACGGCGCACAGCCTGTCGAGATCCACGGGCTTCTGCAAGAAGGCGTCGAACGTCTCCGTGATCACGTACCTCTCATGAAAGCCGGTGAGCGCGATGACGGGCACCGACTTATGCGCCGGAGACGAATGCTTCCGGATTTTACGAGTGAACTCGTAACCATCAATTCTGGGCATCGAGATGTCCGTAACCACGACGTCCAGGTGGGGCGTCGTATCGAGATACGCCAATCCCTCCAACGCGGAACGGGCGAAGAGGACCTCGGCACCGCACGCGGTCATCATCGTGGTGAGGACCTCGATGGCATCTTCGTCGTCATCGACGACCAACACGGTCAGGCCGGAGAGGTCGGGTAGCTGCGACAAGGGCGAAGGGGTCATGGGCTGATATCCGCGCCTGAGCGACTCTACGCCTGATGTCAGAAGAACCACAACGCGACCTTCGACATAAACCGTGCGATCTATTGACGGATCCCCCGGCGCTTTGGTCGTGTTGCCGCATACGAAAGCGATTGCCTATGGCCTATTCGCGGATATCTCGGCCGCGGCGCCGATTGCTCCTCCGCGGCACTGTCGAGCGGGGGATCGGCTTGCGCACCGCCAAACAACTCCTCGAACGTGGGCGCGAACGACTCTTCCGCGGGCGGCACTCTCGGCTCGACGGTTTACTCATTGCCCGCCGCGCTGAGCATTACCGACTGTTCTGCGCCTACGCGTTCACCGTCTTTGTGAATCCCGCCACCGCTTTGCCCGCGGCGGAAGTGGCAGCGGCTTTCGGGGCCGAGCGAATCTTCGGGCCTGACGACTTCCCGTGAGCTGCCCGAGCGCGGGCCGGTAGCTAGCGCTGTCCGCATTCTGTCCGTGTACTATTTCGCCGGCTTGTCGCGCGTAGTGGCGCTGAGTGTGGTCCCGCCTTCCACTTCGAATCCGACGGTCGCAGGTCCGACTCCTGTCGGCGGCGAAGGCGGCATCGTCGTTGACCACGGTGGCGTCTGGGCCTACCAACCTCCAAGCCGGAGGCAAGCCCTGATCCGCTACCACTACGGCGCCGGGCTATTCTGGAGGAGCGTGCACGGGGCCGGTCCCGGCCCGGGCGGCGCTTCGATGTGGGAGAAACCGCCGCTGCTGACAGCGATATTTTCCAGCACGACCGCGGGGCATTGGACCAGGATTCCGCCGAAGAGGTTGTTCACCGCCGAGTTGCCAACGACGCGACCTCCTATTGAGGATGCGGTGGCGAAGATGTTGGAGCCAACTATGATTCCAATCCCGGAATTTGCGATCGCGCGCACATGTTCGATCGTCGGGCCGGACCCAATGAGCTGCACTCCGTTCTTGAACCCGGTCACTGTGCCGTCTCGCACTGTGGCTCCTCGACGATCTCTGTCTGTAGCGATCCCTACGCAGTTCGAACAAGTCCCCGGTCCAATGATGGTGTTTCCGGCCATGTCGAGCGTGACGAAATCGGCTGCGATGACAATGCACCCGACCTGATTCTCGACGGCCGGGCTAAAGTTCTGGGGGGCCGCAGTGAACGTTCTCACGAGCACGTGCAGGCCTGGCTCGTTGATCGTGGTGCATCCGTTCACGTCGGCGGCGTACGCGACGGTGACAGCACCGAGCAGGATGAGGCTGAGTGAAACTGCCGTGCCGATCAATGAGGTTCTGTGCATAAGCTCCTCCTTCGCCGAGGGATGCGGCTCGCCTCGGCCACAGTTCTCGTTCAGCCGAGCCTGCCCGATTTCGCGTGGCGGATCTGAATCACATGCAGACGCCGCAGATCCCGTTCTAGGTGCGTCCCGCGTTCTCACACTCGCTAGTGCTCGCGCGCGAGCGCGGTGAGGCGCCGGGGTATGCCGACCGCGCGCGCACGAATGCGAAAAGCACAAGAGCCGAAGGCTATGGTTCTCATGGCCTTGCCTCCTGTAGCAGTGGCTGCCTGACCTGAGAAATTCTGTCGCTAGAGCTGACAGTCATCCGGCTGCATCCCTGTGTAGAAGTACCCAGTTAGACGGCAGCGGAATTTACTGCAGCAAAGTGCGGGCCACCCCCGCAGAGCCCGCTTGGGGCGCGTTGCGGGTCAACGAATCAGAGGGTTATAAGACGAGGTCGCGCCCCGAAAGGTGCCGTGACTATTTTAAAACGTTCCGTCACTGAACAAGACTCAAATACTCGTTCGATCCGCGTTCCGATCGAGCTGAGGCGCGCCGAACACCTCCGCTGCCTGTGTGTCAGCAGGTCCAGACGGCCTTGGACGAAGGTCTGGTGGCGGAAGCCGTTTGTCACGCTCTTAATCACGACCGGCTCGAATCGCCCGAAGTCAGGCATCGATGGACGGCGCGATTTGTGTGGCGAGAGCTGTGAGGTGTGCGATGGCCGAAGAGCACATGAAGACATACGTCGAGGGTTCGACGTTCACCCGCCGTGGCGAGCGCTTGCGCGTTTGTGCCGGACCGCTCAGCGTCGAGCCGTTCGGCAGCAGGGGAGTCCAGCCGCCACAACCATCTGGAGCTTCACATGCATCGATACTTGAAAGTGTTGGCCGCACTGAGCATCGGCCTAGTGGCGTCACTGCCCGGAGATGTGCAACCGTTGAGGGCTGAGGAGCCGAACCCGGTGACGGCCATCGACATCCTGCTCGAACCCGATGCGACGATGATCAAGAACGCGACGGCCGCAAACGAGCGTCTGCTCAAGAGCTTCCCCAAGGGCTTCGCTCTGGGCAAGACGCATCAACCCCACATCTCGTGTCTGCAGCGGTACGTGAAGACGGCCGATCTCGACAAGGTCTACGTGGCCGTCGGCAAAGTCCTGGCCGAGGAGAAGCCGACCAGCTGGAAGCTGAAAGCGTACAAGTACTACTACATCCCCTGGAAAGAACTCGGTCTTGCCGGGATCGTGATCGAGCCGACCGACGACTTCATCAGATACCAGAAGAAACTGATCGATGCCGTCCAGCCGTTCACTGTGAAGACGGGGACCGCCGCGGCGTACGTCACCACAAAGTAAGACCCCGACATCAATCAGCCGACGATCGATTACGTAGCGAACTTCGTTCCGAATGAGACCGGCAAGAAGTTCAACCCGCACGTGACAATCGGCGTCGCTACCGACGATTACCTGAAGAAGATGCTCGACGAGAAGTTCGAGTCGTTCACGTTTTCGCCGGTGGGAGCGGCCGTTTACCATCTCGGCAACTTCGGCACAGCCCGCACTGAGCTCAAGAGCTGGGAATTGAAGCCCTCAGGGCAACGATGACTGCCGAACAGCTGCTGGCCACGTGGAACGAAGGGGCGGCGAAGTCGCAGATCCTCGATCTCGTCCAGCGTGTCACAAAACCGGGAGGCGCAGACTTCTTGCCGCCCGCGGAGCGCGTCGCGACCTTTGACAACGATGGGACACTCTGGTGCGAACAGCCGTTGCAGGTACAGGTCTTCTTTCTCATCGATCGCGTGAAGGCACTCGCTGACAAGGATGCAACGATCAAGGAACGGCAGCCATTCAAAGCGCTCCTCGAGCATGACTTCAAGACGCTGTTTGGACTGGGCAAGCAGGCGATTTTTGAACTGGTATTCACGACGCACTCGGGCATGACGGAGGAGGAGTTTGCCCCCATCGCTCGGGAGTGGCTCGCGCATGCCAAGCATCCCAAGTTCGGTCGGTTATTCAAGCAATGCACTTTTCGGCCGCAGTTGGAGCTGCTCCGATTTTTGCGGGCGAACGGGTTCAAGACCTATATCGTGTCTGGTGGTGGAATCGATTTCATGCGGGCGTGTGCGGAGGAGATTTACGAGATCCCACCCGAACAAGTCATAGGCTCGAGTGCGAAGCTGCGTTTTGATACCCGCGCCGGGCGACCTGCTTTGACGAAGCTTGCCGAGTTGAACAGTTTTGACGATCGCGAAGCCAAGCCGCAGAACATTGCGCTGCACATTGGTCGTCGGCCTGTCCTGGCGTTCGGCAATTCGGACGGCGATCTCCCCATGTTGCAATATACGAAAGCCGGAGCGGGCCCCCGGCTTGCGCTCCTGCTTCATCACGATGATTCCGAGCGTGAGTTTGCCTAAGACCGCGAGTTCAGGCTTAGCCCGCTGAACGAGGCACTCAACAAATCGACTGAATACGGTATTACCGTGGTGAGCATGCAGAGCGACTGGAACGCGGTCTTCTGAGGGCCACTCGATTGCCCGAGCGCTGAAAACAACTTGGTGGCCCCAACGGGATTCGATCCCGTGTTTTCGCTCCGCCACGCGCTTTCGTCGTTAATCTAGCCAGATGTGGTGCGTTGAACTCTGCGATTCGCTGGCCCGCTGATTAAGAGTCCGAATCTCGAACTTTGGCCGAGCGGCGAATAGTGTCGAGTGAATCTGGTCATCCCGATCGGGCACCAAATTGGGCACCAGTCTGTCGTCGAATATCGATCCAGTTGTCGACCCGCAACGTTGGCGTGGCGTCATATGTGATCCCCGGAACGGTCGTGATGCTTCACTCCGATGCGGTCGACAACTCGCCGAGCACATACTTCGCGCTGCGGAGGCCCGCGGTGTCGAAACGATCGGCGACCGTTCTCCGGGCGAACTTTGCTCTTGACGAGGCCGTGGGCGACGAGTAATCCAGGGCCGCGTCATCGGGGGGCGGCCGGCCAGGCCACATAGCCCGAGGTCGCGCGGGGCGGGAAATGTTCCGGAATCTCCCAAGGAGGCACAAGCCATGAAACGCCTGACGTCTCTCCTCGTGGGGTCGGGAGGTCTGGCTCTCGGCGTGTTCTTGCTGTCGATCGCGGGCACGAGCGCCCAGCAGGCGCCGCAGTACCCGCTGGACGACAAGCTGGCGCGCGAGCCGGCGCCGTGGACGGTGCCGGGCAAGTGGGGCAAGCGCGGCAACTGGGGCCGATGGGGCGAGCAGGACAAGCGGGGGATGCTCAACTACATCACCCCGGAGATGATCGTGAAGGCCGCGAGCCTGGTGAAGACGGGGAAGGCCTATGCCCTCGGCGAGGAACTTCACGGGGACGTCGCGCGTGTGGTGCGGCCGGCGCGTTTCGGCGTGCAGGTCATTCAGGAGCTCGATGGATACGACCGGGTGGCGGCGACCTCGGGGAGCTTCGACCCGAAGCGCTATCAGGGCGCGGCCAGCTTCACCGTCATGCACAACCACACCGGATCCCATCTGGATACGTTCGCGCACATCTACCGGGAGAACTCGCTGTTCAACAACATGCCGCCGCCGAAGCCTGCCGGCACAGAACATGGTGATGCGGCGAGCGTGAAGTTCATGGTCGGCCGCGGCGTGCTGCTCGACGTCGCGAAATACAAGAAGAGCGATCCCCTTCCCGTTGACTACTGGATCACGCTAGAGGACCTCCAGAACACCGCGAAGGCGCAGAACGTCGAGATTCGCAAGGGCGACATCCTGCTGGTGCGGACCGGCTGGCGCAAGACGTGGGACGAGCCGGACGCCGCCGGACGACTCGATGCGGCGCACACGAAGTGGCATCAGCCCCAACCCGGCGTAGGCCCCGATAGCCTGAAGTTCTTCAACGACATGGACATCGTGGCGCTCGGTTCGGACACCGCGGCGGTGGAGTGGGGATTCCCGCCGGACCCGAAGTATCAGCGAAAGGCCTTCGGGTATCTCGCGCTGCCGATTCACACCGATTTCCTCTGGAACCGAGGCGCCTACATCATGGAGATCCTCAACCTCGACGACCTCGCCAAGGACCAGGCGTACGAGTTCCTCTTCGTCCTCGGTCCGCTGCTGCTGCGCGGCGGGATCGGCGTGCCGATCAACCCGATCGCCATCCGATAACATCGTGATCGCGCGCGGGGCGTCACGTGTGACGCCCCGCCCAGCGCGCTTCCGGGGGGCATCGGCATGATCGCGCGGCCGGCAGTCGTTCTGCGGAGCGTGAAGAAGTCGTTCCCGCTCCGCGACGGAAAGACGCTCGAGGTCCTCGACATCGAGGGCCTGAGCCTTCCGGTCCGGTCCTGTACCGTCCTCCGCGGCCGGAGCGGCTCCGGCAAGACGACGCTCCTCAATCTGATCGCGGGGGTCTCCGTCCCCACCGCTGGAACCATCCACGTCGACGGGACGGAGATCTTCGCCTTGCCTGAAGCTCGTCGCGACCGATTCAGGGCCGAGCGTCTCGGATACGTGTTCCAGACGTTCAACCTGCTCTCGGCCCTGAGCGCGCTCGAGAACGTGATGCTCTCCATGATGTTCGCGGACGCTGTCCCGAAACGTGAGCAGCGCCGGCGCGCGGCCGATCTCCTAGCCGGGCTCGGTCTGGCCTCGCGTCTCTCGCACAAACCGCAGCAGCTCTCCCGAGGCGAGCAGCAACGGGTTGCGATCGCGCGAGCGTTGGCGAACGACCCACCGGTGCTCCTGGCCGACGAGCCGTGTGCCAGCCTGGATGCAACGACGGCCAGGGAGGTGCTCGCCGTGTTTCTCGCGGTGTGTCGAGAGGCGGAGAAGACACTGCTCATGGTCTCGCACGACGACTCGGTGATCGGTGAAGCGGATCGAGTTCTCGATATCGCGGAGATCAATAGCGCGGCGGGGCGGAACGGCTCGCGCGGTCGATGACGATCTTCACCGTCGCCGTCAAATACCTTCGGGCGCGGACCGTCGCCAGCGTCCTGACGGCGCTGTCGATCACGCTGGGGGTAAGTCTGGTCATCGCGAGCGTTCTCCTCACCCGCGGGATCAAGGAAGGGTTCGTCGAGGGGACCACCGACTACAACCTCGTGGTCGGCGCCAAGGGCAGCCCGACCCAGCTCGTGCTGAGCGTCGTCTTCCGCATGGACGTCGCAACGCCGAACATTCTCACGAGAACCTTCCGAGACTTGCAGGAGGACCCTCGGGTCGAGGTGGCCGTACCCGTCGCGTTGGGGGACGCCTTCCAGGGATTCCGCTACGTGGCGACGGCGCCGGCGTATTTCGCGTCATTCCCGTGGCGCCAAAAGAAGTTCTCGCTCTCGGAAGGGCGGTTCTTTCGTGACGACGCTCCGGATCGACCGACCTACGAGGCGCTGTTGGGCTTCGAGACGGCACGGCGCACAGGCTTGCGGGTCGGTGATCGCTTCTACGAGGGAGAAGAAATGGCCGAGTACCCTCTGACGGTGGTCGGAATCCTTCGGCCGACCCGCAGCGCCGACGACCGCGCCATTTTCTTCTCGCTGGCGAGCTTTTGGGGAATGAACGAGATCGCGCGGAGGATGCCGATCAAGCCCCTGACCGCCGTGCTCGTCAGAGCTAAGCGCATGTCCGATCTGCCAAGCCTCAATCGACAGCTCAACGTCTCGACGGAGACCCAGTCGGTCTTTCCGAGCGCCGTGCTGCTCACGATCTTCAATCTGCTCGTTGTGGTGGAGGAAGCGCTCGCCGTGATGCTGGCGATCGTAGCCGTTATCGTCCTGCTCTACGTGTTCGTCTCGATGTACGGCGCCACCCTCACGCGCCGGCGCGAGATCGCCACCATGCGCGCGCTTGGCGCGCGCCGCGGGACGGTCCTGGCCATCGTCCTCGCCGAGTCCTCGACGCTCGCGATCGCCGGAGGCGTTGCCGGTCTCGTCGGAGGGCATGTCGTGGCCTACGTCGGCGCGTCTGTGCTCGCCGCGAGAAGTGTTCAGGTCGCGAATCCGCTGCTCTTTGGCCCGCTCGAGCCCGCCGTTCTGGGGAGCGTCATCCTCCTGGGTATCCTCGCTGGGATGCTTCCCGCGGTCCTCGCGTACCGCACCGAGGTCGAGGAGAACCTTGCCCCGCTGTCCTAGCTCGCGGCCCGCGCCGCGGCGACCTGGCGCCATCCTCGCCGTCAGCTTCTGCGTCGCGCTCGGGCTTCTCAATCTCGTCGCGCACGGCAACGAGGTCCCACGACTGACGTTCGCACTGCTGGTGGATTCGATCAGGGCGAATTTCGGTGTGACCCAGGCCATCGGTTCGTACAACGGCAAGGAGGTCGAGATCCAAGGATTCATCATTCCGGCCGGGCCGCCCGACCTGTCGTTCTTCCTGCTCAGTCGGGTTTCGGCCCTGGGGAATTACTGTTGCGAAGTGCCGGTCGGGCAGGACGAGACGGTCTACGTGTTCGCGGCGAAGGGGGTCAAGATCGTCTACGACCCGCTGCGCGTCTACAAGGTCCGCGGTGTGTTCGAGGCGGGGATGCGTCCCGATGCGACCTATGGTCCGAGCCTCTTCCGCATGCGTAACGCCCGCGTCGAGGAGGCCGTGGGGGCGAAGATCTTCAAGGTCGGCGAGGCGCCGGAAAAGTAGTCGTCAACACGGCCAGGGCCAGCACCGCTGACCGAAAATCAAACGGGCGCTTCGGAAGCATCGGAAGCGCCCGTTTTCGGTTATGCGTTACAGCAGTTCCCGGAACGTTCTCGCGAGCCGACCAGAGAGGGCGTGCGAAAGGGGGACCCAAAAGGGGTGAGCCCTTGACATTGCCGATCACCAGGACCTATACATGGCGCGCCTGAGTTTCCCGGTAAAGTGCAATTGCTCCAGCCTGAAGGAGGATGTCAGCCTCAGGCCGCAAGTCGCAGTGAAATTACAACGCCCCCGGGT
>Ga0209382_10002765_pt1 | contig 24996 bp, 22 predicted proteins | sample SoiMetdeltSBSDD5_FD_187599 | JGI IMG/M metagenome (GOLD analysis project Ga0209382, IMG submission 187599) | Bulk soil microbial communities from a Populus tree surrounding site in Tennessee, USA - Soil MetaG P. deltoides SBSDD5 (SPAdes) (version 2) | ecosystem: Environmental > Terrestrial >... | reverse complement strand
CGGCCGCGTTGAGCCACGGCTGGTAGCGGAAGAGCTCGGGCAGGTAGCCGACCCGGGACCGGGCGGACGGATCGGCCGCGGGCCGCCCGAGCAGCATGGCCTCGCCCGCGTCCGGGCGGACCAGGCCTAGCAGCATCTTGATCACGGTGGTCTTGCCGGCGCCGTTGGGCCCGAGCAGCCCGACGACGTCGCCGCGCTGCACCTCCAGCGAGATGCCGTCGACCGCCTGGTGCCGGCCGTAGCGCTTGCGGAGGCCGGAGCACCATATGGCGGGCGCCGGCGGCAGGCCGGCGACCAGGTCTGCGACCGCGGGTGCTTCGGCAGCGGCGGTCACCGCAGCCCCTCGGCGACGGAGATGACCTCGTCGGTGTCGAGGGCACCGGCCACGACGGTCACCACGCCGTCCTCCACCCACATGACCGCCGCCATCGAGCGATCCTGAGTGGCGAGCACCGTGGCCGGCTGGCCGTGGACCGTGGTGGTCGACGTGGTGACCTGGCCGGCGGGCACGGGCACCGGGAAGGTCGAGCTGCCGGCGTTGAACGTGCGCAGTGGCGCCGCTACCGCTTCGGGAAGGTTCGGGAGCGACAGCAGGTAGCTGCGCAGCGTCTCGAACGAGACACCGTCGGGCAGCGACGAGTACGCCGTGGGGGCGACGGCGCGCCCGACCACCAGGGTGGGCACGCCGGTGCCGTGTTCCCACACCTCGGCCACGCCGGGGCCCGCCACCAGGCGCACCTGGCTGCCGTCCAACCCGGGCGGAGGCGGAGGCAGCTCTTCCCCGGCCTCGGCCGCGGCCCGGGCGGTGCGCTCCTCCGAGAAGGTGAAGGTGGCGCTCACCTCGCCGCCCACCTGGTACTCCGGCTCGCCGCTGACGCCCCGAGGCAGCGTGGCCACCTCCGGCAGGTCGAGGCCGGTCTCCGCCTCCGCGGCGGCGGCGTCGAGGACCGGGTGCACGTTCGGGTCACCGGTGACCACCACGTCTCCGTAGGCGCTCAGGTCGGGCAGGGCGTTGAGGTCGATGGCGCTGATGCTGACCGGAGCGATCCGCTCGGTCCGGAAGATCTGTACCCAGCCGCCGGCCGCGGCGGCCCCCGCGCCCACGACGATGGCGGCCGCAGCGACGCCGGCCACCACGGGACGGCGCAAGGTGGCGCGGAGCCGCCCCGCACGGGGGGCCGCCGCGCGCACCCGTGCGGGACCGGACGCAGCCGCCGCGGTCGTCAGACGCCGCCAGGCGGCGGCGAGATCGACGTCGGCTGTGACGCCCACCTCGGTCGCCAGGACCGCCTGCACGACGTCGGCGTCGTCCCGGACAACGGCCAGTTCGCGGACGCACACATCGCATCCACCAATGTGCTCACGGTCGGTGTCGGCCACACCGGCCGGCTCGTCGAGCAGCCGGCGCAGCACCCCCTCAGTCGGATGACGCATGGCGGTTCAGCTCCTTGCGCAGGGCGGATTCGGCGCGCCTCACCGTGGTGCCGACGCTGCCGGGGGACAAGGCGAGGGCGGCGGCGACCTCGGCGTAGCTCAGGCCGCTGTGCCGCAGCACGAGCGCCACGGCCTGCTGGCGCGGCAACCGGGCGAGGGCCGTGCGCACCCGGCTGCGCTCCTCGGCGGTGACCACGGCCTCGGCCACGTCGGACACGACCGCGTCGCCGTCGGCCGCGACGATCCCCTCCCGCGACACGCGGCGGCGCCGCGAGCGGATCAGGTTCAGTGCGGTATGCGCGGCGGCGACGGACAGCCAGCCGCGGGCCTCGCCCAGGGGAACCGACGAGCGGCCGAACGAGAGGAACACGTCCTGGGCGACATCCTCGGCCTGGTCCCGCGACCCCAACACCCGGGCGGCCACCCCCACGACCAGCTGGTAGTGGCAGCGGAAGACCTCGTCCAGGTCGGCGCGCACGTCGCGGCCACCGGCCACCCCCGCGAGGGTTGGGGGGACGGCCGCAGCCGCCGGTCGTGGGTGTTGAACCACCTCCATGTCTCTACAGCACCGCGGGAGACCGGATTGTGACAACGGCACCTCGGCGGCCTTCCCTCCGTGCCAGCATGACGGCGTGCACCCGCTCGACGACCACCCGCTGCGCACGCTGTTCCGGGCGCCGCGGTCCGGCACGAGGCGGGCGTCGTCGTGGGACCGCACGGGCGGCAACGACGACTACGTGCGGGTCCCGCCGGGCGGCACGACCACCCTGCTCGACGTGGCGGGCGCGGGGTGCGTCACCCGCATCTACGTGGCGCTGGCCGCCTACGAGCTCACCGACCTGCGGGACGGCATCCTGCGGTGCTGGTGGGACGGCGAGGGGGCGCCGTCGGTCGAGGTGCCGCTCGGCGACTTCTTCGGCGTCACCCACGGGAGGGTGCGGGAGTACTCGAGCTTCTTCACCACCGTGAACCCGGGCATGGGCGCCTCGCCCGGGCTCAACGCCTACTTCCCGATGCCGTTCGCCACCGGGGCGCGCATCGAGATCGAGAACCGCGCCGACGCCTTCCTCGGCGGGCCGCTGGGCATGGTGTGGTTCCACATCGAGTACGAGACCTTCGACGAGCCGCCGCCGGAGGACGTGCTGCGCTTCCACGCCCAGTACCGGCAGGAGCGGCCGACGGCACCGGCGATGGAGCCCCGCGACACCCAGCTCCACCCCGGCGTGAACCTCGACGGCGACCACAACTACGTGGCGCTGGAGGCCCAGGGGAAGGGCCAGATGGTCGGGCTCGTGCTCGAGGTCGAGAACATCGCCGGCGGGTGGTACGGCGAGGGCGACGACATGGTGTTCGTCGATGGCGACGCCTGGCCGCCCCGCATCCACGGCACCGGCCACGAGGAGGTGTTCGGCGCCGGGGCGTGCGTGCTGCGCGAGTACTCCCGGCCCTATGCCGGGTTCCACCTGGTCGAGGACCGTGAGTACCGCGGTCTGGTGGGCATGTACCGGTGGTATGTGGCCGACCCCATCCGCTTCGACCGGTCGCTCCGCTGGACGATCGAGCACGGCCATGCCAACAACTTCGGCAACGACTACACGTCGGTCGCCTACTGGTACCAGACCGAGCCTCACGGCCCGTTCCCCGCCCTGCCGAGGCGCGATGCCATGCGCCCGCCGCTGCCGGCCGGGTTCGACGAGGTGCGGCAGGAGATCTTCACCGGCATGGCCAAGCTCGTCGGCCCGGCCGAGAACCTGGCGCGCGTGGCCCAGTTCGCCGAGCCGTACTACCGGGGCGAGTTCGACCTCGCCCTGGAGCGGCTCCGAGCGCTCGACCTGCCGTAGCCGGTTCCGCTGTGGCCTCGTGGATCAGGGCCCGGAAGCGTACGCCTGGTCGCCGACCAGCCGGACCACCTCGTCGGGCGTGCTCGGGCCGTCGTGGATGAGCCGGCCGTCCCGCAACGCCAGGCACCGGTCGACCCGCTCGACGTAGGAGGGCTCGTGGGTGGCGACCACGATCGCGGCCCCCGCGGCGTGCGCCTCGTCGAGCAAGCTCAGCAGGGCCTGGCGGCCGGGGACGTCGAGCCCGACGAAGGGCTCGTCCACCAGCAGCACCTGGAACGGTCGCACCAGCCCGACCGCGAGCGCGGCCTTCTGCCGCAAGCCCCGGCTGAACCGGGCCGGCAGGTCGTCGGCCCGCTCCGCGAGCCCGATGGCCGCGATGAGCTCGTCGAGCTGGGCTTCCGAGGCGTCGACCCCGTGGAGGCTGGCGATGTAGGCGAGGTGCTCGCGCACGCTCAGGTCGTCGTAGAGCACCGGGTTGTCCGGGACGAACGAGAGCGCGGCCCGGGCCTCCGGCGCCCCCACCGGGTAGCCCGCCACCTCGATCTCGCCCGCGGTCAGCTCGAGCAGGCCGGCCGCCAGCCGCAGGAACGTGGACTTGCCCGACCCGTTGTGGCCGACCAGCGCGACGCGCTCGCCCGGGGCGACGGCGAGGTCCAGGGGTGCCAGGGCCACCAGGTCCGAGTACGACTTCGAGGCCCGCCGGGCGACCAGGACACCGGTCAGGGGCGGCGGCGGGACGCGGCGGGGCCGGGTGCCTTTGTCCTGCGCGAGCCGGGCGCGCCGGCCGGCCATGTCACGGGAGCGACGGCGGGGCGCCGGGGTCCGGGGAGCGTCGGCGGGCTGGGTCATCGGCGAGCGTCCTTCTGCGGGGCGAAGGCGGCCTGGAGCGCCTGCTGCAGGGCCTCCCGGGAGTGCAGCCAGGCGACGAACACGCCGAACCCGGCCACCACGGCCAGGGCGGCGATGCCGGCGGTCGCCGTGGCCGAGCCACCAGCACCGGCCGCCGCCCGGGCGGCCAGCACCGGCAGCGTGCCGGCGATGGCGAGCACGAGCGGGCGGGCGATCCGGAACGCCTGGTAGGCGCCGGTCACCTCGGGCGGCATCAGCATCGCCTCCATCGGATCGGGCGTCGACACCAGGCTGGCGCCCGCGCCGGCCAGGCCGGCCAGCGCCGCGGCCGGGGCGCAGATGAGGGCCAGCTCCAGCGCGCCGGTCCCGGGCTCGACCAGCACGGCCGCGGCGACGCCCACGGCGGCCACCAGAGCCATGACGGCCACCGCCACGGGCAGGTGCCGCACTCGCAGGGAGGACGCCGCCACCGGCACCGACTCGGTGAGGCTCGGGTGGTCGAGCTCCTGCGCCATGGCCTCGGTGGCGTCGAGCCCAGCTAGGAACAGGGCGACGCCGGCCAGGGCGAGCAGCGGAGTCGTGCCCGCCCACACCCCCCGCAGCGCCAGTCCGGCCACGACCCCGAGCAGCACCAGGCGGCCGACCCGGGCCGCGGGCCAGCGCAACGCCCCCCGCAGGCCCCGCCGCCACACTGCCCGTCGCTCCGTCCCGCGGACCCGCAGGCGGACCCAGGGCCGGAGCCGCGGCAGCTCCAAGGCGAGCTGGCGACGCAGCACCACGACCGTGCGGACGTCCTGGAGCGTCGCGGCGAAGCGGAGCTGGCCGACCAGGCGCGAGCGCCGCTCGGCGGACTCCAGCGAGACGCGGCCCAGCCGCGCCAGCCCGGCGCCCAGCACGACCAGCGAGATGGCGACGGCGACGATCCCGGGCGCGGCCGGTTGCACCGGCCACATGCCGATGCGGCCCCACGGGGCGGTCGGCGACGCCGGGATCACCCCGGCGACGTCGGCCGCGGCCGCCCCGACCAGCCCGATGGCGAGCGCAGTGCCCGCCCACGACGGCAGGCGCAGGGACGACGCCAGCAGGGCGGCACCGAACGCGAGGGCGACGGTGGCGAGCGTGAAGGACGTGGCGCCGGCCATCCAGCCGGCGGTCGAGCCCGCGAGCCGGTGGGCGGCGAGGAAGCCGACCGCCAGGCCACCGCACGCGGCGACGAACAGCTGGAACCGCAGTTGGCGCAACGCCGGTCCCCGCAGCGCCCGGCCCCGGTCGACCGGCGATAGCAGCACGTGGCGCACATCGGCCTGCTCGAGCACGAGGGGCCCGCCCCGGCTTCCCGACCGGAGCCCGACCGCCAGTACCACGGCCGCGGCCAGCCCCAGCCACGCGTCACCCGAGCGGTTGACGTCGGCCATCTGGCTCGCCGACAGCGCCCCGTCGCCGATGACGCCCGCCAGCGCGTAGAACGCCACGGCGCAAGCGATCCCGGTCAGCTCGGCGTGGTACAGCGCGTCGATCCAGGCCAGCTCGGCGATCCGTCGCCGCTTGCGCCAGCGGCGCCACTCGGCGAGCGAGTACTCGAGGTCGGCATCGGGGTCTGCGGTGAACACAGCGACGCCAAAATGGCACGTCAGCGGCGCGCGTGATAACTCCTGCTCCCCCAGGGGCCGCTCCGCTCGGGACCATGGGGCGAACGCACTCGGCTGGCGGCCCGGCGCGGGCCGTCAGGCCGGGGCGCCCGCGAGGTCCGGGGTGTGGTGCCGGAGGAGGGCGCGCCACGGGGCGGGGATCCGCATCCGGCGCCAGGTGCCCTGCGCTTGGGCGAGGCGGTCGGCCACCACGTACAGGACGGCGGGATGGTGGCCCAGGCCGACGTGGCTGCCCAGGACCTCGATGGTCTCGTGCGGCCCGGTCGCGGTGTCCACGCAGGCCCGCCAAGGCACGACGCCATCGCTGCGGCTGAAGACCGACGTCGACGGCACCGGCACCGGCCCGTCCTCGCCGGGCGGCGCCGAGCGGAACGGGCTTCCGAGGGTCACGACCGCTCGCACCGCGTCCGGGGCGCGGCGGGCGATGCCGCGGGCGTAGATCCCACCCAGGCTCCAACCGACGATGCTCATCGGCCGTGGGTCCTGCGACCGCAGGTCCGCCACGCGCCGGCGCAGCCGGTCGATCGTCTCCGGCGACGGGACGTTGATCCCCAGCCGCCAGCCGTGGACCCGGTAGCCACGGCCACGCAGGAACCGGCGCAGCGGGATGGTCGAGCGATCGTCCGCCCCCAGTCCGGGCAGCACCAGCACCGGATGGCCGTCCCCTCGCGGCGCGCCCGCCAGCAGGGGCCGGGCCGCCTGGAGCAGGACCAGCTCCCCGAGGGCCCGCGGCGCCTCGGCCGCCAGCAGCAGCCGGCTGGGACGGCGAACCTGCTCTGAGCCTGCTGCGCTCATCGTGCGACCCACGGTACCGTTGCGCCGCAGGGAGGGCGACCATGAAGCAGCTGTCCGGCCTCGACGCCTCGTTCCTCTACGTGGAGACGGGCGCGCAATTCGGCCACGTCTCCAGCCTGTCGATCTATGCCCGGCCCGAGGACGATCCCGGCTACGACCCGTTCGCGGCCTGGCGCGCCCAGATCGAGCGCCGGCTCCACCTGCTCGAACCCCTGCGGCGCCGCCTGCGCGAGGTGCCGCTCGGCCTCGACCACCCCTACTGGATCGAGGATCCCGACTTCGACCTCGACTTCCACGTCCGCCACAGCGCGGTGCCCCCACCGGGGCGCGACGACCAGATCGCCGAGGTCGTGGCCCGGATCGTCGGGCGTCCCCTCGACCGCAGCCGCCCGCTGTGGGAGACCTACGTGATCGAGGGCCTACCCGACGGCCACTTCGGCATCCTCACCAAGGTCCACCACGCCACGATCGACGGGGCCGCCGGGGCCGAGCTGCTGGTGCTGATGCTCGACGGCGACCCGGAAGGGGACGTGCTGCCGCCCGCCCCCGAGGTGGCCGAGCCGGTGCGGCGCGTCCCGAGCGACGGCGAGATGCTCGCCCGAGCCGCGACCAACCTCCTCCACAAGCCGGGCCGGGCCCTGCTGCTCGGCGTCCGGACCGTGCGAGAGCTGGGTGTGGCACTGCGCAACCCGATCCTGATCTCGGCGGCCAACCAAGCCCGGGCCGGGCTGCGCGGCCCGCTCGGCGCCGTGCTCAACGCCGGCCGCACCCGGGCGCCGGAGGGCGAGGTCAAGGGGTCGATCCCGACGGCCGCGCCCCGGCTGCGGTTCAACGCCGCCATCACGCCCCACCGCCGGTTCGCCTTCCACTCCACGTCGCTGAGCGCGGTGAAGCAGGTCAAGAACGCGCTCGGCGCCACGGTCAACGACGTCGTCATGGCCATGTGCGCGGGCGGGCTGCGGCGCTGGCTGGAGGACCACGACGAGCTGCCCGAGATCCCGCTGGTGGCGATGGTCCCGGTCTCGATCCGCAGCGGCGACGAGGCCGAGCGCTGGACCAACCGGGTGTCGGCCATCTTCGCCACCCTCCCGACCGACGAGCCCGATCCCATCGCGCGGGTCCTCCGGGTGCACGAGGCCATGGTCGACGCCAAGGGCCTGTTCGATGCCGTGCCGGCCGAGGCGCTCACCGACTTCGCCCAGTTCCCGCCTCCGGCGGTGTTCGCCCGCGCCATGCGCACGGCCACCCGGCTCACCGCCAGCCGCTTCATGCCCCCGGTGAACGTGGTGATCTCCAACGTGCCCGGGCCCCGCGAGCCGCTCTACACCGCGGGCGCGCAGATGCTGCACTACTACCCGGTGTCGACGATCCTCGACGGGCAGGGCCTCAACATCACCGTGCAGAGCTATCTCGACTCGCTCGACTTCGGCCTCGTGGCCTGCCGGGAGCTGGTGCCCGACCTCTGGGACCTGGTCCACGCCATCGTCGACGAGCTCGGGTTGCTGGCCAAGGCCGCGGACGTCGACATCACCGCTGATTAGCGGTTGCGCGCCAGCAGGGCGAGCAGCTTCAGGATGGTGATGTACAGCCACACGAGCGTGACCATCAGCCCGAAGGCGAGGTACCACTCGAGCTCCTTCGGCGCCCCCGCCTGCACGCCGGACTCGATGGTGCCGAAGTCGAGCACCAGGCTCAGCGCGGCCAGGACGATGGCGATCAGCGTGACCGCGATGCCGACGGTGCGGAAGCTGTCGCTGTAGAGCCATGACCAGTTGAAGATGGAGAGCACGAACACGAACGTGTAGAGCAGCATGAGGCCGCCGATCCCGGCGATCACCCCGAACGCCATCCGCTGCGTCGGCCTGACGATGCGGGTGACGTACAGCACCAGCGCCACGAGGAAGACGCACCCGGTCGAGAGCACGGCCGCGCCCACGATGCCCTCGGTCTGCGCGTCGAACGCGGCCGAGATGGCACCGAGGCAGAAGCCCTCGCACACCGCGTAGAGGATCCCCAGCAACCTCGCCCTCAGGGGTTGCACGGCGATGAAGATGCCGAGGAAGAGGGCGGCGAAGCTGGCCAGCCAGAACCCGCCCGGGATGGTCACGGTCGTGTTGGCGTACCCGCTGCCGAGATCGGTCCCGGTGGGCTGGACGGCCGAGGCCCACCCCCAGGCCCCGCCGGCCACGAGCACGGCCAGCAGGACCAAGGTCTTGAAGCCGATGCCCGCCACCGTCATCGGCCGGGCCGCGGTCGCCCGGAGGTTGGTCTCGACGAAGCTCTCGCTCAGTGCCGGATTGCCGGAACGGAGTCCCGACGATCCCGTCGTGGTCGTTGCCATCCAGCCTCCCGACGCCCAGCTGTCCGGGGGGGATGCTTGCACATATACGGGACGTCGATGCCGCCGTACGCTCGCGGCCATGGCCAAGCGCACGAACAGGGCGAAAGTGGCCGCCGCACGCGACCGCATGCCGAAGAAACCGTACGAACGCGAGCTGTTCCGGCTCCAGGCCGAGATGGTGAAGGCCCAGGAGTGGGTGAGAGCCGAGGGTCATCGCCTGGTCGTGGTCTTCGAGGGGCGTGATGCCGCGGGCAAGGGCAGCACCATCAAGCGGGTGGCGCAGTACCTCAACCCCCGCGTCGCCCGCATCGCGGCACTCCCCGCCCCTACCGAGCGCGAGCGCACGCAGTGGTACTTCCAGCGCTACATCTCCCACCTACCGGCCGCGGGCGAGATCGTCCTGTTCGACCGGTCCTGGTACAACCGGGCGGGGGTGGAGCAGGTGATGGGCTTCTGCACCCCCGACGAGTACCACCGCTTCCTGCACCAGTGCCCGATCTTCGAACGGATGCTGGTCGAGGACGGAGTGCTCCTGCGGAAGTACTGGTTCTCCGTGAGCGACTCCGAGCAGGAGGCGCGCTTCCGGTCGAGGCTGGAGGACCCGATGCGCCAGTGGAAGCTGTCGCCGATGGATCTCGAATCCATCAGCCGGTGGGAGGACTACTCACGCGCCAAGGACCAGATGATGGTCCACACCGACATCCCCGAGGCCCGGTGGTACGTCGTGGAGAGCGAGGACAAGCGCCGGGCCCGCATCAACATGCTGGCCCACCTGCTGACCACGATCGACTACCACGAGGTCACCCGCGTGCCGCTCAAGCTGCCGAGGCGGCCGGCGTCGAAGGGCTACGAGCGGCCGCCGCGGGACACGCAGACCTACGTGCCGGACCATGCCGCCGCGGTCCTGGAGTCCTCCAACGGTCACAAGGGGTAGCTGCCGTCAGCGCAGGCGGGCGCGCACCGGGAGGCGGTTGAGGCCCCGGATCACCATGCGGGTGCTCCAGACGGGCTCGCCGGCCGGCTCGATGTCCTCGAAGCGCTCGACGATGGCGGTGAACATCTCCTCGGCCTGCAGCCGGGCCAGGTGCGAGCCGAGGCAGGCGTGGACGCCGGCGCCGAACTGGAGGTGCCCGCCCGCGTCCTCCCGGGCGATGTCGACGTCGTCGACCGTGGGGCCCCAGTGCGCCTCGTCGCGGTTGGCCGAGCCGGGCGACGCGTAGATCACCGAGCGGGCCGGGATGGTGACCGGCCCCGCCGGGGTGGCGAAGGTCATGTCCCGCCGGGCGATGCGCCGCACGAACTGGTTGGGCCCGTCGTAGCGGAGGAGCTCGGACAGGGCGTTGTGCAGCAACGACCGATCGGCCCGCAGCCGCGCCCACTGGTCGGGGAAGTCGAGCAGGGCCCGCATGCCGTTGCCGACCAGGCCGGCGGTGGGCTCGTGGCCGGCCACATACAGGGTCATGATCTGGGCGAGCAGCTCCTCGTGGGTCAGCCCGTCCTCGGCGGCGCGGAGCAGGTCCGACAGGACGTCGTCGTCCTCCCGCCCGCGCTTGGCGGCCACCAGGTCTTCGAGGAACGCGTACATGTCGTCGGTGGCCGCGGTCAGCTCGTCGCGCTCGGCCGGGTCCATCACCGGGTCGAGGTTGCGGGCGATGCAGTTCACCCAGTAGCGGAAGCCCGGGTGGTCCTCCTCGGGGATGCCGAGCATCTGGCAGAAGATCTCGACCGGCAGCGGGTACGCGAACTCGGCGATCAGGTCGATCTCGACCGGCGTGCCCCGGCCGTGCTCGGCGACGAGGGCGTCCACTCGGGCCCGCACCCGGTCCCGGACCAGCTCGCGCAGCCCGTCCACCGCGCGGAGGCGGAACGGCGGGGCGATCAGGCGCCGCAGCCGGGCATGGTCCGGGTCGTCGAGCAGCACGAGCGTGCGCCCGCCCCGCGCGGTCCCGTCCCGCCGCTCGATCTCGGCCATCGTGGCCGGCGTCGGCTCGGCGTTGTCGATGACGGAGGAGACCGACGGGTCACGCAGGATGGCGTCGACGTCGGCATACCGGGTCACCACCCAGCCCTGCAGCAGGTCGGAGCGGTGCACCGGGTCCTCGGCCCGCAGGCGGCGGTACTGGTCGTAGGGCCACTCGACGAAGCCGTCCTCCAAGGGGTTGAAGGTCGCAGGCGGAGCAAGCTCACTCATGCCACACCGAACCGGGCCGCGGCGAACGCGGGGCAGCGCAGCGACTCATCGGGGATGTCCTCGGCCGCGAGCGGATCGTCCACCTCGGCCGGCGTGGGGCCGTGCTCGTCGGCGAGCCGTTCCAGCAGGGGCCAGTCGAAGCCGTAGACGTCGGCCGCGTTGCGCCCGACCATCTGCCGCACCTCGGGCTCGGGGACGCCTGCGAACGCCATGCGCAGGTGCTGGCGCGAGAACGGCCAGCAGCCCTCCAGGTGCGGGAAGTCGCTCCCCCACATGATGCGGTCGACCCCGACCCGGTCGCGCAGCGCGACCTCGTGGCGCCGGATGAAGCTGGAGCCGAGGTGGCACTGGCGCCGCCAGTACTCCGACGGCGAGAGCGACAGCTGGTCGATGGCACCCTCCCCGAACTTGGCCTCCTGCGAGCCGCCCGCGCCGGAGGTGCCCGCCAGCCGGCCCCGGTAGTAGTCGAGGCGGGTCAGCTCCTCGGGGATCCAGGCCGTGCCCTGCTCGGTGAACACGAACTGCAGCGCCGGGTGGCGCTCCATGACCCCCGAGTAGATGAGGTGCCACAGCGTCCGGTGCGCCCACCAGGTGACCTCGAGCAGGAACATCATCTGCGCCGAGGGGTAGGGACCCATGTCGGGCACCGCACTGCCGCTGTGGTGGTTGACCGGCAAGCCGAGGTCTTCACATACCTGCCAGATGGGCTCGTAGTCGGGGGCGTACAGCGGTGGCACGCCCGAGCCCGGTGGGGCGCCGGGCAGGAGGACGCCGCCGGTGAGCCCGTTGGCGTTGGCCCACTCGATCTCGCGGACCGACGCGTCGACGTCGTGCAGCATGATCTGGGCGATGCCGGCCCGGCGGCCCGGGGCCTGGCTGCAGAAGTCGGCCAGCCAGCGGTTGTGGGCCTGGAGCCCGGCCCAGCGCCGCTCCAGGTCGCCATCGGTGGCGCCCGGCGGCTGGTGCACGAGCGACACCTTGGGGAAGAACGGCGGGATCGTGTTGGGGAAGATCACCTCCGCCACCACGCCGTCGGCCTCCATCTCCCGGAGGCGGCGCTCCGAGCTCCAGTTGCGGTCGGCGTCGGCCCCGGTCGTGTCCTCGTACGGGTTCTCGAACGTCGCCGCCCAGCGGTCGAAGTCGTCGTGGTATTTCGTTGCGAGGAACGGCTTGTACCCCCCGATGCTCGCCCCGCCGTGGCAGTCGGACGAGATCACCACGTACCGGTCAGTGGTGGCGCCCATGGCCAGCTCCCTTCGGTCCGCCGCGGTGGCCAGGCCAGCGGCTGCCGCCGATGGTGTCCACGAACGGCCAGAACGCGTCGGGGTCGAGCGGTCCCGCGTTGGTGACACGGCGGCCTTTGGGCTGGTGCGTGACCAGCTGCGCTCGGCCCGGTGAGCACAGCGGGAGATAGCGGGCGATCGGGTCCCAGGGGCTGTCCCGTAGGACGAGCTCCCCATCGACGTCCTCGACCTGCCGCTGCTCGAACGTGGTGGCCACGTCGACGACGTGGGGTGGGAAGTCGTAGGCGCCCTCGACGCCGCCGATGGCGCGTGAGTACTTGGTCCACCACTCGTGCTCGACGAACTCGCCGTCCCGGGGCGGGGCCTCGCCGGTCACCGTCCCCGCGTACTCGACGAAGGTGTAGCCCTGGTGGCTGGCCCGCGCCGTCACCCGGTCGCCGAAGCGGAAGTACGTGAGGTCGCACAGGAACTTGGGCTGCCCGTTGGTCTCGCCGCTGATGTGCACCGCGGCTTCCTGGTCGATGCCGAGGCCGAGGGTGTACTGGCCGGCGACGCCCTGCCAGGCCGCCGCGACCTTGACGCTCACGCCGAGCTCGGGCTCGTCGAGCACCGGCACGCAGTAGAAGCCGACAGTGACGACGGGGTCGCGCGGCTCCAGCCCGGGCGGCAGCAGGGCCGCGACCTGGGCCGGGTCGGTGGCGTAGGTGACGACCAGCTTGGGCCAGCCGGCGATCTCGCCTGGACGTGTCATGGCAGCACTCCCTCGACGACTGTGCGCAGGGTGGCGGCGGTCAGGGCATCGATGTCTGGATCGGCACACAGAGCGGCACGCGTGTCCGCGGCGACCGGGGCCGGGGACCCGGCCCACAGCACCTCGGTGCGGTAGTCCTCGGGGTCCCGGGACGGGTCGTGGAGCGCCAGCACCAGCGCCCCGGTCACGACGACGAGGATCGAGCGCAGCGCGTCGGCGCACGCCTTGCCGGTGAGGCCCGCGGCCTCCAGCTCGGCGGCCAACGAGGCTTCGAGGTCGTGGAGCAGCAGCGATGCGGTGCCGGTCTCATGCGCCAGCGATGTGATGGCCCGCTGCTCGATCGCCCCGGCGTAGATGTGCAGCGCCGCCGAGAGCACCCGCTCGCCGGCGGTCGCCCCCTCGACGGGACGCTCGGCGAGGCGCTCGGACTGCGTGCGGACGATGGCGGCGACGAGGTCGTCGCGGCTGCCGACGTGCCAGTAGATCGTGGGTGTGCCCACGTCGAGCTCGGCGGCCAGGCGCCGCATCGTGAGCGCGCCGGGTCCCTCCCGCACCACCAGGTCGAGCGCGGCGGCGACCACATCCGCCCGGTCGAGCCCTCTCGTCGCGGTGCTCCCCATCGTGGCGGTTGCGCTCCCCCGGGTTGTCTGTAACAGTGTCATACGGAGACTAGAACAGGTTCTAGTCGCCAGCAAGAGAAGAAGTCAGCAAGGGGGCGTCATGTCCGATCCGGTGGCAGGCATCGACCAGAGCGACGCCCCGTACGTCATCGTCTCGTCCGACACCCACGCCGGCCTCCCTGTGGACGAGTACCGGGAGTACCTCGACTCCTCGGTGCATGCCGAGTTCGACGAGTGGCTGGTCACCCGCCACCAGCACCGCACCATGGTCGAGGAGGTAAACGGCGAGTACGTCGAGCAATGGGAGCGCGACAACGAAGCGGAGCTGCGAGGAGCTTTCGACCCGACCGTGCGCGACAAGGTGCTCGACACCGACGGGGTCGCGGGCGAGGTGATCTTCCCCGACGGCGACTCGGTGACCGGTATGGAGGCACCGCCGTTCGGCGCCGGGCTCCAGGCGGGAATGATCACCGATCCCCGCCTCGCCTGGGCCGGCGCCCGCGCCCACAACCGCTGGCTCGTCGACTTCTGCGCCACGAACCCGCCCCGGCGGGCCGGCGTCGCCCTGGTGCCCGTCACCCACGGGATCGACGAGGCCGTGCGGGAGATCGAGTCGCTGGCCGGGAAGCCCGGCATCAAGGGGATCCTGATCCCGACCATGTGGCACGACAAGCCGTCGTACGGGCATCCGTCCTACGACCCGGTGTGGGCCGCCTGTGCCGACGCCGGGCTGGTCGTCCACACCCATTCCGGCGAGGCCGACATGGACTCCTACAACGAGAACATGGCGCAGTTCATGCTGGAGGTGGCGTTCTGGACCCACCGGACGCTGTGGCAGCTGCTGCTGGCGGGAAAGTTCGACCGGTTCCCGGACCTCCGCTACGCGCCGGTCGAGTGCGGGTCCTGGTGGGTGGGCGATCTGCTGTTCAAGACCGACGTCATGTTCGGGGGCACGAACTGGAAGGTGAAGAAGATGTCCTCGCGGACGAAGGGCACCATCCAGCGGCTCCCCTCGGAGTACTTCGGGACCAACGTGTTCGTCGGGGCGTCGGCCATGAGCAAGCCGGAGATCCGCCGCCGCTACGCCAACGGGCTCGACGCCCTGATGTGGGGCACCGACTACCCGCACCCCGAGGGCACCTGGCCCAACACCGCCTTGCGGCTCGCCACCGACTTCCGTGAGGTGCCGGTGGAGGAGACCCGCCTGCTGCTCGGGCTCAACGCGGTGCGCTGCTACGACCTCGACCTCGACGCCCTGTCCGCGGTCGCCGCCGAGATCGGGCCTCGACCGAGCGAACTGAACCAGGACCTGGACCGGCGCACCCCGGCGAACGCCGTGCGCGAGGCCCGCTTCTGGTTCGACGACTACGGCATCGAGGGGAGGGGCTGACGGTGCCCGCGGACGCGCCCCCGCTCCGGCTGGACGGGGCGGTCGCCGTGGTCACGGGCGGGGCGGGTGGCATCGGGCGCGGCATCGTCGGCGCCCTGCTGCGCCGGGGCGCGACCGCGGTGATCGCCGATGTCGAGGCCGGCGCGGTCGAGGCCGCAGCCGGCGACCTGGGCGCGCTCGGCAAGGTCTCGGGCCACTGCGTGGACATCACCGACGAGGACGCCGTCGCCGACCTCGCCGACGCGGTCTACGACGCCCACGGCCGCGTCGATCTGCTGTTCAACAACGCCGGGGTGACCTCGGGCGGCGGCGGCAAGCCATGGCAGCAGGAACCGAACGACTGGCGCTGGTGCTTCGGCGTCAACGTGTTCGGGATGGCCATCTGCACGTCGACCTTCGTGCCCCGCATGATCGCGGCCGGACGGCCCGGCCAGGTCGTCAACACGTCGTCGGGCGACGGCGGCTTCGCCCCGGTGCCGATGGCCTCGGTCTACGCCGCGTCGAAGGCCGCGGTCAGCTGCTTCACCGAGTCGCTGCACCACAACCTGGTGTCCGAGGGCACGGCCCTACGGGCGTCGGTCTTCTACCCGTCGGGCGGCCTGCTGCGCACCGGCCTGTTCACCGCGGCCCGCAACCGCCCCGCCCACCTCGCCCGCCGGGGCGAGTCCACCGGCCGCCGCAGCATGACCTTCGACCAGATGAAGGCGATGCTGGCCCAGGCGGGCCGCGACGTGACCGAGGCCGACCTCGACGAGCTCGGTGACTTCGCCGTCACCGAGGCCGCCGCCCGGCGCTACGTCATCGCCCGCGACCTCGACCACACCGTCGACCTCCTCCACCGCCGGGCCGACGCCATCGGCCGCCGCGAGATCCCGCCCCACCACGGCATGCCGCTGTAGCCCGCGACCCACCGGGCGCCGCACATATGACGCGTATCAGGCGCCCGTGTGCAGGGCTCTGTGTGATGACGCCCGAAAAAGGCAGTCGTGGCACGAAGGAGCCCATCATGACCCAGACAGCCCTGGCCCCGTGGCCGGTGATCGCCCAGCCCATGCAGGGACCCCCGATCCAGGCACTGCAGCACCTGTTGCGCCAGCACGGTTCCAACATCACCGCCGACGGCGTCTTCGGTCCCAAGACCGATGCGGCCGTCAAGGCGTTCCAGCAGAGCCACGGCCTGGTCGCGGACGGCAAGGTCGGGCCCAAGACCTGGCCGAAGCTGATCGTCACCGTGCGTCGCAACGACCGCGGCGAGGCCGTCAAGGGTGCCCAGCTCCTGTGCGTCGACGTCACGGTGGACGGCATCTTCGGGCCCCAGACCGAGGCCGGCGTCAAGACGATGCAGGGGTTCTTCGGCATCGCGGTCGATGGCATCGTCGGCCCTGTGACCTGGCAGGCGCTCGTCTCCAACGGCGACTGAGCACCTCGATTCGCTACTCGACCCGCCGGAGATGGGTGGCCAGCACGTCAGCTTCGGCCCGGAGGCGGGCCGCGGCGTCGACCTGGCCGGCGCGCTCGTAGTCGGCGGCCGCGCGGCGGCGCTCGGCGAGCTCGGCACCGACGATGGCAGCGATGTCGTCCTCGGACAGCTCCCGGCGCGGCGCGTCGCCGGCTCCGAGCCCGGTCATGGCCCCGGCGATCACGCCGCCTGAGCGAGGCGACGGCGGTGCCTCCACGGCCTGGGCGTTGTCGATGGCGGACACGGCCGAGCGGAGGGCGGCCACGGCCACCTGGTCACGAGCCTTCAGCGCCGCGGGCAACGCCTGGCGGAGACGGGTGTACAGCGGTGACAACACATGCTCTATGTACACGGCAGGGCGCACGCGATTCCTGTCGAATCGACCGTGAATGGGAGTGATCGGCCATGGCCTTCGAGTTGACCGCGAACGTCGACGTCCACCGCGACGGTGACGGACGCATCCGGACCCTTCGTCATCTACAAGTCCCGTTCTCGCCCGAGATGGCGGGCCTGACGGATCCGTCGCCCGAGGCGCTGGCGGATCAGTACGTCCACGAGGTCGCCCCGCTCTACGGGATCGACGAGAGCCAGTTGGGCGGCCTGGCCGAAGAGGCGCTGGCCGAGCCGGGCGCCGAGGGGACCCAGCTCCGGCGCCCCGAGCTCAAGACGGTCCAGAACATCACGGTGGCGTCCTACCCGCAGACGCACCTGGGCCTGCCGGTCTGGCAGTCCGCGCTCGAGGTCCGCATGTTCGGTGAGCCGCTGAGGGTGGTGAGCTCCGCCAGCACGCTCGACCTGGACGTGCAGGTCGACGCCCCGCCGCCCGAAGCCCAGGCGCGCTTCACCGGCGACGACCGGCTGGAGCTGGCGAGAGCCAACGGGCTGGACGACGCCGCCGCGCCGGGCATGGCCATCAACGGAACCCGGCAGCTCGTGTACCGCTACGACCCGGCCCAGCGGCTCGACCCGGCCCTGGCGCCGCCACCCGATGGCCAGGCGCCCGCAGCCACCCTGCCGGTCCTGCCTCTGCCCCCGGTGCCCGACAGCATCGAGCCGGGGCGCCACTACGTGGTCCGTGAGGTCCTGTTCACGCTGCCCCTGCCCGACTGGGGCGAGCTGCACTGGCGCGCGTTCATCGAGCCCGGGACCGGTGCGGTGCTGTACCTGCGGGCGTTCGTGGCCAGCGCCACTGCCTGCGTCTTCGTCACCGACCCGATCACCGCCACCGGGAACGCAGTGAGCGCATGCTCGCCGGCGGCCACCCTCGACCCCCTGCGCTCCACCGTCACCCTGCAGGGCCTGAACCCGCCGGATGCGGCCGGGAACCAGGCCCTCGCCGGCAACTTCGTGGTGCTGACCGACACCGATCCGCTCACGATCGCGCCCCCGACGCGGACGTCGCCGTTCGACTTCTGCTACTCGGCCGTGACCAACGACTTCGCCGCCGCCTGCGCCTATCACCACTACGACGGTCGCTACCGCACGCTCGACAGCATGGGGTTCGACATCGCCACCTACTTCGACGGCACCACCTTCCCGGTCCCGGTCGACCATCAGGGCGTCGGCAACCAGGTGAACGCCTTCGCCATCGGCAACGTCACCGGCACCGGCATGCAGAAGTTCATCAACGGGTTCGCCCAGTCGGGCTGTCCGGTAGGGATTGCCACCGACGTGCGGCTCACCTGGCACGAGTTCGGCCACGCCCTGCTCTGGGACCACGTCGGCTCGCCCAACTTCGGCTGGTGCCACAGCGCGGGCGACACGCTGGGGGTCATCAACGGCGACCCCGGTACGAAGGCGCCCGACCGGTTCCTGACCTTCCCCTGGATCCCGCTGATCGGGCGCCGGCACGACCGCGACGTCACGGCCGGGTGGGCCTGGGGTGGGATCAACGACGACACCCAGTACAGCAGCGAGCAGATCCTCTCCACCCTGCTGTTCCGCGTCTACCGGACCACCGGCGGCGACGACACCGACATCGCCATCCAGCGCTTCGCGGCTCGCTACCTGACCTACCTGATCGTCAAGGCGATCGGGACGCTGACGATGACCACGGCGGACCCGGCGGTGTACGAGACCGCCATGGAAGACGCCGACGTCAGCACCCTGAACTTCGAGGGGCACCCCGGGGGCGCCTGGCACAAGGTGATCCGCTGGAGCTTCGAGCAGCAGGGCCTGTTCCAGCCCCCGGGGGCGCCGATGCCGGTGAACCAGCCGGGGGCGCCGCCGGCGGTCGATGTCTACGTCGACGACGGCCGCAACGGCGGGTACATGCCGTACCTGCCCGACTTCGCGGCCTCGCCCGACATCTGGAACCGGCACTTCCCCGACGGCGGCACGGCGCACGAGGAGCCGCTGGCCGGGTTCCCCAGCTACGCCCACGTCCGGGTGCGGAACCGCGGGACCGACGCCGCCGGCGACCCGTCGGTGAAGCTCTTCCACGCGGACCCGGCGAGCGGCCTCGTCTGGCCGACCGCCTGGACCCCCGCGACCACCGCGCAGCTCACGGCGAGTGGGCCGATCCCGTCCGGCGGGCAGGCGGTCGTGGGCCCCTTCACCTGGTTGCCGGCGGCGGCCGGCCCGATCTCGTTGCTGGCGAGCGCCTCGGCGACCGGCGACTCGAGCAATGCCGACACCGTGCCCGGGCCGATCGCGCACACGCGGCTCATCCCCCTCGACAACAACCTCGCCCAGCGCGACGTCACCGCCCAGACGGCCAACCCCTGCGAGCAGCTCGGCAAGCTGGGCGACTACATCGGCACGCTGGGCCTCGCGAAAGGGCTCGCCCAGAGCCTCACGGCGAAGCTGCGGAACGCCAAGCGTGACTGCGAGCGGGGGCACAAGAGGCCGGCCTGCAACAAGCTCGGTGCCTTCGAGAACGAGGTCGACGCGCAGACCGGCAAGGGCCTCACGCAAGCGCAGGCCGAGGTCCTTCTCGGCCATGCTCATGGCATCGAGCTCGCGCTGGGATGCTGATCACGGCCCGCTGCCTCATGTAGATCGACGGGCGGGCCCGAAGTCCTTCGGGCCCGCCCGTCAGGGATCTCCCTTCGTGCCCGCGGCGCGGGAGGTGACCGTGGTGGTCGACGGAGGCGACCACCACGGCCTGCGCGGCACGGTCGCGCCCGCCGGGCGGACGCCGCGTAGGGCGGCGACCGACACCGTGAAGGTCGTGGCCCCCTGTCGGTACGCTCGTCCCGGCAACCGGGTGTGGGCGCTTGTCGGGCCCCACCCAGGTGGCTCCCTCGGACAGTCCCCTCGGCACGGCGGTGGGTCATGCTCGATGGTCAAGTTGGTCCAGGTCTCCGGGGACGGCGCCGCGAATGCGAGGCGCTGGATCGGATGCTGGCCGACCTGCGGGCAGGGCAGAGCCAGGTGCTCGTGCTGCGGGGCGAGGCCGGGGTCGGCAAGACCGCGTTGCTGGACTACGTGGAGGAGCGGGCGTCGGGGTGCCGCGTCGAGCGGGCCGCGGGGGTCGAGTCCGAGATGGAGCTGGTCTTCGCCGGTCTCCACCAGCTCTGCATGCCGCTGCTCGGCAGCCTGGGCCGCCTGCCGGATCCGCAGCGCGCCGCGATCAGGACGGCGTTCGGCCTGGACGGCGGGGCCGCGCCCGATCGCTTTCTCGTCGGTCTGGCGCTGCTCGGCTTGCTGTCGGAGGTGGCCCGCGAGGGGCCGCTCGTGTGCCTGGTCGATGACGCGCAGTGGCTCGACCGGGCCTCGGCGCAGGTACTCGCCTTCGTGGCGCGCCGGCTCCTGGCCGAGTCCGTGGCGCTCGTGTTCGTGGTCCGGGAGCCCGGCGACGAGCAGGTGCTGCTGGGCCTGCCCGAGCTGATGGTCCGGGGCCTGCAGTACAGCGATGCCCGTGCGCTCCTCGACGCCGTGATCCCCGGGCCGCTGGACGAGCGGGTCCGGGACCGGATCATCGCCGAGACGCGCGGCAACCCGCTCGCCCTGCTCGAGCTGCCCCGAGGGCTGACCGCCGCGGAGCTGGCGGGTGGCTTCGGGCGCCCGGACGCGCAGCCCCTGGCGAGCCGCATCGAGCAGAGCTTCATTCGTCGTCTCGAGTCACTGCCGGCGCCGACGCAGACGTTCCTGCTCGCGGCGGCGTCCGAGCCGATCGGCGACGTGACCCTCCTGTGGCGCGCGGCCCAGGAGCTGGGGATCGCCCGGGATGCCGCCGCCCCTGCCGAGGCCGCGGGCCTGGTCGTGCTGGGGGCGCGGGTGCGGTTCCGGCATCCGCTGGTGCGCGCGGCCGTGTACCGGGCGGCGACGGTGCCCGAGCGCCGGGAAGCGCATCGGGCGCTGGCCGACGCGACCGATCCGGTCGTCGATCCGGACCGCCGGGCCTGGCATCGTGCCAACGCGGCCGCAGGACCCGACGAAGCGGTGGCGGCCGAGCTGGAACGCAGCGCGGCGCGAGCGCAGGCCCGGGGTGGTATGCCGGCGACGGCCGCGTTCCTGGAGCGAGCGACCGAGCTCACCGCGGATCCGGTCCGGCGAGGACCGCGGGCTCTCGCCGCCGCCCAGGCGAAGCTCGATGCCGGCTCGCCCGACGATGCCTCCGCCCTGCTCGCCACGGCGGACCTGTGCCCGCTCGATCAGCTCGACCGCGCCAAGCTCATCAGGCTGCGGGCTCAGATCGCGTTCATCCGCCGCCACGGGAGCGATGCTCCGCCGCTGCTGTTCGAGGCGGCGAGGCGGCTCGAACCACTGGATCCCGAACTGGCTCGGGAGACGTACGTCGATGCGCTCGGGGCCGCCATCTTCGCCGGCCGTCTCGGCGGTGACCCGGGCGTGGCGGAGATCGCCGAGGCCGCCCGGGCCGCGCCTCCGGGCCCGCAGCCGCCGCGGGCGGTCGATCTCCTCCTGGACGGCGTGGCCTTGCGGCTCGCCGAGGGGTACGTGGCCGCGGTGCACCCGCTCCGGCGGGCCCTGGAGGTGATCCAGCAGGAGGAGGAGATCCGCTGGCACTGGCTGGCCTGTCGCATCGCGTCCGAGGTATGGGACGACGGGACCTGGGAGGTGCTGGCGGCCCGGCAGCTCCGGATCGCCCGCGAGACCGGCGAGCTCGCGCTCCTGCCCCTCGCGCTCACCTACCGCTCGGGCACGCACCTGCACGCCGGCGAGCTCGCCGCCGCCGCGGCTCTCATCGAGGAGGCGGGCGCGCTCACCAGGTCGATCGGTGGCGCGCCCCTGCTGTACACCGAGACCCTCCTGGCCGCCTGGCGGGGCGAGCGGGCCGAGATGTCGAACCTGCTGGAACACAACCTCCCCAACGCGGTCGACCGGGGCGAGGGCAGGGCGCTGGCCTGGGGCGACTACGCCTGGGCGCTCCTCTACAACGGGCTCGGCGAGTACGAGGCTGCCCTGTCCGCCGCCCTCTCGGCGTGCGAGCACGACGACCTGGGCCTGGTCGCGTGGGCGATGATCGAGCTGGTCGAGGCGGCGGCGCGCCGCGACCGTCGCGACATCGCCGCCGCCACCCTGGGGCGGCTCGCCGAGCGGACGCAGGCCAGCGGCACGGACTGGGCTCTCGGGATCGAGGCCCGCTCGCGGGCGCTGCTCAGCGACGGTGAGGCAGCCGATGCCCTGTACCGGGAGGCGGTGGAGCGGCTGGGGCGCACGCGCGTCAGGGTCCATCTCGCCCGCGCCCATCTGGTGTACGGCGAGTGGCTCCGCCGTGAGCAGCGGCGCACGGGCGCACGCGAGCACCTGCGGCTGGCCCACGACATGTTCGACCGCGCCGGGATGGCAGGGTTCGCCGAGCGGGCCCGCCGGGAGCTGTCGGCGACCGGTGAGACCGTGCGGAAGCGCACCGTCGAGACCCAGGATGTCCTGACCCCGCAGGAAGCGCAGGTCGCGCAGCTGGCGGCCGAGGGCCACACCAACCCCGAGATCGGGGCTCAGCTGTTCATCAGCCGGCGCACCGCCGAGTACCACCTCAGCAAGGTGTTCACGAAGCTCGCCATCAGCTCGCGCCGGCAGCTCCGCGGCGCCCTGGACCAGCTGGAACGCTCCTCTGCGTAGGCCGCGGACGACGCCCGGGACGATCCGACCAGGGAACCGCCTGGGCACTTCCACGGAGGCGATCGCACCGGTCGCGCGCGGAGGCTGTGGGAGTCCTCCCGCCGTTCGACAGAGGAGCGCAACCGTGAACGAGCACATCCTCGAGCTGGAGGCCCAGGAGATCGCGGACGCGACCGCCAAGCCGCCGTTCCTCTACGAGCTCGGGCCCGAGGGCGCCCGGAAGGTCCTGGACGACATCCAGTCCGCCCCGATCGCCAAGTTGGAGGTCGACGAGCGCTGGATCACCGTGCCCGCCGACGTCGGTGACGTCGAGGTCCGCATCGTCAAGCCGTCCGGTGCGACCGGAGTGCTACCGGCGGTGCTCTACGTGCACGGCGGCGGCTGGGTGCTGGGCAACGCCGGCACTCACGACCGGCTGGTGCGTGAGCTGGCCGTCGGGGCGGGCGCGGCGGTCGCGTTCGTCGAGTACGACCGCTCCCCCGAGGCCCACTACCCGGTGGCGATCGAGCAGGCCTACGCCACGGCCCGCTGGATCACGCGTGACGGGCTCGCCGAGGGGCTCGACGGGTCGCGCCTGGCGGTGGCGGGAGATTCGGTCGGCGGGAACATGGCCGCCGCGCTGACGCTCCTGGCCAAGCAGCGCGGCGACGTGACCTTCGTCCACCAGTCCCTCTACTACCCCGTCACCGACGCCGCCCAGGACACCGAGAGCTACCGCGAGTTCGCCGGTGGCCCCTTCCTCACCGCCCGGTCGATGGCCTGGTACTGGGACGCCTACCTGCCCGAGCGCGACCAGCGGACCGCGCTGACGGTGTCGCCGCTGCGGGCCACCCTCGACGACCTCGCCGACCTGCCCGAAGCGTTCGTGATCGTCGACGAGAACGATGTCCTGCGCGACGAGGGCGAGGCCTATGCCCGCAAGCTCACCGCTGCCGGGGTCCGCACGACGAGCGTACGGTTCAATGGCATCTGCCACGACTTCATGATGCTCAACCCCCTGCGAAGCACCGCCGCGACGACGGCGGCCGTCGAGCAGGCCGTCCACGTGCTGCGCAAGGCACTTGGCACCAGCTGCCCGGTCGCGCAGAATTGAGGCCAGCCATGCCCGACCCCATCACCCCCCCACCCGAGCCCGACGAGACCGGCGAGATGGTCTCGATGGAGCTGGGCTCCGGCCCCGGCATCGACTCCGAGCAGGTGCTCGAAGACCTCTCCGCCCGGGTGCTCGAAGACCTCGCGGAGCTCACGGAGCTGACCGAAGCCGGTGTCGAGCTCGACGGCGAAGTCCAAGTCGCCGAGACCACGTGGGTCATCTACGGGCACACCAGCTACGACGGCGAACTGATCGCCGGCGAGTACCACGACGCCATCGAAGCCTCCGAGGTCCTGCGAGCCGCTCCCCGCCGGCCTCCGGCCGACGACGACTCACAGGCCTGAGGCGCCGGCGCCACCCCTCAGGTGGCGACGACCCAGAGGACCCAGGTGGCGGCCATCGCCAGGGCGAGGGCGAACTGGACGAGGGCGGCGAGACCGAAGCCCGCGATCGTGGCCCGCGTGGCCCGCCACGCGGCTGCTCCGTCCCGGGTCCGTTGCAGCTCGCCGGCATAGACACCGGCCACGCCCCCCACGGGCAGGCCGACGACCGGCAGGACGAAGAAGCCGACGATGGCGGCGACCGCGCCGAGCAGGATCGAGGTGCGCGCGGCACCGGCGGCCCCGGCGATGCGGGCGGGCACGACCCACCCGGCCAGCGCCCCCGCGATGGCGAACACGGTCACGAGGGAGAAGGCCACCGTCCCGATCGTCCCGAAGCCCTCGCTCAGGCCGTAGGCGAGCGCCGCCGCCCACACCAGCGCCAGCCCGGGGACCAGCGGGACGACGGTCCCCACCACCCCGACGGCCATGGCCAGCGCGACCAGGGCGACGACCACGCCTCATCCTCCGGGCGGACGCGGCGGTGAGGGTCCCACGCCTCATCCCTACCCCGTCGCGCGCTCCCCACATCCTCAACCGATCAGGGTTCGCTTCGGCCGGAGAATGCAGAACTCGTTGCCTTCCGGATCGGCGAGCACGGTCCAGGACTCGTCGCCGGTCTGGCCGATGTCCACCCGCCGGGCACCCAGGGCGAGGATGCGCTCGATCTCGGCCTCCCGGTCCTCGGGCCCGGCGTCGCCCCCCGGGTTCAGGTCGAGGTGGACCCGGTTCTTCACCGACTTCCGGTCGCCTGCCGGCATCAGGCAGATCCCGACCGAGGCGTCCACGTCTGTGCCGATGACGACCTCTCGTTCGCGTTCCGAGAGGATCTTCCAACCGAGCACCTCGCTCCAGAACCGAGCCAGCCCCGGCAGGTCGTGGGCGTCGATGACGATGTGATGCAGCGAGACGGTCATCCGACCAGTGTGACG
>Ga0209382_10002764_pt1 | contig 24997 bp, 27 predicted proteins | sample SoiMetdeltSBSDD5_FD_187599 | JGI IMG/M metagenome (GOLD analysis project Ga0209382, IMG submission 187599) | Bulk soil microbial communities from a Populus tree surrounding site in Tennessee, USA - Soil MetaG P. deltoides SBSDD5 (SPAdes) (version 2) | ecosystem: Environmental > Terrestrial >... | reverse complement strand
GGACTCGAACCTGCGATCTCCTGCTCCCAAAGCAGGCGCGCTAGCCACTACGCTACGCCCCGCGGCGACCGGGCGAGTCTAATGGACCACCTGCCCGGATGACGCACCGACGGCGATGCGACGGCACCGAGCCGTCATGGCATCATGACCCTGCGTCCGCTGCAGCGGGCGTGCCGTGCGGGTGTAGCTCAATGGTAGAGCCCCAGCCTTCCAAGCTGGTGGTGCGAGTTCGATTCTCGTCACCCGCTCCACGTACGTCAGGCCAGGTCAGAGACGGCATCGGCTCGCCCGGACGTCCATACGGCGACCACCGCGCAGCGCCCCGTGCGATTAGCGTGCGATTAGGCACCCGCATCGACCGCCCCGGCCTCACCCTCACTGTCGTCATTACGCGGCTTCTCGCGCTCGACAACCTCGCTGAGTCGATCCGCAATCTGACGCGCCCGCTCGTCGGTCGCGTGCTGGTAGATCAGCGCAGCACGCATGCTCGCGTGGCCCATGCGATGCATCAGCTCGCGGGTGGATGCACCGCCCTGCGACGCCAGGTGATTGCCGGTATGCCGAAGGTCGTGGAAGTGGAAGCCCTCCGGTAGGCCAGCCGCTTGAATCCTGGTCGACCACTGCACCATCTGTCGCCAGCTGCTCCGCCTCGGGCTCGCTCCCCTCGACCCGGTGAACACCAGAGCCCACGGCTCCGTGCCGACAAACTCAGCCAGATGTCGCCGCAGCTCGTCAACGAGCACGCCCGGGATCGTCACCGTTCGAACGCCCGCAGCCGACTTCGGCGGGCCGACGACCAATCGGCCCCGGCTCAGCTCAGCGACGCTCCGGGCAACGCAAATGGTCCGAGCGTCCAGGTTGACGTCCATCCGCCGAAGCGCAAGCAGCTCACCCCACCGCAGACCGGTGAATGCAGCCGCCAGGATGAACACACGGAAGCGGTCACCTATCAGCTCGGCGAGCGTGTACACCTGTGCGATGGTGGCCACCGGCCGCTCTGGCGTGTGCGCCTTGTCCGCACCCTTGATCCGACACGGGTTCCGGCGAATCCGCCCGTCGTCGAGAGCGGTATTCATGATCGCCCGCAGCAGACGGTACGACTTCGCTGCCGCGTCTGCCGAACGGCCGTCGTTCAACAATTGGTTGCGCCAGGACCGCACCGCGTCGGGTGAGATTCGTGCGGAACGATCCGACGCTAGGACCTGGGGTTACAAGTCGGGTCGAGGCATGGATAAAGCAGGACGGCGATCTGCTCAAGGTTGCCGCTGATGTCGCAAACGGCAGCAAACACATGGTCCTGGCCGCGTGGAGCATTCGCGCCGGCGGCTCTGAACAGACCCGGAACGATGTCACCGTTACTCCAGCAACGGTGCAAGCTAGCGCGGCCGTCGCACGTTCGACTGGAAGGTCTGCCCTCAGTCGACACACGTTCTACATCACTGACAAGCGAACCGGTGACGATCACGAAGCCGTCGCCCTCGCAGACGGCTGTATCAAGGAATGGCAAGCGTTCCTCTCATCGAATCAGCTCGGTCCTCCGGCTGGCGGCAGCTAGAGCTGGTGGACGCTGGCGGCCGGACGCGTCGATTCGACCGGCTCGATCCGCCTTGTCTTGCGCCAGGTGATCTGCGACAGATTCACGCCACCTGATCTGCGACACCGCGCCACCGCCCCAGACGCACGGATCTGCCGATGTCCGGGCACTTTGGGGACGCTGGCGTGGGCCTCAGTGCTCTTCGAGGTAGCCCGTTGACGGGTCCACTCCGGCTAGGAATTCGAGGATCCTTTCCCGGTGATCCTCCAGCGACGGATTCGGTGGCCCGCCAACGCCGAACCCGTAGCCCTTGTTCGGGCCGCTCAACCAGGTGTAGTCGGTGTCCGTGTAGTTAGTAGCCGGGGCTTTCACCACATGAACGACGAACAGCTCGCCATCGACTTCGAGGGTGAACGACGAGGCGTCGGGGTCACTCTCAGCCTCGGGGGCGATGCCTGGCACGGCGTCGGGATCGCCATCCGTGCCGCTCGGATACCTTGCCTCCACGTAGCCATGATGGGCCGCCCAGGACGCTCGTGTCGATCCTGGCTTCGACGCCCTCTCCTGCCGATGAGAGGATGACTCTTGGGGGCGGTGATGGCTAATGCCCACAACGGGAGAGGAAAGAGAACACCATGGCCGAAACTCTCACCCGCTCCCAGACCCTCGAGCAGCAGCCTGAGGGCTGGGAGTTCCTGCTCGGAGCGATCGAGGCGCTCTACGCGACCGGGAACTTCGCGACGGGGCTGGCCTTCGTCAACCGCGTCGGCGAGGCGGCAGAGGAGGCCAATCATCATCCCGACATCAGCTTGGCCTATACAACGGTCCACATCCGGCTGCTCAGCCACGACGCCGGCGGAGTGACCGGGCGCGACATCGCGCTGGCCGCCAGGATTCGCGACATCGCCGCCGACCTCGGCATCGAAGCGACCCCGGAGCGGCTCAGCCGAATTGAGGTCGGGCTCGACGCCCACGACCGCACTGCCGTGGGCGCGTTCTGGGCGGCGGTCCTCGGCTACGACCTCGACGGGGACGACATCGCGGACCCGCAGGGCCGGCAGGTGACACTGTGGCTCCAGCAGACCGATGCCCACGATGAGCCACGGCAGCGCTTCCACATCGACGTGACCGTGCCGCCAGACCAGGCGCAGGCCCGCATATCGGCTGCACTGGCGGCCGGCGGCATCCTTGTCTCCGATGACCGCGCGCCGGCGTTCACGGTGCTGGCCGACCCCGAGGGCAACAAGGCGTGCGTGTGCACCTCACTGGGCCGGGACTGAGAGTCAGGCGCGCAACTGTTGATCGCCCACCATGCGTGTCCAGCACTGTGACGTCCACCGACGGTCTTTCGATGTCCGGATCTGCCGCTGTCCGCGCGCCAGCATCTAGCGCGACGCCGTGCATCTCCGGCTGACTGTCGCGCATCAGGTGGCGAGCATGTGTCGCGCATCAGGCGGCACAGGACAGGCTCGATCCGCCTTGGTTGCGGAGTTTGGCTCTTGGATGTCAAGTGCGCGCCCTGCGGGCGCGCCCGGCGGGCGGCCTGCTCGCTGCGGGCAGTACCTCCGGCCGCCGTCCTCGCTCGCGCCGCCCGGCCCGGGACCGGCGCAACCACATACGAGGGAGCCCCACCGCACCAGGCCAGGCGTCAGGCTCAGTTCTGGCGGCTGAGCGCCGCGCGGGGTTGCCCGTCCTCCCTCGCACCAGTCTTCGGCCTTCGCTTCGCGCGTAAAGAGCACCCTTCGGGCGACACTGCGTGATCGGACGAGTCCGACTCTTGACCCGCTCCGCTGCGGCCTACGATTCGGCAGCTACCGGAGGACGGGCAGGCATAGTCGGTTCGAATCGCCGGTGCCGCACCGAAGGAGCGGGGAGCGACGGGCCGCAACGGTCAACAGCGCTGGCCCCGGCTAAAGCACGCCGGAGGGGCCGCCGCCTTTGCCTTTCTTGGCTTCCTTAGCTTCCTTGACAGTCATGTGCCCGGTAGGACGGCGCTGACGAATGGCAGCGAGTACCAAGAGCGTCACGAATCCGGCCGCAACGATGGCCAGCAAGATCCAGTTCCACACCTCAACCACCTCTGAATCGAGGCCGGGCAAGTCACACTCCGTGGGTGCGGACACCCGCGCCTCGAGTGGGCATCATCGTAGATCCCCCGCCCTGATCGAAGCAGGGCCGAAGGGCCCCCTGAATGACAACAGCAGTGGAAAGCTGATCCTCCGGACTGCCAACGCGCGGGGCGGTGACCGATTGTGGTGGGTCGTTCGGCCCTAGACACTCGGGCCGCAGTTCGCGAGATTCGGTCGCGATGGTGCACGATCCTCTTCGGGAGGAGCAGGGTCGAGGGTCGCCGGCACCGGTGGGATCTGGTCGTCATGCGCAGTGGAGTTGTCGGCGCTGCCGTCGCCGTCACGGCGATGCTGACAGCCGCGTGCTCTTCATCTCCTGAGTCCACCGCCGAGCCGGACCCGTCTTCCGCCCCGACATCCACCGCCGCCGAACCTGCCGCGATGCGCGGCGCACCTGAGGTTGGGACCTGTTGGAATGTTCCGGCGGAGGAGTTCACGCCCGGCCATCGCTTCAACGATTCACCGGCGGTGGCGTGCACCAAACCGCACACCGCCGAAACGGTGTTTGTCGAGGAGTTGACCGAGCCGACCGTCCAGGCAGTCAAGGAGTGGGAGGACCAGTGCGCACAAGCGGTAAGTAAGTACGCCGGGACCTTCCAAGAGAACTCGTGGGTGCCGGTGTCCGCCCTCGCTTGGCTGCCATCCAAGAAGGAGGTGGCCGAAGGCGCCTCCTGGGTTCGCTGCGATATCGGATTCCCCCGCGAGTGGGGGGATTTCCTCGCCGCAGAGTTCGACGGGAACTTTGAACAAACCGTGCGCACGTTCTCCGCCAAGGACGCGGCCATCGAGCACGCCAACGACGTGCTGGCATGCCTACAGCGGGACCCGCAGATCTTTGATCAGTGGATCGTGTCATGCGGCAAGCCCCACCTGTACGAGGAGACCGGACAGATCGCGGAACTCGAAGACCTCGACAGCTACCCGCCGCCCAACCAGCTGCAACGCGCATCAGCCCAATGCCGTGACAGCCTGCCCGCACAACGACAGACGCCCGCGTTCGGGGTCACGGCAGGTTGGCAACCTCCCGAAGCATTCCCCGGCTACATCGGAGAACTGGTCGGCGTCTGCTTCGTCTACCACCAAGACGGCACACCCCTCCCACCACGAACCTGAAACGTCCGGGGTCCAGCCCGGCAGCGGCACAGCGGGCGATGCCGCGCTCCGACGGGGGTCCCAGCGAACGCGGCGGCAGCCCGGGCCACTAACGGGCCATAGCACCGTCCCCGCAGGGCCACTCCAGGCCACGCCTGGCCGGTGCGAGCAGGCGGAACGAGCCGCATAGATCCGCCCACGGCCCGCTTCCCAAGCTGACAGTGCAGATGGTCCGGCAGCCCAAGACGTCCGCTCACCCATGAGGGCGCCCATCTGGACGCGGCACTGCGGTGGCGCCCAGTACGGCTCAATGACGTTGAGTTTGCTGCCAGTGGGCAGCTTGCGAAGGTCTTGCGGATTTTGTGCGGACTGGGACTTCGGCCTCTGGTCGTCTTGCCGCCGCAGGTGTAGAACGACATAGCACAGCGGCCCCGCCAGGGGTGTTGGCAGGTAGCTGACAGGGCCTCGGACTCCGTCTGCAAGGAGGCCCATCGTGAGCGATCAGGATCAGTTCGATCGTGTCCACGCCGGCATCGACATCTCGGGCCGGGACGTCAAAATGACCCGCCGCGCGAAGCTCATGTTCGACATCGCATGCGAGCACGCCAAGGTCCACCCGAGCATCATCCAGGGCTCCTTTATGGGCGAGGACGCAGCCAAAGCGTCCAGCCATACCCACGACAAGGCCGGGTGTATCGACACCCGCACCTTTGATCTCACCGACGACGAGATCAGGCGACTCATCCGTGCCGGCCGTTCCATCGCCGCCGTCAGCTGGAAGCGTGTCCCGCCGACGTTTGCCGAGCACATGCACTGGCTGTTCCTCGGCGACTCTCCCATGCATGCAGAAACCGAGGCCCAGGTCACCCAGTACAAGAACGGCCTCGACGGCCTCGGCGGCCCGGATCCCTTCTTCCGACCTGACCCGCTGGTCACCACTTTCAATTACGACGCGATGCTGGCCCAGGAGGGTGAGATGAATCTGAACGACAAGCTGTTCCCCGACCGCGAGGACTCCCCGACCGTCCGGGAGTCGCTGGTGGCTGCGAACGCGGCCGAGCGGAAGGTCACCAAGGTGCTCGATCGGCTCGCCGACTTCCGCAAAGCCAACGCCGAACGCGACGCCGGCCTGGCCGCCCAGCTCGACCGGATCGCCGACGCAGTGCAAGACGACGCCACCAAGGAGCAGGTGCGGCGAGTCATCGCCGAGCTGCGACAGCAAGACCGCGACGTCACCCAGCCGGAACCGGTATGAGCAAGGCGACCCCGGCCAGCCGGTGGCAAGGTACGCCCCTCGCCCTCTAGCGCAACGAACTGGACCATAGTCTGATGTGGCTGATGCCCGACATCTCACACCACCAGGGCCACCACACCCGCGCCGACATGAAGGACGCCTCCACCCGGGCGGACTCCATCATGTTCAAAGCCAGCCAGGGCACCGGCTTCGTCGACCCCGAGTTCATCTCCAACGCGAAGGCGATGAATGCCATCGGCGCGCACGGCGTGCCGTGGGGGGCCTACCATTTCGTCGACCCCGGCCACGGCAAGGCGCAGGCCGAACACTTCCGGGACGTTGTGGCCCGCGTCGCCGGCTGCCGGTTCTACTGCATCGACTGGGAGGATGGCAGCCGAGACACGGTGCTCGCTCTCGCCGATCGGCTCCTCGAACTCGTCGACCGCCCAGTCGGTGACTACATCGGATCGCATGCTCGGGACAACGGTGGTCAGCTCCCGCGGATGAGTTTCCACATGGTCCCGCAATATGGACCTGCCCGCATCAATCGGCAGTTCGCGACCGATCCGCTGTCGGCATGGCAATACACCGACGGCAAAACCAACGGCACCGACTGGCGCTCCGGAGTGCCCGGTATCGGCCATTGCGACATGAGCGCTGTGTTCCGGCCCCAAGACTTCGGATTCGGAGAAGACATGCCCATCACCAAAGAGGAAGTGGACAAGATCGCCGCCGCATCCGCGGCCGCCATCGCACAGCGGGAGATCCGGCCCGGACTCACCGCTGCCCAGGCATGGCGGGACGCCAACGTCACCAGGGCCATGCTGAGGGACCTGCCAGCAACGATCGCCGACGAACTACCCGACGAGCCAGGACTGACCAAAGCGCAAGTCGAGGCAGCCGCAACCCGCGCCATCAGGCGCGTACTCAGCGAGCTGGACGAACCGCCAGCATGAAGCGGATCCCGGATCCGCCCCAGTGCCGCTCGTACCTCCCCGATCGCCGCACGCGCGCTACCTCGAGCTCGGGTCGCCCGCCTCCGACACGCACCGACAGCACCGGCATGAGCTGGCATCGGTACTGACAGCCTCAAATGCGGTACTAGCCACCCGAACCAAAGCCTGCCAGCGGAACGGGCTTCGCCATCGTCTTGCTTACGTTCGGAACTCTGTGCGCCATAGTGGCCGATCAACCTCCGGCGTCGAACGAGTCTTCTCGCCGTCGCCGCCGTCGTCTTGTACCTGTGCGCCGCCGCTGTTCAACGTCACTACGATTCGCGTCTACAGACGAATGCCCGGTGACGCGACCAAGCCCTGATAGCAGCCCCCGTCGTCGGCGGCGCGCTCATCACTTCCCGGCGGGTTGGTAGGAGACGATTGGGAGACGAGCACGCGCCGGGACACGCTCCAACGAGAGTCAACAAGCGGCAATTCTTGCTCAGCGCGACCGCCCGGAGTCGCCGCTCGCTGATGATCAGCCACGTTCGCAACGAGGGGGTCTCGGGTCACGTGAGTAGAAGCACTCTGGTCCGGACGGGCACCGGGACAGATCATGCAGGTGGTGAAGGGACCCGCAGCTCTTGTCCACAAAGTCGACTATTCACGATCTAGGAGCCCGATGCGATGAGGATGAAGGTCGCGGCTGTCGCGGTGGCAGTGACCGTCGCGGCGTATCTGGCCTGGCTCGGGTGGGACCAGCAGCGGAATCCCGATGGCACTGGACCGTATGAGGCCTGGCAGGTCGCCGGGTTGGCGTTGACGCTCGCCGTCGTGGCCGCGGCCTGCAGCTGGCGATCGGCGGACGTCGCCCAAGCGATGGTGGTCGCCGTCATGATGGCCGCCGCCTTGACCGTGCCCTGGTCGATCGACGCCGCGACCGACAAGACCCCCGACGCAAACCTTTGGCCGGTGGGGGCGATCTTCCTGTACGGCGGCACCGCGTCCGGGCTGATTGTCGTGTCCCTGGTGACCCGAGCCGTATGGCAATGGACACATCGACACTGGACCCCACCACCGCCCGGGCCATTAACGGGCCATTAGCACCGTCATCGTCGGGTCACTCCAGGCCATAACTGGCCGTACGAGCATCCGGGAGAAGCGCCATAGACGCATCCTCGGCACGATTCCCAAGCTGACAGTGGGGTTCGCACCTCAATCGGCTAGAGGGGGTAGGACGTCCGTCAACATGATCGCGCCGGTGGAGCTCTGGGCTCGACAGTTGAGGTTAGTGCCCGGTGGCGCGCTGCCCCCGCCGAACTCGATACGGCGACCAGCGGCGGCGACGACCACTCCGTCCGCGTTCGCTATGGTCACCGACCCGTCCGGCTCGCGGGATGCTGTGTACCCGGCTGGCCACACGATGTCGCGCACCACGTTGGGCCCGTTGCCTTCCAGGTACACGCAGCCGGTCGCGTCGACGCGAACGACTCCACTGACAGCCATCTCCATCCAGAAGTCTCCCGGCCCGCCTGTCCACGAACTGGTGTTTAGCGCGACCGGGTTCGAGCCGACACCTGATGCGTCGGAATCCGACATGACCCCAGTCTGACCCCCGACAACCCACAACGGCACCAGGTGTGGGCGAGGAAGCGAAAAGGCATCGGGAGCACCCACGCTGAGGCGTGATGGGACGCACCGATCCGCGATTCTCCCGCACAGATCAGACGAGGAGTGCTACAGCCAACACCCATCAGCGACGCTGAAGCGCGTTCGCAACGAGGGGGTCACGGTCGGCCGAGACGTCGAGGGCAGCGCCTCACATGCCGGTCGTGCGATTAGCGTGCGATTAAGCGGGGTCACTCACGGTCGCGCACGGAGTCTCAGCGGCATCGCTGCCTCGCCTGAGTGGCCTGGCCAATCGGGGTCAGGCCTGCCTTCCAAGCTGGTGGTGCGAGTTCGATTCTCGTCACCCGCTCCACACATCTAACGCCAGGTCACGCAGCGAAAGCCGGAGACCTGGACCTCGCTCTGGTAGGCGTTCATGCCCTCGCCGTGCCACAAACGTGCCACTTCATGCCCCTGCGGGTGCCCCGACGAGCGGCGGATCGTCGTCATCCTCGCTGCGTCGAGGCTTCCGCGACGCCTTCTTCGCCTCCCGGATCAGGTCGTCCAAACCCGTCGCGATGACCTGGTCCCGCTCGTCCCTGGCGTGCTGGGCCGAAGGTCCCGACACCGGCTTCGACGAGTTGTTCTGAAGGATCTGGTCCCCTCGCCGATGCCCTCTACGCCTTGGAGAACCGTGGCCCGCCTCGTTCACGTGAGCTGGCTTGTAATCGGCGGTGGGCGCGGCCGGATTGGCCGCGCCCATCGGTCAGGTCGGTCCGGTTAGAAGGTGCCGGGGAAGGACCTGGTCAGGTTGTTGGTGAGGTCGGTGACGGTGACGTCGGTGAATTGCACCGTCATGGGTGGGCTGCACTCGGGCTGGAAGGTGGCGGTGACGGACAGGGTGAATTCCGCCTTGCCGTTCTGCACGGGGAAGGTGCCTGTGGCCGACACGCTCTCCTTGTTTACAGCCTTGGGATGATTCCCGCCGGGGTTGATGCACAGCGCCGTTGCCGACAACTGGACCTCGATCTGTTCCTCGTCGCCGAGCCCGGCCTCCTTGCCAGACACGGTCAGGGTGTCGCCGTCGCGGCTGATCTCGAACGCGTTGTTGACGAAGTGCGGACTGCCGGCAACGGCGGCCGGCGCGCTGACGACGAACGCGAGGAGCGCCACGAAGAATACTGCGATGAGTCGTTTCATTAGTCTTCCTTTCGATGATTCTGGTTGGCCAGGGTCGGGTCCTCCCTTCGTGATAGGTCCGTCGGCCCGGCCGCCCGCCGTTGAGGGAGTTGGCGTGCGACCGGACCGTGCGGCTTGCGATGCTCTCGCCGGCTAGGGGGCTCGGGAAGAGCGGTGGGTTGTCAGGCATCCCGCCGCCAGGGTTTCGTCGCCGGGCGGCGGGTTGCCGTTGTTTGTTATCGCTGTCGTGTTGGTTGGACTGGTTGACCTACCCGTCGATCACGGATCGATGGTGATGGTGCATTGGATGACCTGAGGCTCCTCGTTGGTAGTCGAGAAGGTTCCGTCACCGTTGGCACCAGTCGTGCCGTCGAGAGCGTTGTTGTCGCAATCGACGATCGTCTTGGTGCCACCGTCAACCTGCGAGTTGACCGAGATTGACACGTCGGTCAGCGGCGTGTTGCCGAAGGGCACCGACTCCCCTGCGTACGGAGTCCCGGCGCAGGTCGCCGCGTTGTCCACCGTTGCAGACTTCGTGGTGGCACCGTCTGCGACATAGCCGCTGGGCACCGTCTCGACCACGTTGTAGGAACCGAACAGCAGCCCATCAACACATGCCCGACCGTTTGCATCGGTCACCACGGTCTGCCCCGCGATGGTGAATGTGACACCAGGGTGCGGGTGGTTACCCGGTCCGGCGGCAGCGTGCTTACGGGTCTTGATGACCTCGATCGCACCACGCTGACGTGGATCGACGAAAGTCACGGTGACCGGTGTTGTGACACCGCCGACCACGGTGACGTGCTGGAACGGCGGGTTGGCCAGGTCATGGCCAGGAGGCGCAAGCGTCTCGACCACCCAGTACTCACCCTCGACGAGGTCGGGGAAGAGGCACTCACCGTTGGCGTCAGTGACACAGTCCTCAACGAAGGTGTCCTCGGCTCCAGGCGAACCACCGACCGGCGGGTTGTCTGCCAGCAGGTCGAACTCGGCGCCGCTGAGCGGGTTGCCCGGCGTGGCGTCGTCGGTCTTGATGATCTTGATGCTGCCGCAGACGTTGAAGTTCAGCGTCGTCGGAGCGATGAAGTCCTTCAACGCTGCCGTGAAGCTGTCCGACGACCGGCTCTTCAAGTACGCACTGGCGAACGGGTTACACGGGTCGGTGCCCTGCAGAACGGAGAAATCGATCTGCGCCTCACCGAACGTACGCGCCGACAGCGCACCGAGACCGCCAGACTCGGCTAGCGGGATCGGTGACGTGTTGATCGAACCGGTGGCGTCGCCAGACGAGGTCAGGTTCACCCTGTCGCCCCAACACGGCGTCGAATTGTTCGCCTCACACTGCGAACCCGGTCCGGTGGTGACCCACAAGGACAGGAACAACTCCGGCCGGGTGCCGCCGCTGGTCAGGTCGTACTGGATCAGAGCGTCACCAGCGGTACGGACCGGAGTCACACCGTTGGCACTGAGTGTTTCGGACTGGTTGAACTCGAAGTCCATGTTCGTGGTGCCAGTCGGGTCCTGGACGCGGGTCCAGTAGACGTTCAGGAACCTGTCACCGCTGGATGTCGACTCCAGGTAGGCGCCGAAGGTCTTCAGGTCGCTCTTGTTGTTCGGGATCGAGCCGTCGACCACGGAAGGCACCGGAGTGTCCTCCTTGGAACCCTGGCCGAACGAGTTGTCCCCCTGGCCACTCGCCACGTCGTCCTTCTTGTCCTCCGTGACGCTGTTCCAGTCGATCGACGGCGCCGGGTCGTCAACCTTGGTGTTTGCGTCGGTGTCGATCTCGAAGTCGCTGCCCGGGAGACTGACCTCCGGGTGACTTGCCGATGCTGAACCTGCGTACAGGAGTCCGAGCAGGGCCAAACACAGCGCCGACAATGCGGCAATGATGCGCCTGCGCTTGCTTACCCGTCGGTGGTTTGGATGGTGTCTCGTGGGTGGATTGGACTTTCGTTGCATGAGCGCTCCCTCGTACGGATGGAACTGACCGCCCGTTCTTTCTGGACGGCAGAGCCGACAGGCCGCCTACGGCAAACCGTCGACATAGCAGGGAGCGACCAGTGGGAACGCGGACGGCGGCCTCTCGGGGCCGGAAGTCCCAGACGGGTCGGGCGGCTGACCCGAGTCTCGGCCGTCAGCGAACGCCAGAGTGGCGACAATCGCAGCGCTGAAAAGTGCCGATACGGGTCTGGCACGAGATCCTCCCTGGATCCCGCGACGCACCATGCGCCGCGGCAACCGGCAGGCCCGAGTTGGCTCATCTCTCACTCGATCGCAATAAGCCGGGCCTCCGGCTCCGGCGCCACGCCTCCGAAAGACCGATCCCGGCACGGCCCTAAGACGCACTAGGACAACAAGGCGCTCTCAATCCGGCAAGGACCTAGGGCCGAACGTCCCGATCGACCGCCCTAGGTCCCGAACCAGGACCATCCACATCGACTTCGATGACGAAACGCGTTCCTACGCACACGGCGCGCATTCGAGCGCGCTGTGATTTCGGATTCAATCAGCTCATCGGGCGTTGCGATTCTCAACGCCGGATCCCAGCGCTGTAGGACCTTCAAGCCAACCCTTGGCCCTTACCTCAAGGTAAACGCGTAAGTGCCCTGTAAAACCCTTGACCGTGTCCCTGACTCTTACCTTAAGGTGCAAGACATTTCGTCACTCGACCGTTCTTGACCCGGCTGGCCGCGGAGGTTCCCTTATCCCCTTGCGGCGGGGGTAGGAATACCCCCGGGGCCGCTAGTCACCGGTGAGCCTACGGCTGTAGGTGAAGTAGGCGGTCTCCGCGTCGCGGTAGCGACGCTCGGCCTCGCGCTGCTCGTCCGTCAACACCTCGCCGATCGCTGTGGTCTCGCCGACGAGGCGCCTCCAGGTGCGGTAGGCGTGAACCCATTCGCGCCGTAAACGCACGAGCTCGGGGTCACGGAGCCAGTCCGCTGGCTCGCTGCTGGTCATGGTGTTGCTCCCGCGGACTCCGGCCGGTTTAGGGCGGCGACTCAGCCGGGTCCTCGCTAGAATGCTACGCCCGCCACGTCACGCCGTGTAGAGCCCCAGTAGGTCTGGGCGAACGCAGTGAATCTCCGGGTGCTATCGGGGTGTTATCGGCCGAGGCGAGCTCAGCGTGAAATAAAGGGCCTCGTCCCTCGACCGTTCTGAACGCGGCCGGCCCAGGGACATTCCGAAATTCTGCCAGTTGTAGGACGTTTGACTCAGCTTCTGGGCACTTCTCCAAGATACAAAGACCTGCATCGTCACTCGACCGTTCCTGAATCTGGCCGGTGGAGGACCGTTATCAGATTCGTTAGCAACTCTGCCCACCGCCTGACCCTCGCTGCGAAACAGCCCACTCGTTGTGACCGTTCGTGTCGGAGTGTGAATTCGGAGTGAGAATTGCGGATGGGGATTCTCCTAGGCCACCTGGTCGGTATTAACGTCGGCGGCTGAGGCAACCACACGAAGTGCATCGGGGAGCACCGAGCGGTTCGTGGGAGGCAGCAATCGGTGAGGCCATGTCGAGACGAATGTCTCCTCATCGCGCAGATCGCGCGGGAGCCTCCCTTACCCGCATCTTTCGGTAACGCTGCCTTGGTAGAACTGCCGAATCTGGCTCTCTCAGATCAAGGGCGCGCCCTTCGGGCGCGCCAGGCGGACACCTGCTCGCTGCAGGCGACATACCTCGGGCCGCCGTCCTCGCTCGCGCCGCCCGCCCGCTGACCGAGCACCGCACGACAGAGCCAACCTGCATGCCAGCTCCCCGGGTCTGGCGGACAACCTGGGAGGGCCCCGCACCCCTTCGCACCAGTCTTCGGCACCTTGCTGCCCGACTGAGGGCAACAGTGCCCGCCGCTTGGTACCCCTTTCGTACACGGTCGACTACGCAGTGTCTTGACGCGCGCAGGCGCATCGGAAACAGTTAGGAGTCCTCGAAGCTCAGGCGGTTCCCAGGGCGTCACGTCCGCGGCAGGCCATTCGGACGAGTTCCCGCGGGACAGGGAGGTCGACATGGACAGCCGGAAAACGCTCGGGGCGTTCGTCGGGATCGGTCTGCTCGGTGGTCTGCTTTGCACGCCGGGCGCACGGGCTGAATCACCGGCACCACCAGACGAACCGACGCGGGTGATCGTTCTCGTGCTGGATCAGGCGAGCCCCGACACGTTCAAGCGCTACGACATGGGGAATGTGCAGGCGCTGATGCGCGGCGGGGTCAACTTCTCCAACGGCATGGTTGGGCACATGGCGGCCGAGACGGTGATCAGCCATGGCGTCGTCACCAGCGGTCTGTTCCCGAAGCACCTGGGTTGGTCGAACGAGGTGTACCGCGACGTCGACGGCGTGCTCGGAACCCCGGGCGCCTACTACATCACCTCGAGCCTGTCGTGTAACCAGTTCAAGGCGTTGATCGAAGCCGGTGGCTACAAGAAGCTCCAGGATTACCTCGACGACAAGTTCGGCGAGACCTCGAAGTTCGTGTCCCTCGCGCAGAAGCGAACCGCCGTGTGCCCGGCCGGCCACACCAGCTCGGCAGCGGGCGATGGCACGGGTACTGATCCCGAGGACATCATCTTGCAGAGTCGAGGCAGTTCGGCGACGAGCTGCGACGGGCAGTCGGGATGGCGGAGCCCCGAGGACGGCAACTCCTCCGCTCCGGCGTACTTCGGGCTCGGCACGCCATGCAACCGGTGGTGGACCTGGCAGGCCGCCAACGCCTACGGGACCGGGACGATCCTGCCCGGACGGATCTACAGCCTGGACGGCAACCGGTTCGTGCCCGGCTTCGATCCGGCACATCTGGGCGGTGACATCTGGTCGACCGACGCTGCCATCACCGTGATCGAGAACGACCCGGACTGGCGCGGGATGATGGTCAGCCTCGGTGGGATCGACAAGCTCGGACACATGTGGGGACCCGACGACAGCGTGCGCGGCAAGCCCGGTTCCGAGCAGCAGATGCGGCACCTGCCCTTCATCGCGAAGACGGCCGACCAGCAGGTCGGCAGGTTGATGGACGCCCTCGAGGACCAGGGCCTGCTCGAAGACACCCTGGTGGTCATCACCGCCGATCACGCGGCCCAGACCGGCAAGCGCTTCCACGGACGGTTCGACACGTTCACCGTCGGCACGAACATCAACGCGTGCGATCCGGCCACGCCGACATCGCCGTCCGCGCTGCGTTCGGACTGCAACTGGTACTACGGACAGGAGAGCGGTCCGCTAGCCGACGAGGCCTACCTGGATCCGAGCCCCGCCATCCGGCAGCTGCGGGACGCACTCACGCCGCCGAACGGCGAGACCAACCTGCGGTTCTCCTACCAGGACGGCCACATCGCAGCCTGGCTGAACGACACCTCGACGGCCCGGAAGCAGGAGGCAGCAGAGGCGATCCTGGACCTGCCAGACGTGATCGCCAGCTACCGCCTTTCCGACGACAGTGACGACTACGAGCTGCACGGAACGAGGATGCCCAGCAGCGGGCCCGAGCGGTCATGGTTCCGTGACCATGCCCAGACGCTCGTCGACACCATGGCGGCACCCTACGGACCCGACGTAGTGGCGCTGTTGCGGGGCGACACCACGTACGGCGTCATGGGCGACCACGGCGGTCATCAAGAGGAGATCCAGCGCATTCCGATGATCTTCTCCTGGCCGGGGCTAAAGGCCGCGGAGCCGAACCAACCAATGCGCCTCGTGGATGTCCTCCCGACCATCCTGACCACGATGAACATCGACTTCGACCCCGCCGACCTGGACGGAGAAGCAATCGAGCTTCCAGTCCGTCAGTAGCCCTTAGACCCAGCGGGGTACCCAACGGGGGTGCACTGCGAAACAGCGACAGTCGCCAGGAGGTGGCCCCCATGCAGGAGCATCAGGAACAACTAGACCCTGCGCAGGCAACGGGTCTGGACCGACGACGGTTTCTCCAGCTCACCGGCGGCGTCTCGGCCGCGATCGGTCTAGCACTGCTGCCCGGTGAGACAGCTCGGGCGGCGCCCCGCGGCGGCTACCCCTTCACCCTCGGGGTGGCCTCAGGCGATCCCGCTGCTGACGGCTTCGTCCTATGGACCCGGCTGGCGCCGAATCCGCTGGCGTACAACACTGGCATGCCTAACGAGGCGGTTGCGGTGGACTGGCAGGTCGCCACTGACGAGGCGATGACGCAGGTCGTCCGCTCCGGGACGGCCCTGGCCCCGGCCGAGCTCGCCCACTCGGTCCACGTCGAGGTGGCCGGCTTGCAGCCGCGGCGCGAATACTTCTACCGGTTCCGCGCGGGCGGGGAGCTCTCCCCGGTCGGGCGCACGTTGACGACCCCCACAGCGGGCCAGTCCCTCGATCAGCTGCGATTCGCCTTCGCCTCCTGCCAGAAGTGGGACGACGGCTACTACTCGGCGTACCGTCGGATGGCCGAGGAGGACCTCGACCTGGTGATCCACCTCGGCGACTACATCTACGAGTACGGCATCGGCCCTACTGGTGGGTTCCGGAACGTTCCGGTACCGGACCGCTTCGCTCCCGAGACGAAGACTCTCGGTCGCTATCGGATCCAGCACGCCTTGTATCGGTCCGACAGCGACCTCCAGGAGGCTCATCGGCTGTTCCCTTGGGTGGTGACGTGGGACGACCACGAGGTGGAAAACGACTACTCAGGCACCGACGCCGAGGGCCCGCCGTACGGCAGCGGCTTCCTGCACCGCCGGGCGGCCGCCTATCAGACGTACTACGAACACCTGCCCTTGCGACAGGCAGCCATGCCGAGCGGGATGGGAATGCTGCTCTACCGCTCCATCGCGTACGGCGACCTCGCGGAGTTCAGCGTGCTCGACACCCGGCAGTACCGCAGCGGCCCACCGTGTGGTCGTGGCGAGCAGCCGCAGTGCCCGGCCGCACTCGATCCCGCCACGACCATGACCGGACCGGAACAGGAGCGTTGGCTTCTTGGGGGCTTGGACGCGTCGGCAGCGCGGTGGAATGTGATCGCGCAGCAGGTGATGATGGGCCAACTGGATCACCGGATCTACTACGAGGGCAACCAAGTCTTCTGGCAGGACGCCTGGGACGGCTTCCCCGCCGCGCGGGCCCGGATCCTCCAGCACGTCGCCAGCCGAGGCATCCAGAACCCCGTAGTGATCACCGGGGACTGGCACTCCACCTTCGTCAACGACCTGAAGATCGACTTCGACGACCCCGACTCCGCCACGGTCGCAACGGAGTTCGTCGGGACCTCCATCAGCTCCAACGGCGATGGCATCGTCTACGGCCCGTACTACGGTCCGATGGTTCCCGACAACCCCCACATCAAGTTCTTCGACGGCGACCGCAGGGGCTACGTCCGCTGCCGGGTCACACCGGAACAGTGGGAGACCGACCTCCGCATGGTGTCGACGGTGTCCCGGAGCGACGCACCGATTGAGACCTTCGCCTCCTTCGTCATCGAGAACGGAGTGCCCGGCGCGCAGCCGGTCTGACCGCCGAGTCACGTGAGAAAGCCGGTCCCTCACGAACACATCACCGGTGCGGTTGGTGTCGCCTGGCACCAGGTTCGACGCGCCCAGGAGAATCCGATAGGGCGCGACGCGTGTTCATCTGATCGTCGGCAGAGTCGGCGGGCCATCCCCTATCGAGGCGCGACGAGCCGCACACGTCGACACTCTCCCCGCGCAGATCAGCCGGCAACAGCACGGGCCGACATCCACCGGTAACGCTGGACAGCGTTCGCAACGAAGTGGTCAGGAGGAGTAAGATTGCTGGTCGAAATCGAATACTCGATGTTCGGTGTATCGCCGCCGCCCGCGCGGCGTGATCCTCGAACGCTGAGGGGACCTGACCCGCATGCATCCCCTGATCTCGATACTCGGCATCCTGACCACCTTGGCCGTGGTGATGGGCATCTTCCTCGTGACGTACTGGTACCACGACCCACACCGTCACTGAACACGAACCAAATCACCGGGGATACGCTCGAGCGGACCGCGGCTTAGTGCTGTCAGGAGACAGCTCCGGTGTCGACGTTTCACCGGGGGCTGTGTCGTGAGCGTGGGCCGATCCACCAGGCCGTAGGACCCTAGACCTTGCCGCTGCCCCTTACGCCAAGGTACAAAAGACCAGTCCCTCGACCGTTCCTTAACCCGGCCGGCCGAGGGGCGTCCATTCCTCCGGACGGATCGGGCCGACGGCAGGGGTTGACGCGGTGGGCACGTGGCGATAAGAAGCTTGAATCCCTCTCGCCTCGGATGGACCGGCATCGCGGGAACCGCTACCCGAGGCGTGCAAGTCCCCGACAGGTGCGAAAGGCAGCGCACCGGGTAGCGGCCCCGAGCCAACATGTCGCACCACGGTTCGGGGCCGTCGCCTGCAAGGGTCCGAGCGGCCTTTTCGACGGCTCTTCGGATGTAGCAGGTCGATCCGGCACGCCGGATCGGGCACGCATCGTCGGCAGAAAGTGCTAACGAATCTGCTAACGGGACGGGCTGAGACGGTCGGGACGCCGCGCGAACCAACGGCTACAGGCGGCGCGTAGCCACGCCTGCCGGCCGTGCTTGAATGACGCCAGAGACGTCACTCCGTCGGCTCATAACCCAGACGTCGCACGCCCCTCTATGGAGGCGATCCGCTCTAAGCTGGCACTTCCGAAGCTGACAGTGCGGGTTCGATTCCCGTCACCCGCTCCACGTAGCATCAAACCCAGGTCAGAGGCGACGCTTCGGCCTCGATCGGGCAAGCGGTCGGCTCAGCTCGTCAGTTGATCCCGTACTTGTCGTGTGCGTCGGGCGGACGCCCCGTGTCGACTGGCTTGATCTTTCCGCAAGCGCGGCACGTGTGGTGCGCGCCGGCGACGTCACCGCTGACTGGCCCCCAAAGATGCCAGCCGAACCGGCAACGAAGGGTCTGCAACAATCTCATGGTGCACTTCCTCGGCGGCGAGGAATCCTCGGTCCTCACCACCTTTCAGCGTGGACCCGCACCACGCTTGGGCACATGGGTCGAACGTCCCGAGATGTGTGACTGAGATGTAACCGCTCATCTACCAGCAGCCACCAGCTATGCCGGCAAACCGTCGGACGACGGCTCGGCAGCCGCATGGAAAGTCGCGCAGGCCGGTATGGCACACGCTCGCAGTGCGAACGTCTCCAGGCAGCGAAAAGGCATCCGGAGCGTTCACGCCGAGACGTAACAGACCGCAGCGATCCCCAACTCTCCCGCATGAATCAGGGGAGTTGCGTTGCAACTAGTGCCCGTCAGCAGCGAAGAACCGCGTTCGCAACGAGGAGGTCAGGGCGGGCGCAGCCAGAGGGTTCGCGAGGGGTCCCTCCGGTGAACCGACCTAAAGTCGCCCTAAAGCGTCGGAGCCAGCTCGGCGTGTGACGGCATACCTTCGGGGCTCGTCCGTGCCGGGCTCACGGTTCTCGTTGGTCAATGCGTGCGACCCGCTCCTCGAGCTCGCTCAGACGCACGAGCAGCGAACGGACTTCGGCGGTCAGGTCGCTGAGTCGTGGCGGGGTGAAACGTCCAGTGGCCGGCTTTCGGAACAGCTGCGTCATCGGCATGAAAGCTGCTGTCGTCGAAGAGATCGCGAGCGCTTCGACGTGGACTCCCTCTGCTCCGTAGCGCCGGATCGAGAACCTCGAAGGCGATCATCTCGGCGGCGTGGCGATGATCGTCGTCGGCGAAGGTCGGATGCCCCCACCAGTCCACATGGTTGACGAGATCGATGTTCACGCCGACAGCCGACGATCCGGTCACCACGCTGCTGTCACGACGGACAAAGTGTTGGCGAAGACGCCCTTGCAAATCTCCGGCGATGCCGACGTAGGCGACCCAGGTTCGGGGACGCTCTCCGCCGTGCATCGCGTACACGGCAGGAAGGGCGGGCTCGTCCGGCCAGGTCGAGACGCTTCGAGTCAGGCCACCCAGTTCTACGGCAACAACATCATGCCCGGCCAGGGTTGTGTCCGCCGGCGAAGCCCATTTGTGGATCGAGGCGGAGATGGTGACCCGACCGCCACGTTGGCAGCGCGGTCGATCGCCAAGAATGGCCAGCTTGTCGAGATCACCTCACGGTCAGACCACGAGCCCGGCTTCGCGAGCAAGACCCCCTCGGCCACCTTCACGATCCAGACAGCGGACGGCGAGGTGCTAGCCAACGGGACCGCCATAGAAGTGGATGGCCGATGGTGGGTCGACCACATCACGATGTGCGACCCCAGTGACCTCAACATCGGCTGAGCACGACGTGGCGCCCGCCTAACTGCCGGTCCACCGGGTCGCACGACGGCGCAACCCCATGCACCGACACCTGCGTCGCACGCTCAAGAGGACATCCGACCGCACCGGTTAGGCCCTTGACACGGAAGAGGGTCACTCCGCGTGGGCGCGTGCCACAAACGTGCCACAACGAGCTGGGACCAGCGGGGAATCAGAGGAAGATCCGGCACGATCGAGGCTCGATCCCCTACATACGTGGGAGAACGCGGCTACGACTCATCTTCCAACCTGGTGGTGCGAGTTCGATTCTCGTCACCCGCTCTCAACATGTAAGGCCAGGTCAGGGACGGCATCGGCTCGCCCGGACGTCCAGTCGGCGACCACCGCGCAGCACTCCGTACGATTAGCGTGCGATTAGTTGACGATGAACACGTCAACCCAACCGCAGCCTGGGGTGCGATCCGTCGAGTCTTGGACGATGCTCCGATGCTGCAGTTCAGCGAATCGACTATGTGGAACTCCCCGAGACAGGACAACGCCAGCAGCGCTTGATCTGCCGAATCTGGTTCTTTGGTGTCAAGGGCGCGCCAGGCGGGCGGCCTGCTCGCTGCGGGCGACATGCCTCCGGCCGCCGTCCTCGCTCTCGCGCCGCCCGCCCCACGAAGGGGGCACCAAGAACACGAAGAGCGTCGCCCGCTTGCGATATCAGGCGAGCGACCCGTACGAGGTCCCGCACCCGGTCGCACTAGCCTTCGGCCTCAGCTTCGGGTGTAAGGGCGAGCCTGCCGGCGTCACTACGTGATCGGGCAAGCCCCACCCTGGCCCACTGCGCTACGGCCTACGATCGGCGGCTACGGGGTGCGGGACCAACAGTGGCCCGGCGAAGCCGCGTCAAGCCGGGCAACCGTTCGGTCGTCAGTGGCCGGAGTGGTGTGGCGCGGCCAGGGCGTACACGGCCAGGCCGGTCGATACGACAGCGGCTCCCGCTACGTACACCCGCGGCCAGGCCCGTTCCTTCAATCGCTGCATGTGTGCTGTCCTCCCTACGAGTCTGCGGTCGGTCGTCAGTGGCCGGAGTGGTGTGGCGCGGCCAGGGCGTACACGGCCAGGCCGGTCGACACCACGGCGGCTCCTGCCACGTACATCCGCGGCCAGGCCCGTTCCTTCAATCGCTGCATGGATTCACCCCCTCTCCGTCACCGGGGGTCGAAGTCTGCGGTCGTCCTCAGTTGCTGGAGTGGTGGGGCGCGGCCAGGGCGTACACCGCCAGGCCGGTCGACACCACGGCGGCCGCCGCCACATACACCCGCGGCCAGGCCCGTTCCTTCAATCGCTGCATGGATTCACCCCCTTTCCGTCTCGGAGCTGGTGGCATGGGGTCGAGGGGGCTTCGCGGATGCCGGCTTGGCAGCTGTTACGCGGGATGCGACGGTCCCGCGGCCGGCGAGTCCGACGAGCACAACGACCAGCCCGGCCAGCAGCGCCATGTCGCCGATGCTGACGACCTTCATCAGCCCCGGGATAGGGACCAGGTCGGAGAGTGCGACGAGGACCGTGGCGTGATCCGACTCGATCGGGATGTGCCCGTTGGCGCCCTCGGCCAGCTGGTCATGGCTGAAACCCGACGTGAGAGCCGCCGAGGTCGAATACGGCATCCCGCCATAGGCCAGGATCGGCAGCGCGTTCGCCACGGTGCCGGTAAACACCAGGCCCAATCCCACCTTGACGCTGCGCGGGCGGCCGTCCCAATTCACCCAGCACAAGACCGCGGTCAAGGCCACACAAATCGCCGTCACGACACGGGTCGCGGTCTCGACGCTCACCGCCTGCGGGTAGTAGCCGCTGTTGTTCGCCCACTGCAACGCCGCGGCCGGAATGATCAACCACCAGGCACGAATCCTGATCCGCGACACCCGCGCGTAACCCCCGCGGGACAACACGAGCGCTGCCGCCACCACGGCTGGCAGCAACATCAAGACGAGCATCCGCGGTCCAGGCATTGGCCGCACCGTAAGCGCGCACCTACTCAGAGTCAATAGTCCTAACAACGCTGAACGACGAGTCGGCAGAAAGTCGGCACGACGCCCGACACCGAGCGGTCAGCCATCGCGTGGATCGGGACGTAGCGAGGCGCGATTCGGCGACGAGGCCACTGCCTGACGCCCGCCGACAAGACAGGGCTGCCATGGCATGGAGGGGTGCGGGCCCGCTCTCGGCGAGGGCGCGGTCGCCACCTGAGTAGAAGCACTCTGGTCCGGACGGCACCGGGAACAGATCATGCAGTGGGTGAAGGGACCCGCAGCTCTCGTCCACAACCTCGACCGTTCACGATCCAGGAGCCAGGCGATGAGGATGAAGGCCGCGGCTGTCGCGGTGGCAGTGACCGTCGCGGCGTATCTGGCCTGGCTCGGGTGGGACCAGCAGCGGAATCCCGATGGCTCAGGACCGTATGAGGCCTGGCAGGTCGCCGGGTTGGCGTTGACGCTCGCCGTCGTGGCCGCAGCCTCCAGTTGGCGATCGGCGGACCTCTCCCAAGCGATGGTGGTCGCCGTCATGATGGCCGCCGCCTTGACCGTGCCCGTGTCGATCGACTGGGGGCGACCGACAAAACCCCCGACGCAAACCTTTGGATGTTGGGGGCGGGCTTCCTCTTTGGTGGCACCATGGTTGGGCTGTGGGTCGTGGCCGCGCTGACCCGAGCCGTATGGCAATGGACACGGATGGACGATCGCGATCGCTCTTGAAGTCGGATGCGGAACCAGCGTCAGCAAAGCTGACACGAACGAGGGCGACCGACCGCAACGCTCGCCATCCCTGGCCCTGGTCAGAGAACAGCAAGACCGCCGAACAGCACCCACCCCCAACGACGAACGGCGTTCGCGACGAGGTGGTCATCTCCGGCGCGGCTGCTAGCCCAACTGCTGGCCTATGCGGTCACACGAGAGAGCCCGCCGACGCACGCCGATCCCCTTCCGCGAGGCGAGGACGAACCCTCTCAACACGGCCTCCGACGCCTTGACACGGAAGAGGTCAGCGCGAGGGTTGTGGCTCAGCGCGTCTCTGGATCGACCGTGGAGGGGTTCCTCGCCGTTCTCTTGCTTGGCAGGAGCAAGACGATCACGAACGCGATGGGTCGGAGGAGGAAGCCGAGGACGGCCCATCCGGCCGTGAAGCGGCCACGTCGGTACGCAGCCCATCCAGTTCCGATGGTGAAGATCGCGAGGAGAAGCAGTATCTCGGGCGCCGCGCGCCCAGGTTCACGGCAGCATCCTATTCAGCAGTTGATCGCCGCGTGCCACAAACGTGCCACAACGGGCTGGGGATCAGCGGGGAATCAGGGGAAGAACCGACACGATCGAGGCTCGGTCCTCATACGCACGCGGGAGAACGCGGCTACGGCTCATCTTCCTCAGCGCCACCGTGGTGTTGTTCGCGATGACGGTCCTCCTGGCCATCGGTCGGTTCCTGTTCCCAAGGCTGGTCGACCGCGAGGACGATTGCCTGCGGGCCGTCGTCGAACTCCACGGTCCGGGCTTGTCCGAGTCGACCTAAGTCATCAGTGGCCCACTGAGGCGCAACCCACTGAGGCGGTACTGCGGAATCCAGCTCTTGATGTCGAGCGCGCGCCGTTCAGACGCGCGCCAGGCGGGCCTGCTGGCTGCGGGCGACATACCTCCGGCCGCCGTCCAAGTGCGGCCTCGCGCTTGCGGCATGACCACCGAACTTGCCGACGCGTCCCCTAGCGACTCGCGCCCGCTGCAACGTCTTCTGGCAACAAGGAGTACAGCGAGCCGTCGACGCGCTTGCCGCGGATGACCTTGACCGACCGGAGAGTGCCCTCGAGCCGGTACCCAGCCTTCTCCGCGACGCGAATCGACGAGACGTTGCCAGGGCGGATCGTCAGCTGCAGCCGCTGGAGGCCGAGACCTGCGAGAGCCCACAGCGAGAGAAGGCGCACCGCCTCGGTCGCGATCCCGCGCCCGCGTGCAGCCGGCGCGACGATGTACGCAATCTCGCCGGTGTCGGTCTCCGCCGCCTCCGGCGTCCTGACGAAGAGGAGGATCTCGCCGAGGAAGGCGCCGTCGTTGCCGACGATGGACAGGAGGAGGAGCCGTCCTGCCCGACGTCTCGACTCGAGGAGCCGTACCAGGCTCTCGCCGTCCGGCGCCGGCAGTGCGTTCACCCACTCTGCCGTCTCGGCATGCTCCCGGATTTCCCGAGCCATGGGGTAGTCGTCGACTCTCAGCGGCGAAGCACAAACGCCTCGCTCGCCAGCGGCGGCGACGGGTATGGGATCGCCTTTGCCACCGGCCAATCCTAGGCCAGCCAGGCCGGTCACGGGATTCTCGAGTCGTTCAGCACCACCTCGGCTGTGGTCACCGTCACTCGCAGGCTTCCGCCGAGCTCTCAGGCGGCCCGGGCGACGAGCAGGCAGCGCATCGCGACGATGCCGGCGAGCGGCCCGACCGCCAGCACGGCCAGCGCCCAATGCCAGCCGACAGCCTGCTCGACGGCGGGGACGAGCCAGATCGTCGCGCCGGTCAGCAGGAACCCGAGCGCCATCTGCACGGTTAGCGCGGTGCCGACGTAGCTCTGGTCGGCCAGCTCCGTGACGAGCGTGGAGAACTGCGTGGAGTCACCGACGACGCTGTAGCCCCTCACAAGGCTCACCCCGATGAGAAGCCACACAGCGGCCGTCATCAGCAGGCCGATCGTGGCGGCGCACGTGCCAGACACGGCCATCATGGCAATCGCCGTGCGCTCCCGGCCGATCCGGTCGCCCAGTGCTCCGCCGCTCCAGTTGGCGAGGCCGCCGACGGCGAAGAATGCGAACGTGACGTACGCGGCGAGGACCGAGTCGTCAACTTCGCGCCGGGGCAGCGCCGCGGTGAAGAAGACGAGGAACCAGGCCCACGCGGCGTACAGCTCCCACATGTGGCACAGGTAGCCGACCATGGCGAGACGGGTTTGCGGTCACGCAACACCACGCGGACCTGCTGCGGGTCGAACACCGCTGCCGGGAACGGGAACGGACCCTCCGCGACCATGGTCAGGGTGATCACACCTCCGACGGCGGTGAGGA
>Ga0209382_10002763_pt1 | contig 24999 bp, 25 predicted proteins | sample SoiMetdeltSBSDD5_FD_187599 | JGI IMG/M metagenome (GOLD analysis project Ga0209382, IMG submission 187599) | Bulk soil microbial communities from a Populus tree surrounding site in Tennessee, USA - Soil MetaG P. deltoides SBSDD5 (SPAdes) (version 2) | ecosystem: Environmental > Terrestrial >... | reverse complement strand
CGGGGGCCGGGACCGAGGTGCTGGTTGGTGCGGGGGAACTGTTCGTCATGCTGAAATGCTCCTCTGCCCTCTACAGTAAATTATAGGCGGGAATTGTCTCAGTCATTGTGACACAGAGGGCCAAGCATACCGATGTATCTAAGGTCAACGGCTTGGTCAATCATTTCCCTGTCAACTTTGGCTTCTAGTTTAACGAGGAGACAGTCACATGTGCTGAGTTGTTGATCAATCTTGGGACTATCTTTGGGTAATAAGACTTTCTGCTCAGTCAATTGGTCAATTCGATTCCATAAGCCCTTGTCTAAGTCCTCTTGTCCATAACCAAGCATGAGGATTTTCTTGAATTTCATATTTGTATTCCCTTACTTAGATACCCATGTTACTCAATGAATTGCTTTGACTACGAGTCAATTGTCAATTAACTTTGTTTGTGGGCGTTCCACTGAGAAAGTTTTTAATATTATCAACGAATATTCTCTGCTTCAAATCAGCTGCCTCCTTCGTTGTATAAGCAATCGGCGGATAAATAACACAATTGTCGTACGGTTTGAGTAAATCCAATTGCTCGGGTGTCATCTCATCGGAGTGGTCTAAGATAAAGGATAACTCCTTCTTCTTCAGCCGCTCCGCCAAAGCATTGAGGTCCACCAACTCCATTGGACTGAGATTGATTAACATAGAGCCTTTTTTGATGAACCCTATACGTTTTGCGTTTAGGAAGTTCGTCGTGTCCTCATTCTTCTCTAGGTTGAGAGAAACAAAGTCGGAGTTGTGCAATACTTCATCGACTTCGAGGAACCTTATACCTATACTCTCATAATCAGGTTTGCGTTTCCGGGACCAATAACAGACATTAGCGCCAAATCCCTGCGCTATCTCAGCTATTCGTCCACCAATTCTCCCTAAACCAATAATCCCAAAGGCTTTCCCCTTCAACTCAGTAACATTAAAAAAGGTATCTTCTGAGTAGTTACCCTTCCGTGCTTGTTGCTTTGCTCGCTCTAGCTCTCTTAGATATTCTAATATTGCCGCAAAGGTAAACTCGGCGACGCCTTCCGTTGCATAACCGATGCTATTGCATACAGTAATATTCTTGCTGGCTGCGTAAGATGCGTCAATGTTCCCATAACCGGTTCCAAGCATCCCGATATATTTGAGTTGCGGGGCTGCATCAATGAAGTCGCGCTTCACTTCGGCTCCCAGTTTGACGAGGAGGCAGTCACAGGTGCTGAGTTGCTGAACAATCTCTGGGCTACCATTAGGTAATAGGACTTTCTCTTCAGCCAGTTGGTTGATTTGATCCCATAGCGCTTGATCCAATTCTTTTCCTGAGTAACCAATCATCAGGATTTTTTTGAATTTCATATTTATATTTATTTCCCTTTTCCTTGAAATCAACAGAATGGCTGGGAAGATAACAGATCATTATGGCTCAAGTCTCTCCCTGATAATATGGAAATCGCCATCTTGATACAGGACTTCTCTAGGTGTAGGTTTACTATGATACAGTTGAGGGCTCAAAGTATATCCATAGGCGCCCGCGTTAAAAATTGCCAGAAAATCTCCTGGCTGAGGATCGGCCAGTTCAACTCTTTCACAGAGAACGTCGGATGGTTGGCAAAGGGGACCGACGACCTTGTATTTTCCGGTTGGAGAGTTTGATAGTTTCGAGACGAGGACACAGGAATGTTGTGTAGCCCATGGCATTGCAGGCCTTGCGAAATTGTTAATACCACCGTCAGTGATTACGAAAGTTGTGCCTCTACAAGCCTTTACATCCAAGATTTCCACCACAAAAAGAGTGCTTTCAGCTACCAGATATCGCCCAAGCTCTATATAAAAAGTTGGTTTATTAGTTCCACTCGGAAATATTTCCCCAAGAGCAGCAACGATTTCTTTACCTAGAATCTTTATATCAATCGGTTGTTGACCCGTATGATAGGGAATGCCAAATCCTCCACCAAAGTTAATAAGTTGTAAATCAAAATCAACTTCTGCAGCTATTCTTTTTGACATATTAGCGACGTACTTAAAATGTTGTAGTAACACTGACTGATTAAGGACTTGGCTACCTCCGTAGCTGTGGAATCCTATATAGTCAATATACTTGCTCCTATTGCTGATCATAATATTAACTACATCTTCCTCGGGAATGCCAAACTGGCTAGAGACACCCCCCATTCTTTCATGGACATCCTGGAGCGCATAAGCGGCATTCACTCTTACAACAATCGGCAGATTAGTTTTGCTCTTCTCAGCAATTCCGTTAATCAGTTCGAGCTCGCGCTGGGATTCGAGATGTACCATTCCAACGCCGGCATTTATATATGCTTTTAAATCCTCTTGCCGCTTTCCGGGACCTGCAACTGCAATTTCCTGAGCACTGAACCCGGCTCGTTTCGCTACTTTAAGCTCTCCTTCGGAAGCTATCTCAGCACCTAATCCAGACTTTGCCATGAGCGAAGCAATGGCTATGTTAGGATTTGACTTGATGGAATAAAGCAATCTGAACCCGGGAAATCCTATCTGAATGCGTTTTATTCTGTCAAGAATGATATTTGAATCATACAGGTACAGGGGTGTGCCAAATCGTCGTGCCAAGGCTGCTACAGTCTTCTCACCGATTACTAAATCGTTCCCATTGCTTTTCCAGTTCAAAAGCCTTGTGCCGCGCGGATCACTTGTAATCAACAGAGGCTCTCCTCTTGTAAACCTTGATAATCGTAGGCCCGGGTCCCGTCAGGTAGAAAGGTAGGGGCTCACTCACCACTACATCTATACCTAATCGGCAATACTCCGACGCAAAGTTTGCGCCCGTCTCAGCAAACATTACGATGGCTGTCTTATTCTCGACGGCGACGTTTAGTAGCTCATCCAAAGTGCCAGTGGCTAATGTCATTCCGGTAATAATAGCCAGGTCGGCTCCGGCAACAAGCTTAGGAGTCCTACTCCCATGAGCAACCGTAACCCCATAAGGTTTCATTCCAACCACACCTTGATAGAAATCGCTTGCCTCAACCTTGATATCTGTGCGGTGTGTTAGTATCTCCAGAAAATCACCCACCACTCCGACATTCACTACTACAAACTTATCACCATTCTTTGGAGTAAGCTTCTCCAAAGTCAAAAATACTTCATCACAGACTATTTCAGCTCGCTTACTAGCCTTCTGGATGTTAGAACCTTCAAGGCTGTATATCTTGTTTGGCTTCCCAACCAGGTGGGCGTATATAGCATCAAGCGCCGCGATATCCAAACACCTAAACCCTGTAGATAGCGTCATGACCTCGGCATCTAACAATCTCTCATTCAATCCCGGATCTTCTATTGACGGTTCAAAGTAGCTGCAACCTTGTTCTAGAGTCTGCACCACCACATAGCTCAGATGTAGAATGGTCGGTGAGCCGGTGAGTCTGATTGCATAGTGGACATTCCATACCCCCCTAATTTTGTGCGCCTCATTTGGAATTTCATCAAGTCTTGCAAGCGCCCGTTGTTTTAGTTTAGCGAAGATTCCGTTAGGGTTATGTTTTTTGACCATTTGTTTCCAATTAGTAATTGGGGCAACTCTCAAACGTCGCGACTCTTAGTTAACCTGTTCTCACTGAAAAATTCCAAGTGTGTCGCACCACCCTGTGCTAGAGGCGTTCTAGCGATCTTGGAGGTATATGACAAATGAGATGAAAGAGAATGCGAACAGGCCAATGGTAATCACTAACACCAATGTTGTGTCCAGCTTTGTAATAAGATTCGTCAAGATGCCAATGGCTAGGCCTAATATTAATCCCTGAAACGGTTCTTGTATAAATTGTCCAAGCCTATGCCAACGATTTGGAGCTTTTACGAATTTTAGAATGTTTTCTGCCTGCTCCAGATCGGCTACGTCGTATCCCAAAGTTAACAATTTCTCTCGGCAATCCTCATGAATATGCGGCTGCCTGAGACATTCGATCAGATCCATTTTCTTGTGACACCTATCAAAGAGACAATAGCGCTTTTCTTGATGTTCTAAATCTACGCCGCCAACAATACAAAAGGATTCGCACAGGATCAGGTAGGCCAAATATTGGTGAAGGGTACTGCCTGGCGGAATATAGTTCTGATAGCTTTCTGTTGTGATAATCCCTAGCCCCTTGTTTCCACTGTGGCGATTAAAGGAGCCTTCCTCTAGTTCCTCTGGTGTTATTGCTATTGCCCATTTGAACCTACTATTTTGAATCCTGGCCTCCATTGTCCTGTGATAGGTCTCATCCAAGTATCCATGAGTTGAAGTATACTCACCAAGTCTTATGGTAGGCCCAATCACTTCATAGGAAAACAATTTTTGTAGGCGGTTGAGTCTTTGGGCAATAGCGTTCAGGTCTATTTTTTCTTGACCTCTAATCCTTACAAGCTCAAGGCCTTCAACTTGTATTAATACTATTCGTAAGGAGTGTTTTCTCGGGACATTCATGGTTAGAACCTCGGGACGTGTAAACAGCCTGCACTTGAGTAAAATCCTAGGCGCTTCAACGGCATTTATTGATCCGAATTTTTAGGTATAGCTGCATGCCCATACTCACTATATTGATATGTTTTGAAACGAGACAGCAGAAATGGTGTTATATCCAAGGTGTCTGTTTTACCGTGGGTTATTAACTCTGCCACTAGTCGGCCTGCAACGGGCGCATGCGCAATGCCATGACCTGACCATCCGCAACAATTGATGAAGCCCTTAACTTCCGGCACTGGGCCAATTATAGGCAGCTGATCTGGCGTTAGGGGCCTGATACCTGCCCAACCTTTAATAAACTCTACATTCGCGAGGCCTGGAACTCTATAGAGGATGAATTCTCTACAGTCATCTCTGTGCCTTGCAGGAATATCTTGGTGCAAATTGCGTATTTCTTCGGTAGTTTGATCAACAGGTCCGACTCCTACTAAGAGTTGTTTTCCCTCGGGGCGCAAATACCATTCACTACTGATATCTTCGAGAATCGGTACTGTTCCAAGATTAGGGATCTCTTCTGTAACCCAAATGGAGCGCACCGTATTGCTAAGTGGAATCTTTAGGTTCACCCAATTTCCTACTTTATCTGCAAGAGCACCAGCTGCGTTTACAACAAATGGAGTTTTTATAAGGCCTTTAGTAGTTTGAACCCCAATTACCTGATCTTCTTTAAGAAGAATACCTATAGCAGTAACCCCTGTAGCAATGTCGACCCCCTGTTTCTTTGCATAATTCTTATAACCACTAATTACTGCTGAAACATCCAAATATCCATCATCTGGACAATATATTGCTGCAATAATGTCACTTACATTTAGAATAGGGAGCCTTTTCTTTAGCTCAACAGATGTCAAGGTTTCGGTCAGGATGCCTTTTTCGTTTTGTGCTGCACCTTGCTCTCTTAGTTTCCTGGCAGCGGCCTCGTTAGTGGCATAGAGTATGCTACCGCATTGGCGAAGCCCAATGTCTATATTGCTGTCGGGAAAGGTCTCGTTGAATTTGCGATACTCAGGGATTGATAAGAGACTCAAGTGTGCTTTAGCTTCCTGCCCCTCATGAACTTGAAACATTAGCATTGACGCCGTGCGGGCAGTCTCACCTCCTCCGACAAGTTGTCCCATTTCAAGGACTATAACATCAGTGATCTCCTCGAGAGCAAGGTGAGCTGCTACACTGAGACCTTGTATCCCGGCTCCAATAATGACAACTTTTGCGTTCTTTTTCATTGGGGTTCAATTCCTATCAAGAGTCTCTAGCCATGACCGCGAACACACCCTATTAGCGTATTGAGGCGCGACCATGTGAGCTGAACTCAAAGCGTTGCATCTCAGCCTATCTTTCTACCTCTGTAGATAATAGAGTACGGAAAGAACAAATCCAAGCGCAAGCACCAAAGTAATTACCAAAGGCCATGGTGTTGGAAGAGATGCAATATAGCCCGCAAGGATGTTCATTAGTAAGGCTCCTAGAAAAAATCCAGAGTACGGATTCTTTGCACTCTGTCTCAAAGCTTGGTTCAGGCTGGTTTTTTTTACATACTTGAGTGCAGCTTCTGCGCTTAGGATATCTTGTTGAGTAAAACCTGCGATGAGTAATTGATCATTGCAATGAATACTGGGTTGTTCTAGGCACTTAATTATGTCATTGTTATTAACGCACAAATCGAATAGGCAAAAACGTCTCTCCGGATGCTCAAATTGTTTCCGTCCCGTAATACAAAATGCTTCACAGAGTACTAGATAGGCAAGATATTGATACAAAGATCGCCCCTTAGGATTATAGATCTCATACGTATCAGTTGTAACTAAGCCAACCCCTGCTTCTTCGTCGTGAAAGTTGAAATTTGCAGCTTCCAGGCTTTCATGTGTAAATCCGATGCCGAAAGAAAATCCGGTACCGAAAAGAGCTTTTTTAACTGCAGATAACATATGTGATTTACTATAGCCGTTAGGTATATCATAAAGACCTAATTCCTCGTCCGTTACAAAGCTGGAGATTACGTGAAAAGAGAATAAATTCTGATTCTTTATTTTGCCAAGTTCGTGAGCTAACTTAGCCGCTTTGAAGGGCAAATGGTCGCCCAGAGTAACTAAAGCAATTGGAATAGGTCTTTGCGATGCTACCCTTTGACCACTAGAAGGAAAATTTCCTATCATCTATTTGCCTCCAATTCAGTCCTTGCTAGATCGAAGAATTTCGGTATAGGACTCTTGATTTCTCCTTTCATTACTTCGACTACTGCCTGCGCTATTGCAGGTGCTTGAGTAAAACCACCTGCGCTATTTGCCCCAATAATTATTGCCTTGCCGCCGCTAGATGTTGGCAAGGCTTCAAAAACCCCCAACCCATAGGCTGTCATCGGTCTAACACAAGCCCTTCTGTCCAAGCTTCCTTCTCTCAAAGCTCGGTCATAGCTTTCGGGAAAAATTTTCTTTATTACGCCTTCCATGTCGCTAAATAGTGCTTGAATCCCTGGGCTCTCAAGATCAAGATTATCATTTCCTATAAATCCATATCCACCACTTACCGCCAATGTTTTGTCTTTCAAAGTGGCATTGATATATCCGGTGGGTTCTGGTGCATCTATCTTAAATGAGCCTTTGAAATCGGGGTTAGGTATATGTATCCAAACACCGGTAACACCCATGATTTTGCCTGCGCACTTTGTGTTACTCACTAGATTCTGAGAAAAATATCCAGTAGAAATCACGTAATATTCAGCATTTATGGCTTCTTGTCTTTCTGTAACGAGACGAATTACTTTAGAGTCTTGAGCCGTAGTTATCTCTACTACTCTTTCACCCCATCTGAATTCCACACCTTTGGCCTTTAAATACTGAATGACGTTGACGCAGAAATCTATTGCATTGATCGCAATACAATCCTCTTCAATTCCCCCTGCAATTATTCCTTTCTGGCAGGCGTACTCAAGGCCTGGATAAGTTTTTTTGATGTTCTTCGGGTATAGTCTTCTCACACTCGGGTTATATTTATCTTCAAAATCGGCTTCCGATTCAAAAGTTTTTTGATCTAAGAAGAAAACCGATACCCGGTGCTTTACACCAGTATTTTTGAACAAGTCTCGGTTTTCTCTTTTTAATTTCTTCCACAATTTCTTCCCCAGGTTATTTACATAGGCCGTATCATCCATATAGTTGTCAATCAGGCTGCTTTGAGTAGTAAAGTACTCGAAATCTGCCATCCATTTTGTCTCTGAAGGAGTAAGAAATGCAGGGTCTTTTGCCAGCCAGCCACCTTGCCAAGTCGGTTTGTAAATAATTCCTGACCTGGATGCTGTGGCATGAGGACAAGTTTCAGTAGCCGAAATGTGCCGCGCGTTCCCTCCGCGAAACGTAGTGCCGGCTTTACTCCTGTCATAATTCCCAGATGTAGGATCAGGTCCGGCATCGAAAACGGTGACGGAAAATCCAGCTTTCTCTAGCTGGTAGGCGCACATAAGCCCAACTATGCCTGATCCAATCACTATTACTTCTGCTTTGTGTCTTATTGATATCATCCCCTTTGAGTCCTTATAGCCACTTTCCCGGCGGCTCGTCCAAGGTTCTTTGTTTTTGATTTTGCTTCACCTTCATGGATTAAGTTCTGGTCGAGGAAATTAAACAACCTGGAATATCAATGATCCCGAACGCAATATTCTAGGCCCCCATCTGCTTCGTTTCAGTTTTCTATCTAGAAAGGGGTGTAAATTCGGAGTAAGTTTATCTTGATAATGCTAATTGTCAAATCTAATCTTAAAACTCTTGGGGGTGGGGTACTCCCGGGGTAAAAACGCTGGCAGAAGATTTTAAAGCGTCACCAACACCTCCGTCAACACCTCAATCGCCTTCTGATACTCAGAAATCAAAATATGCTCCTCGGCGGTGTGGTCGAGCGTTGAATCGCCCGGCCCATACGCCACAATTGGCGTGCCCCATACCGGCGCGACGATGTTCATGTCCGCCGTCCCGGTCTTGAGTGAAAAGCTCGGCGTGCCGCCTGCTTTGCGGATACCGCCCAGAAATGCGCGCACGAGCGGCGTATTTTTCTCAGCGCGATACGCGGGCACGGCGTCGAGCAACTCAAGTTCGGCTTGGGTGAGCAGGCCGCACATCGTCTCGTTCGCCGTCTCCACGTTCACGCTCGGCGGCAGGCGTAAATTGAGCGTCAGTGTCGCGCTCTCCACAAATCCATCCGAGTCCGACGTCATGCCTCGCAGCGTGGGCGTCACCTGCTCGAACATCCGCTCCTTACCCAAGTTGAATTGATCCGTCCACGCGATGACCCGATTCCAAAATCCGACCGCCGCCTCGCACGCACTCTCGCTCTTCGTGGACGTGTGCGCCAGCGGGCGCTTCACCCGGTACTCGAACCACATTGTCCCCTTGTAACCAAGCGTAATCTTCTCCCAACCGCTCGGCTCGCCGATAATGGTAAACGCGGGGCGGTACTGATCTTTCGCGTAACGCGCGCCTGGGCTGTTACCTTCCTCCCCGACCGCGCCGATAACGACCAACCGCCGCCCTGCGCCCTGAGCTCCTGTCCTGAGCGCAGTCGAAGGATGCCGAAGGGTCCCCGCCCGGGCGGTTGAGGCGACGAAGCACGCCAGCGGCCCTTTAGCATCCACCGCGCCGCGCCCGTAAAGTTTATCGCCGTCGCGTTTTACTGGAATGAATCCCGGCACGGTATCAATGTGCCCGAGCAGCATTACTGTCTGCGGCCCGTCGCCGATCATGCCGACCGCGTTCCCGGCTGGGTCCACAAATGCTTCCAGCCCGGCCGCCTGCATCTGCGCCACCAAATAGTTAACCGCCTCGGCTTCGTGGTCAGAGGGGCTATAGATTTTTAGAAGACCTTCAAGGAGAGAGATTTCATCCATTTTAGATTGTGGATTGCTGATTTAAAATCTATAATCACAAGTCAGCAATAATCCTTTTCGTTACTTCTTTCGTCTTCGCATTTCCCCCTAAGTCGGGCGTCATGATCCCGGCCTTAATCGTTTCCATCACCGCAATTCGCACGCGCTCCGCCGCCTCTGGCTGACCGATATGCTCCAGCAACATTCCCGCCGACAGTATCGCGCCGATGGGATTGGCGATGCCCTGGCCCGCGATGTCCGGTGCGGAACCATGAACCGGCTCGAACACTGCCGCCTTCACGCCCAAGTTGGCCGAGGGCGCAACGCCCAGCCCGCCCATTAATGCGCTCGCCTCATCCGAGAGAATATCGCCGAACAAGTTTGTCGTCACGATCACATCAAAATTCTCCGGATCGCGCATCAACCGCATCGCCATCGCATCTACGAGCATTTCTTTGACCGTGATCTCCGGAAACTCCGCCGCCACTTTCAGACATTGCTCACGAAATAATCCATCAGTCACTTTGAGCACATTAGCCTTATGAACAATAGTTACAGACCTTTTCTGTCTTTCGTCTCGCGAAGCGGTCCTTCGTCCTTCGTCTTTCGTCTTTCGTCCACCGTCTTCCGTCCTCCGTCCTCCGTCCGCTTTCTCAAACGCCACCCTCGCAATTCGCTCTGACCCCTTCACCGTAATCACGCGCTCTGCAATCGCCGTATCACCCTCGCGGCGCTCACGCCCAGCATATAGGCCTTCGGTATTCTCGCGGACGACAAGCAGGTCAATATTGGGACGGGAAAATTTTCCGGGAAGTGAAAACGTGGGGCGCAGATTGGCATACAAGTCGAAGGCTTTGCGCAGCGCGAGGATCGGGCTGCGGTAACCGTCTACGGTTGTGGAGGGGGATGAGGTCGCGCCGAACATCGCTATGTCGGCGGTTTCCACCTCGGCCAGTGTTTCATCCGGGATCGCGTTCCCCGTCTTCTGAAAATGCTCAAAGCCCGCATGCGCCTCGACGAATTTGAGTCCCAACCCAAGCGCGGCCAACACTTCCGCAGCGGCGGGAATGACCTCCTGGCCGACGCCGTCACCGTTGATCAGTACGATTGTTTGTTGCACGAGTAACCTCTGAATAATGACAAGGTGACACGGTGAAGGGGTGACAAGGTGATCTCTTCCATAACACTCACCTTGTCACGTGTCACCTTGTCAGTCTGATAAAGCTACTTCTTCCGTCGTCTTTAGTCCTAGCTTCCGGCGTAAGTGTGGAACGAGTCCGCCGGCTTCGATCATGCCCAGTGCAGTCGGGGAGAGTGGGGGGAAGGGATACTCGTGCCCCTTTAGACGAATCACGCTGTGTTCAAGATCAATCTCTAACGTATCGCCAGTTTGCGCGGCGTCCACGGCTTCGGGACAAGTGACAAGCAGCAAGCCCTGATTGATGCCATTGCGGAAGTAAATCCGCGCGAAGGATTTAGCGACGACAGCGGCGATGCCTTTGTATTTCAGGCAAGTCACCGCCTGCTCACGCGAGCTACCGTTGCCCCAATTGCGCCCGGCGACGATGATGTCGCCCGCCTGCGCTTGCTTGGCGAAATTTGGGTCAATATCTTCGAGCGCGTGCGCAGCGATCTCGCCCGGCTCGCGGAGTGTGTATGTGTATTTGCCGGGAAAGATCACATCCGTGTTGACGCCGTCCCCGTATTTCCATATTTTGCCGGTGAGGGTCATAGCTGTTCCTCGTTATTCTATTGAACTTGGTTTTTGCCCGGGACTTACTCATCCCATGTTCGCTAGCAGCTTTTCCAAATCACTATAATCGTAAGGGGGGCGTTTGCGAACAGCCAACACATCTACAGCTTTATCTTCTTCAGTAATGGCGTATATCACGCGCCATTTGTCAAGCCTGAGTCGCCGCACATCATAGTTAAGCTCTTCAGGCATGGCAAGGGTTTTGCTTACGGGGGGCTGAGGATTATCCGCTAAGGCGTCAATCGCTCGCTTGATCTGTTGTCGCATGTGACCCGGCAGGTCTTTGATTTCGCGCCAGGCGGAAGGGGTAACGTAAACGGTGTATAAGCTCACTCAATCTCCCCCGCCACCGTCTTCCATTCCATCCAGCCCGCACGTTTGCGATCACCGCCCGCGGCTTTTAACTCGGCGAAGGCTTGCCGCGCAATTTGGATATCCTCCACTGTTTCCAACCACTCGATAAGCGCTTCCCAATCATCCGCACTCAGAATAGCTAATCTTTTCCCCTTGACTGTCACAAATTGGACTGATTGTAAGGCCTCTAATCCGCTCATATGGCCGCCTCCATGCTTATCTTCTCTTCAATCCTGACTTGAGTTTACTCCTTCTAGGCAACTTTTACCAAGATCTTTTCCTTCCTCCGAACACCGCCAACTCAAAGACCTTGAAATAACAATCTGCGTCTTGAAATCCAATTTCGCGCAGCCATTCGCATTGGACTTCGACGGGTGTCAAAATGTTCGCGGCTTTATCGGGACGGTGAACAAAATCATGCGCGATCTGGTCTCGGCTCTGACTAGTTCCCTGCCGGGTGTGGAAGGTGTGTAGCGAGTCAATCATCAACTCATCGGAAAGGGTTTCAATCCATTCCGAAGGCGAAGCGACGTGCTCAACGTTGATGAAAAATCCGCCCGGCTTGAGCAGATCAAATATCTCCGCATACAGTTCCCGTTTGCGCTCATCCGGCTGGTGATGAATCGCATACGCGGACATGATTACATCGAAAGGCGCTTGATGGGTGACAGTGCTGAGCCATCCTTTGGCGCCGAAATCCTGGTTCACAAAGCTCAGTTGAGCTGCGTGTTGGCTCAATTGGGATCGGGCGGCTTCTAACATCGGCTCGGAAAAATCTACGAGTGTCCCTGTCGCTTGGGGGTAGCGGGAGAACAGTGCCTGAGTTAAGACTCCGCTGCCGCAGCCCAAGTCTACGAAGCGCTCCACCTGTTCGCCGCGCGCCTCAATCACGCGCAGCATGATCTCAATCTGCTCAGTGGCGAACGGGATGCCGCCTCGGACTCCTTCCAGGAAAGTCTTGACCAGGGAGTCGGATTTCCAAATTGTGTCTTGTCTTGTCATGGCTTAGAGGGAAACCTGTACACGGATTCCACGGAAAAAAAGCCGGATGGCACAGAAATCAATAAAAAATCCGTGAAATCCGGGGTTGCCGAAGGGTGTAATCCGTGTACAAACGTCTTTGCTAAATCGTCCGCCCGGCTTTCCGGGCCACCAGCATAATCTCGGCTTCGTCCAACTCCAAAGTGCGCCGTGCCCAGCGACCGGCGGTGCCGCCCCAGACATGTTCCACTGAAAATCCCACTTGCCGGAGATAACGCGCCAACTCGGAGGGCAGGTAGCGGCGTTCTTTCACCAAACTGCTCTTCTTGCCCTCCGGCGTCTGCCATTCTTTGGTAAAAGTCTCGACCAGCGTGAGCGGATTGAAGCGCCCGCTCTCCAGATCGGCCTGGCTCAACCGGCGGATGGCGCTGAAGCCATTGCGCGCCGTTAGGATGAATTGCGCCCCCGGCTTGAGCGCAATGTGAATGTTGCGCAGAATGTCGAGATCGTGTTCGGTTGGGTCGTCTTCCAAACCCAACAATCCAAAAGCGCTCTCGCACAAGCAAATGGCGGCCTCAAAGAACTTGGGCGAAGTGAAGCGGGTCGCGTCCACTTGCAACCATTCGACTTCAACGCCCGCTTCTTTCGCGGCTTTCGCCGCTCCCTCCAACATCGCGGCGGAGAAATCAATCCCGGTCACTTTGTAGCCGCGACGAGCGAGTTCAATCGAATGCCGTCCCAAACCACAGCCCACATCCAGGACCCGGCTGCCCGGCGGCAAGTTGAAAGCTTCGAGCAGAAAGTTGACTTCCGCCACCGTGTTTTTGGTGAACGGGGCATCTTTGTAGCCCGGCGCCTGGTCATCGAAGAATCGTTCCCACTCACTCATCGGCGACCTCCCTTGGATCGGTGATGACCCCGGTGATCGCGCTCGCGGCGACCACGGCCGGGCTGGCGAGATAAATTTCGGCGTCGGGCTGACCCATGCGTCCCTTGAAGTTGCGATTGGCGGAGGACAGGCACACCTCGCCCGGCGCGAGCACGCCCATATGATTGCCCATGCACGGCCCGCAGCCCGGCACGCCGAAGACCGCACCGGCTTCCATCAACGTTTGCACATAACCCCGCTGCATGGCGACGGTGTAGACTTCCGATGAAGCCGGGATGACGAGCAGGCGCGTGCCCGCGGCGACGTGCTTCCCTTTGACGATTTCCGCGGCCGCGGCGATGTCCTCAACCCGACCGTTGGTGCACGTCCCGATGAACGCCTGATGGATGCGTGTCCCCCGCACGACGGAGATCGGCTTCGTCGAGTCCACCGCATGGGGACATGAGACAGTCAGTTCAATCGTTGAAGCATCGAAAGTGTGGACAGCCGCATAAGTTGCGTCAGGATCAGGATAGAGCGCTAGATTTTTGATTGCAGATTTTTGATTGCTGATTTCTGATTGAAGATTTGATTTCGTCCTTCGTCCTTCGTCCTTCGTCGGTCTTCCGTCTTCCGTCTTCCGTCTTGCCCTTCTCTCCGCCAAATACTCAAACACCGCTTCATCCGGCGGTAGATACGCATTCTTCGCGCCGAACTCCGCCATCATGTTCGGAATCACCATCCGGCTCTCCAGGCTCATCTGCTCGATCGCCGGCCCGGAAAATTCGATGGACATATATAAGCCGCCATCCGCGCCCAGCTGGCCGATGAGATGCAGGCACAGGTCTTTGGCAGTGATACCCTTGCCTAATTTTCCGTTGACGATGATCTTCATCGTCTCCGGCACGCGCAGCCAGAGTTCGCCGGTGGCCCACAGCGCCGCCACTTCCGTCCGGCCCACGCCCGCGCCGAATGCGCCGAGCCAACCAAAATGCGGCGTATGCGAATCGGAGCCGAGGATGAGTTGGCCGGGGAGAATCAGCGCTTCTTCGCTGAAGACTTGATGGCAGATGCCGCGCCCGACTTCAAAAAAATATTTGACGCCTTGCTCTTTGACGAAGGCGCGGACTTCGGCGTGGTTCTGTGCGTGCTTGGCGGTGGGCGCGGGCACGGCGTGATCGAGCGTGATCGCCATGCGCTCAGGGATGACCACACGCTCTAAGCCGATGGAGCGGAAGATTTTGGCGATGGCCGCGGTGTTGTCGTGCGAGAGGACGATGTCCGGTCGCGCATCTACGACTTGCCCGGCGACGGTTTCAGCCAGTCCGGCGGCGCGGGCGAGAGCTTTTTCGGCGAAAGTTTTTCCCATCAGTCATCAATTCTTCGCGCGGGCCGGGAGCGGAATTCCGTTCAAGGGAGACTCACGTTCGGGTGCAGAGTCGTTAGCGTCCACAATATCCGTCGAGTCGAGGCGCTGGATCAGTTTGATCTGCGTCGACTCCGGCGCTTCCAATCGGCTCAACTTAAAGTCCTCTTCGGCAATTTGGATCAACACTTCCTCCGCCGATGAGTTGGATTGATAGACGCGTTCCTTGAAAATGGCGGCGATCTCTTTCGCCGTGGCCTCGTCCAGTTGATAGTAGCGAATTTCTTTCAGGAAGTAGTGAATAATGTTCCAGCCGGAGAGCGGGCCGAGCAGGATTTCAGATTCGCTCACGCCGAATTGATCCAGTGGATGGGCTTCATAGGCGGAGGCGCTGTGCAGGACTTCGTTCTGATGCACGCCCGCGGTGTGGGTGCGATTGGTCAGGCTCACCGGTTCTTTGGACGGGACGAGCTTCTTGAGCTTGTCGGCGATGAGGACGTTGAGCGGGTACGAGCCGCGCAGGTGGTAGCCCTCGAGTTTGTCGTAGTCGTGATCAATATACAGATTGAACAACAGCGCAGTGAGCGAAGTGATCCCGGAGCGTTCGCCGATGCCGAGCATTGTTGTGTTCAGATAACGAACGCCATGCCGGACAGCCTCCAGCGAGTTGATTAGCGCGAAGCCGCGATCATCATGGAAGTGGCCTTCCAAATCCATGTCCGGATAGCGGTTGCGCAGCGCCTCGATCCGGCGCGCGACGCTGGTGGGCGTGGCGATCCCGACTGAGTCCGGCGTTCCCAACCGATCCACCAGCGGCGCGATCTCGTCGTAGACGCGGAAGAGGTTGCTTTCGCTGGTTCGGAAAGCGTCCTCGCCGGAGAAACGCAGGATCAGGTGCGGGTGATTGCGGCGCACGTCTTCGATCAAAGGCCGGGCTTTGGCGACGAGCGTGTTCAAGTCCTGGCCGTTGTTATAGGCTTTTGATTCGCCGGAAGTGCGCAGGTAAAAGTTGAGTCCGTCGGCGCCGGCTTGGATTGCGGTTTCAACGTCGCGCGGGTGGCAACGGACGTGCGCCAGCATGAAGGTGTAGCCCTTCTGCGTAATCAGCGAATCGCGCACGGCTTTGAGCGCGGCGAAGTCGTCGCGTTCCTGAGTGCTGACGACCGGCGCGAACAGCTCGACGAACTTGACGCCATAGATAATAAGCGCGCGCAGGATTTCTTCTTTGTCCGTGCGATTGAAGAAATACTTGTAGTGATCATGCAGCAGCGAGGTGTGTTGGCCTTCGCGCAGAGTCGTATCAATGATCTCCAGCGCGCGGGGCTGATATTGAGAGAAGAGGGAAGGCTGAGACATAGAGATTGTAGATTGTGGATTTCTGATTGTAGATTGTGAATTGCGGATTGAAAGGCTCTTAATCAGCAATCAGCAATCGGCAATCATCAATCCACAATCGCCTCCTTTTCTTTAATGGGTTGAGCTAATACCAATTCTACCGCCTCGGCGGCGCGGGCGAGTTCGGCTTGGGTAATGATGAGTGGTGGCAGGAAGCGCAGGACGGTCAACCCTGCGGGTAGCGCGAGCACGCCCTGGCCCATCAGCGCTTGCAGATACGGCGTGACTTTTTGCTTGAGTTCGATCCCGACCATCAGGCCCAGGCCGCGTACTTCCCGGATGAGCGGCGATTGAATTTGCTTGAGGCGCTCTTGGAACCAAGCGCCCAGCTCGGCGGCGCGGTCGGGCAGGTGATTGGCTTCGATGTAATCCAGCGCGGCGAGCGACGCTGCGCACACGAGCGGATTCCCGCCAAAGGTCGTGCCGTGAGCCATGGCAGGCAGTTGACCCACCCGCTCGCCGATCAGCGTCGCGCCCATCGGCAAGCCGCCGGCGATGGATTTGGCGAGACAAATCAAATCCGGTTGAAGGTCGTAGTGCTGGCAAGCGAACATCATTCCGGTGCGGCCAAAGCCGGTCTGCACTTCGTCCAGGATCAGCATCGCGCCGCGTTCGCGGCACAAGCGTTGCGCGCCGAGGAGAAACTCTGAAGTGCCGGGGCGCACGCCACCTTCGCCTTGCACAACTTCCAGGATCACAGCGGCGGTTTTATCCGTGACGGCGGCGTCGAGCGCGGGCAAATCGTTGTAGGCGATATGCCGGAAGCCGGACAGCAGCGGCTCGAAAGGTTCGCGGTATTTCTTTTCCCAGGTGGCGGAGAGTGCGCCCATCGTGCGCCCGTGGAACCCGCGCATGGTGGCGATGATTTCGCGACGACCTGTTTTGAGCCACGCAAATTTCAGCGCGGCCTCCACCGCCTCCGCGCCGGAGTTGCACAGGTACGCGCGCTGCATTCCAACGGGTGCGATCTGAATAAGCTTTTCCAGCAACTGCGCGCGCTTATCGTTGTAGAAAACTTCCGTGCAGGCGATGAGCGTGCGCGCTTGCTCGGCGATCGCCTCCGCCACCGCCGTATTTCCGTGCCCGATGTTTCCCGCGCCTTGCCCTCCGACGCAGTCAATATATTCTTTGCCGTCGCTATCCCACAGGCGAGCGCCTTCACCACGGATTATTGTGATAGGCCGCTTGGTATATAAGCCGGAAGTGTATTGAGATTCGAGTTCTTGAACGTTCATCTATTTTTTACCCTGAGGATTTGTCAGTGAATAACTCCGCAGTTTTACTAAAACAGTCTCGCCGGACAGTCACTCCCGCGAAAGGGGAGTCCAGAAACCTTCCCTGGATGCCCGCCTTCGCGGGAATGACGTGATCGAAAAACGTTAACTTATTTTACGCTCAAAGCCCGCGTCCTCGCGGGCGAAATAAGGCAAATCACGCCCGCGAGGACGCGGGCGAGGAGCAATTAGGAATATAAACTATTGTCGCATCTTGTATTCGATTCTTACGAAAGCCTTAGTCATCTCAGAGAGAGCAATTGCAGTCTTTCGATCCATTGATGGAGTCTGGGTACTTCCATGTCCAGCTAAGGGAGCGGTGTTTCTTAATTCGTATGTGGCGAGAATGTAATCCAGAATCTCGACTGGCAAAATCGAATCGTTGCGATATCTGTTGAAGAAACTTCCTAGAGTTTGATTTTGCACACCTGGAATGCCAACTATATCTTTTGCCATTGTCTCAAATGCGCTTGCGCTTGCATGAAGTACACTAGAGTAATCTCCTCTATCTAGTGCATCATCCATCCGGTCTAATAATACTTTGATGTTGGGATGCACTGATGGTATATCCGATACCACCTGTGGTTCATCTATATCCACTATAAAGGATGTCTTGCTTGGATACTTAATATTTGACAGATTATAAGGGCAGGAATCGGGTGAGTTCTGAGTATTTAAAGATAGTGGTGGCAAATTTCTTTGGGTTAGTAATCCCCTCTTAAGTAGGTCTGTGAGATGCTCTTCCAGGCTTTGGAGTGCAACTTTTAGCATGTCTCCTGTTACAGCAGAATCTTCCATAGCTCCGGCTAAATGCCAATCATTCATTAGTTCTTGTGTCATAACAACTACAATGGTGTGAACACTTCCCCTTTCTCTGGGAGTTCCCATGAGTGTGGTATCAATTACAGAAAACGCGAGACCATACTCAAAGGTCTCAGGAGATGAATTCCTCCTAGGCTTCCAGTTCGTAAAAGTCACTGTCTTTTGCATAAATATTTTTAACTCTCTTGACTCTTGCGGGAAAGTTGCTCACCGCGCCGTCCTCGGCGCGGGAGGGATGCCGCCGAGGACGGCGGCTTGAGCAAATCCTTCGTTAAATTTGGCAGAGTCCCAATTCCTATGAAATAACAGTTCCTTTTCCTTCCAATGCATTCGCTACCGGGCTTGTCACACGTCCATCCGCAAAGACCACTTCATTTACGCCCAGCGTCAGTGCTTCACTCGCGCCGAGCACTTTCTTCTTCATGCGCCCTTCGGCGAACTCCAGCGACTTCTCAACTTGGGCTTTGTCAATGTGCGGAATCAGCGTGCTCTCGTCGGGGAATTGGCGCAGGAGACCGGGGACATTCGAAAGGATGATCAGCCGCTCGGCGTTGACCGCGCCCGCGACCATCGCCGCGGCCCGATCTGCATCCACGTTCAAGGCGTCGCCCTCGGGCGAGATCGCCAGGGGCGCGATCACCGGCGTGTAACCGGAATCGAGTAGTTCCAGCAGCAGGGCGCTGTTCACCGTTTCAATCTTGCCGGTGTAGTCATCGCGCAGCAGGCGTTGTTTGCCGGTCTTCGGGTCAATAATCCGGATTGACTCCTTGCGTTTGGCGACCATCAACCGCCCATCCACGCCGGATAACCCGAGCGCATTCACGCCGAGTTTTTGCAACCGCTCGACGATGAGCGTATTGATTTTGCCCGAAGTGACCATCGCAAAAATTTCGAGTGTCTGCCGGTCGGTGTAGCGGGAGGTGAAACCGGAAGGCGAGGTGACGAACTGAGGCGGATGGCCGAGCTGCTCGGAGATGGCGTTGGTTTCCCCCGAACCGCCGTGCACCACAATCAGCTTTTGCCCCTGCTTCACTTGGACGGCCACGTCTTCGGCGACGGCGTCAAAGTTCACGCCTTTCGTTCCGCCAATTTTGACGACGATCATCCTGGGCCCTTCTTCAATAACCCGTTGCCGTTGGCGGCGATTAGATCACGATACCAGTAGGCCGAGTCTTTGGGCGTGCGTTTTTGGGTTTGATAATCTACGAAGACCAGCCCAAAGCGCTCGCGGTACCCATCGCCCCATTCAAAGTTATCCATGATGGACCACTGGAAGTAACCGCGCACGTCCACCCCGTCTTGGATCGCGCGTTGCAGTTCGAGCAGGTAGCGGCTGAGGAAGTCAATCCGCTGCGGGTCATGCACATGGCCGTCGAGGGAAACCCAATCCGTGCTGGACAAGCCGTTCTCGGTGACGACAATGGGCAGTTTATAACGCTCATGGAAAAATCGCGGACCCCAGTACAGCGCGGACGGGGTAATGGCCCAGTCGTACGCCGTCTGTTCGGCTCCCACGGGAAAGGGCGCGATTTCGGGTTGCCCCGCCTGACCGGCTCGCACGAAAACGCCTTGGTAAATGTTAACTCCAAAGAAATCCAGAGGTTGATGGATCGTCTCCAAATCGCCGGGACGAATGGTGGGGACCTGCTTCCCGTAAAATTGGAGTCCATCTTCCGGATAATGACCGAGGAAGATCGGATCCATCCACCACGTATTGTTCCAGGTCACCCCATCGTCCTTGATCGAGAACATGGCCTGCCGCGCGGCTTCAACATCCGCGGGCGAGTCCGTCGCGGGCATCTTGGTGACGCCGACGGGCGCGTAACCCACCTGGCTGGGCGTTTTAGCGCGGGCGCGGATCACCTGAACGCTTTTGCCGTGCGCCAGCAGGACGTGATGGGCCGCGCGCAAAATTTCCGAGACGCCCAGTTTATCGCCGGGCGCATGCCGGCCTTCATAGAGTCCCAGGCCGATGAAACACTGTGGCTCATTGAGCGTCATCCAATGCTGAACGCGATCGGAGAGTTTATCCACGACGACCTGCGTGTATTCGGTGAACCAGTCCGGGCTGCACCGGTTGAGCCAGCCGCCCTGGCAATAAAGTTCGTACGGGTAGTCCCAATGGAAGAGGGTGACGTAGGGTGTGATGCCGGCGGACAGGAGTTCGTTGATCAGCTTATCGTAGAAATCCAGGCCCTTGGTATTGACCGTGCCGGTACCGGTGGGGAGGATGCGCGGCCAGGCAATCGAAAGGCGATAGGCCTTTACGCCGAGAGATTTCATCAGGCTCACGTCTTCTTTGTAGCGGTGGTAATGATCGCAGGCGACGTCACCTGAGTGACCATTCCAGACCGCGCCCGGCTTGCGACAGAACATGTCCCAAACCGACAGCCCGCGACCCTCTTCGTGGGCGGCGCCTTCGATTTGATAAGAAGCGGCGGATACGCCCCAGATGAAATCTTTAGGAAAACTCATACCCAGAGTCCTTTCGCTTGAGGGCGGCGGGAAGGTGCGCCGCACTTCCAAAGTGCGGCGCACCTTCCCGCCTGCTCGATTTAGATAGGATGCAATCCGGGAAATTCCAGCCCGGTGGTTTCTTCAAAGCCGCAGATGAGGTTCATGGCTTGAACCGCGCTGCCGGAAGCGCCCTTCATCAAATTATCAATCGCCGCCAACGAGACCACCCGGCCGGTATGGGGATCAAGATCAAAGCCGACGTCGGCATAATTGGAACCGCTGAGAATCTTCGGGTCGGGGACCCGGTGAATGCCGGTGCGATCTTTGACGATGCGAACGAACGGCTCGGTATTATACGCCGCGCGATACGCTTTCCACAACTCTTTCTCACTCGTGCCGGGTTTGACGAAGGCGTGCGCTGCCGCGAGCACCCCGCGCACTAAGTCTACGGCCGTCATGCTCAAGTGGACGTTCTTCAGCCCCAACTCCTGGATCACCTCGGCGGTGTGGCGATGGCCGGTCGGCGCGTAAGCGCGCACCGAGTGGCTTTTTTCCGGGTGATGGGAGCCGGGGTTCACCGAGGCTCCCCCCTCGGACGAGCCGGTTTTCACGTCAACAATAATCGGTTTATCGAGTTCGAGCAAGTTGGCTTTGACCAGGGGCAGCAGCGCCAGAATCGAGACGGTCGCATTACAACCCACCCCGCTGATGAAGTTCGCGGTTTTCATCGCCTCCCGTTGCAGTTCCGGCAGACCGTAGACAAACCGGCCCAGGTGCTGCGGCGCGGCGTGCTCTTCGCCGTACCACTGTTTGTAGAGCGCCTGGTCCTTCAGCCGGAAGTCGGCGGAGAGATCAATCAGCTTAGGCGCCAGACTCAGGTAACTCTCAATCTGTTTCTGCGCCTCGCCGTGCGGGAGCGCTAAGAAGAGCAGGTCGCACGGTTGCAGCGCCTCGCGACTGATGAACTGCAACTGCGTCCGTTTCCGGAGTTGAGGATGTTGCTGATAGACGTACTCGCCCGCATGACTTTCCGAGGTGACTTGCGCGATCTCGACCTGGGGATGAAAAAGCAGCAGCCGCAGCAATTCTCCGCCGGCATAGCCGGAGGCGCCAACAATTGAAATCTTGATCGTCATTGCGCCGAATCCAAAACGGGCAAGACTTTCTCGGCGGAGTGGGGGGCCGCTTTGCGCTTCTTCCCCTGTTCGACCACGTAATCAATGACTTTCCCCGGAATGTCCACGCCGGTCGCAGGCACGGAGCTATGAAATTCCATGGTGTGGTTGACTTCGTTGATGAGGAAACTGCGATCGGCGTCTTCGAGCACGTCAATTGCCAGCACGCCGCCGCCCACGGCCTGCGCCGCGGCGACACAAATGGCGTTGAGTTCCGGCGTCACCGGACAATTGGAGGCAACGCCCCCGCGCGCGGTGTTCGTAATCCAGTGCGACGAGGTGCGGTAGATGGCAGCAATCGTCTCGTCCCCAACCACAAAGGCGCGGATGTCGCGTCCCAATTTGCGGATGTATTCCTGGATGTAATAAATTTGCTGTTGATAGTTGCCCAGCACCTCACGATGCTCCAGGATCGCTTCGGCGGCTTCGCGATCATTCGCCTTGGAAACGAGCCGCCCCCACGAGCCGATGACCGGTTTAAGCACGACCGGATAACCCATTTCTTCAATGGCTTCCAGCGCCGACTCCGGCGTGAACGCGACGCGCACCTTCGGCTGAGGCAAGCCGGCGGCTTCAATGGCGGCGGAGGTTACTAGCTTATCCCCGCACGTAGCGGCGACTTGCGCGCTGTTGACGGTGGGGATGCCCCAACTGTTGAGCATCTGGCAGGCATAGAGCCCGCGCCCATATGACAAGCTGCGTTCGAGTACGACGTTGTATTCCAGCCACGGGCCGGGATTCGCCAGATCAAATTTCACCTGACGATCATCCAAACGGTCGTAGGCCAGCCCGCGCTTCTCCAGCGCTTCAAAGAGCCATTTCTCCTCGACGCGCACGCGGGAGAGTAGGATGCCGATTTTCATAATTTGTGAGTCAGAAGCCAGGAATCAGAAGATCAACTATCTCTTATTGAAACTGACAAGGTGACAAGGTGAGAGGGTGACAAGGTGATCTCTTCCATAACAATCACCTTGTCACCTTGTCACCCCTTCACCTTGTCAGTGTTCTTCCATCCTCCGTCTTCAGACTTACTCCCCCCAATCTTCGGCTTCTTTGGGAGCGAGCGCTAACGCCAGGGCGGGTTCGACCGCGGTCACTTCCAGTTCCACCCCGCAATCGGGGCAGACCACAATCTCGCCGGCCGTCACGTTGGTGAGGGTCAAGCTGGCTTCACATTCAGGGCAAAGTGCGGACATGATTTCCTCCAAAAAAAGAAGAAGGCCTCTCAGCGGGAGAGGCCTTCGGGTTTACAGGCTGAGATGCGCCGGACAAAATGCGCCACGTCTCCTAGCCAAAAACACTGAAGGCCCGCTGGGGCAGCTTCGGAGTACGGCGCAAACGGTTGCAGACCAATTTAGTAACCATCGAACTGAAAAATATCATACTGGCGTGAATATGTCAATGCCTGAGTTGCGTGAAATTTGAGTCAACGGATGGAACGAATGGAACGGAGGTGGGATTTAAATCTTAAAGATTATCCGTTTGATCCGCTCGATCCGTTGACTCTACTTTAATATCTCCTGTGCGACTCGAATCTGCTCCCGAACGGACTCGGTTCCCGTGCCGCCGGTGGCCGTTCGGCGGTTAACCGCGGCCCGAAAATCCCACAGCGATTGGACATCCGTCTCGAAAACCGGACTCAGCCCTCGAAGTTTTTCCAGCCCCAACGATTCCAGCGGCCCTAACTTCACGGCTTGTCCCACAATGTGATGCGCCTCGCGGAATGGCACGCCCTTCTTCACCAAATAATCCGCGAGTTCCGTCGCCAGCAGTGAAGTCTCTAACGCGCCAGCCATTCTTTCCGTGTTCACCTTCAATGTGGAAATCGTTCCGGCGAGTACAGGGAGCATCAAGTCCAGCGTATCGAATGCGGCGAACACCGGCGGCTTGTCTTCTTGCAAATCCTTGTCGTAAGCCGATGGCAGACCTTTGAGCGTTGCCAGCAGCCCGGTGAGATGGCCGATCAACGTGCCGGTCTTGCCACGCGTCAGTTCGAGCACGTCCGGGTTTTTCTTTTGCGGCATCAGGCTGGAGCCGGTTGAGTACGCATCCGCTAAAGCCACGAAGCCGAACTCGGAGGATGAGAATAGGATCAAGCTCTCGGCGAGGCGGCTGAGGTGCGAGGCCATCAGCGCGGCGTTGAAGAGAAACTCGACGGCGAAGTCGCGGTCGGAGATGGAGTCCAAACTATTCTCGGAGGCGCGGGCGAAGCCGAGGTCGGCGGCCAAGGCCGCGCGATCCACCGGGTACGCGGTCCCCGCCAAAGCCCCGGAGCCTAGCGGGCAGACGGCGGCGCGCGATCGCGAAGCAGCCCATCGTTCACGATCCCGCTCCAGCGCCCAAAAAAATCCCATCAGCCAGTGCCCGAAGGTAATCGGCTGGGCGTGTTGCAAGTGAGTGTAACCGGGCATCAGGCTTTCGACGTGCGTCTCGGCCTGCGCGATAAGCGCGCGCTGCATATCACGAACATGGGCGAGGAGTTTGTCTTCGGCCTCCATCACCCACAAGCGGAAATCGGTGGCGACTTGATCGTTGCGGCTGCGACCGGTGTGCAGTTTGCCCGCCGGCGCGCCGATGAGTTCGCCTAGCCAGCGCTCGACAGCGGTGTGGATGTCTTCATCACTCGGCGTAAATTTAAAATTGCCGACGCTGAACTCTTTATGGATTTGTTCCAGGCCGGAGACGATCTGCTCACTCTCCGCCGAAGTGATGACGCTCGCGCGCGCCAGCCCGCGCGCCCAGGCCATGCTCCCGCGAATGTCCACATCCCACAGACGCTGATCGAATGGCAGGGATGCGTTGAACTCGTACGCGAGCGCGTTTGGGTCTTCGGAGAAACGTCCACCCCAGAGCTTAGTCATTGTGGATTGTTGATTGCTGATTGCAGGTGATTGTTGATTTTTGATTGCTGATTGTTGATTGGTTTTCAATCAGCAATCAGCAATCTGCAATCATCAATCCCTCTTGAATTTGGAGTAGTCCGGTTCCGCATAATGCCGCGTGCCGCCGTCGGAGGCGTTGAGCAGCGCGATTACTTTTGTCGGCAGACCGAACAGCCGGATGAAACCCTCGGCGTCAGACTGATTGTAGACATCTTCTTGTCCGAAAGTCGCGAAGTCCTCGCGGTACAAACTGTGTTCGCTAGCGCGCCCGGCGACGATGAGGTTACCTTTGTACAACTTCAGCCGTACATTGCCGCTGACGTGCAGT
>Ga0209382_10002762_pt1 | contig 25000 bp, 17 predicted proteins | sample SoiMetdeltSBSDD5_FD_187599 | JGI IMG/M metagenome (GOLD analysis project Ga0209382, IMG submission 187599) | Bulk soil microbial communities from a Populus tree surrounding site in Tennessee, USA - Soil MetaG P. deltoides SBSDD5 (SPAdes) (version 2) | ecosystem: Environmental > Terrestrial >... | reverse complement strand
CCTGACTTCAGGGGCCTTGGCGGGGTTGGACATTCGTGGGTGAAGACTTCGCCATTTTGACCGGTGTAATGCGGCCCGGTCGCAGTGGACTTTGAGGCAGGGTGAGATTTCATTCTGGGGAAATTTCGCCCTGACAGTTCGTCAGGGGCCGAATTGGCCGGGCCGGCTTTCCGAATCGCTGCAAGCTCACGTTATTCGACGAGTTGGCAGCCTGTTGGACGCTTCCCCCCATGGCTACGAAGTTAGTAGAACGGGTCAGTTTGGTATTCACCTTATTAACGCGCCGAAGACTTTAGATGCGGATTTGTTAAAGCTATGACGACGTTCAGCAATGATGTGGCGATTTACAAGTGGGTACGCCTTTTGCCCGGCTTAGATCGCCCGGCTGACCCTACATTGAATCCTTAACCCCTTGCAGTTTCGACGTCGCCACATGGCGACATCATTTTCCAATCCTTTAGGAGGGAACTTAATGAAACGACTTGTATTGTTTTCAGCCGTAACGATGTTGCTCTGCTCATCAGTCTTGGCTCAAGGATCCGCCAGGGGAAGCGCCTCGGCGCGAGGAGAGGCGAAGGCCGAAGCGCAGAACGCCAACCAGACGGTCATTCTGGATTCAGGGACGCAGTTGAGCGCGGAATTGCTCGCCACACTCGAGGCCGGGAAGGCGAAACCGGGCGACGAGTTCAAAATGCGAACGCTCAAGCCGGTGATCGTCGGCGGCAAAGAGGTGATCGCCAAAGGCGCAGTTCTTACCGGCCACGTGGCCGAATCGGCCAAGGCGGAAGGCAAAGAAGGCGTCTCTAGGTTGCGGCTCAGCTTCGATCAACTGCGGAAAAAGAATCTGACGACGCCTTTCTCCGCGACGATTGAGCAGATCACGCGGGTTTCCATCAACAGTCAGAGCCAGATCGATGACCTGGGGGCGCCCTCAGGGGCTGGCAGGGATGCTGGCGGCGCAGCAAGGCCGAGAACATCAGCCTCCGGCAACTCGAACGGCGGGTTGCTCGGTGGCGTGACCGGGGCTGTGAACAACACGGTAGGCGGAGTAGTTGGCGCGACTACTGGCGCGGTCGGCGGAGTGGTGGATACAACGGGTCAAGTGACAGGTCAGGTGATTGCGACCTCGTCTCAAACCGTGAATGGCGCGGCCGCGAGCGCCAAAGGACTGATTGCAATAACTTCGACCTCCAGCGCTGAGGCCGGCGGCAGTTCGACCCTCTCACTCACCGGCAAGAACATGAAGATCGAGCAGGGCTCCGTCTTCTCTTTGCGCACTGACAAGTCGCTGAATCTCGCCACGGGCCAGGCGCCTAAACAGTAAATCGAGGATCGAGGATCGAAGATGGAGGATTGCGTCATCCGTTTAGTCTTCGATCCTCGATCTTCAATCTTCGATCTTCAATCTTCGAATTGGCGCCATATCCGAACATGTGACACGGCGGTTAAGCCCGCGGATCGCCAGACAGGAAGCGTCCGGTCACTTTTTTGAAAGCGTCGGAAGTTCTTTCACCGGCTATGCCATCCACCTTCAGAAAGATGCCGGGGAACGTGTTGAGGATTTTTTGCAGTTCTTCGACCAGCGGCGATTTCTCTTTCTTCGAGAACCGGATGAGCGGGCCGGATTTGTCAAACAGAGCATTGCCGTCGGCATTGTCTTTGTCGACGCCTGTAATCGGCATGCCGTCCGGCTTAAATTGAAACGTCCCGATCTCCGCCATTCGCCGCAGCAACGTGACGGCGCCGCATTGTTTGGAGACCGCCGTCAACGAAAAAGTGCCGTCGGCGACATATTTGCCTTTCGTGTAATGGTTCGAGTAGCTCCACAGGTAGGGCGACAGAACTTCAGGGTGAAACGCCCGGTAGCCGAAGCCGTTGTAGGCTTCGAGCCGATAGAGCGTTGCCGGCAAGCTCCAATCAGTCGCCTGATCGAGCTTTTTGATCTGCAGCGCATCGGTTGCGCTCTGTTCCCAGGTAAAGGGCGGCTCGCCGTCCTTAGGCCGGCCTTTTGGAATCTGGACGGTCCGGGCTGTCAGCGGATCGCCGTTGTGCAGATGCTTATTGAAGTTGAGCGACGCTTCCAGGCAGTGAATCACGCCGATGAAATACCAGGGAATTCCCAGCAGGTCGCCCACCGCCTTGTAGCGATTGCGGTTCTGCGTGATGTTTTTGATCAGCGATTCCACTTCTTGCAACCGCTCCGGTCGAATCTGGCAGGTGTCGAAAAGGCGTTGGTATTCGTCTCCGAGAGTAGGGCTAAATGCGACTGAGGCCATGCTTATGTCTCCTTTTGTTTGAGTGTTGATTGATTATTCCGGACAAAACCTCCGGCGCTGGAAACTGCAATTGCTGCGGTGATTTGCTCAACGAATGGTGACCGTGAGCTTGTAGAGTGTTGTTCCAGGTTTGCCTGAACTGCGGACTACCCAGAGCAAGTAATCGCCATCCCCGGGCAGCGTCACTGACCACTGTTGTTTGGAGTCCGGCTTCAACTCCAGGTCCGCGCCATCCGGGGTCTTGAGTTTTACGGTAATCGAGCCTGGCGGCCTTGCATAAAGATTGATGGTCAGCTTCTGGTCTTTCTTTGCCCCGGCCACATACTCGGCCTGTTGATCGCCGCGCAACTTACCCGCGATCGTGGCGCTGCTGCGCCCGCGCTGGAACTGAAGCCGCAACGGCTCTGCCTTGCCGCCCTGCGCATATGCCTGGGGGATAGCGAAATTGAGCGCGATGACGAGCGCCAACGCCCAGCGCGAAAGGTTGAACAGGCGCAGAGTCTCCAACTCAACTGCTCCTTGCGCTTCATACCATTTTTCTGAGATCAAAAACCGGAACCTACAGTTTGTGACGTAACCACTATAATGACAGTACCCCATATTCCTCCCTTCTTTGATCTGACCGACATTATTGCGGAGAAAGCTTTTCCAGGTTTGTGAAAGAGCCTTATTACTTTTCACTCGATACTTCGCAACAGTTGACTTTGCAGCGTCAAAGCCGAGCAGGTGAAGTTCTGCCTGAATGCGAGGCGCGCCCATCAGAGGATTCTCTCGCGGCATTTTTGTGTGTTACGAATCTCCATCCTCAGATGTTGGCGGGGCAATGATGGCGTCGCTGAGCTGAACTAGCTCCTGGTGCTTGTGCGCCAGCTTCACGAGGATGGCAAGCCAAGCATTGGCCTGTGTCCTGTCCATACGGAGGGCCTCACTGACAGCCCCAAGCGCTTTGTCCGACTGGTTTCTCAGAGCCAGTGCGATAGCCATGTAGAAACGGGGCCGGGCTTTTGCTAGATCCGTCTCCTCAACGAGAAAAACCACCGTCGCTACCGCATCTAGCGTCTCGACGTCATCGGCAAGCGCCAATTCAAGTAGCGTCGCCGAGGCTCGATTTGGATCTCCTATTGCCTGGAAGGCCAGATCCTCCTTTCCAGCACGGGCCAAATCCAGCAACGCCTTGTGGGCGATGAGGACAGGATCTTCCAGGTCATCGGCCAGAAAGGACTCCAGCGCCTCTTTGACCGCGTTGCCAAGGAGTTCCTCCCGACGCGCTAGAAGCATTTTGCGTTTTGTTGGCAGCTCCGACGACACCCACTCGTAAAGGAGCTCTATCGTGAACCTGGGCCTGTACGCCTCGTCGACCCCAACTTCACGGGCGTATTTCAATAATTCGCGGAATGGCTCGAGACTGGACGGATCAGGCAAAGCAAGTGCGATCTCATCGAGCGCAGCAGAGTCGTATTCAGGGGGCAACCTCCCAATGTGATTATTCAAAAAGTCCCTTTCCTCCTGCGTGGATTCCATAGAAATCCACATGGAGACGACCTCCAGGTAAGAAGGGTCAAGAGTAAGCCATTGAGGCGGATCTCCCCCTCCCCCGATCCGCCATGCTGCATCAAAGCTGCTGGGATTCGCAGCACGAATTGAACGGCATACACTGTGTAGGACGATTGCCAGTTCCCTGTCTTTATCGGTCAAGTACGAGTTTGCCCGGATCAAATCATTGACTGCCGATGTTTCCCCTAATTCGCGTCCCTGGACCCGACTCAAGAGAAGTAATGCCTTATCCACGGGCCGCTCTCGTGAATTTATGGCTACTTCCCACTCTGCATCTATTTCAGCGCCCCGACCTGCCTCGAGATAGAAGTCACTGAGACTGTTAAGCGCATCAGCGAGCAAACTGACCCCGGCCGGATGAGCTGTGCCCATGGACCGGTAGATATCCACCGCCTCCTTCGCAGCGTCCACTGCCTCTTGCAGTTGGTCCGTCTGGGAATAGCCCAGACCGAGGACGGTCAGCGCCAATCCGAACTGCAGACTCACGGCGGGATTGGCGGTGTCCATGGTCCGGTAGATATCCACCGATTCCTTCGCAGCGGCCACAGCCTCTTGCAGTTGGTCCGTCTGGGAATAGCCCAGGCCGAGGATGGCCAGCGCCCATCCGAACTGCCCACGCACGGTGGGATTGGCGGTGTCCAAGGTCCGGAAGAGATCCACCGCCTCCTTCGCAGCGGCCACTGCCTCTTGCGGTTGGTCCGTCTGGGAATAGCCCAGGCCGAGGACAGTCAGCGCCCATCCGTACTGCCCACGCACAGCGGGATTGGCGGTGTCCATGGATTGGAAGAGATCCACCGCCTCCTTCGCAGCAGCCACAGCCTCTTGCAGTTGGTCTGTCTGGAAATAGCCTAGGCCTAGGATGGTCAGCGCCAATCCGAAATGCCCACGCACGGGGAGATTGGTGATATCCAGAGTCCGGAAGATGTCAACCGCCTCCTTCGCGGCGGCCAACCCCTCCAGCAATTGACCCGATTGTGAATAGCTCAGGCCGAGGACGGCCAGCGCCGATCCGAACCGCCCACGCATAGCGGGGTTGGCGGTGTCCATGGTCCGGAAGATGTCCACCGCCTCCTTTGCAGCAGCCAACCCCTCCTGCAATTGACCCGATTGTGAATAGCTCAGGCCGAGGACGGTCAGCGCCCATCCGAATGGCGGAAGCACGGCGGGATTGGCGGTGTCCATGGTCCGGAAGATGTCCACGGCCTCCTTCGCAGCAGCCAACCCCTCCTGCAATTGACCCGATTGTGAATGGCTCAGGCCGAGGACGGCCAGCGCCAATCCGAATGGCGGACGAACAACGGGATTGGCGGTGTCCATGGTCCGAAAGATATCCACAGCTTCCTTTGCAGCGGCCAACCCCTCCTGCAATTGACCCGATTGTGAATAGCCCTGGCCGAGGACGGTCAACGCCCATCCGAACGGTAGACGCAAAGCAGGGTTGGCGGTGTCCATAGTCAGGAAGATGTCCACCGCCTCCTTCGCAGCGGCCACCCCCTCCTGTAGTTGGCCTGTCTGGGAATAGCCCAGGCCGAGGACGGTCAACGCCCATCCGAATTGCAGACGCACAGCGGGATTGGCGATGTCCAGGGTCCGAAAGATATCCACGGCTTCCTTCGCGGCGGCCACCGCCTCTTGCAACTGGCCTGTCTGATAATAGCCAAGGCAGAGGACTGATAGGGTAAATGCAAGATCAGGGCTAAAGGCTGGATTGTCGCTGCTTAGCTGCCTTAGAAGCGATACGGCGTCCCTGGCAGATTCCAGTGCATTCTGTGCCCGCCCCGTTAGGCCGTAGCCCAGGCTGAGGACAGTTAGCGTCGATGCAAATGCGAGACGCACGGCCGGATTGGTGGTGTCCATGGTCTGATAGAGATCCACTGCCTCGTTCGTAGCGTCCACTGCATCTTGTGATTGCCCCACCATCGCTTGGAGGTACCCAAGCGTGGACAAGGCCTTGGCGAGGTCTGAGCGCAGCGTACCATCACTCTCAACCAGTTTCCTGTAAATCTCGGTTGTCTCAAGGGCGGCTTTGGCCGCCTCCGACCAACAGCCAAGATTTACTTCACTCTTGCTCAAGGCTGATAAGGCGTGGGCGAGTTGCGTGATGAATGCCTTCTCGTCCCTTTCCACGAGCTGGCGGAACAATTCGATCCCGGGCTTTCCGGCATCGGCGCAATGCCACCAGGCATATCGCCAGAGGTAGGCAGGTTCCTGTGGCAGTTTGCCTACCGTCAGCAGCTGTTGATAGTAGTCCACTAGAGCGCGCGCAACCTTGATAGCGCGATCATCAGATCTGTCTGATTCAGGAGAGGTCCTCGAATTTGGCTGGAAATGATCCGAGAGCCACTGGTGCAAGAGACGATATACAGCACGCCCACCCTGGCCATCCTCGATGATGTACTGTCCGACCTGCGGCAAGAGCCAGGACACGTCAGACTTTTCATACCTGGTTACCGTCGGCGAAAGCGCAGTCGCCACAACCGGCCAGATGTCGTCAGGTAGTCCAGGGCCTTTGGCCCATGCCAGCGCCGCTAGCAACTCCCTGGCAGCGTGTGGTATTTCAATCCCACCCCGATGCAATGGAGGCACTTTAGCAACGAAGTCCTCTATGGTCCCCTCAATACCTTGGATGAGTTTTTCTTCCCATTTTGGTTGTGATGTGTCTATTGGCGATTTACGGATCTGAGTTGTGATAAAGCGGGCAAGTAAAAAGGAGCCTGTAGGCTGCTCACGAATGGATTCCAGGATAATTTTAGACACATTGATGAGATCCGTTGCCGGATCCATGACGTTCGATAACCTTTTTTCGATGTACCGGCGTAAATCGGACTCGGCTTCGCTCTGGATCCCGGCATCACCCAAATCTATTACCTCTTTCGCCCCGAGGGCTTTGATGAGGGATAGTGGACCGTCTGCTGGAGGCAGATCCCGTGTGCCGACGAGTACTAAGCTAACCTCGCTCAAAGTGCGCAGCACGTCCTCGGCCATGCGCCACGATTCAGATCCGGACTCGTTCAGACCGTCAACGACAATTACGGGGCATTTGCCACTCCGTTGAATCGCGCCCTGAAGTTCTGATCGGTTAGAAAGGCTACCAACGCCAGTCGGAAGAAGCCCATTCCGGACAAGTTGCGCGGCGATTTCTGCGACCAATCGCTCTGCAGTAAAGCGAAGGGCATGCACATGAGCGCTTACGGAGCCTTCCCCCGGATCGGCATGCTCAAGTAAGGACTCTTGGGCGAGGAGCTGGGTTCGCTCCTTGTGGTTCGAGAGGCTGACGATTCGCCCCAGGATGGCCGATTTTCCGATGCCGGGAGGGCCTGTCACAACAAAGGCGCCGGGTTTTCCATCTTGTATCCATGCGACGATCCGATTCAACTGGGCGACTCGGCCTGAGAAAAAGAAACCCTCCTCTCCAGGCTCCCCACCCCGAGCCGCGGAGCGCAGATGTGCGTCCATCAGATCCGGATCGAGTGGTTTATAAAGAGGGTTTGGCAACCTCAAGCATGGCAAGCCGTATTGAATTAACTTTGGAACTTGGGCGCCATTCCAGTCCCATTCTTCTACTAGCGCTTCCAAAAAATCCCTGACATCGACATCGACGTTCTTAGGATGCCACAGCTGTCGGTGCTCAGGGTATTCTGGGCCATCACGAAGGAGTTTGGTCAGATGATCCCCAAAGACGCCATCCCTAGCCTTCTGGTAGTCCAGGGAAGATGCTATGACCGCGACCCCGGGGATTTCCTTTGCGGCTGGCGGCAATTCGCGTAATACGGCATCTACCATCTCTACGGCTGGCAAGACACCACCACCTGAGAAGCAAGTATCGAAGATTAGCAGGATCTGGCTAGCTCCGGTTCGGGCGGCCAGGTCAGCAATATACCTTGTTGTTATAAGCGCCGCCGATCCAGGTTTCGAGTCATGGGCAATTAGGTTTAAACCTCCACCTGGCTGGGGTTCTCCGTGTCCCGCCCAAAGAATCACGAGTGAACCGCCGCGACGTAGTTTGCTCTGCTGAAGTAAGTCGTCGAGCTGATCGGCAATGACTCGCTCAGGATCTTCAAAAACATGTACGTCGTAACCGTACCCAGATAGAATTTTGCTGAAGTCAATTACTTCGGTGACCGCTTTGGGTAGGGGCTGATATTTGTTAAGGTGTACATAGTTGCGAACACCGACGCCAACGTAGATTGGAGCAGGTCGTTCAGAATTCGGGTCTTGCGCCATATCTCCTCACCTCCATACCAGTACTGTGGACGTAACCGGCGCCACCAGCGCCCTCATCACGTTCCCACCGCCACTCACCACTACAATGTAGGCTCCGGGCGGAAGGGCGCCGAGAGAAAGTCGGCCGGATTGTGGTAACTCACTTGGTGATACCGCTGAAACCTCTATACCACGCTCGTCGAACACTCGCACTTGCAGCGCGGCGCTCTCGCCGCTGGCGAGGCTTGCCTGCACGACCACCTCCTCGCCTGCCAGCACAAGGGGTTCGACATGGACACTGAGATCATAATCGCCACCGCGATAGAGAACCTTAGAACTAGTGAGAACACCTTCAAGCTCGTCGAGAACCGCTTTGTTGCTCTGGAGCGAATTGTGCTGATCCGCTATCCATCGGATGACGGCGTTATCGGGTGGCACCTCCTTCGGAAATCCCGAAAGGCGAGGCACAGTAGCGTCGCCCCCAGTATCTTCATCGTTGATGGTCTCTATCGGCTCTATGGAATCATTGACGATCCTGGCCGTGGTGTACGTAGTCTGCCGGAAGCCGACAATCGGGTGAATATCGTAACTATGGGTCGTGTTATCGAGCGCCGCTTTGTCCATCTCGTCATGGAAATGCATAGCGTCAGACGCCATAGTAGCGTTTAGATGCGGCGTTGAAATTTCGGTGGTCTTGAGTAGGCCGCCGGACGACTCAATGCAAGCGTATTCAGGCAGCAGTTGATAGAGCGAGGGCAGGCTGCGAGCAAAGGCCGTAAGGTCGAAGCTCAAGGGACCTATGCCTTTTCGCACTCCGTTGACGAGCTGGTCGAGGGCATTCAAGGCTCCCCGGTACGGCGTACCCAAAGTGACTAACTTGCGAGTGATCGCTGCGCCGCCTTCTTTCTCTATATACCAACGGGCCACCAAACCACCCATTGAGTGGCAGATGAAGATTACCTTTGCATCCGAAAAACGCCCTCCTTGCGACCGCCATCGCTCCAGCGCAGGCTCGACGATCCCTTTAAGCCGCCTTCCATTGAAGCGGTTCGAGAGTCTCCAATCGTAGGGCACTGGCAGTAGGTTGGGAATGCGGGAAGGGTCTCCCGGCGCAGGTTCGATGAAGTGAAAGCTGGTACTTAACCAGTCGAGCAGCTTCCCGTATCCGATGTTGGCGCTCCAGATGCCCGGGAGCAAATGGAGATCTGGCATAAGTGTCAGTGGCTCTACATCATCACGAGGGTGTTCATCGCCGATGTCCGCAGGTAGCGTAAGCTCGCGGACGCTGCCGCCAAACGTCGCGATCGCATTGAGGACTGAGCCGGCCGAAGGCGCCCATATCAGTCTTCCATTCCGGGCAAGAGTGCTGCCCATAATCCCCGGCAGTACAACTACCAGATCATTAATTACTTTAGTTGAAGGCATAAAATTCCTCCTGGACGCGCAAAAGTTTAAGGACGTTACGGAACCTTAACTGTAGAGCTGCCGCGGAAAGTAGACAGAATGCAGGTGTTGAATTCTATTCGGCGATTTGCTCAATCGCGCGAAATCCCCATTTTGGGAGGATGCTCAAGGTCTGGTACACCGCAGCTGATTTTTGGACCCGCTGAAAAAATGGCTTGGCGATTTGCCACCAGAAACAGCGGGCGATACCAGTAAGTTGTTAAAGATACAGATTTCGCTTCGCTACTCTATACATTTGAATAATTCCTTGAACACATAGCTTCAAAAATCCCGTTGGGAGTACCAGATAATCTGGACAATTGAAAATATGCGGAGACTGAAATTCGGCTGTGACTGTCTGCCGTTATCCGGGCGCCGCTGAGAAAGTCCTGTAAACAGAAAAAGCAAAGCTGATAGACGGGGTGATGCTACGCCTGTCGGAGTGGAGGTGTCAATCTCCCAAAGCGATTCGGTGGAGGTGGAAAGATTGGTCGATCCGGCGTTGATAGACCACCCTCTTTAGATCTTCGTGGGCGCGATGGCGGTACCATCCGCAGTTTGCCCAACCTCCTCTTCATCGTCATTTCCCACCGTTTCGGAACAACTGCGCGCCTCTCGCCACAAATCGATTGCCGCTGGCGCATCCCGCTGGTCTAATATGCGCCTCAACCCATTTCTGAAAGGAGACTATGAAGAAAAGAACCCTGATTTTCGCCGCCGTTTCCTGTCTGGCGCTCATGACGTTTTCGCACGTACAAGCTCAAACCTCCGGCTCGCTAGTCGCGGACGCGAAACCTGGCTGGGCCGCCATCAGCGCCAACATCGTCAAAGCCGCCGAAAAGATGCCCGAGGAAGAATATTCATTCCGGCCGGCGACGACAGTGCGATCCTATGGCCAATTGATCGGTCACATCATCGACGCTCATTACCTATTTTGCGGCCCCCTGAGCGCGGAAAACAAAACGCCTCCGGACGCGGAGAAAAAATTGACGTCGAAAGCCGATCTCGTCAAAACCCTGAAAGAGTCGGTCGGTTACTGCAACGCCGCGATCGAACGGCTCACCGACGCGCAGGCCGCCGAGACCGTGAAATTATTCGGGCGCGATAAAGCGCGGCTGTCCGTCTTGTATATGAATATTGCTCACGATAATGAGCACTACGGAAATCTTGTGACTTATCTGCGGATCAAAGGGCTGGTTCCTCCTTCCAGCGAGCCTCGTCAGACATCGCAGCTCGGCCGGCTCTATTTCGATGTGGCGCACGGTCAATTCGATCCGCCGGCGCCGATGTCCGATCTCGCCAAACGACTGGGAGTCGAAATCAGCAGTTCCAGAGACCTCATCAGCCTCGAATCGCTCAAAGGCAGCCGGTTGCTCTATCTGCGCGCGCCTTCAAAGCCTTTTGCGCCTCAGGAAAAGGAAGCGATCGTGGGATATGTCAAACAAGGCGGCGCATTGCTGCTGGTTCTGGATGAGGAGAGCCGGCAAAGCCTGGCCACGACCGGCGTAAATGACCTGATCGCTCCCTTCGGGATGAAACTGACGCCCGACACCCCCTATTTGCATAACTGCGGAGCGGTGGCGAAGGCTGGAGAATTTATCAAAGCGGATCGAGAAATCCCCTATAGTGGCGGTCGCGCCGTCGAGGGCGGAACGCCTTTCGCATATCAGCTCGATCAGAATGGGAAACCTGCGCAACCCTTCGCCGCGTGGAAAAAAGTCGACAGCGGCGGGCGCATCATAGTGATGGGAGAAGGCATGGCGAGCCTGTTTTTGGGCGTCCCGGAGGGCCAGCGGCTCACCGGCAAGACGCGAGATCCCCAGGGCACAACCTATTGGGGCAGAGACAGCGCCGTTTTTATGGAAGAAGTCATCGCCTGGCTGGTCAACCGATAGAACCATGCTTCATCTACAAAGCGCTATCATCCTCTAACGCCGATCGGTTCTTAACGAGAGAGAACTGAAGGAATTTGTCCAACTGGCGCACAATTAGACCTCCCCTACAACCACGCAGTAAAATTTCACGGAGCGCTCGCCGCGCGGATAAGCTTCTTGATGCCCAATTTCTGCATGCGGGAACGTAAGGTGTTGGGATGAAGTCCCAGTATGAGGGCCGCGCCCCGCGAGCCGACGATCACCCAGTTGGTCTCTTCGAGAACTCGGATAATGTGGGCGCGCTCCATATCTTCGAGCTTTTTCAGGCCGTGGCCGTCCGCGGCCGATCGGAGCCGCAGGTCGAGGGATTCTTCGACCTGAACGACGGGGCCGGGCGCCAGTATTGACGCGCGCTCAATTACGCTCAGCAACTCCCGAACGTTGCCCGGCCAGTCGTAGCGCATCAGACGATCCATTGACTCCTTAGACAAGCGCTCCAGCCGCTTGCCTAGCTTCTTGGCGAAGCGGCTGAGAAAGTGGCTGACCAGCAGCGGAATGTCTTCACGGCGCTCGCGCAGCGCCGGCAAGGTCAGAGGGAAGACGTTCAGACGGTAAAACAGATCCGATCGGAAACTGCCAGACTTCACCGCTTCCGTGAGGTTGCGGTTCGTCGCGGCGATGACACGAACGGAGACTTTGATCGTCTGCGAGGCGCCTACGCGCTCGAACTCTCCTTCCTGGAGAACTCGGAGGAGCTTGGCCTGCAATTCCAACGGCAGATCGCAGATCTCGTCAAGAAAAATGGTCCCGCCATTGGCCAGCTCGAAACGCCCGATTTTGCGCGAGAGCGCCCCCGTGAAGGCTCCCTTCTCATGGCCGAACAACTCGCTTTCGATCAGCGTGCTGGCCAGCGCGGCGCAATTCACTTTGACGAGCGGCTTGTCTTTCTGGGGGCTGAGATCATGCACTGCTCGCGCAATTAGCTCCTTACCAGTCCCGGTCTCGCCCAGAATGAGCACGGTCGCGTCGGTCGGGGCGACCGTCTCGACGGCTTGCAGCGCTTTTCTGATCGCCGCGCTCTGGCCCACGATCTCTTCAAAGTTGTGCTCGGTCCTGATCTCTTCTTGCAGGTAAATGTTCTCCTGTTCGAGCCGGGCTTTGAGCGAAGCGATCTCTTCGTAAGCGAGCATATTCTCGATGGCCAGAGCGACCTGACCGGCGACCTCCTGGAGCAACATGGCGTCTCCCTCGCAATAGCGGCGCGGGGTTTGGCTCCCGACGTTCAATGTCCCGAGCGGCCTCTCCTTGCCGATGAGCGGGGCGATGATGTACGAGCGAATCCCTTCGGCCAGAATCTTTTCTTCGATGGGAAACTGAAGCTCCTCCGCAAGGTCATGACGCAGGAGGCGCTGTCTGTGGTCCAGCGCCCAACCGGCATGGCTTCCCTGCCGGCTGAGCTCCATCCCGACCGCGCCGTACTCTTTCGCGGTCAATAAGCCCTCCAGGGCCGCCACCCGCAAGACGTCTCGCTCCGGATCATGGAGCATGAGCACTGCGCGATCGAAAGGCAGGATCTGGTAAAGCGATTGAGTGATGGCTTTGAAGAGGGATTGCCGGTCGAGATTGGTGATGATGGCATTGTTGATTTCCAGCAGCGCAGTCCGCTCTTTCAACCAGAGCTCCAACTCGTCGTGCGCTTTGCGCAACGCGGCTTCCGCTTGACGGCGCGCGGTTCGCTCCTCGGCTTCGCGCAACGCCCGGCGCACCGCGGGGGCCAGCCGCGCCAGCCGCTGTTTGAGGACATAATCGGTGGCGCCTTGCTTGAGGGTTTCAATCGCCAATTCTTCGCCGAGCGCCCCTGAGACGAAGACGAAGGGCGCCGCGGGGCATTGTTCCCGGGCGATTGATAACGCGGAAATGCCGTCGAAGGAGGGCAGCGAATAGTCGGCCAGGATCAGATCGGGGTTGAAGTCACGGAGCGCGGCGATAAAGGCTGCTCTGGTCGCCACTCGCCTGGCGGAGAAGACCATCTCCGCTTTCCGCAGCTCGCGCTCCATCAACTCCGCGTGGGCCGCCACATCTTCCAGAATCAAAATGCGAAGCTCTTTTTTCACGGCTGAGTACTCGGAAAACTCTTGGGAGGGCCGCCGGTCCTCGTCTGCTCGCTTCGGCAAAGGACCGTCTGAGCGAGCGGTCAGGCGAGGACGGGCGGCGCTCCCGGGGATCGACTTTCATTTTTCAATCTGGCGCTGATGGTAAGCGCCCGTCGCGAAGATAAACTCTAACGCATCCGCGCCACCTTTCGCCACCAACACATTATTGGCCAGGTTGTGTTTCCTGAGCGCGCGGAGCGTCAGTTCCACGCGCCGCGGATTGTCTTCGACCAGTAGAACCTCGATCGCATCGGCATTCGGAATTATTTTCTTCCTTTGCGCGGGAGCGTGAAATTAAACACGAAAGATGACAAATGCAATACAGTCATTTAAGCTGTGAGTAATAACTGGCGCCCATAGAGACTTGCCGTATCTGAAAATAATCGCCATCGCGACACCAAAGATAAACACGAAAATTACACTCTCCGCCTTGAGCAGGTGAAGTGAAATCCAGCCGGGAAGATGAATGCTCAAGAAAAGGAGTGAAGATAATAGAGTTGCTACCGCAAAGCCATAACGCTCCTCAAATTTCTGTAAGATAAAACCACGGTAAGGGACTTCCTCAATAAAACCGATTAAAAGCGAAGTGCTGATGACACTATTCCAGGTTAAAGACCCCATGCTCGGATGCGGCGCGCCGAACCGCATCACACTGCCGAAGAAATTGACGATGGAAAGCACAATCCCGATGATGAAGCCTCGCTTCCAATTTTCTTTTAGCTTGAGATATTCAATTGGGTCACGATGATCGATATGGCGCAGGTATAAAAAAACGGGCAGCGCCCAGGTCAGCAATCTGAGCGCGATATTTACCGATGCATACCGCAGCGTCCTGTCCCCTAAAGATTTCATCCAGGGATAAATCCAAAATACGTATCCCCACATCCAAAATACGTGAAAAACAATTACGTAAGCGACAAAAGGGGCAAAACGCCGCTTTAACTCTCCCATACCATCCACCTCGCAAGTGAAGCATATTATTCAATTTTCCAGAGGCCACTCGCGCTCACCGAGCAGGTATTCGGCGACCTCCGCACGCGACATCGTGGCGCTGAGGCTGGCACAGTCGCCAGATGAAAAACCTTGGGGGCTTTCGCTCCCGGATCTTGATTGTGACCCCTATTGTATTTTGATCTCCTTCAGATTCGCCCATGTGGATTCGGAGTACCAAATGTCTACGAACTCTTGAATGGCGTCTCTTTCTTGATTTCTCATCTCTTTGGCAATGTTTTTTCTGAGGAGTGATTTGATACTGGCGAAGGCCGGCGGGTATTTGGAAGCGAAATCAGAGGCAACCTTGTCTGCTACGTCCATAATCTCACCCTCGGTTACCACTTCTTGCACCAACCCCAGAGTTTTCGCTTCTTCGGCTGTATACATGGCGCCGGAAAAAAGTATTGCTGTCGCGTTGGCTCCGCCGACCCAAAATCGCAGCATCTCAACGCTTCCGGAAAAGACGGACGAACCGAAACCAATTTCATTCAGCGATATCTTCGCCTTTCCGCTTACCATAACTCTATAGTCACAAGCCAAAGCCAACATGCAGCCTCCTGCTATTGTGTGGCCGTTGAGCGCAGCCACAATGGGCTTTGGGTAAAGAAAGATATACGTGTATAAATCAGTGAAGCGGGTAAGGTACTCTGTAAATTGCTCTTTTGTAACAGACAAAAACTCCGGGACATCAAAGCCGAATGAGAAGAACTTGCCGGCGCCTGTCAGGACAATCGCTTTCACCTCAGGATCACCTTCCAGGGTTTTAAGCGTTCCTCTCAACTGATCAACCACGGCGCCGTTTAAGGCGTTGACCTTGCCTCTACTCAGCGTCAAAGTTGCGATCCCTTCACTTCTTTGTAACTCAATAAATCCCATTCCCCCCCCTTTTAAGACAGTTGGCGCGAAGCGAGACGTGACGTTGGCCCTCACTATTTCGCCCCCGGGCGCTGATTTTTATTCGACGTCTCCTGTCTGGCCTCGTGAGACGCGTTATGGGTTGCGCAAGTCGCCTGGCGTCAGGTTCGGCGCGCTATCGTCCACAGACACAGCACGAACCTGCTCGGACGTCAGCCCGAATAGTGGAGGCGTCGTCACGCCGAGAATGCCGAGATAGACGTAGATCTGAGCGCGATGATGGATCTCGTGCTCGATCATAGCCCGCAGCCATTTCCAGACGCGAATCTCCACGCCGGCCGGCGTCCTGCATGCGCCGTTGAAATCCGCGACTGTCAGACCGGAGAAAATCTCCATCGCCTCGCTGTGAAGCCTGGCAAAGTAGTCGAGCACGGCGTCGTAGCCGTCCGCGAGTTCACGACCGTGGCCGGGATACCGGCTCGGCCGCCCGCAGGCGTTCTCGGCATACATGAAGCGTTCGATTGACGCCAGGTGGCGCACGATATCGCCGAGTGTGAACCGGCCTGCCTGCAAGCCCCACTCGATGCGCTCGGGCGGAATGCAGCGCACGACGGCGTCCGTCCGCTGTCGGATCCGCGAGAAGTAAGCGACGAACTCAGATGGGTCTTGGTGTTTCATAAACTCGCTCCTGCAATCACTGCGGTCATGGCGCTCAATCAACAACGAACAATTTTGCGCCCAACTCGGTGTATGAACGGTGCGATTCGGCGTTGTCCGCTACTTGATAGCTCATGCCTGGCGTGAGAGTAAATTTGCGGCCATCCCGGAGTTCAGTCTGCAGTTCACCCTCCAGGCAAAGGAGAATATGCCCTTTGCTACACCAGTGATCAGCCAGGTATCCGGGCGTGTACTCGACCATGCGTACTCGAATGCTTCCGAAATGCTGAGTGCGCCAGTACGCGAATCCGCGTTCACCTTTGTGCTCGGTTTGCTCGACCTTCGACCAGTCTATAATACTGAAAGGAATGCCAGCCATTCGCACAGATATACCCTCCTCGTTATGCCGACGCTGATCGGGGAGTAATCTGCGTCTCTTGCGCAGCCACCATGCGCCAGCGCTCGCCCTCAGCGACGGGCCCATGCTTGTATGGGACTCTGCCTGTTCATATTAGGCCACCCGGTCTACCGCTTCAAAGCCTCTCGTAGACGGGCGAGGTGGTGATAACTATGCCGGATGGCATGATACTCAAGCATGAACTGGCGCGTGAGGTCAGACGAGTCAGAGCAAGCCCTGACAAGCCTGACCTAGACCCATTCAACCTTTCACGTTCGCTAGGCTGGACGGTGGTCAGGCGCGTCCTGACATCGCCGTCAATTCTTCTGTGAGGATCTCGCGCGCCTCCGTCATCATCTCCGCGATGATCTCCGCGGCGGGCCTTACGTCCTTGATCTTTCGAACGCTGTCTTCTCCTGCCGGAAACCCCATCAGGTCGAAGCGCCCCGTCGTATCGGGTGCCGGAACGACGGCGCTGAACGGCGGCATCGTGTATGGGACTCGCAGCGCAAACGGGAACAGAACTGTCTCGCCGATCGGAGGATCGCCGGGCTGCGGCGACGGGATCTGATCTTCATGACCTGCTACTTTCCGAACCAGATCCGTGCGGAGGACGCGGCGCCGCCAGAGTTCCGGTAAAGCCGAGCAGAGCGAGCATAACCGTCCCATCTTTCGTTCGAGCGCAAACGCGTTTGAGAAATCCGCGCATAATGATTCTTTCCGATATGCTCGCTAAAAATTGTCGGGGCGCCGAACGCGGCAATGACGTCTGCGCGGATGACGCCATAGGCGTTCGGCTCCCGGGTAGCAGCGGATTCGCCGGCGAGCGTCGACGAATCCACTGCCGGAAGGCGCGAAGTCGTTGACCCACGGTTGAATCGAACGTCGCGATGAAATGATAAAGCTTATTAGCCTCTACGCCCGATTCATCCGTGTTTTTCGCCCCCAACCTTCAGACTCCAGGAAATTCAAAAATCCGATGTCATCTCCTGCGCCCGAAGCGGCGTCGAGCCGACATCGGAATTACGCGGTCACTCTACGCCGTTGCGCGTGAATGAGCGTGTGATTTCCAGAATTCCGAAAATGCCACGCTGAGGGAAATCTACCTGTAACTCCTATCCCGGAGAAAATCGGGTTATCTGGTTTTTCATGATTTCACTATTTCCGATTCGATTACTTTTCAGTTTGAAGCCCCGCCGAGGCGCTCTGTCTTGCGACAATAACCATCCATTCTCACAAGACGGAAAATAAGTCGTAATGACTGCGGCAGTCCTAAGAGAATGGTGAAAATTCGGTCGAATTTCGGCTGAGGCGTTATTGCTCACAACATTGATAGGTTTACCGAGCGTTGGGACGCCGAGTCAGTACCGCGAGCGGTAGCGAGCGAACCTCCCGCCGGTAGCCTACTTCGGGAGCCTCGCTCGCTACCGCTCGCGGTACTGACTCGGCCTCGAGACCTCTGAATCAAAGCCCAGGTCGCCGCTCCGAAGCGAGCTTCGCTGATTCCTCCCTCTTAGCTTCATCCGCCGAAACCATCTTCGGCGCCCCCCGCGAAAAATCAATCATTTACGCTGGCACGATTGATGCACAGGCAAAGATCGCCGCTTCAAAGTGAGCTGGCGGCGTCGATAACCAAAATCAACAAGGAGAAATCTATGCATAACATTGACCGTACCAACCTGGAGTCGAATTACGGCGCGTATTCCGGTGAATATGACGCCGGCGAATACGGCTACGAATTTGAAAGCGATCAGGAGTATGAAGCCTACGGCCCGTTCAGCGAAGCCGAGGAGATGGAGTTGGCGGCCGAATTGCTGTCCGTTTCGGACGAAGCCGAATTGGAACAATTTCTGGGCGACCTTATCAAGAAGGCGGGCCGGGCAGTCGGCGGCGTTATCAAATCGCCCGTCGGAAAGGCGCTGGGCGGGGCGTTAAAGGACGTCGCCAAAAAGGCGTTGCCGGCGCTGGGCAGCGCAGCCGGTAACGCGTTATTGCCGGGCGTGGGCGGAGCCATCGGTGGCCAGCTGGCTTCGGCGGCGGGCAAGATGTTCGGGCTGGAGCTCGAAGGGTTGAGCTACGAGGATCAGGAGTTTGAGGCCGCGAAGGGAGTGGTTCGACTGGCCGGCGCCGCCGCCAGTAACGCCGCTCAGGCCGAGCCGTCGACGCCTCCGCGGCAGGTGGTTCAGTCCGCGCTGACGGAGTCCGCTCAAAAGCATGCGCCCGGATTGCTCAGCGGCGCGCAATCTCAAGGCGCAGCCCGGCCGAACGGCGCTTGTGCGCACAAGAGCAACGGTCGCTGGGTACGGCAGGGGAACGCCATTGTCCTGATGGGGGCTTGAACAGTGACGACCAAACCCGTCAAAGAGATTCCGGACCATTCCCCGGCATTGAGCCTGCTCGAACAGGAGGCGAGGGCGTTGCTCACTCGATTGGACAAGGTCCAGCCGTTTGCCGCGCACGAAACGATGGTTCCCGCAGCGGCGTTGCCGCCGGCCTTGCTCAGCGCGATTGACCGCTACCTGCTCACCAGCCGGCGCAAGGTCCGCCAGATGGTGCGCGGCTTCATCGGCTGGATTCTCAGTCCGGCGGGGAAGTTGGCCCCTCTCGAAGCCGCGCATCGGCGCTTCAGGATGCTGCGACTGCTCTTCAACGTTACGTTGTCGCAGTTCGACATCTTCGCCGACGCGCTGACTCAACGCAGCGAGTTTGAAACCGGGGTCTGGCTGGCGGGGCTGGACATCGTCGCGGCTGACGCCCTGTCACTTAACGGCGATTACTACAGCCCGCCTGGACTGGTCTGCTATCTGGACCGTGGACAAGGCGCGGCTATCCGCCGGGCTCGGACGCGGTTGCCTGGAGGAGGCGCCAACCCCGTGGCCATCGTTCGCGTGCCGCGCGAACGGATGGTCGGCAGCGGGATCGCCTCGTCGTTGATACACGAAGTCGGGCATCAGGCGGCGGCGTTGCTCGGCCTGATCGAATCAATCCGGCCGGTGTTACGCGGGCTGCAACGCCAGGGCGGCGCAGAGAGCGCGGCCTGGGAGTACTGGGACCGCTGCATCTCGGAGATTCTAGCCGATTTCTGGTCGGTCGCCAGAGCGGGCGTCACTTCGACGCTGGGACTGATGAGCGTAGTGACGCTGCCGCGGTATTTCGTCTTCCGGTTGAACCTGGACGATCCGCACCCGGTACCGTGGATTCGCGCCAGATTGAGTTGCGCCATGGGGCGCGAGCTCTTTCCGCATCCGCAATGGGACAGGCTCGAGAACATCTGGCTGTCTTATTACCCGACGGAAGGGCTTGATCATCAGAAGCGCGGCTTTCTGGCGTCGCTCGAAAAGACGATGCCGGGTCTGGCGGCGATCATCGCCAACCATCGCCCGAAGGCGCTCGGCGGCGCTTCGTTGCAAGAGGCGCTGCAAACCGGCGACCGTCAGCCCGCGCGTCTGGCCGCGCTCTTTCATTCCTGGCGCGCGTCGCCGTGGGAGATGCATCGGGCCGCGCCGACACTGGTCTTCGCGGTAATCGGGCAGGCGCGCGCCGAAGGGTTAATCAGCCCGGAAACCGAGAGCCAATCCCTGTCCCGGATGCTCAGTTACTGGGCGGTGCGCGACACGCTCAATCATAGAGCCAAGTGCGCCAAACCGGCGCGGATAGAGTCAGCCGCGCCATCGTTCTCATTCGCTAAAAACTAAGGAGTCTTCATGCGGCGTTGCGACGCCCTAAAACAATGAAAAGCGCAGTTCGTAGTCCCGCCTTTAGGCGGAAGCGTCGGATGCAGATCAATTCCGTGACGCCACATGCCTCTGCCTAAAGGCGGGACTACGAACTGATTTTTCGAGGAGTCAATATGGCAGACCAAAAAATTAAACCAAGTACACCGCGATCCAATGAACAGCTTGCGCAGGCCGTGCGCCAGCCCGCAACGGTCCTCCCTGCAACGGCCCTCCCTGTAGTGGACGCAAGGGTCACGCTGAGGCGGACTGACGCCACGCTGACTAGCGACCATGCGCTCTGGGCGGCGATTCGAAATCGCGCCGATGCGATCGGATTCGACCCGTACGACAGATTCATCAACCGTGTCCTTTGCAAACTTGATGACTTTAACGCGGACCTTGATGAGGGGAAGCCGGTCTCCGACGAACAGGCCCCCATTACCGCCGAAGACATCGGCAGCCCGTCCATAAAAGACAGACGCGATGACTTGCTGAGGGTACCGAGCATCTACGGGGTTGACGCCTATAATTTGCTCAAACTGGCCACCCAGGCTTTCCTGCTCTTCGAGACCGGCATCGCCGTAGCAAGGCCTAGAAATCCGGATACTGGCTTACCGGTCGGGAACCTTACTGACGTCGTTCCCGGCGAAGAAGGAAGGATCGGTGAACAGGTCACTTTCGACCAGATCCAGCAGCGGTTGGCGACATACCTCTCTCCGATTCAGAACGGGGCGACGCTTCCCTACCTCAAACGGATAGTCGATGCGCTCGTGGGCATCGATCCGGAACGGCAGAAGGAGAGCCTCCCTTATTGCTTCGACCTGCTTCGGAACAGGTTCAAATCCCCGAGCCTGCTCGAACTGATCTGGTCTTACTGGAACGAACAAGGGATGCTCGTGCAAACGATGAACGCCATCTGTCTGCGGTTCCAGAACAGGCGCGGCCCTTCGGACCGTGATCCGCTCGCGAATCTCGAAATCGATCCGCTGCGACCGTTGAACAATATTATCTGGGGCTTCATCCAGGACGAGCCGTACCGGCTGAGCATCCCCCGCAGAGCTTATGAATACGACCATCATTACGGCTTGAAGCTACAGGGCAAGGCCGTGCCCGAACTGCGTTCCGCCGACAGCCGCTCGAAATTCATCGAGGCGTTTCACAACCTGCTCTATCGCGCCGGGCTCTTCTACCGGGAGGATGCGGACACGACGGTGATCGCCGACGGATTCCCGCTGCTGAATTCGCTGCGCGAAGTGCATCTGCTGCTGGCCGAAGGCGCGCACAACCAGTTCGGTGACTTGCCGTGGACCTCGCGGGCCGAGATGCTGATGATGCAGTGGATACTAGCCCGGCCTGAGATGCGCGAATTCCTGCGCGGGCGAGCCATGGTCCCCTACCAGGAGCGGTGGATGGGACAGGTGGACACGATGAAGAAGTTGCAGGGTTGGACCGACACCTCGATCACGCATTTCCGCAACCTGGCGGTCTTTGGCGAGCAGATTCTACTCTCGGTCCGTTACGGCGATTGGATCGGCATCAACGATCAAGACTTCGCTAAAACCTGGGCGCGGTATTGGAGAACCGAGATTCAGCAATACATTCACTCCTACCTGTCGGCCACCGGCGTTGACCTGTCGGAAGACGTAGTGGACGCCAGACGCGCCGCAAACCGTTACGTTCAGCCGTCGGCGCTGCTGCGGGATCGGTTGGCGAGGCAAGACTCGCGGGCCGAGCTTCCGCCCGCCACGATAAGCGGAACGCTGATGGCGGGGGAAAGTGAAATCCCGGCCATGTCCGCTCCTCGCCGGCGCGCGCTCAATCCGTCCAGAAGAGACTGAATCGAACCAGACTCGGTAGACCCAAAATTAGCGTAGGGGCAGACCTGTGTGTGGGGCCCCGAAGCGGCGGGTCTACGGAGGCCGGGGCCCCACACACGGGTCTGCCCCTACGCCGAGACGCTCAATTCAAGCAATATTTTCGCCGAGCGATTTCATTCGTCTTCGGCGCAATGGGAAATCGCTGCGAGAGAGCAGCCTTCAGAAATGTGAGGCCAACAATGAATAACCGATATGAATTTGACCCTGAAGCCTTCGGCGACCAGCCGTTTTCCTTCGAGGGCGAGCAAGAGATCAAACGTCGAGGCGGCAGACCTGCCGCAGGGCGCAAGACTGGCGCCACTCGTAAAGCCGACTCCAGACGCAAGCCGGCGGCAAAACCGCGGCCCAGGCCCGGCAAAAAATTCCCGATTCGTCACACGGTCGCCGCGCTGCCCTATCCTGTGTGGCCTGTTTTGGCGCCAGAGCCGGCAAAAGAGCCGCGCGGTCAGGAGCCTCGGCAGGATTCCGCGGCGTCCGGCTCTCCGCCTCCCGAAGGCGACCAGACCCGCGAAGGCGGCGAATTCATGCGTTGGGCGCAGAACACTTTGAACAAGGCGCTCAACCTGAACCTGCAAACGAACGGCGTGATGGACGATGCGACCCGCAACGCGATCCGCAGTTTTCAACAACGCGAGGGTCTACAGGTCACAGGCGCCATCGGCCCCGACACGGAACAGGCCCTGATTGCGGTTGAGAAGAAGACTGCTCCGGCGGCTGAAGAGCCTACTTCAGACGACGCCAGCCCCGCCGACGCCGCCCCCGAGCAGGAGTCATGGTGGAGCAATGAAGCGGAGTGGGAGGGTGGAAATATCTCCTCAAGCATGACGAACGGCGGCGGCTCTCGCATCATTGACCTGACCGCGAAGGCGGACAAGAGTGTGCGCAAAGGCGTCCGAGATCCGAAGAGTGTTAATGCGATCGTGCTGCGCCAGATGGGCTGCTGCTTCAAAGTCAATGACCCGCTCACAAGGTTCCTGAAAATGGGCCCGCACTTCGCAATCCTGCCTGACGGACGCATCCTGCAACTACACCCGATAAATGCATACACCTTGGCCTCGAACGGCTTCAACAAGGGCAGCGTGGCTGTCGAGTTTGCCGGCAACTTCCCCGACACCAGGGGCAAGTGGTGGAATGAGGCTAAAGCGGGCAAAAACCAGGTCACCAAAGAACAGATAGACGCCGGGCGCTACCTGGTAAGGCGCCTGATCAGCACTATGGGCCTGACACACATCCTTGCGCAACGCCAATCGAGCGCCACGCGTGAGAACGACCCCGGCCCCGACATCTGGTACCACGTCGGCCAGTGGGCGGTGGACAACCTGGGCCTAAAAGATGGTGGGCCGGTTTTCAAGGTCGGCGACGGCAATCCCATCCCTGACATCTGGCGTAATTGGGGGAAGGCCAAACCCAACCCGGAGTTAGAGGTGGAGATGGACGAAGAGTTCGATTTCTCACAACTGCCGCAGTCAGTGTTCAAAGCGCTCAGCGGCGGATTGGAAGGCCCGGGAATCAAGTTGGCCATTGCGCTGGGTTATCGCAACGAGAATGAGTTGACCGACATGGTCTTTCATGCGCGCCATCCGGAGCGGTCCGGGGCGCCCATTACCAGTGGCGAACCCGGATATAACGGGTTGATCAGCGAATGGCTGAGCATTCGCAATTCCGTCGTTCGCCCGGCCTTGAGCGGCGCGAAGCCCGCAGCCCCGACCCCCGCCGGATCTCGGATCGGAACGCCCGACGTAGTGCAAGTACAAGGGATCACCGTGGCGAGACAGATTGCGCCGCAGATCGCTTCGCTGCTGGCCGCGGCGCAAGCCGACGGCGTCAGGCTCAGCGGCGGAGGATTCCGCACGCCGCAAGAGCAGATTGCCTTGCGGAAGCAAAATTGCGGCAGCAGCGACTACGACATTTATGATAAGTCTCCCAGTCTATGCTCTCCGCCGACGGCGAAGCCCGGAACGTCAAACCACGAACGCGGTCTCGCGATAGATTTCACCTACAACGGCCAGTCGATCAAATCGCACGATAACCCGGGGTTCCGGTGGCTCAACGCGAACGCCGCAAGATTCGGACTGAAAAATCTGGCCAGCGAGCCGTGGCACTGGTCAGTGGATGGAAAGTAGGCGTTTCCCCGTCAGAGATATGGCGAAAAGCGCGATGTTTTCAGCGATGATCATTGATCGCCATTGTCATGCCGGAAAAGGCGACGGGCCCTGGTTGCATCCGGGGGTCGAGTTGGCGAAAGTGAAAGCTCTGGGTCTGTCGCCTGCGGAAGAGCGATTGGTTCTGGGCGGGAATTTTCTGCGGCCGATTTCCCGTCGCCGTTCTGGCGGCGCGCGGCGCGGCGCATTTGCAGCGCGCGGTCGGTCACGCCGAGCCTGGCGGCCGCGCGCTGCAGATTGCCCTGCTCTTCTTCGATCACGATCCTCTCGGCCAACTCGCCGGCGACGCGTTCGATCTCCTTGAGAGGAGCCCCCGACGCGATCGCCAGGCGGATCACGCCCTCTAAACCTTCATCACGCCAACTCTTCATTTCATCAATCGCGCCCGGTCTTTCGCCTTCGGGAATGTCGCCGGCGGTGACAGGCCCGAGCCCTACGTGACGTTGAACGATTCGCGTGACGAGTTGTTTGAGGTCGCGCACGTTGCCGGGGTAATCGCGCGTCAACAGGTAATCCAGCACCACGTCGTCGAGGTCGAGAGGGTTATCGGGCCGAAGCTGCTCGATGAAATATTTCGTAAGCAGAGGTATGTCTTCGCGTCGTTCACGCAATGGTGGCAGGCGCCCGGTCCAACTTGCGATGCGGTAATACAGATCGCGCCGGAACCGGCCGCCTGTTTGTTCTTCAATCAGGTCGCGGTTGGTCGCGCAGACGAGCCTGAAGTCCGTCTTGCGCCATGTGTTGCCGCCGACCCGCTTGTAGGTTCGCTCCTGCGCCACGCGCAGCAACTCGGCCTGTAAACTCAACGGCAACTCTCCCACCTCATCAAGGAAGAGGGTG
>Ga0209382_10002761_pt1 | contig 25010 bp, 20 predicted proteins | sample SoiMetdeltSBSDD5_FD_187599 | JGI IMG/M metagenome (GOLD analysis project Ga0209382, IMG submission 187599) | Bulk soil microbial communities from a Populus tree surrounding site in Tennessee, USA - Soil MetaG P. deltoides SBSDD5 (SPAdes) (version 2) | ecosystem: Environmental > Terrestrial >... | reverse complement strand
CCGGCGCTTCGGCGGCTGCCGGGCTCGGTACGGCCAACAGACCGATTGCCACCAACACCCCGAGCAACGCCAAGGCCCATGCCTTGCCGCGCCGACCCACCGCGGTCACCTCGTACCGGCCGCGTCGACGGCGTCGACCAGCCGCTGACCGTTGGGCTGTGTCAGCCGCTTGCCGGCCACGATGACAGTAGGAGTACCGGTGATCCCGTTCGGCTCCATCATCGCGGTGACCCGCCCGACCCAGTCCAGGTAGCGGCCGGACCGCAGGCATTGCCCGAAGCTGGGATCGGTGATCCCGGCGGTACCGGCCAGCCGCACCAGCTCCTCGTCGCTGTGCCCGGCTGCACCTTCGGCCGGCTGGTTGGCGAACAACACCCGGCTGTAGTCCAGCAGCTTGCCGGCGTCGACAGCACACCCCGCACCGGCCGCCGCCCGCGACGAGTACTCGTTGCTCGACAACCGATCCAGGATCGCGACCGGCCGGTAGATCAACCGGATCTTCCCCTCGGCCAGCAACCGTTGCAGGTCGTCGGCCGCGTCGCGGTCGAACGCCCGGCACGCCGGGCACAGGAAGTCGGAGTACAGCTCGACGGTCACCGCACCGGTACCGAGCGCCAGACCGGCGCCGTCCGCGCTCACCCCGGCCGGGACGGCGTAGCCTTCCCCGTCCTGCTGTACGCGGCTGATCGCGTAGACGGCGAAGATGACGAGCAGGACCACCGCGGTCGCCGACGCGAGCGTCCACAATAGACGTTGCCGCCGTCGCTGCGTCCGCACGCGCGCGATCTGGTGTGTGCGCCTCTGCAGCGTCGCCTGCCTGCTCATCACGGCCTCCGGGGGAAATCGTTGCGCCTACCTTCACCCGGATGGGCCGTCCGCCGCCCGACGCCAAGGTCCCGAACCATCGGGACCAAAGTCCCTTCGAACGGTGGCCTGAGTCCCTGCCGCCGCGGCCGTCGCGTGCCGAAGCATGGTGCTCGATACCAGCGCGGCCCACCGGCAGGCGCTCAACGGAGGAAGGGATGCACCATGAAGCGCAGGACTCTGGACATCATGTTCAGCGTTGGTGGACTCGCGCTGGCCGCCCTGCTGTTCGCGGTCGGTCTGGTCATGACGAGCAACGCCAACTTCGCCAAGAACTACGTCGCCACCCAGCTGGGCCAGCAGAACATCACCTTCAAGACCGCCGACACGCTCACCGACGTGGAGAAGCAGCAGCCGTGCCTGGTCCAGTACGCCGGGCAGAAGCTGACCACCGGCAAGCAGGCCGAGTGCTACGCCAACAACTTCATCGGCCTGCACCTGAAGTCCACCGCCAACGGCGCCACCTACGCCGACCTCGGCGTCCCGCAGAGCAAACTGCGCGCCCAGGTTGCCGAGGCCAAGAAGACCAACGACCCGAACCTGGCCGCGCTGCAGCAGCAGCTGGACGAGATCACCGCCCAACGGGAGACCGTGTTCAAGGGTGAGACCCTGCGCGGCCTGCTGCTGACCACGTACGGCTTCAGCGAGTTCGGGGTCAAGGCCGGCCAGGCCGCCACCGTCGCCTACCTCGCCGCCGCCCTGCTGTTCCTGCTGGCCGCCGCCGGCTTCGCCCACGCCTTCTTCACCCCGAAGACCGTCACCTTCGCCGCACCCGAACCCAGCGTCTCCAACAAGCTCGCCACCACCTGAACCCCGTCCGACGCCTCAGGGCCGCGCAAGTGCGCGGCCCTGAGACCTGTTTCGGCTGACCTTTGGCCCTACCGCTGATGTCCTCGCCCGTCCGACGATGGCCGAGTGGCAGGCTCCTATGTCGACCTGTATTGGCTGCCGCTGGGTGCGGGCAAGCCGAACCGGTGTGTACGCGCCAGCGGGCGCGTCTTCGAGGCTGTGGCGGCCCGCCGTGAGAGCCGTCCCGCCTGCGACCTCTACCACACCGCCCTGCAGGTGGGACACGGATCTGACCGGTTCGTCATCGAGATGGCCCCGGTCTGGCTCACCCGGGAACCCGACCGCGGCGTCGTCGCCGAAGGCCCGGTCGGCCTGGCCTGGCTGGGCCGCTGGCGACTGTTCCGCTACGAGGTACGCCGCTGGCGCAATGGCGTCATCCCCGACATCGCCGAGGCCGTGGCGAGCCCGCAGCGGCTCGGCACCGACCCCGACCGGGCCCGGCTCCTGCTCGACCTCGTCCCGGCCTTCCCCACCGCCACCTGGGGCCTCGACGAACTGCATACCGGCGACATGTGGAACTCCAACACGCTCGTGGCCTGGCTTCTCGTTCGTAGCGGGCACGACGTCGATGCGATCACCCCACCCTCGCGCGGCCGGGCCCCCGGATGGCACGCTGGCCTGGTCGCCGCCCGGGGCATCAGGCCATCCGGGGTGCATGCTGGAGACGACCGAGAGAGGTGGTAACCGTGCATCGCCGTCGCACCGCTGTGCTGATCGCGTTTGCGATTCTGTCCCTGGCGCCACTCTCGTGTGGGCGCGGTGGACAGCCGGTCGCGCAGTCGACGACGCCCGTACCCACGGCTTCGGCTACCCAGCCGGCGGCGACGCCGACACCCGTACCGTCCCGGTCCACCGCCACACCGGCGCCGCGACCGACGCCCAGCCGGACATCGTCACCGCGACCCTTCCCGCCCGGTCTGTCCGGCAAGGACATCGAACGCATACCGACCGACCGCCCGGTCGTCGCGCTGACCTTCGACGCGGGCGCGAACGCCGACGGCGTACCGGCCATCCTCGCCACGCTGGCCCGCGAACATGTACCCGCCACGTTCTTCCTCACCGGTGACTTCACCCTGCAGTTCCCCGATGCGGTCCGTTCGATCGCCCGCGGTGGGTACCGGCTGGCCAACCACTCGTTCTCCCACCCACACTTCCCGACGCTGACCGATGCTCAGATCCGCGCCCAGCTGACCGACACCGAGGCGGCCGTCGGGGATGTCACCGGTGCCACCACTCGACCACTGTTCCGCTTCCCGTACGGTGACCGGACCGCTCACACGATCGCGGTCGTCAACGCGCAGGGCTACGTCGCGGTGCGGTGGACCGTCGACAGCCTCGGCTGGCAGGGCACGAGCGGCGGGGGAAGTACCGCTTCGGTGACCCAGCGGGTGCTTGGAGCGGCCCGTCCCGGCGAGATCGTCCTGATGCACGTCGGATCCCATCCGACCGACCGCTCCACATTGGACGCCGACGCGCTCCCGGGCATCATCGCCGGCCTACGGCAACGGGGATACACCTTCGTCACCCTCGACGCCCTCCTCACCGGCTGAGGGCGACCTATCGGAACGACCCGCCGAGGCCACCTTGGAGGGGGCAGTACGGGCGGTGCGGGAGGCCGATCCGAAACACCTCGTACTGGTCGGACGCCGGCTCGCCCCAGCGACTGTCGCGCGAGCGGCGGTGGTCCGCACAGTGGCGTGCGTTGTGCGCGATCACAGCAGCGATGCAATCTTGTTCATCGGGTGTACAGCACCTCATGGTGACCTCAGCTCGAGATAGGAGACAGCTGGCATCGGGAGATCGAAGTCGAGCCGAATTGCGCCATCGGTCGGCTCGATGGTTCGCGGTGGCGAATACTCGTCGACTCGGTCGACACCGGCCAACTCGGCCCACTGCCGTTCGTCCGGCCAGTCGGCGCCCTGGCCGATGCCGTGCCAACGGGCCACCACGTTGGAGTGCGCCGCGTCGATCCGCCAGTGGCGCAACCGGTACGGCCGGTCGGCCAGACCGCCGACTCGTAGCACGATCCGGCGGTCCAACGTCGAGTCGCCATCGGCGCGCGCGTGGTCCAATGTGGAGTTCCAGACCAGCATCCCCACCTGGCCGCCCGCACCTCGGGCCGCCCACGCCTCGACCAGGCTGCCCGCCCCGTCGCCGTCGAGGCGTACCGGCAGTTCAGTGTCGCCCAGCCGCTGCGCCAAGGCGAGCGCCCAGAACTTCGGCTTACCGAGGTTGCCCACGGTCAGCAGGCCGAAGCCGCCGTGCAGCAGCTTCTGTGGCCGGCCCAGCTCCTCGAAGTGGTCGGAGGCCACCCACGGGGCGAGCGCGTCGATCCGGCGGGATGCCGAGCGCATCCCGCGCAGCAGGAACGCCGCGGCGAACACGGTGTCGTTGATACGGCTGCCGTGGGTGGCGGTGACTCCCCACTCCGTCCACAGGAGAGGGAGGTCCGGCCGGCCACGGGCCGCGGTGAGGGGACGCAGGTCCAACGGCGGGCTGCCGTAGATGTGCGTGGAAACGAAGTCCACGGTCCGGCCGTTGGCCAGTTGGTCGTCGACCCAACCGACCGCGGCCGAGGCCGGGCCACCGACCTGGATAGCCGGGTCCACCTCCTTGACCGCGGCCGCGGTCACGTCGTACAGCCGCCAGTACTCCTGCGGCGTGCCCGACCAGAAGACCGACAGGTTCGCCTCGTTCCACACCTCGAACGGCCAGCGGTCGCGGACCTCGACAGCGCCGTACCGGTCGCACAGGTGCGCGGTGAGGTCGCGAATCAGGTCGGCCCAGCGCGCCCAGTCCTTGGGCGGCGAGATGACCGCGCGGTACGCGAACACCGTACGCGTCGGATCCCGGGCCAGATCCCGGGGCATGAAGCCGAGCTCCACCACCGGTCGCAGGTCAGCCTCGAGCACCGCGTCGTACACCCGGTCCACGCCACTGAAGTCGTGCCGCGGCCGACCGTCCACTTCGGAGTAGACCGCCAGATCGTCGCCGAGGATGGCGTGCGCCCGTACCGACCGCACACCCAGCTCGTCATGCACCCGGCGAAGCGCCGTGCGCAGTTCGGCACCGATCGGTCGGCCACCGGTGTGATCCGGGCAGAGCAGGTGGCTGAGGTGCTCCGAGCCGACCACCGCCTGCCATGGGCGATGCAACGGGCCGGCGTCGCCGCGGGCGTCCACGTCGATGAGGACGCCCGCCCCCGTTTCCGCATTCGAGGCGGCGGCGACGGCGGCAGACAGCGGGCCCAGTGCGGTGACTGTCTGCAGTGGAGCGACGGCGTACCAGTATTCGCGGCCCGGCTCACCGGTCGTATCGGCGTACGGTCCATGCGGTACCGCGAGCACGTCACCGCCGCCGTGGTCGACGACCTCGAACGGACCGTCCGGGGCTGGCGCGCGGTGCACGGCGTATCCGATGGCTCCCGGCACCGGCCGCCAACCGACGGTGACATGCCCGCGGCCGCCGACCGCGACGAGCCCGGTCGGCGCGGGCAGGTCGGCGGCGACCACCTGGCCGGGCGCGCGGTCCTGGGCTCCGCCGGTGCCCATCAGCTCGACCCAGCGTTGCCGGGCCTCCTGTACGACGTCGATATCCGGCATCAGCCCTGCCTCGCCGGCACATTGAACTCCTCCATGGCCAGCAGCGGGCGCAACGCCCGCTCGATCTGCGGGGTGACGAAGGCTCGGCGGATGTCGTCGCCGGCCAGCGCGTTGCCCAACGTCGCCATGATCATGCCCTGGTCCAGCGCCAGGTACCGGCGGGCCACCGTGCCGCTGCGTACCGCGACGGCGTCGTAGAACCCGCCGGGTCCGTAGGAGTCGAGGTCGGCCCGCAGCCGGGCGAGGTTGTCCAGCGCGGCCCGGGGGGCGTACCGCAACGCCAGGAACACCGCGTGCGGAGTGACCACGCCGTCGCCGTAGGTCGGCGCCGGACCGGAGGCCCGGCAGTCGCCGAAGCCGACGTCGTAGTTGGCACCCTCCACATCGGACGGATAGTCGGTGGTACCCATGCCCATCGCGTCGACTCCCCAGGCCTTGTACCCGCCGAAGGGGTTGGATGCCGGCGAGAAGCCCCAGTAGCCGTATCCGGCGTCGGACAGGCCGTGGGCGATCTGGCCGGCGACGGTAGCCGGGTGGTTGCGACCCCAGGAGCGCGGCCCCCACCGTTCCTCGGGCACGAACAGGTTCGGCATCAGCGCCTCGAACATGTCGCCGCCCCAGCTCGGGACGAACTGGATGCCCTGGTACCGGTAGGCACCCTCGAACACCGGCACGCCGAGGTACGACGTGTGGAAGCCGACCGGTTGCTGCTCGGCCCACGACCAGTCACACGTGTCCGGGAAGGTCCGCCAGGTGGCGAAGTAGTGCTCGGGCGGGATCTGCCCGAACGCGATGCCGAGGTAGCTGGCGATCCGCGGCTCGGTCACGGTGATGTCGTAGTGGTTGCAGGTGTACCAGACGTCCGGCCCCCGGTCGCGGTAGTTGTCCACCACCGAGCAGCCCGGCGGCTGGGTGTCCCAGAACCCACCCCGGATGAGCCCCGGCAGGCCTGCCCCGCGCGCCGACGGGTTGTAGTAGAAGCCGAAGTCCATGGGCCCGAGCACCCGATCGACCCGCGCCCGCAGCTCCGGTGCGGCACCCCGCACCACCAGCAGCGCAGCGGCCAGCCAGCCGTTGTCCACACTGGACAGAAACGGGGTGACCGGGCTACCGTCCTCCGGCCAGACGGTCACCACCGCGCCGGTGTGCGGGTCGTACCAGTTGTAGTACATGCCGGAGAAGGTGTGGTGCGGCAACCGGGCCAGGGTGTCGAGGGTGGCCGCCATCCGGTCGGTGGCCTCCCGCCGGGAGATCAGCCCGAGGTCGCGGGCGACCACTGTGGACCACAGGTAGCCGCCGATGTTCGTCGGCGAGGTGTATGCCGAGCGGCTGCCCGGGGTGAGGTCGCCGCGGATGTTGTCGGCCGGCAGGGCGGTGGCCGGGTCGACCATCGCGACCATCGAGCGCCACGTGTCGACGGCGTACTCGCGCAGGGTCCGCCGGTCGTCGCCGCCCAAGGGAGCGGCGGCGGCCGGGGCCGGTGACACCAGAGCCAGGGCCAGCGTCACGGGCAGGAGCAGACGGCGCATGGATGGTCCCCTCACTCGAGTCCGGTGGTCTAGATGTCATTTGAGTCCGGTGGTTGCGATGCCGCGTAGGAAGTGCCGTTGCAGCACGAGGAAGACCACCACCACGGGCAGTACCACGACGACCGCTCCGGCCAGCATCAGCCCGAAGTCGATCCGGTTCTGCCCGACGCTGTAGAGCGCCAAGGCGACCGGAAGGGTGTACCTGTCCTCGGTGGTGGCGACCACGAGTGGCCAGAGGAAGTTGTTCCAGGAGGCGAGAAAGGTCAGGATGCCCAGCGTGGCCAGGGCCGGCCGGCACAGTGGCAGGACCACCGACCAGAAGACGCGCCACTCGCCGGCGCCGTCGATCCGGGCCGCCTCGATGATGTCGTCCGGGATGGACAGCAGGTACTGCCGCATGAGAAACACCCCGAACGGGCCGGCCAGGAACGGCAGCACCAGGCCGGCGTACGAGTTGACCAGACCCATGTTGCTGACCAGCACGAACTGTGGTACGAAGGTCACCATGCCGGGCACCATCAGCGTGCCGAGCACGAAAGCGAAGAGCACCCGCCGGCCGGGGAAGCGCAGCTTCGCCAGGGCGTACCCCAGCGCGGAGCAGAAGACCAGGTTGCCGGCGGTGGTGAGCACGGCCACCACGAGCGAGTTGCCGAAGTATCGCGGGAAGTTGAGTCGGGAGAACAGTTCCCGGTAGTGCTCCAGCGTGACGGTCTCGGGCAGCCAGGTCGGCGGGACCTGCCGGATCTCCGCCTCCGGCTTGACCGAAGAGAGCAGCATCCAGACGAACGGCCCGACCACGACCAGCAGGCCGGCCACCAGGACGGCGTACAGCGCGATGCGGGCGGCCCGGTCCCGACCGCGTACCGGAGTGTCCATAGTGCTCATTCGCTCGACCTCAGCAGCCGGAACTGCAACGCGGACAGCGCCACGATGCCGACGAAGAGCACGTAGCTCGCGGCCGCGGCGTAGCCGTAGTTGCCGAACCCGAACTGGTTGTAGATGTGGTAGGAGACCGACAGGGTGGACGACAGCGGACCGCCCCGGGTCATCACGAAAGGCTCCTCGAAGAGCTGCAGGTAGCCGATGCCGGTGACGACCGCGCCGAACAGCAACGTCGGTCGCAGCATCGGCAGGGTCACGTGCCGGAACTGCGCCCACCGGCCGGCCCCGTCGATGCGGGCCGCCTCGTAGAGGTCGGCCGGAACGGCCTGCAGACCGGCCAGGAAGATAACCATCAGGAACCCGAAGTTGCGCCAGGCCGCCATGACGGTGATCGACGGCAGGGCGAGCGACGAGTCGCCGAGCCAGTTGGGCCCGTCGATACCGACGACGCGCAACAGGTTGTTCACCAAGCCGGCCTCGGGGTCGAGCAGGAAGCGCCAGACCACCGCGATGGCCACGATGCTGGTCACCACGGGCAGGTAGAACCCGACCCGGAAGGCGGCCCGGAACCGGACGAGAGCCGAGTTGAGCGCGGTGGCCGCGGCCAGCCCGGCCACGATCGTCAGCGGTACGCCGACCACGACGAAGACCAGTGTGTTGACCGCGGCCCGGCGGAACAGCGCGTCGGAGAACAGCCGGACGTAGTTGTCCAGGCCGACGACGTCGACGCTCCACGGGTTACGCAGGTCGGTGGAGCGCAGGTCGGTGAAGCTCATCGCCAGCGAGGCGACCACCGGTACCGCCATGAACACCGCGAACAGCACGGTGAACGGGGCGGCGAACAGCCATCCGGTCAACGCCCGGCGCCGGCGGCGCCCGGTGACTCCGTCCGTCCGATGTGGACGGTCGGTCGCCGCCGGACGGCTCGGCGCCGTCGTCGCCGGGGCCGCGGTCATCACTCAGCCGCCGGTACCGACACTGCTGGCTTGCTGCTGCATCGTCTTGACCGCGGTAGCCGGGTTCTCACCCGCCTTGGCCACACGTTCCACCTGACCGTCGATCACCGACGCGACCTGCTCCCACGTGGCCATCGGCGGCGGTGACTTGGCATCCTTCAGCTGCAGGCCAAACGTGGCCAGGAACGGGTCGTCCTTCAGCGTCGAGTCGTCCCACCCCTTCTGCACCGCTGGCAGATCCTTGACCGCCTGGTACCACTTGACCTGTACCTCCGGCTTGCTCAGCCAGGCGATGAACTTCCACGCGGCGTCGCGGTTCTTCGCGTCCTTGAACACCGCGAGATCGCTGCCACCGATGAACGAGGTGGCCGTCTTCTTACGCGGCATCGGCGCCACCGCGAACTTGTCGGCGAAGCCGGGCCCGCCCTGCTCGGTCAGCAGGCCCACATGCCACGGTCCGGAGACGAAAGCGCCGACCTTACCGCTGATGAAGCTCTGCTCGAGCGCGCCCTGCAGGCCGAGGTCGTTCTTCACGGACAGGTTCTCGGCAAAGAACGACTGGTAGTAGGTCAGCGCTTCGGTCATCTCCGGGGTGTCGATGCTGAAGTCCTTGCCGGCGGTCAGCTCCGCGCCGTTGGACCAGGCGAACGGCAGGAACGACTGCCAGCTTCCGGTGCCGCCCGGTTGCAGGTACAGGCCGGACTGCGCACCGGCCTTCTCCTTCAGCGCCTTGGCGAACGTCTTCAGCTCGTCCCATGTCTGCGGAGCCGCGGTGATGCCGGCCCGCTGGGCCAGATCCTTGCGGTAGTAGATGAGTCGGGTCTCCACGTACCACGGCACGCCGTAGGAGGTGCCGTCGACGACCGTGGTGTCCCACGCCCCGGAGAAGAACGCGGACTTGTCGACGAAGTTCAACGGAGTGGGGTCGAACGCGCCGGTCTTGGCGAACTCACCCATCCACGTCGTACCGATCATCGAGATGTCCGGCGTCTGCTTGCCGGCGATCGCGCTGGCGATCTTCTGGTGCGCGGCGTCCCACGGCACCGCGGTCACGGTCACCTTCGCGTCGGGGTTCTCGGTGGTGAATGCCTTGGCGAACTCGGCGAGCTTCTCGCCCTCGGTACCCATGGCCCACACGGTTATCTCACCGGTGGCCTTGCCGTCGCCGACGGACCTGGCGCCGTCCTGGCCGCCGCCCGCATCCCGGCCGCAGCCGGCCAGGGCGAGCACCGCGGCGGCCGCCGCCAGCCAAAGGCGCCGTTGCCTTCTCATCTTTCTACCTCCGGGTGATGGATGCCGCAGCTGCGCCGCACGACGAGCTGCGTAGGCAGGACCTGCTGGCGCACCGGACGCGCCGGGTCCTCGAGGCGTTCGTGCAACCAACGCGCCGCGGTGGCGCCCAGGTCGCGCATCGGCTGCCGGACGGTGGTCAGCCCGGCGAAGCGGGCGCCCAGGATGTCGTCCCAACCGGTGATGGCGAGGTCCGTCGGCACCCGCAGGCCGGCCTCCTCTGCGGCGAGGTGCGCGCCGAGCGCGACCTCGTCGTTGGCACAGACCAGAGCATCCGGCCGCGGCTGGCGCGCGAGCAGGCGACGGGTCGCGGCCTCACCCGCTTCGACATCCAATTCGATGGGTACGACGGCCGGCCTGGCTCGGCGAGCCAACCGCAACCCGCGACTGAGGCCGAGGTACCGGCCGGCCACGTCGGGCGAGGCATCCGGGTCGCCGAGGAACACCACCCGCCGGTGTCCATGGTGGACGATGTGCTGAGCGAGTTCGACCGCGGTCTCTTCGTTGCGGGTCCGGATCGTATCGAGGTCACCGACCGGCGGGCGGGCCAGCAGCACGACCGGTATCCCGGCGGCCGCGATCCGCTCGACCGTATCGTCGTCGACTGTGTTGCCCATGATGGCCATGCCGTCGACCCGTTGGGCGAGCTCGAGCACCCGGTCGACCGCGTCGCGCCGGCGGTGCGTGGCCAGGATCAGCACGCTGCGGCCGAGATCCGAGGCGACCTCCTCGTAGGCGAGGACGACCTCGGCGTAGTACGGGCCGACGAGATCGGGGAAGACGATGCCGTTGGCGGCGTGCCGGCCCTCGGCGAGTGACCGACCGAGCCGGCTGGGCCGGAAGTCCAGCTCGTCGGCTGCCGCCCGGACCCGGGCCAGGGTCTCGGCGGCGACCAGCTCCGAGCCGCGCAGAGCCCGGGAAACGGTGGCGATGGACACCCCGGCTCGGCGAGCGACCTCGTAGATGGTGACAGGCTTGACACCTGTAAGCGCTTTCATCACCACGGACGGTGGCTACCCGGTTCGGATGCCCCGAAACCGGCCCCTCAGGTGTCGCCCGCTATCCGCACATTCCGGCAGATAGGGCAGATCAACCAGCGTTGGTGAGAGAGGCCACGTCAGCCCGGGTCAGCTCGATCCCGGCGGCCTCGACGTTGGCTTGCAGGTGGGCCACTGATCCGGTCCCGGGAATCGGCAGCATCGCCGGCGACCGAGCCAGGAGCCAGGCCAGGACGATCTGGTGCGGTGTGGCGTCGTGGCGGGCCGCCAGCTCCAGCACCGTCGGGTTGGTGTCGAAGTCCTGGATCGGCGCCCACGGCAGGAAGACGATCTGCTCTTGCTCACAGAGATCGACCAATGACTCCGAACGGCGGTCGTTGACGTTATAGCGGTTCTGGATCGACACCACCGGCGTCAGCCGCTGGGCGAGCCGTAGCTGCTTCTCGCTGACATTGGACAAGCCGATATGCCGGATCTTGCCTTGTTCCTTCAGCTGGACGAGTGCGCCGATCGAGTCCTCCAGCGGTACCGCCGGGTCGGGTCGGTGGAACTGGTAGAGCGGAATCTGGTCGAGCCGAAGGCGGCGCAGGCTGCCCTCGCACGCCTCGATCAGGTGCTCGGGCCGGCCGTTGGTGGGCCACTCTCCGGGGCCGGTGCGTTCCAGGCCACCCTTTGTCGCGATGACCAGGTCGTCCGGGTACGGGTGGAGCGCCTCGGCGATGAGCTCCTCGCTGACGTTCGGCCCGTACGAGTCGGCGGTGTCGATGAAGTTGACGCCGAGCTCGACCACGCGGCGCAGTACCGCCATTGCCTCGTCGCGATCGGCGGGCGGACCCCAGATGCCATCGCCGGTGACGCGCATGGCACCGAAGCCGAGGCGGTTGACCGTCAGGTCACCGCCCACGTCCATCGTGCCGGCCGCGCCCGCGTTTCGCTCCGCCATGTGGCTGCCTCCTTCGTACGGCCATCGTGACTTTACGCGGCCCGGCGCGCCTCGTCGGGATCGTCGCCGTAGGCGGCGTCGATTTCGTCGCGGTAGCCGGCCGCCTGGAGCGCGAACAGCCGCGCGTACGTGCCATCCGCGTCGAGCAGCGCGGCGTGCGTACCCTGCTCGACCACCACACCGTCGGCGAGCACGACGATCGAGTCGGCCTCCCGTACCGTGCTGAGTCGGTGTGAGATCAGCAGGCTCGTCCGGCCGCGGCGGTGCTCGCGCAGCCTCGTATGCACCTCGTGCTCCGCCTCGGCGTCGAGGCCGGCGCTCGGCTCGTCCAGGATGAGCAGGTCGGAGTCGTTGCGCAGCAACGCCCGCGCCAGCGCGACCCGCTGCCACTGGCCGCCGGAGAGCACGACGCCGGTACCGGGGTCGTCGCGGTCGGCCAGGTCAGTGAAGACACGGGTGAGCATCGTGTCGTAGCCACGCGGCAGCGAGGACAGTGTTTCGTGGACACCCGCCCGGCGCGCGGCCGCGATGATGCGCACGCGGTCGTCCAGCGCACCCAGGTCACCGACGCCGATGTTGTCCGCGGCGGTCAACTCGTACTCCATGAAGTCCTGGAAGACGGCGCCGATGCGGCGCCGCAGCTCCTCGACGGGCAGCTCCCGCAGGTCGATGCCGTCCCACAGCACCGCGCCGCGCGTCGGATCGTAGAACCGGCACAGCAGCTTGACGACCGTGCTCTTGCCCGCGCCGTTGCGACCGACCAGCGCGGTGGCCCGGCCGGCCGGGATCGTGAAGTTCACGCCGCGCAGCGCCCACGGCGCGTCGTCGGCGTAGCGGAACCACACATCGCGCAACTCGATCCCCTGCCGCAGCGACGGCACACCGCGCTGCGGTGCGGGTGGCGGCGGTAGGTCCGGATCAGCGTCCACAATGTACTGGTAGTGGCCGAACAGCAGCATCGCCTCGTGTGCCCGGCCAAAGTTGTGCGTCGCGAGGCTCAGGCCGGTCTGTACGCCCGCGACGGCGGCCACGAACACGGAGACGTCGCCGACCGTGAGCCGGCCCGCGCGCGCGGCATCGATCGCCCACACCAGCCCGGCCCCGGCCACCAGCGCGCCGAGCAGCCCGAGCAGACCCTGCACGGCCAGCTCGCGCAGGTCCATCCGGCGGTAGGCGCCGTGGATCTGCCGTAGCTCGGTGACCATGCGCGCGCCGAACAGTCCGGTCAGGCCGTAGAGGCGGACCTCCTTCGCGGCGGTCGGGCTCGTCAGCAGCTGCTTGTAGAACAGCTCCCGTCGCCACGACTGCCCCAGCTTCGCGATCAATTTGGCGCGATGCCGGCGCAACAACATCTCCGCGCGCAGCGTCGGCACCGCGGCCACCAGAACGACGACCAACATCCACGGATTGAGTACGGTGAGCGCGGCGAGGAACCCGACGAGAGCGAGCGTTCCCTGTGCCACGCCGAGCGTGCTGCCGATGACCTCCGACGGTCCGGACGGCCCGGCCTCCGCGGCGAGCTGCAGCCGGTCGTGGAACTGCGAGTTCTCCAGCCGGCGCAGGCCCTCCTGCCGGCCGACCGCCGTGTAGAGCCGCTCGCGGGCGACCAGGCTCACCGACCGCTGCATCTGCGTGTCGGCAAAGCGGGTGATTTGCGGCATCAGCACGGCCGCCATCCCGACGCCGGCCAACGCCAGAACCGGCCCGAGCACCGGGCCGCCCTGCGTCAGGCGGTCGAGCACGACCTTCAGCAGCCAGGCGACGGCGATGGGGACGGCGCCGGAGACTACGGTCAGCAGGACGCGCGCGACGAGCAGCCGGGGCGCGGCCAGGTACGCGAGCGCGACGGCGGCCCGCATGGACTCCACAGTGGACCTCACGTCGCAACGGCCTCCGTCGGGCAGCGGCTCTTAGCCACCGTACGGCGGAAGTTCTCCCCGCGCCAGTCGACCTTGGTCGCGACCTGGGATAACCGGGTGCGGTCGGCGCGGCCGGGGCCTAGGGTCCAGTCCTTGTGAGCAGGGTCGCCGAAGCCGTCGTACCGGCCCGTCTGGGTACGAGCTACCGCTGGCTGCTGGCCTCGTCATGGACGACGAACCTCGGCGACGGCATCGCCCTCGCGGCCGGGCCGTTGCTCGTGGCGTCGCTGACCCAGGACGCGTTCCTGGTGTCGCTGGCCGCCCTGCTGCGGTGGGCGCCGCCGCTGGTGTTCGGCCTCGCCGCCGGCGTGCTGTCCGACCGCGTCGACCGGCGGCGGATCATCATCGCCGCGAACGCCGTCCGGGCCGTCGTACTGGCGGCGCTCGTGAGCACGATGGTCAGCGGTACGGTCACCGTGGCCGTAGCGCTCGTGGCGCTCGGGCTTCTCACGACCGCCGAGGTCTTCGCCGACAACACGGCGGGCACGCTGACACCGATGCTGGTGCACCGGGACGACCTCGCATTGGCCAACTCCCGCATACAGGCCGGGTTCATCGCCATCAACCAGTTGGCCGGCCCGCCGATCGGCGCCGCTCTCTTCGCCGCGGGGATCGTGTGGCCGTTCGTCGCCGAGGCCGTCCTGGTGACCGCGGGCGTGCTCCTCGTAGCGCGGGTGGTGCTGCCGGCACACGGGCGCGAGTCGGCCGAGACGGCCCGCGGCGTGGTACACGACGTCGTCGAGGGCTTCCGGTGGACGATTCACCACGCCGCGGTACGCACGCTGGCCTTGACCATCCTGATCTTCAATGTCACGTTCGGCGCGGCCTGGTCGGTCCTCGTTCTCTACGCCAGCCAACGGCTGGGTCTCGGCGCTGTGGGGTTCGGTCTGCTCACCACCGTCGCCGCGGCCGGCGGTCTGCTCGGCACCGTCCTCTATGGATGGATCACCCGGCGGATGAGCCTGGGCAACATCATGCGGGTCGGGCTCATCATCGAGACCCTGACCCATCTCGGCCTCGCGGTCACCAGATCGGTGTGGGTCGCGGGACCCATCATGTTCGTGTTCGGCGCCCACGCCTTCATCTGGGGTACCACGTCGGTCACCGTCCGGCAGCGCGCCGTACCGACTCACATGCAGGGCCGGGTCGGCAGTCTGAACACGATCAGCGTCTTCGCCGGTCTGGTGGTCGGTTCGGCCATCGGCGGTGCGCTCGCGGTCCGGTACGGTGTCACGGCGCCGTTCTGGTTCGCCTTCGTCGGCTCGGCCGCCTTCGTCGTCCTGCTCTGGCGTCAACTGACCCACATCGCGCACGCCGACGAGCAACCGGTTGTCTAGGCACGCTCGGCGAGTGCTCCGGCCACCACCCGGCCGGCCTGGATGACCGCCGGCTGTTTGCCGTCGGCGGGGACGAGTACCGAGATGTCGACGAGCGGGTCGCCGTCGACCACGACCAGGTCGGCGTGAGCGCCTTCGGCGATCACTCCCAGTTGACCGGTACGGCCGAGCAACTCGGCCGCGTTGACGGTCGCCGCGCGGATCACCTCTATGGCCGGCTGGACCTGGGCACGGATCACTAACTCGCGCAGCTGGTGCCGTTGCATGCCGCCGAGGCAGTCGGTGCCGTAGCAGAGCTTGACGCCGGCCTCGTAGGCCAGGCGGAGCGCGTCGAGGCCGGCATCGAGGACCGCGTCGACCTTCGCATGGCTCTCTGGCGGCAGTCCCCACTGTGGACCTTCGGTCTTCAGCGCCCAGTACGTCGTCAACGTGGGCGTCAGGAACGTACCGTGCTCGACGAGCAACCCCAGGCTCTCCTCGTCGAGCAGGTTGCCGTGCTCGATGGACCGTACGCCGCAGCGCACCGCCCGAGCGATCGCGGTACCGGGATAGGCGTGTGCGGAGACGTACTTGCCCGCGGCCTCGGCCTCCTCGACCACCGCCCGGATCTCGTCGAGGGAGTACTGCGTCGCGTCGACCTCGTCGGTGGGTGACGCCACACCGCCGGACACCATGATCTTGATGTGATGGGCACCGTTGCGCAGTTCCTCGCGGGCGGCCCGGCGGATCGCGTCGACGCCGTCGACCACCCGGGTCATCACCGGACAGCCCGGATGGGCGTCGATGGCGTACTGGCCGCGGCGGCGCGAGTCACCGTGGCCCCCGGTCTGGGACAGGGCCCGCCCGCAGAAGAACACCCGGGGCCCCGGCAGCAGACCGTCGGCCTGTGCCTGGGCCAGCCCGTAGTCGGCACCGGCGTTGTCGCGTACCGAGGTGAAGCCACGGGCGAGCATCTCCCGCATGAGCACAGCCGCCTGCGCGGCAACGTACATCGGCGAGGCGGTGTGCAACGAGGCCAGGTCCGCGGTGACCGCGAGCAGGTGTACGTGGCAGTCGATCAGCCCGGGCAACAAGGTGCGGCCGGTCAGGTCGACCGCCGGTACGTCGTCCGCCGCCAGCCCCTGCCCGACCGCCGTGATCCGGCCGTCCCGGACCAGCACATCATGATCGTCACGGTAGGCGCCGGCGACCACGTCCAGCACCCGCGCGTGACGCAACAAGAGATCGCTCACCGCCCCACTCTGCCATCACCGCCGCCCTTACGGGTTGTTGGCCAAACATTGACCGAGTTCGAACAATTGGGTGGGCTCATGGCCGGATGACGCGCAACGGATCCATAATCAGGAGGAGTCTCGGCGTCGCGGCGACGGTACTGGTCGTACTGGCCAGCTCGTCGGCGGCGGTGGCCGAGGCCGCGCCGCAACCGGATGCCCGGCCCAACATCGTGGTCTTCATGACCGACGACCAGAACGTCTCGTCGCTGACGGTAATGCCCAACGTCAAGGCGCTGCTGGCCAACGCCGGTACGACGTTCGCCAACAACTTCGTGTCCTACCCGCTGTGCTGCCCGTCCCGGGCGACCTACCTCACCGGCCAGTACCCGCACAACCACGGCGTCATGAACAACGCCCTGCCGGACGGCGGCTACTACCGACTGCGCGGTGACGAGACGCTGCCGGTGTGGCTGCGCCGCGCTCGCTACGAGACCGCACACATCGGCAAGTACCTCAACGGATACGGCACGCAGAACCCGCTGGAGATCCCGCCCGGCTGGGGTGAGTGGTACGGCTCGGTGGACCCGAGCACGTACCGCATGTGGGGGTACACCCTCAACGAGAACGGCACCCTGGTCACGTACGGCCAGGACGACGTCGAGGATCCGGCGCTCTACCAGACCGATGTGTACGCCCGGAAGGCGGTCGACTACATCAACCGCAAGGCGCCCGGTGACAAACCCTTCTTCCTGTCGGTGGCGCCGCTCGCACCGCACCAGGAGATCGGTTGGGCGGCCACGCATGGCAACCGCAACCCCCGGCCGGCGCCCCGGCACCGCGGTGCCTTCGCCGACGCCCCGCTGCCCATGCCGCTGTCCTTCAACGAGGCCAACGTCAGCGACAAGCCAGCGCACATCCGCGCGCTGCCATTGCTGGACACCGCCGCGATCGCCCAGATCACGAGGACGTACCGGTCCCGCCTCGAGTCGTTGCTCGCGGTCGACGAAGCGGTCAAGTCCATTGTGGACACGCTGACGGCCTTGGGCGAACTCGACCGTACGCTGTTCGTGTTCACCTCGGACAACGGCTGGCTGCAGGGCGAACACCGGATCCCGAGCGGGAAGATCCACCCGTACGAGGAGTCGATCCGGGTACCGCTGATCATGCGCGGCCCGGGCGTACCCGCCAACTCGACCAGCACGGTGCTGGCGGGCAACATCGACCTGGCGGCCACGGTGGTGGCGGCGGCCCAGGCCGTTCCCGGGATCGTCGTCGACGGCCGCTCGCTGTTGGGAACGACGCCGGGCCGCTCGGCCCTACTGGTGGAGACCGGCCCACGCACCGACGGGTCACGCTGGTACGCCGCGATCCGCACGGCCCGCTTCGTGTACGTGGAACACTCGACCGGCGAGCGTGAACTCTACGACCTGTCGATCGACCCGTTCCAGATGCTCTCGCGCCACAACGACCTGGCGTACGCGCAGGTGCGGGCGGCGCTCGCCGAGCAATTGCACCGACTGCAGGCGTGCGCCGGCCAGACCTGTTAGGCCAGCTCATCTATTCACGAGCGCATATGTGTGGTACACCCGTCGGGTTGTTTGACTCGGGGAGGTTCGTATGCGTGATCGCTTCAGCCGGCGACGCGGGCTCGCCATTGCCTGCGTTGCCGTAGCGGGTGTTCTGCTGTCGTCTGCGACATCGCCGTCGTTCGCCGACGAGCCCGGACACTCGGAGGACGCGACGATCCGCGGCAAGATCATCAGGATGCTCCGCCACATGACGATGGAGGAGAAGGTCGGGCAGCTGTTCGTGGTCGAGGTGTACGGGCAGGACGCCAACACCGTGTCACCGCAGTCAGCGGCCCGGAACCAGGCACTGTACGGTGTGGACACGCCCGCTCAGGTCATCGACAAGTACAAGCCGGGTGGGGTCATCTACTTCGACACCGGTCGCGGCGCGGACAACGTACGCAACCCGCGGCAGATCGCCACGTTGTCCAACGGTCTGCAAACCGCGGCCACCGGCCAGCGCATGTCGATACCGCTGCTCATCAGCACCGACCAGGAGGGCGGTTCGCTGGTGTTCCGGCTCGCCGCCCCGGCTACCGCGATGCCCGGGAACATGGCCCTGGGCGCGGGGCGTTCTCCGGCGGACGCCCGCCGATCGGCAGAGGTGATCGGTACCGAGCTGGACGCCGTAGGCATCAACCAGGACTACGCACCCGTCGCGGATGTCAACGTCAACCCGGCCAACCCCGTCATCGGCATCCGGTCGGTCGGCGAGGACCCCGCGCTGGCCGCGGCGCTGGTAGCCGCACAGGTGGACGGGTACCACGCCGGCGGTGTGGCCACCGTGGCCAAGCACTTCCCCGGACACGGCGACACCGCGGTGGACAGCCACTTCGGCCTACCCGAGGTCACCCACACCCGCGAGCAGCTCGAGGCCATCGACCTGCCACCGTTCCGGGCGGCCATCGAACGCGGCGTCGACACCATCATGACCGCCCATGTGGTACTCCGGTCGATCGATCCCAGCGGCGCACCGGCGACCATGTCCAAGCCGATCCTCACCGGACTGCTGCGTGAGGAACTCGGCTACGACGGACTCATCGTCACCGACGCGCTCGACATGGGCGGGGCGACGGCGACGTACCCTCCCAACGTCGCACCGGTGGAGGCCCTGAAGGCCGGGGCCGACATGCTCGTGCTCGCGCCGCAGATGGACGTCGCGTACGCCGCGGTGCTCGACGCCGTGCGCAGCGGTGTGATCTCCACTCGCCGCCTGGACGAGTCGGTCTATCGCATCCTGCGGTTGAAGATGAAGCGTGGTCTGTTCGACAACCCATTCGTCGATGTCGAACAGGCAGTGGGCATCGTGGGCGCACCCGACCACCTGGCCGACGCCCAGGCCATCACCGCACGCACCACCACCCTGGTACGCAACGATGCCGGCCTGCTGCCACTGAGCCGCCAGCCGCGCAACGTACTCGTGACCGGTTGGGGTGTGACCACCACCAGGCTGATCGGCGAGGCGATCACCCGGCGCGGCCAAACCGTCACGGTCATCGAGACGGGCCTGACACCCACGCAAGCCCGAATCGACGAGGTGGCCGCGGTGGCCGCGGGCAAGGACCTCGTGGTCGTGTCGACGAACAACGCGGCCAGCATCAGCCCCGCCACCGGGCTGCCCACCACATCCGCGGCGGCGCAGCAGGCGTTCGTCAGGGCGCTGGTGGCCACCGGCACGCCGGTCATCGTCTCCGGCATGCGCAACCCGTACGACATCTCCCGCCTGCCCGAGGTGTCGACGTATCTCGCGACGTACGGCTACACCGTCCACACGATCGAGTCGATGGTCGCGGTGCTGTTCGCGGACATCAACCCGGTCGGCCGGCTACCCGTGACGATCCCCCGGGCCGACGGGTCCGGAGCGTTGTACCCCTTCGGGCACGGGCTTCACTACGGCAGTTGACACCAACGGGGTGCGCCGGCCGAGCCGGCGCACCCCGCGAGCCGCTAGAACTGCCAACCGATGAGATTCCACTGCCAGCCGAACCAGGTGAGCGCGGCCAGCCCGGTGAAGAGGACGAGCTGGTGGATGCGGGCCGCGAGACCGGCGCCGGAGCCACGCCAGCCGTACGCCGTGAGGACCAACGCCCCGGCGGCGGTGAGCAAGGCGACGACGAACAGGCCCAGCAGGGCTCGAAAGCCGACCGGTGCCCCGTAGAGATAGTCGCCGGTGTCACCCGTGAGGACGAGGAAGAGCCCGGCCAGGAAGACGAGGCCGATGACGGCCGCCCCGGCAGCTAGCAGGCGGGCGAGGCGCCAGCGGGCGGTGGTGGATCGGGGGCGGCGCAACGCGCGCCGCACCAACCCGGTCACGAGTACCACCAGCGCGCTGATCGCTATGAGAGCGAAACCGAGCACGATCACGATGTTGACGGTGATGGTGTCGGATGCGCTCATGAGCTGGTACGCCGGGCCGTCGGTGGCGACGTACTGCCTGCCGTCCGCGCCGCGGAGGAAGACCAGGTGATCGCCGCCGTCGGCCGACCGGTAGAGGCCGTCGCCGTCCGTGGTCCACGTCTTGCCCTTGAAGCGCACGGTACCGTCAGGGTCCACCGCGAGCCGGTGCGGCCCGAGGAGCGTGACTATCTTCTCCACTGTGGACTGATTGTGTCGCGTCGGCTGGTAGAAACCGGCCCGCGGTGCGGAACCGGTACCGGGCGCGGTCGCGACCGGGGTCGGGGTGGGATCCGGTGTCTCCATCACGGGTAGGAACCGGTCCAGGAAGCCCGGCATGAGCTCCCTGAGCACGTCGGCACCGCCGGTGGCGTTGAGGGACAGAAACAACCCGAGCTTGCATCCCGGTACCAGCAGCAGAACGCTCTGAAAGCCCTCCCAGCCGCCATCGTGCATGAGGACGCGGTGACCGTTCATCATGCGGTCCATGAAGCCGTGGGCGTAGCCGCTCAGCCGTGGGTCGGCCGCGAAGGATCGCTGGTGCATCTCGGCCATGACGGCAGGACTGAGGATGTTGGCTTCGCCGAAGCGGCCGCCGTTGAGCTGGGCGCGCATGAAGTGAGCCATGTCGGCTGCGGTGGCGCTGATCCCGCCGTCCGGGAGGAGCTGGTCGAACTCGAACGGGACCAGCCGTAGCGGTTCGTCCTCGGAGTTGTAGCTGCGAGCGAGACCGTCGGCGAGTGCGGCGGGCACCGGTTCGGTCGCGGTGCTCCGGGTCATGGCCAGCGGCTCGAGAATGTTCTGCCGGACATAGTCCTCATAGGACAGACCGCTGACCTTCGCCACGATATAACCGGCTAGCGCGGCGCCATAGTTGGAGTAGGCCGAGATCTGACCCGCCGGCCGGATCCGGGCCGGCATGTTGGTCGCCAGGAACCGATCGAGCGGGGTGACTTCGCCGGGCGTGCGGGCTCCGGTACCGATGATTCGGTCTTCGAAGCCGGACGTGTGGTTCATCAGGCTCATCAGGGTCACCGGCTGGGCGTACGTCGCCGGCACCTGGAACGACGTGAGGTACCGGTTGACGTCGGCGTTCAGGTCGAGCCTGCCGGCCTGCACCTGCTGCATCACCGCGGTCCAGGTGAACAGCTTGGTGATGGACGCGATGCGGACCAGCGAGCGGTCCGGGTCGAAGGCGACACCGTGTTCCCGATCGGCGAGGCCGTATCCCCGCGCGAATACCGTCGCGTCGCCGGACACGACCGAAACCACCGCACCCGGTACGTGAAACCGGTCGAGGAGGCCGGGTACGTGGCCGTCGAAGAATCCGGACAGTGCTTCGGCGGTCGGGGCGACGCAGCCCGCGGGTGCGGCCTCGGCGCGCGACGCCACACCGGTGAACGGCACGGCAAGGCAGCCGACCAGTACGGCGAGAATCGTTGTGTGTGTTCGCATGCCGGCAGCGCGTCGCCGCGTACCGGGCGCCCACATCGCCGCGCGGTCGCCCGCTGGCTACGACGAAAGTCGGAGATGGACGGGTCCACACGGCGACCAAAGAAGCATGGGTCGCCCGCCGCGCGGTGCATAGGCTGCTGGTCATGGACCTGAGGTTGCGAGGCGGTCGAGCGCAAGCGGTGGACGCCGCACTCGTAATCGCGTGCCTCGGACTCACCGTGCTCGCGGTCCGGGGCGCATGGTCGCCGTTGCCGCCGCAGGTGATCGCCGCGGCGGGTGTCATCGGCAGCGCGGCGCAGTGGTGGCGACGGCGGTGGCCGCAGGTGGCTGTCCTGGCCGGCGCGGTCGCCTACCCGTTGTCCGGCAACCCCGGCCCGTTGCTGGTCGGTGTCTACTCGGGCGCCTCGTACGCCCGGCGACGGTGGCTCTGGCTCTTCGCCATCGCGGGCTGGATCGGCTTCGCCGCGTTGCCCTTCATCGAAGAAGGCCGGCTGCCATTCAACGACGCCGCCGCGGCCGCGGTCGCCGTGGCGTTCGCCCTGATCCTCGGTGCGTACACGGCCACTCGCCGGGATCTGATGGCGTCCTGGCGCGAGCGGGCGCACCGAGCCGAGGCCGAACAGTTGCTCCACGAAGAATGGGCCCGCTCGGCCGAACGTACGCGGATCGCCCGCGAGATGCACGACGTGCTGGCCCACAAGGTTTCGCTCATCGCGTTGCACGCGGGAGCCCTCGAGATGACCGCCGGGACAAGGCTGGACCAGGTCAACGTCCAACAGCAGGCGGCGCTGATCCGCGGGACCGCGCGGGAGGCGATGCAGGAGCTTCGTTCCGTGCTGGGCCTGCTGCAAGCCGGTGCTGCCCCGCGCCCGCCCGACGAAGCGGCGTTCGTGGAGGGCGAACCGTTCGCCGACTTGACCTCGCTGGTGGCGGCATCGGTCCGGGCGGGCCAATCGGTGGAGCTGCAAGCCAACACCGGACCATTGCCGCTCGCCACCGCCCGTACCGTTTACCGTGTCGTCCAGGAGGGCTTGACCAACGTACGCAAACACGCGCCGGACGCGGCGACGACGGTTTCGGTCCACCGCGCCGACGAGGGGACCGTCACCGTCACTGTGCACAATGGACCAACCGCTGGCGTGCCCATGGACCTCCCGGGATCGGGGTCCGGGCTCGTAGGCCTGACCGAGCGGGTACGCCTGGCCGGCGGTGTGATCCACAGTGGACGGACAGCCGGTGGCGGCTGGCAACTGCGGGCCACCATCCCGCTGCCCGCCGAGGAGACACAGTGATCAAGGTTCTCCTCGTCGACGACGAAGCCCTTGTCCGGGCTGGCCTTCGCATGCTCCTGGAGACGGCCGACGACCTGATCGTGGTCGGCGATGCAGAGGACGGGCAGGCCGCGGTCGACGCGGTCCGACGGAGTCGGCCCGACGTGGTGCTGATGGACATCCGCATGCCCCGAATGGACGGCTTGGCCGCCACGGCCGCGATCCAGGCACGCCCGAGCCCGCCAGCGATCGTCGTACTGACTACCTTCGACGCGGACGATGCGGTCTTCCGGGCGTTGGAGGCGGGGGCGATCGGCTTCCTGCTCAAGGACACGCCGCCGGCGGAACTGCTGCGCGCCGTACGCCTGGCGGCCGGCGGCGACTCGATCCTCTCCCCTAGCGTGACCCGTCAGCTCATCGACCGCTTTACCGTCGAGGACCGCAGCCGGCGCCGCCGCGCCGCGCTCGACCAGTTGCAGACGCTGACCGAACGCGAGCGGGAAGTCCTGGTCGAGATCGGCCGCGGCGAGGTCAACGCCGACATCGCCGCTCACCTCTACATGAGCGAGGCCACGGTCAAGACGCACGTCTCGCACCTGTTCGACAAGCTCGGCGCGACCAACCGCGTCCAGCTCGCGATCACCGCGTTCCGGGCCGGTCTCGTCGAGTAACGACCGTCACGTACCGGGCTGGTCGGGCGGCCACATCGAGGGCTGCGGAGGTACGGCAACCGGCGGTGCAGCCGGTGGGACCGACGGGCTCTGCCGCCGGCGACGAAGCCGCCAGAGAATCAATCCGGCCACGATCGATACGACGAGCAGGCAGCCCGCGGCGCCGATCGTGGCGACCGTCGGCCACTGGCGGGACAAGCCGAGGAACCCGGACGACTCCTCCGACTCGGCCCGCAGTTCGGTCCGCTCCCCCGCCTTTGGGCGCCAGGTCACCGTACGGTCGTCCAGCTCACCGTTGTGGGTTAGCACCCGGCCGGGCATCGTAATCGCGATGCGCATCTGGAACGTGTCGGCGACCTCCTGCAGAGCGGGATTGGTGAGGTCCAGGTCGGTCAGGTCCATGGCGCCGCTGACGATGTACCTACCGCCGGTGTGTGCGATGCGCAGATCGTTCGGATCGCTGGCCGCGCGGTTGCTGTTCTCGATCGTGACCCGGTCGTAGACCACCCGGACGCCGACGTAGACATCGTCCGAGTACGGTTCGGTACGGGCGCCCGCCGGCACGTGGACCCGACCGCTGTCGGTCAGCGACCGGACGAGGTTCTCCTCGCTCTGGTTGGTCAACGCCGCCATTCGCTTGTCGTAGGCGACCACCATCGACCCCGTGATCGTGTCGTCGGCGTGGATGGTGAGCTCCATGTCGACCTTGGCGCACCCGCCCAGTAATGCGAGGCACACGACGAGGACGCCGAGCACCGCTGATCGCCGAAACATGAGTCAGTCCCTTCCGCAGGCAACGAGGTTACGCCACCCCGTGGGAGTACGCCGACGCTGGAGCACGAGCTGCCCGACGAACGCCGCGATAGCCAGCACCGCGCCGACCGCCACAGCGACACCCATCGGTGCGGTGTCACCGGCACGAAGGAGCATGCCGACACCGGTAGGACGAAGTGTTCGGTCGTCAGGACCGCGAGCAGTTGCGGGTCGACTTTCTCCGCGGACATGTCCACTCCCGTCAATCGTTCGACAACGAACCGATCTTGCCAAACGATCGACGCCGTTGCCCGGTACGGGGTGGCGTGGCGCCGTACCGGTCAGCCGCCGTTGACCGGTACGAACGGTTCGAGGACCTGGCGCACCGAACGCGCCATGGCCGGTAAGGGAGCCGCGTCGACGGTGTCGAGCATGACCCGACCGAGTTTCGCGTGCACCTCGACCGCGGGATGGGTCGCACCGTAGTTGTCCAGTCCGCCCAGCGAGTCGGCGAA
>Ga0209382_10002760_pt1 | contig 25035 bp, 31 predicted proteins | sample SoiMetdeltSBSDD5_FD_187599 | JGI IMG/M metagenome (GOLD analysis project Ga0209382, IMG submission 187599) | Bulk soil microbial communities from a Populus tree surrounding site in Tennessee, USA - Soil MetaG P. deltoides SBSDD5 (SPAdes) (version 2) | ecosystem: Environmental > Terrestrial >... | reverse complement strand
GCGCCAACGTGAACACAGAGATCAAGCTCCTCGCAACCGTGCACAACCTCAACAAGCTCTTCAAACACGGCACCCAAGCGGCACCTTGACAGCCTGAGATCGGAAGCTATGCGACAGCCTCTCGTCTGTCCGGCCGGTGTACCAAAACCCAGCCGACCCGGACCAGGCCGGCCGCCCGGCTCCAAAAACCCGCAATCCGCACCCCACTTTGATGTCGGCAAAACCGTGAAACGAGAAAAGACCCTCAAAGCCAGAAGGCAACAAACTGGTTAAAGAACAGGCTGAGTGCGCACATTCACGCCAGATCAACAACGAAACACCAGGCCAGCGACCCGAACTCGATCAACCTCGCCGATCTTGAGTAAAGTCAGGCAGCGAGCTCGAGGCATTGGACCGGTTAAAGCGAGACAGATGAGAAACACTGCGGTCGCTGCTGTCGTCGAGTACCTTTCCGGATGATCCTTCCGAATTCGATCTGAAGTATCACCTTCACAGTTGACGATCATCGGCGAAGTTTCTCGCTGGTGGATGTCTCCTCGGCCTCCGACGGCCAAGGAAGTGCCGCGCCCGTGCCGAGGCAGGCGCCCGCTGTGTCGCACGAGACCGCACCGGCCAGGCTACGCAAGGAGTAATGCCCGTTGCGCAACGCAGAGCTTATGACAGAGTGACGTTGGGCATGATCCAGAACGCGTACTCCCGGCGGAGTAGGGGCGACAACTGCGTGTGGCGGATGCGTTCCCTTAGGGGATGGGCGATCATGCGAGGGTGTATCCGGGCGACTGGCGTGGAAGGCGAGGCCCTCGAGGACCAAGGCCTTGGCCGGTGTTCGTCGGCTTCGTGCAGGTGATAATCGGCACCTTCGCGTTTTCGCATGGAAGCATGCCGCCGGAGGGGTACCTGCTCCTGCTCGCGGGACCGGCGATCCTGCTCCTGGGATACAAGCGCCGCCCTGGCTGGGCGGTCATTGGGGTCAACGCCGTCGCGCTGGGATTTTATGCGCTGGCGGGCACGGTGGGCCCGGCGGTGCCGAGCATTATCGCGTCGGTCATCAACGCGGTGGTGAACGGTAAGCGTGTCCAAGCGTGGGCGTCGCTGGCCGGGCTGTGGGCGGGCACGGTCCTCGTGCACTTCGCCGCCTATAAAACGTTTGAGCAGCCAGGACGCATAGCGTACGGGCTGGGTCTTGCGGCGCTGCTGGCGGGCCTGGCGGAGCTGGTCGAGAACCGCCGCCAGAGGGCGATTGTCTACCGCAGGCTGTGGGACGAGGAGCGCCGCAGGCGCGAGGAGCAGAGGGAGCGGCAAGCGGGCGAGGAGAGGCTGAGGATGGCGCGGGAGCTGCACGACGTGCTCGCGCACAGCCTGTCGCTCATCACGGTCCGGGCCTCGGTGGCGCTGGAGCTGATGGACTCCAATCCGCAGGAGGTGAGGCAGGCGTTGCTGGCCATAAAGCAAGCCAGCAAGAGCGGGCTGGACGAGGTGCGAGCGGTCCTTCACGGGCTGCGCGAGGATGCCCCGAGAACGCCCGCTCCCGACCTGTCGAGGCTGGAAGAGCTTGTGGCGCACGCGAAAACGGCCGGGCTCACGGTGAGCCTGGCGCGAACGGGGAAGCACACGGACATCCCTGCCGCGGTCGGGCTCGCTGGGTACCGCATCATCCAAGAAGCTCTTACGAACGTGATCCGGCACAGCTTGGCACGCACGGCGGTGGTGCATGTGCACGACGCCGGCTGGGCGCTGCTGATCGGGGTGGCGGATGATGGGCCAGCGCGGCCGAAAACGAGCGAGGACGGGGCGGGAAGCGGGCTGGTGGGCATCGCGGAGCGGGCCGCATCGCTCGGCGGGACGGCCGAGTCGGGCCCGCGGGCCGATGGCGGTTTCGAAGTCTACGCGGCACTTCCAACAACTGCGCCAATTTAAAGGGGGACAACGTGATCCGGGTGCTGCTCGCCGACGATCAGGCGCTGGTGCGCGCGGGTTTCCGGGCCCTGCTCGACGCGCAGCCCGACATCACGGTCGTGGGGGAGGCGGCCGACGGGCAGGCGGCGCTCGACCTCGCCGCGCAACAGCGGCCGGACATCGTGCTGATGGATATCAGGATGCCGGGCATGGACGGCCTGGAGGCGACGCGCCGCATCGCCGATGACGAGCGGCTGAAAGACACTCGCGTCATCGTGCTGACCACGTTTGAGCTTGATGAGTACGTGTTCACGGCGATCCGCGACGGGGCGGCCGGGTTTCTGGTGAAGGATACGGAGCCGGCCGACCTGATCAAGGCGGTGCGGGTGGTCGCGGCGGGGGAGGCACTGCTGTCTCCGGGCGTGACCCGCCGGCTGATCTCGGAGTATGCCAGCCGCTCCCGCCCGCTGCCGCGCCCCAGCCACCTCCTGGAGTCGCTCACCGAACGCGAGCGTGAGATCGTAGCCCTTGTGGCGCTTGGGCTTTCCAACGAGGAGATCGCCGGGCGCCTGGTGGTGAGCCCGTTGACGGCCAAGACTCACGTCAGCCGCGCCATGATCAAGCTGGGAGCCAGGGACCGCGCGCAGCTCGTCGTCCTCGCCTACGAGTCGGGCCTCGTGCGCCCCGGCTGGGCGGATTGATACTCCCGGCGCAGTAGGCCAAGTGTCGCCGCGCAGACGACGTTTTGCCGCCCGCGCCGCAACACCCTTGAGGCATGACCGAACTTCTGATGCACGACCACTGGGGCCATGGTGGGTGGTGGTTCCTGGCGCCGTTGTTCTGGATCGGCGTCTGGATCCTGATCATCTTCCTGATCCGCGGCCTGTTCTGGCGGCGCCACCGCCATCACTACCGCGGCGGCTGGGGTTGGCCCAGCGAGCACGACCCCCGCTCGATCCTTGCCGGGCGCTACGCTCGCGGTGAGATCGATGAGACCGAGTATCGCCAGCGTCTGAGCGTACTCAACAACCCACCGGACACTCCGAAGGGCTAACCGCTTCACTCGGGCGGCGATGCGGATTGCATACCGCTCGCCGTCCGGCTAATTTCACCGATGGTGAAGAACCTATTCAAGAACCCGTTCTTTCTCATCTTCGCCGGGGCGCTGACCATCTATCTCGCGTTCAAGGGCTCGAGCGACAAGGTGCTGTGCGACGGCGTGGAGATGAGCCAGGGCGACGTGTGCGGCACGCTCTCCTACGAGGACAAGGTGCGCAGCGCCGAGATCTTCACTTATGGCCTGATCGGCCTCGGCGTCGCTGTCATCGTGGCAAGCGTCTTGACTATCAGAAAGAAGCGCAACAGCAACAGCAACAACAAGAAATAGGCAGAAATAAGCATGGTGGTGCTGCGTCCCGCGACCTCCGAGGACAGCCGGGCCGTCGCTCGCATCTGGGCCGACGGCTGGCGTGACGGCCACCTCGGCCACGTGCCCGACGAGCTTGCAGCCGTCCGCACCCGAGAATCCTTCGACATCCGGGCGGCGCAGCGCGTCGCCGACACCACCGTCGCCGAGGTCGACGGCGCGGTCGCCGGGTTCGTGATGGTCGCCGGCGACGAGGTGGAACAGGTCTATGTCGACGCGCCGCACCGCGGCAGCGGCGTGGCCTCGGCGCTGCTGGCCGAGGGGGAGCGACGGGTCAAGGCGGCCGGCCACTCCGGGGCGTGGCTCGCGGTCGCTACAGGCAACGCCCGCGCCCGCAGGTTCTACGAGCGCGAGGGCTGGGTCGACGAGGGCGAGTTCGATTATTCCGCGGCCGGCGCGGCCGGGGCGATCCCGGTGCCATGCCACCGTTTCGTCAAGTGAGGTATCTGCCGAGCCAGGAGATGACTTTCTGGTACGCCTCGGCTGCCGCCTGCGGGTGATAGCGCTGACCCGTGTCGTTGAAGAAGGCGTGGTTGGCGCCGGGGAAGGTGACGATCTCGTGGGTCAGGCCCGCCTTGGCCAGCGCGGCCTGCGCCCGTTCCCGGGTGGCGTTGACCCGGTCGTCGAGTTCGGCATAGATGCCAAGCACGGCGGCGTTGGGCGAGCCGGCGAAGCTGGGGTTGTCCGGCGCGGGGCCGTAGAACGGGATCGCCGCGTTGAGCCGCGGCTCGCCCGCGTTGAGCAGCGCCCAGCTCTGGCCGCCGCCGAAGCAGAAACCGGTGACGGCCACCTTGGTACCGACACCGCGGCGCAGCAGCTCGTCGATGCCGGCCTTCATGTCGGCGACGAATCGGGCCGGCGGCGCGGCGTTGAGCGCGGCGGTGGCCTGCGCCGGGTCGGTGAACTTGGCGGTGCCGCCCTCGGCGGACAGCAGGTCGATGGCGATGGCGTTGAAACCGCTGGCGGCCAGGCGCCCGGCGACCGATTTGATGTGGTCGGTCAGGCCGCGGTTCTCGTGGATGACCAGCACGGAACCCTTGGGGCTCTGGGCTTTCGCCCACGCGCCCTGAAGCGTGCGGCTCTCGACGCCGGGGAAGGTGATCGCCTCGGTGGGTAGCGGCGGCGGCCCGGCGGGTGCGCTCGGGTTGGCGGGTGACAGCGGAGCGCTGGGCGGCGGCGAGGTGGCCTCCTCCCGTTTGGCGTCGCAGGCGGCGAGCATGGGCACGGCGGTGGCGGCGGCGACCCCGAGCAGGGCAAGGCGGTTCAAAGCTTCCCGGCGCGAGATGAGACCGTCGGCGTAGTCGACGACGACCTCCTCTGTCAGATATCGACTTACTTCATTCATGGGTACCTATTATTGCGCGGATTGTTGGGAAAGGAGCCGAAGTCCCGGAGACTGGAGCACATGAACCCTGCCATTCGGCTGGCCGCCATCGCCGCCGGCTCTGTTCTCGTATTGGCAACCGCAACACCCGTGCTGGCGGACCCCAACGGCCACCAGATCGACATCTCCGTGCTGTCCAGCCGCCCCGACCAGGTCAGCGGCGGCGACGCGCTCATCCAGGTCAAGGTGGGAGCCCAGACCAGCCTTGCCGACGTCAAGCTCACCCTCAACGGATCCGACGTCACGTCGGATCTGACCCCCGACCCGCAGCGCCACACCCTCACCGGCGTCGTCGACGGCCTGCATGACGGATGGAACGTTTTGCTTGCGGTGCAAGGCTTCGGGAGTACCCGTCTGATGCTTGTCAAGAACCACCCGATAAGCGGGCCCATCTTTTCCGGACCCAAGCAATACCCGTTCCTGTGCCGCACCGAGCAGCAGGGCCTGGGCCAGCCGGCCGTGGACAACCAGGCTGGCCTTGGGTGGAAGGTCAAGGACGCGAGCGGGACCGTGATCGGCTGGTCGCGTGACTGCAACGCCACGCAGACCGTCTCCGACCGGCTCTACCGCGCTACCAACGGGCAGTTCAAACCGATGCTCGCCGACGGCACCCGCCCCGCCGACATGACCACGACGACCACATTGGACGGTCGTACGCTTGATTACGTCATCAAGCGCGAGCGCGGCACCATCAACAGGTTCATCTACTCCATCGCCATGCTCGACGACGAGTCGGCGTGGAACAAGCGAGTGATCTACCGCTTCGACGGTGGCGTCGCGATCGGGCACGACCAGGGCCGCCTGCCCGGCGGAGCCCTTTACCACGAAGGACTCTCGCTCGGTTACGCGATCCTCTACTCGACTGGGACCCGCACCGCCACGCACTACAACCTGACGCTGGGCGCCGAGACAGCGCTGATGCTCAAGGAGCACTTCATCGAGGCGCACGGCGTGCCGCTCTACACCGTGGGCGTCGGTGGCTCGGGCGGAGGCCTTCAGCAGTACGTCTACGGGCAGAACTATGGGACCAGGATCATCGACGCCGCGATCCCGCAGTACTCGTACCCCGACATGGTGACGCAGACCATCCACATCGGAGACTGCGAGCTGCTCGAGTACTACATGGACGTGACGGACCGCGCCAACCCGAAGTGGCAGGACTGGGAGAACCGCACGGCGCTGATCGGCCTCAACGGCAGCGGCGTGCTGAAGTCCGACGAGTGCGCCCGGTCGTGGCGCGGCCTGACGCCGCTGACGCTGAATCCCCTGTGGACGCCGCTGGACCCGTTATGGGCCAACATGGATCCACAGGGAGTGGCCGGCACCGTGCACTGGACCCACGCCGACGACCTTCGCACCATCTACGGAGTCGGACCGGACGGGTACGCCCGCAACACCTGGGACAACGTTGGTGTCCAATATGGACTCTCCGCGCTGGTGAGCGGGTTCCTCACCCCGGCCGAGTTCCTTGACCTCAACGCCAAGGTCGGCTCGTGGAAACCCGCGCGCGACATGGTGCAGGAGGGCTGCCCATATGTTCCCGTGTCCTGCTCGGACCCGGCACAGTTCGACCCGTGGAGCTCGCGCAACATGCGCCTGTCGCCCGACGGCGGCGTGAGCCCGGCGCCGCGCGCCACCGGTGACCGCATCGCCATCGCGGGAGCCTACAACTCCGGGCACGTCTTCACCGGCAGGATCGACATCCCGATCATCGACTGGCGTCACTACCTGGAGGAGCAGCTGGACATGCACAACACGCACCAGTCCTTCGCCAGCCGCCAGCGCATGCTCAACCACGACAAGGACGCCTCCAACCAGGTCATCTGGTTCACCGACGCCCGGCCCAGCGGCCCCGCCTTCGACCAGACGTCGCAGGCGCTGGCCGCGATGGACGCCTGGGTGCTGCGCGGCGCCCGCCCCACCGACCGCTGCTTCACCACGGCCGGGGCGGAAATCGATTCCGGCCTAACAGTTTGGGACGGCATCCTCGACTCGAAGCCCGCCGGCGCCTGCACCCGGGTGTTCCCGCTGTTCGGCACCTCCCGGACCGTGGCGGGTGGACCCATCGAGGGCGGCGTCTACGCCTGCCACCTGCAAAGCATCTCCGACGCCATCAACCACCGTCTTTACGGCTCGTGGATGCCGGATGCGGCGCAACGTGCACGGCTGGAGCAGATCTTCCCGACCGGAGTGTGCGACTACCGCAAGGGTGACGCGGCTCGCCCGTGAAGTACTGGCCAGCCCGGTTCCTACCGGGCTGGCCAACTATCAAAGGCCGTGGCCGTCGCCGATGAGTGAGAGCTCGAGCACCCGGCAGTTTCCTTTACGAGCGGCGTGGGCAACACTGCTTATATGCGACCAATGTGGAAAGGCGCCGTCTCGTTTGGCCTGGTATCCATCGCGGTCAAACTGTATTCGGCGACGCAGGAGAAGGACATCCGCTTCCACCAGGTCCACCGGGCGGACGGGGGACGGATCCGGTACCAGCGCATGTGCAGCACGTGCGGCGAGGAGGTCTCCTACGACGACATCGCCAAGGGCTATGACGTCGGCGGCGGTGAGATCGTCGTGCTCACCGACGAGGACTTCGCGGACCTGCCGCTGACCAGCTCGAAGGCGATCGAGGTGCTGGAGTGCGTCGACGAGGAGCAGATCGACCCGATCCTGTACCACAAGGCGTACTACCTGGAGCCCGATGGCGTCATCGGCCTCAAGCCATACCTGCTGCTGCGCGAGGCGCTCGCGCGCTCGGAGCGGGTGGCGGTGGTCAAGGTGGCGCTGCGCCAGCGCGAGACCCTGGCGATCGTGCGCGTGCGCGGTGATCTGCTGGTGCTCAACACGATGCTGTGGCCCGACGAGATCCGCAAGCCTGACTTCGAGTTCCTGGAGGATGAGGTCACGTTGCGCCCGCAGGAGGTCAAGATGGCGACCTCGCTGGTCGACTCGCTCGCCACCGACTTCGACCCGGACGAATTCACCGACTCGTACCGCGAGGCGCTGCAGCAGGTGATCGACGCGAAGATCGGCAAGGAGGAGATCGTGGAGAAGCCGGAGGTGGAGGAGCCTTTGGCCGAGACGATCGACCTGATGGAGGCGTTGCGCAAGTCGGTGCAGAAGGCACGCGCCGCACGGGGAGGGCGGGAGCGGGCACGTAAAAGCGCTTAGCCGGCACCATCTCCAAAAATTGGTTTACGCCCTGTTGGCTACGCCGCCACTCGATCGCCACCCACGGGTCGCACCATGATGGGCACAGCTGGATTTGGTGGGAGGGCGCATGGGCCGCGACTTGGAGCAGTTCGAGTTGCTCAACACCGCGTCGCAGCTTCGGCGGGCCGGCGAGCACGCGTTCGCGTTCTACCGCGGGGCCATTCCCCTTGACGAGTGTCATCGCGTGGTCAAGGAGTCCTACGATCTGCTCGGCCAGACCGCGGTGGTCAGGCACCATCTGGTGCCGCTGGCGGAACGCTGGACCCTGGACCGGCTTCGTAGGGTGGGCACCCTCGACCGTCGGCTGACCCGGACGGTGCCTGAGGTGTTGCTCGTCGATGCGCACGACACCGGCGCCGCGCAGCTTGCCGCGGCGCTGCTGGCAAGCTATGCCCGGGGGCGGGTCAACGTGAGCTCCGCGGGCCTTGAGCCGGGTCGCGGGCTGGATCCGATGGTGGCGCAGACATTGGCCGACATCGGCATCGACACCGGTGATCTGTTCATCAAGCCTGTCACCTCCGACGCGCTGCAAGGCGCCGACGTCATCGTCCTCATTGGCGTCACCCTGCCCGACGACGAGCTGCCGCAACCGCAGCCGGACAGGCAGCGGCGCCTGGTGTGGGAGGTGGCCGACGCCGACGGCGAGATCTACGACAGCGTCGTGGCCACCCGCAACGACCTCGACCGTGCCGTCCTTCGGCTCCTAGCCGACCTGATCTGAGCCGTCTGTACGACCTGATCTGGGCCGACCTGATCTGAACGGCTGATCGGGGTCGGTCAGGCCCGAAGGATCAGGCACTGGCTACGATGGGCGCCGGCCTGGGCGACGTGGAAGTCCTCGACATGAAACGTCGCGCGGGCGAACGCCTGGATCTGCTCGTCGGTGCGCCAGGAGAAGAACCGGGGCGGCCGGTGGTTATCGGCCTCATCGACACCCTCGTGGCCGTCGCCGCCATAGACGCCCATGAAGAACAGGCCGCCGGGGCGCAGCACGGCGCGGATGCACGCCAGCACCTCGGGCAGCTGCGCGTTGGGCACATGCAGCAGGCAGTTGAGTGCGTAGACGGCGTCGAAGCTGGCGGGCGGGAAGTCCAGCTGCCAGAAATCCATCACCCGCGCGTCGAGGCCCTTGGCCAGGCAGCGCTCGACCATCTGAGGGGACAGGTCGGTGGCGACCACGGTCAGCCCCTGCTCCTGGAAGAACAGGCTGTCCTGCCCGGTGCCCGCGCCGATCTCCAGAAGCCGTTGGCAGCCTTCGGCTTTCAGCCGGTCGAGGAACGCCGCCCGCTCGGCCACCTTCCACGGTTCCTTGGTGTGCGTGTCACGCTCGGCCGCCCCGAAGTCGTACGACTCGCGCAACCTTGCCACAAGACCGTCAGTGCTCAATCCTTCAACCCTCCCTAGGGGCTTTCCGGCAGTAGCCATGGCAGAAAAAGCTATACGGTCTCCAACGCCAAGGCCAGCGAGCCGCCGGCTCTGATCCGTCAATCCGGGCCATCCGTCGTGGCGGGCACGGGCGGGGTGTGGTGTCACGGCACCGGTGCCGGGGAGGAGAGGCGGATGTCGGAGGTGGTTCCGGTGGCCTGCAGGTCCCAGCGCCGGCCGAAGGCCCTTGCGCCGGACAGCATGATCCGCCCGAGCTGATCGGGAACTCGCGGGTCGAGAATGACCCGGTCGCCCCGGACATCGTGACCGAGCAGGGTGCGTAGGAACAGCATCGGGGCGCCGCTGGCCCAAGCCTGGGGGTTGCAGGCGGTCGGGTAGGTTACGGGCGTCCGGCCGATGGACCGCTCGTAGCCGGAGAACGCCTCGGGCAGGCGGTTGTTGGAGAACCTGGCAGCGTCCAGCATCGCGATGATGATCCGGTTCGCCTCGTCGCGGAACCCGTACCGGGCCAGGCCGTGGGCGATCAGCGAGTTGTCGTGTGGCCAGACGGTGCCCATGTGATACCCGATCGGATTGTAACCACGGTCCAATGTGGACGCCGTGCGCACGCCCCAACCGGAGAACATGTGCTCGGACATCAGCTGCCGGGCCACGGTCGCCGCCCGCTCTTGCGGTACGATCCCGCTCCACAGCAGATGGCCCATGTTCGACGTCATCGAGTCGATCTTGCGTTTGTCCCCGTCGAGTCCGATCGCGTAGTAGCCGCCCCGCTCGTCGATCCAGAAGTCCCGGTTGAACCGCTCCCGCAGCTCATTGGCGTCGGTGCGCAGCCGCTCCGCCAGCGCCGGATCGCCCAGGGGGCCGTCGGCCAGCTCGGCCAGGCGCAGCTTCGCGTCGTAGGTGTAGCCCTGGGTCTCGCACGTGGCGATCGGCAGCACCGGGATCGAGCCATCGGCGAACTGAATCCCGTCCCACGAGTCGCGCCAGCACTGGTTGCCCAGCCCGTGCCGTGAGCGGGTGGCGTACTCGATGTACCCGTCGTGGTCGAGGTCGCCGTACTCGTCGATCCATTTCAGCGCCGCATACGCGTTGTCGCGCAGGTCGCTGACGAGCTCGTCGTCGAGGGTCCAGCGCCAGTACTGGGACAGCAGGATCAGCCACAGCTGGGTAGAGTCGGCGGTCCCGAAGTACGGGGAGTAAGGCCGAAGCCCGAGGCTGGCCAGCTCGCCGCTGCGATACTCGTGCAGTATCTTGCCCGGCTCCTGGTCGCTGTAGTCGTCGAACTCGCTGCCCTGATGCAGTGCGAGCGCTAGCAGCGCACCGCGCGCCAGGTCCGGCCCGAGGGCCACCGTTTGGTACGCGGTAATCAGTGTGTCCCGGCCGAACAGTGTGAGGAACCAGGGCAGTCCGGCCGAGATGAGCACCACCGGCCGGTCCTTGATGCGCTTCTCTATCCGCATGGCCATCAGATCCCGTGCCGACTGGTGGTACACATCGCCTAGCAGATCCGAGTCGGCGTGCAGCACCGGTTTGGCGGCCGCCCACCGGCTACCCGGGTCATCCCGGTCGGCGCCGGAGACCTCGCCGAAACCGCGGTGTACCGGCACCACCTCCATCGGTCCGTAACGCAGCGGAACGCTCAGCTCGCACCGCCACGCCTGGCGTGGCTCCAGATGGAGGTCCCACACGAGGTCGTCGCCCTCCACCCGACTCGCCGGCGGGTCCACGCGGACGTCGGTCCTCACCTCGAAGGAGACGTTGCGGTACGAGAAGCCCAGCCGCGAGCCATCCGGAGCGTGCGAACGGGTGATCTGCGCCGACCGGTCCCGGACCATCTCCTTTATCTCAAGGATGTCCGCGAAGTCGGTACCGACCGCCAGCCGAAGCTGGACCGACGCCGAATCGGAGGCCCAGCACTGCAGCTCGATGCGCTCGTGCAGGCCGTCACCGACGAAGCGCTCTCGGCGCACGCAGACCATGTTCGCGCCCATCCCCGGAAGATCGGGATTGGTGAGGAAGAACGCCGCGGAGTAGTGCTCCACCGTGCACGAGTTGAGGACATGCAGCTTGGCACCGTTGAGCGTGAGCTCCCACCGATTCAGGAAACGGGTGTCGTGGTGGACGAGGCCGCCGATCGAGTCCCGGGGCACATCGCCGGCCGCATCCGAGAACATGAACGATGAGCCGTCGAGTACCGCGACCGGGTCGGGCCCCAGTTCAGGCGGGAGCCTGCGGGCCAGCAGCCGCGGGATCTGGTCCTCGGGCACGGCGGCGGGCATCGGGTCGGCCGGGGTTGCCCGGCGGGCAGCGGTCATCCTGGTACCCGCAAAAGAGGCGAGTTACGAGTTGGAACAATAGATCCAGCTATATCGATATACGACTCCACCACGTCCCCCGCCACAATCGTCCCAGCAGAAGCCTACCGGCAATTGGTCAATACAGGATCAAAAGCCCATACTTGTCATCCGCTGGGAGCCCTGCACCAAGGCGTACCACCGTCGCCACGCACGTAAGCGGGCCATCGGCGAAGCGGCTTTGTCACCGTGAAGACGTGACTCGGCGCAGCCGAGTCCTCGGTTCCTCCGTCCTGCTCCCTGCGCTGCTCCGCAAGCTTCACGCCCGCAGCGACCGCAGCTGGGCGAGGTGCCGGGGGAGGTGCATCTCGGCCTGGGTGCGCAGCACCGCGGGCCAGGGCAGCGGCCGGTCGATGCGGGTGATGACGCCGTCGACGATGTTGGTGTGCACGCGCGTCGTGTCATCCTCGGCCAGCCGGTCGGCGAGGTCGCACAGCTCGCGGCTGGTCTGTTCGAGCCATCGCACCACGTCGGGGTTGGCGGCGATGAGCACGTCGAGGCGCTCGGTGTCGATGGCGTCGTGGTTGTAGTACGGCTGACCCTGGCCGTCGAGCACCTGCCGGGTCGCCTTGGCCAGCAGCTCGTCGTTGACGGCGACGTGGGCGATGATCTGGTCGGCGCTCCACTCGCCCTGCGGCGGCTTGCCGAAGCCACCCTGACGCGCCTGGCTGATCAGTTCGGCGTATGCCGCACGCAAGGTGGTGGTGTCCATGATGCGGCAGCCTAACCACCACGGCGAGGCTGCCGCAACGACGGCTCAGAAGGCGCGCACCACGGTGATGGTGACGTTGGTGCAACCGTTGGCCCAGCTGGTCAGCGCGGACTTCTCGGCTGAGTCGACGGACAGCCACCAGCGGATCTTCACGGTGACCCACTCGGTGTGTTGCAGCCGTCGCCGTCGGCGTCGATCCAGTGGGGGAACAGGTCGCGGCTGTAGCCGGTGCGGACCTCGGTCGCCACCGGCAGCCCGGCGACGGCTGTGCGCAGCGGGGCGCTGTAGGTCTCGGCCCGAGCGGGGGAGGAGATCAGGGTGCTCGCGAGGGTGGCGGCCACGATCGTGGCGGTCCAATGTAGAGTGCGCATGCCGCCATTGAAAGTTTTGAAGGTGAATGTTTACCGAACCAGCGGTTTTGCCCCGGCGACAAAGCGATCAAGGTCTGCACCATGAAGAATCTTGATGGGTACCGGGTCACGCGCCGTGGCGTCGGCCAACGCCCCGAGCGGGAGCCGGTCCGCCGCCACCAGCACCACGTTGCCCCGCTGCCTGCCGCGCAGCACCGACTGCTCGGCCATCAGGCAGACCTCGCCGGCCACGGAGCGCATCGTCGCCACGTGCGCCCGCGCGTGACCGTCGACGATGTTCATGGCCACGCACCCGCCCTGCGCCAGCGCACCGCGCACCGCGGCCACGAAGTCCATCGTGAACCGGCAGTCCGGCACGTCCACCAGCACCAGATCGAAGCGCCCACGGACGCTCTGCGCCGCCACGGCCGACCGCGCGTCGGCCACCCTCACCTTGATCGGGGCGTGGCGGGGCAGGGGAATCACCCGGCGCACGAGGCTAACCAGCGCCGCATCCCGCTCCACGACCACCTGGCGCGAGCCCGGCCGGGTCGCCGCGACATAGCGCGCCAGCGCCATCGCGCCTCCGCCGAGATGCAGCACTCGCAGCGGTACCCCCTGAAGGGCAACCGAATCGACAACGGAGCCAAACCGCCGCATGTACTCGAAAGCAAGCTTGTGCGGCCGTTCGGTATCCACATGCGACTGTGGCATGCCGTCGAGCAGCAGGGTCCAGGCGCCCGGCCGATCCGCGTCGGGCACAAGCTCGGCCACGCCGAAGTCCACTGCTTCGGCGATAGTGGCCGGACCGCGCCTGCGAGTTCCTATGACGGTCGAGTATCGCACGAAAAGTTTATATCGATCCATTGAAATTTGTGCGTGCACCGGTCAGAGTGTCCTCCATGAAGAAACCCTTCACTTTCGCCAGGCTGCTGACCGTAGCCGCACTGACCGTCACGGGTATCGCCGTTCCCGGGCAGGCCAACGCCTACTCCGGCTCCGACGACGTCGGAACGCTGATCGTGGGCGGCAGCCCCGCCACGGAGAACTATTCGTGGCTGGCCTACACCGGCGGCTGCACCGGCACCCTGATCAAGGCCAACTGGGTTGTCACCGCACGGCACTGCTCCACCCCCAGCTCGGTACGCGTGGGCAGCATCAACCGCACCAGCGGCGGCCAGGTCCGGGCCGTCAACGGGGCGATCAGCCACTCGACCGCCGACGTCAAGCTGCTGCGGCTGAGCACAGGCTCGACCTTCGCCCCCGCGCCCATCCCGACGGTGGGCCACCCGGTCGGCACGCTGACGCGCATCATCGGCTGGGGCCTGGCCTGCCCGACGCGCGGCTGTGGCTCGGCGCCGATCATCGCGCGGGAACTGAATACCTCCGTCCTGTCCGACAGCCGGTGCCTCGGCATCAACGGCCCGCTGGAGATCTGCACCAACAACACCGGCGGTAACCAGGGTGCCTGCTACGGCGACTCGGGCGGCCCGCAGGTGCGCCGGATCAGCGGCAGCACCCGCTGGTGGCTGATCGGTGCCACGAGCAGGTCCGGCAACGGCAGCTCCGTGTGCGCCACTGGTCCGTCCATCTACAGTGACCTGGTCGCCATCCGCTCCTGGATAAACACCCAGGTGGGTGGCCTGCCGGCCTGATCGGACCCTCGCCGGCCGGCCTACTCCTAGGGGTAGGCTGGTCGGCGTGAACGAAGTGCGACTGTGGTTCGACCCGGCCTGCCCGTGGGCCTGGCTCACCTCGCGCTGGCTGATCGAGGTCGAGCAGCTGCGCCCGATCAGGCTCGGCTTTCGCGTGATGAGCCTGGCCGTCCTCAATGGACAATCGCCGCAGGAGCATCCGGGGCGGTGGGAGCCGGTGCGCATCGCCGCCGCCGCGCAACAGCGCTTCGGCGTCGATGTGCTTGGGCCGCTTTACACCGCGCTGGGCACCCGCCGGCACATCAAGCGAGAAACCTTCGGCCCGGAGCTTTATGAGGCGGCCCTTGCGGAGGCGGGCCTGCCGCCCGACCTGGCCGGTGCGGCCGGCACGGACGAGTTCGACGACGCCGTCCGCGCGAGCCACAAGGAGGGTATTGACCTTGTCGGCCCCGACGTCGGCACCCCGACCGTCGCCATCACCACGCCCGACGGCCGCACGTTCGCCTTCTTCGGCCCCGTGGTCAGCCCGCGCCCGACTGGCGAGGCCGCGGCGCGGCTGTGGGACGGCGTCCTGGCGGTCGCGAGCACGCCCGGTTTCTTCGAGCTCAAGCGAGGCCGCACCGAGTCGGCCGTCATCACGTGACAGCGTCCTTGATTCTGTCAGCCGGCCGATCAGACCAGATCCCGCGTACCTGCGAAAGATGTTGTCGCATCAGCTTTTCCACCTCTTCGGGCCGACCCGCCCCGATCTGGGCGACCAGCTCGACGTGCTCAGCGGCGGAGTCGACAAGCTTGCCGGTGTGCGCCAGCGAATCCAGGCCGTAGAGGCGGGTCTTGTGCCGCAGGTCGGTCACGGTCTCCACGAGCAGGCAGTTGCCGTACCCCATGAGCAGGAAGAGATGAAACTCGGTGTCGGCCGCAAGGTAGGCCGGGAGATCCTCCGCCTGCGCCGCAACAACTATCGCTTCGGCCTTGCGCCGCAGCTCGGAGAGGCGCTCGAGGTCGAGCTTGCCGACCTGGGCGACGACCGCGGGCACCTCCAGCAGCATGCGCAGCTGCGTGATCTCGTCGAGCTCCGTCTCGGAGACCGCGCTGACCCGGAAGCCCTTGTTCTTCACGATGGTGACCAGGCCCTCCTTGGCCAGGTCGAGCACGGCCTCGCGGACAGGGGTGATGGACACCCCGAACTCCTTCGCCAGTGCGGGCACCGAGTAGGTGCGCTGCGGGCGCAGGCGGCCGGTGACGATGGCGCTGCGCAGCTGCCGGGCGAACTCCTCGCGCATCGTGCGGGCTTGCCAGGGGTCCCAGTCCACGTTGTAATGTGTAACACATTACTGAAGGGGCGAGCGCGATGGGTGTGTGGCGCGGGGTGATGGTGGCGACGGCGCTGCCCTTCAGCGGCGGCGACGTTGATCTGGAGCGTTACGGCGAGCACATCAAGTGGTTGCTGGACAACGGATGCGACGGAGTCGTGCCCAACGGCTCCCTCGGTGAGTACCAGGTGCTCACGCCCGCCGAGCGAGAGGCTGTCATGCGGGAGGCGTGCCGGGTGGCGCCGGGCCGGGTCATGCCGGGGGTGGCGGCCTATGGCGCGCTGGAGGCCCGCCGCTGGACCGAGCTGGCCGCCGAGGCGGGCTGTCCCGCCGTGATGCTGTTGCCGCCTAACGGCTACCGCGCCGACGACGAGGCGGTCCAGGCGCATTACACCGAGGTGGCCAAGGTGGGCGTGCCGATCGTGGCATACAACAACCCCTATGACACCAAGGTGGACCTGACCCCGCAGATGCTGGCCCGCCTGCACGGCGAGGGGCTCATCGTGGGGGTCAAGGAGTTCAGCGGGGATGTGCGCCGCGCCTACCGCATCGCCGAGCTGGCACCCACCCTCGACCTGCTCGTCGGCGCCGACGACGTGCTGGTGGAGCTGCGCATGGCCGGCGCGGTCGGCTGGGTCGCCGGATTCCCCAACGCGTTCCCGCGAAGCTGCGTGGAGCTGTACCACACCCTGGACATCGCCCTCTATCGCACGCTGCATCCGTTGCTGCGCCGGGATTCCGACACCCTCTTCGTGCAGGCGATCAAGTTGTCGATGGACCTGGCCGGTCGCTACGGCGGGCCGTGCCGGCCGCCCCGCCTGCCCCTGCCTTCAGATGTGGCCGAACAGGTGACGGCGGCGACGCGAAGAGCGCTGGAGAGCGGGTGCCGGTGAGATCGCGCAGGATCGTCCACGTCGTCGACTCCCACACCGAGGGCATGCCGACCCGCGTCGTCACCGGCGGCATCGGCGTCGTGCCCGGCGCCACCATGGCCGATAAACGCCTCTACTTCATGCGAAACCTCGACCACCTGCGCACCCTGCTCATGTATGAACCGCACGGCCACGCCGCCATGTCCGGCGCGATCCTGCAGCCGCCCACCGTTGAGGGCGCTGACTTCGGCGTCATCTTCATCGAGGTTTCCGGATGCCTGCCTATGTGCGGGCATGGAACCATCGGTGTGGCAACGGTTCTGGTGGAGACCGGCATGGTCGAGGCGGTCGAGCCGGTGACGACGGTGCGCCTTGACACCCCGGCCGGTCTTGTCACCGCGCAGGTCGAGGTGCGCGATGGGCGAGCGGCGTCGGTCACCATCCAAAATGTTCCGTCCTTTGTGGTAGGTCTCGACCGCGAGGTCGGCGGTGTGCCCTACGACCTTGCCTACGGCGGCAACTTCTATGCCATCGTCAGGCTGGAAGACCTCGGGCTGAGCCTCGAGTCTCCAAAGCAGACGCTGCTCGAACGGGCACTGGAAATCATGGCCGGCATCAACAAGGAGGGCGAGCCGGTCCACCCCGAGGATGCGGGCATCCGCGGCTGCCATCACGTCTACCTTGCCGCGCAAGGATCCGACGCCCGCCACTCGCGCCACGCCATGGCGATCCACCCCGGCTGGTTCGACCGTTCACCTTGCGGGACAGGCACTTCGGCACGCATGGCGCAACTGCACGCCCGCGGGGAACTGCCACTCGACACGGACTTCGTAAACCAATCACTATTGGGCACCCATTTCGTCGGCCGCTTGATAGGCAGGGTTTCCGTGGGTGGGCAGCCCGCTGTGGTACCCACCATCAAGGGGCGGGCATGGCTGACCGGCACCGCGCAGCACTTTGCCGACCCCGACGACCCGTTCCCGGCCGGCTTCCTGCTGTGAGCGCTGTTCTGTGAGCGATGTGCTTGTCATCGGTGCCGGGGTGGTGGGCGCGGCCTGTGCCTACTACGCGGCGCGCGCAGGGCTGTCGGTGACCGTCGTCGATCGCGGCGGGGTGGCAGGCGGCACCACCGGCGCGGGCGAGGGCAACATCCTGGTGTCGGACAAGGAACCCGGCCCCGAGCTGGACCTCGCCCTGCGGTCGCGGGAGCTGTGGCGCTCGCTCGAGGTGTCCGGCTTCGAGTGGGAACCCAAGGGCGGCTTGGTGGTCGCCGCCTCCTCCCCCGAGCTGGACGCGCTTTCGCTTCTGGCCGAGGCGCAACGCTCACGCGGGGTCCTCGCCGAATCCGTCGCACCCGCTTCCTACGAGCCGCACCTCAACCCCTCCTTGCACGGTGGATACTTCTACCCCCAGGACGCGCAGGTGCAGCCGATGCTCGCCGCCGCAAGGCTTCTCGCGGCCAGCGGTGCCACGCTCCGTCTCAACACGACGGTGCGGGGCATCGAGGAAGGCTTGGTGCACACGGATCGCGGGACGCTGCGCGCGCCGGCGATCGTCAACGCCGCGGGCGTCTGGGCGGGAACATGGCCGGGGCTGGAGCTGCCGGTGCTCGCCCGGCGCGGTTTCATCCTTGTGACCGGGCGCTCGGCGGCCGGGCTGGTGCGGCACAAGGTCTACGCGGCCGGTTACGTCGCCGGCGTCGGCAGCTCGTCGGCGGACCTGCAAACCTCGCCGGTGGTGGAGGGGACACGGGCGGGCACCATCCTTATCGGTGCGAGCCGCGAACGGGTCGGCTTCGACGCCTCCTTCTCGTTACCGGTGCTGCGGGCGCTGGCCATCAATGCGGTGTGGTTGTTCCCGGCGCTGGCGAAGGTGCCGGTGATCCGGGCGTACCGCGGCTTCCGTCCCTACACCCCGGACCACCTGCCGATCGTCGGCGCGGATCCGCGGATGCCCGGCCTGTTCCACGCCACCGGCCACGAGGGGGCGGGGGTGGGACTCGCCCCCGCCACCGGGGAGGCCATCGCGCGCCTCATCACAGGCTCGGCTCCCGCGGTGCCGCTTGAGCCGTTCAGCCCGGCGAGATTCCTTTGAGATACGACGGTGTCGACGTCGAGGTGCGCGAGGGCGAGACCATCGCGGCGGCGCTGTTTCGTGCCGGGCTTGAGCCGCGATACTTCTGCGGCATCGGCGTCTGCTTCGCCTGCCTGGTGACCGTCAACGGCCAACCGGCGCAGCGGGCCTGCCTCGCCGAAGCGCACCCCGGCGACGAGGTCTCATCATCGTGAAGCGCTTCGATGTCATCGTGGTCGGCGCCGGACCCGCCGGGCTGTCCGCCGCCGTCGCCGCCTGCGGGGCCGGGCGCACGGTGCTGCTGCTCGACGCGGCCGCCCGCCCCGGCGGGCAGTTCTGGCGCCACCGGCCCGGCTCGCCACCCCCTGCGCTGCAGCGCTTGCTGGCCCGGCTGGGGCGGGTGGACTATCGCCCCGGCAGCCCAGTGTGGTTCGTGGAACCAGGTTTCGGCGTGCACACGCCAGACACGTCTTATGAGGGCGCGCATCTCGTCCTCGCCACCGGTGCCTACGACCGCGTGATCCCCTTCACCGGCTGGGATCTGCCCGGCGTGGTGACCGCCGGTGGGGCGCAAGCGTTGTTGAAAGGCCAGGGTGTCGTGATCGGACGGCGGGTCGTCGTCGCCGGGGCCGGGCCGTTCCTGCTGCCCGTGGCGGTGGGCCTTGCCCGTGCCGGGGTCTCGGTCGCCGGGGTCTTCGAAGCAGGACGGCCGTCGCGCTACCTGCGGCACGCCAGCGCCCTACCCAAGGCCGTCGAAGCTTGCGGCTACGGCATGTCGTTGCTGCGCCACCGCATCCCTTACCGGACCGGGCAGGTCGTGACCGCGGCGCACGGCGACCGCCGGCTGGAGGCGGTGACCGCCGGCGGGCGCACGATCGAGTGCGACGCCCTCGCTATCGGCTTCGGCTTCACCCCTCAGATCGAACTCGCGGTGGCACTGGGCTGCCGGACCACTTTGGACAGTGATGGCAGCCTCGTGGTGTCCGGGACCGTCCCGGGCGTCTTTGTCGCGGGTGAGATTACCGGCGTGGGTGGGGCCGCTCTGGCGGTCGTGGAGGGCACCATCGCGGGCCTTGCCGCCGCCGGCCGGCCCGTGCCCGCGCGCCTGCTGCGCCGCCGGGAGTCGTTGCGCCGCTTCGCCTCCGCCATGGCTACCGTCCACCCCGTCCCACGGCTGGACTGCGGCGACGACGTGATCGTCTGCCGGTGCGAGGGCATCACCGCCGGCGAGGTACGCTCCGCCGTCACCGCCTTGGGCGTCGTTGACACGCGCGGGGCGAAGCTGATGGCCCGCACCGGGATGGGCTGGTGCCAGGGGCGGGTGTGCGGTCATGCCACCGCGGGCCTGACCGCTCGGGCGCTCGGCCGGGAGGTCACCGCCTCCGACCTGGCGACCTTCGCCCACCGCCCGATCGCCCAACCCGTCACGCTCGGCGAAATGTCATGCGAAATGTCATGCGAAATGTCATGGCCCCCCGCTGCCACGGGAGGCCATGACAGGGCCGTGTGAGTGCCCTGAGCGCCATCCAAACCCTCGGGTACCGGCCCGCGTCGCACACGCTGTCCGTCAGGCTTGGTCGGGGTCGCCGCCGCTGCGGCGGATGTCGGCGTCCCGGTCGGCGTGGCCGACAGGCGTCCTGTCGACGACGTCGGTGTCGGGGTCGGCGTAGGGCTCGTCGCTGACCTTCTCGCTGAATTTCTCGGTCTTATCGTCGTCGGCAGGGTCGGGGTTGATGGCGGTCGGGATCACGGGTGGAATCGGCTGGCTGGTCATAGCAGCTCCCACAGAACGTGACTTATCGGCTGCGCTGTGCGTACCCGCAAGCATCGGCGGGCAAACTAGAAGGGTGGAGGACAGGGGAGAGGATCTGGGGCTGTTCGGGCCAGGGTCGGTGACGTGGCGGGTGCATGCCGAGCCGATCCTGATGCTGGCCGGGCTGCGCGCGCTTTACCTGCAGGCACTGCACCCCCGCGCGATCGCCGGCGTGGTCCAGAACTCGGACTACAGGGCCGACCCGTGGGGCAGGCTGCTGCGCACGATCGAGTACGTGGCCACGGTGGTCTACGGCACCACGGAGCAGGCGCGGGCCGCCGGCCGCCGGGTGAAAGCGGTGCACTCCAGGATGACGGCCTCGGACCCGTGCAGCGGCGAGGCGTTCCGCATCGATGATCCGGAGCTTTTGCTGTGGGTACACGTCAGCGAGGTCGAATCGTTTGTGGACACCGCGAGACGGTCGGGGATCCAGCTGAGCCCCGACGACGTGGACGGTTACTACGTCGAGCAGCGGCGGGCCGCCGAGCTGGTGGGGCTTGACCCGCAGCGCGTGCCGGGCAGCGCCGCCGAGGTGGAGCTGTTCTATCGCACGATCAGGCCGCAGCTGGGCATGACCCGGGACTCGGCGGAGACGGTGGCGTTCCTGACGGTACCCCCGCTGCCTTGGAAATTGGGTTTGACCCCGGTTCGCCTGGCCTATGGTGCCGTGGCGGCAACGGCTTTCGGCCTGCTACCGCCGTGGGCGCGGCGCCTTTACGGGCTGCCGGGCCTGCCCACGACGGATGTGTCGGCCACGCTGTCGGTCAGGGCCATGCGGCTAGCGCTCAAGGCATTGCCGCACAGTGTCTTTGAGGGTCCGCTCTACAAGAAGGCTATGAGGCGAGCGGCGCTGGCCGGCCACGGTCGATGACGAGGCGGACGGCGAGCGCGCCGAGCACGCCCGCCATGAACCAGCGCTGCACGCGCAGCCACGCCGGTTTGCGCGAGAGCCACCGGGCGATCTGGCCGGCGCTGAGCACGATCAGGCAGTTGACCGTCAGCGCGACGGCGATCTGCACCAGACCGAGGGTGAGCCCTTGCGCCGCAACGCTTCCCCGCGCCGGATCGATGAACTGGGGCAGCAGCGAGACGTAGAGCACGGCGATCTTCGGGTTGAGCAGGTTGGTGACCAGGCCCATGGTGAACAGGCGCCGGTTCGAGTCGGGCTTGAGCACCTGGGCGGCGAAGACCGCCTTGTGCCCGCGGAGTGCTTGCCACGCAAGGAAAAGCAGGTAGGCGGCGCCGGCTAACTTGAGGATCTGGTAGAGCACGGGCACGCCTGCGAACAGGGCGGTGAGCCCGATCGCCGAGCCGGCGAGATAGACGAAGAACCCGGCGGCGACGCCGAGCAGGGAGATCAGGCCCGCGGTGCGCCCTTGCGCCAGGGTCCTTGACACCAGATAGATCATGTTGGGGCCGGGCGTGAGCACCAGCCCCAACGCGACGATGGCTATCCCGATTATCGCTGTTGTCACTAGTCCACCGTCGCCCGGTCGTTACCGGGCGGCGAGGGCCAATCTCGGATGGGTGGACGTAAAAGCGTTGACGTTATTTATGCGGGGCCGCGGCGGCGCAGGTCGTCGACGGCGGTCAGGGCGTCGCGCAGCTCGGCCAGCCACTGCTCGCTGTGCTGGCCGACGAGCTTGACGCACCAGGCCAGGGCCTCGGAGCGGGAGCGGGCGACACCGGCGTCGACGAGGGTGTCGAGCACCCGCCGCTCCGGTTGGCGCAGGCGCGTCATGACCGGTGCCGAATGCGTGGTGAACAGGGCCTTGGTGCCGCCGCACTCCGCACCCCAGGCGACCTTGCGCTCGTAGCGGTGCTCGGCCTGGCGGGCCAGTTTGATCCGCTGGTCGCGGGTGGACTCGCGGAAGGCGGAGATCCGGCCGGACTCGCCGGCCGCGCGGTCGGCGTCGGTGGCGTCCTCGGGCAGCGTGGGCAGGGGGAGCTGGCCCACGATCAGGATCTCGTCTCGGTCGATGGTTATCTCGGGCGGTGCGGTGTAGAGGTCATCGGGGATCAGGCCGGTGATCCAGGCCTTGGCGTCGTCGGCGCTGACCGGCTCGGTGCGTGCGCCCCAGTGGGCGTGCTTCGGACTCATGATTACATGATTACACCGTTGCACGGTAAGTCGACAAGTTCAGGTTACGACGGGTGACGCACCGGAAAGGTCAGGATGAAGGGAATGAATATGGGCCGAACCGGCCCCACGCCACGATAAGGGCGAGGATGAGCAGGACGGCGTTGGCGATGATCTTCTGATTCTCGTCGCGCCGCAGGTGGACGACGGCGGCGCCGATCATCACCAGGGCCAGGCTCGTGGCGGCCAGCGCGGCGAGCACCGGGGCGATGCCCAGCACGGGCGGCAGGATCAGGCCGATGGCGGCGAGCACCTCCAGCGCACCGATGGTCTTGACCGTGCCGGCCGAGAAGTCGTTGACAAAGCCCATGCCCGAGGCGGCCAGCTTCTCCTTCGGCTGGGTGAGCTTCATCGCACCCGCGATGAGAAACGCGGCGGCGAGCACGCTCGCGATGACCCACAAAACTACGTTCATCCTTGGCCTCCAGACAGTTTACTTGAACCTTCAAGTACCCAGGGTAGGCCGCATAAGTTGAAGCGTCAAGTTACACTTTTGGGATGAAAGCGCAACCTGAGCCGCAGTGGCTTTCGGCCGACGAGAGGGCGAGCTGGCTCGCCCTGACGGCGGTGCTGATCAAGCTGCCGTACGCGCTCGACGTCCAGCTGCGACGCGACGCTGGGATCAGCGGGTTCGAATACCAGGTGCTGGCCGGGCTGTCCGAGGCTCCCGACCGCAGCCTGCGCATGAGCCAGCTCGCGGTGCTTGCCAACGGCTCCCTGTCACGACTGTCGCATGTGGTCAATCGCCTGGAGAAGCGCGGGTGGGTCCGGCGCACCCCAGACCCGCAGGACGCCCGCTTCACGCTCGCCACGCTGACCAGCGAGGGTTGGGAGAAGGTCGTGGCCACCGCCCCCGGGCACGTGGAGGCGGTGCGCAGATACATCTTCGACGCCCTCACCGAGGAGCAGGCCAAGCAGCTCAAGGACATCGGCTACCGCATCATCGAGGCGATCGATCCCGAGGACGAGTGCGTGCCCGACCCGGGCTGCTGAACTACATGTGGGGCATGGAGCCCAGCAGCTCGGTCGCGGTGGTGATCAGGTGGTGGGCCCGCGCCGCGAGCGTGGTCACGATCCCGTGAACGTTGGACCCCGCGGACTCCGCCAGACCGCGCAGGGCCTCCAGATCGTTGTTGAGCCGGGTCATGATCTCGGCGAGGTCGGCGGCGCCCGAACCGGCAAGGTCTTTGGCGATGTCGTCGAGGGCCATGCCGCTCGCTTCGAGCTGCCGGATGGTGCCGATCAGGTCGACGGTGGCGGGCTCGTAGAGGCGGAAGCCGCCGGAGGTGCGCTCGGCCGGCGCGATCAGCCCGAGGTTGGTGTAGAAGTCGACGGTGCGGTTGGAGACACCGGCCGCGGCGGCGAGCTCCCTGATGCGCATCAAGTGGGGCACCCTCTGCTCCTTCCGGCAACCATACAGTTTCACGTGTTAGTGTCGTCGCCGACGGTGATTCTACCGGTCGAGAAAGGACCCCTCCCGGGATGAGATCTTCGAACCCAGTGCTCGGCCGGATTTCCTCGGCCGCGCACCAGCCCCGCTACTCAGTGCCCACCCAGGGCGGTTACGGCCAGCCCTCCGGATATGGCCAGCCGGCCGGTTACGGCGAGCCGGCCGGATACGGATATGGGCAGCCCGAGGTCATCACCACCGGGCGGGACGTGATGACCATCGACGACGTCGTGGTCAAGACGGTGTCGCTGATAGGCGCCACCGTCCTGTCCGCCGCGGTCACGTGGATGATCGTGCCGCTGCCGGCCCTTTACCCCACGTGGATCGCCGCCATGCTCATCGGCCTGGTCCTCGGGTTGGTCATCTCGTTCGCACAGATCACCAACCCCGCGGTGCTGTTCTCCTACGCCATCGTCGAAGGCGTCTTCCTCGGCGCCGTCTCCAAGGCGTTCGAAACCGCGTTCAACGGCATCGTCTTCCAGGCGGTCGTCGCCACATTGGGCGTCTTCTTCATGATGGCGCTGCTCTACAAGGCGCGCATCATCCGCGCCACGCCCAAGTTCATGAAGATCGTCATCGGCGCCGCCGCGGGCCTGGCCGTGGTGATGCTGGTCAACTTCGGCATCTCGCTTTTCACTGGCTCGGCCGGGCCGCTGCGCGACGGCGGACCCATGGCCATCATCTTCTCCCTGATCTGCATCGTGGTGGCGGCGCTGATGTTCGTGGTCAGCTTCGCCCAGATCGAGGAGGGCGTGCGCGCCGGCCTGCCGCGCAAGTACGGGTGGCTGGGCGCCTTCGGCATCCTGGTCGAGCTGGTCTGGCTCTACCTGGAGTTCCTGCGGCTGCTCTCCTACTTCCAGGACGAGTAAAACCTTCTCTAGTGTCCTGCGCCTGAAATTCGTTGCAAATATTTCGCGAGGGAAGTGAGGATCTCCTCTGCGGTCTTCTTCCACACGAACGGGCGGGGATCCTCGTTCCATGTCTTGATCCAGTCTCGGATGTCT
>Ga0209382_10002759_pt1 | contig 25044 bp, 19 predicted proteins | sample SoiMetdeltSBSDD5_FD_187599 | JGI IMG/M metagenome (GOLD analysis project Ga0209382, IMG submission 187599) | Bulk soil microbial communities from a Populus tree surrounding site in Tennessee, USA - Soil MetaG P. deltoides SBSDD5 (SPAdes) (version 2) | ecosystem: Environmental > Terrestrial >... | reverse complement strand
TCTAGGCCTGCTCCGACGCTTCTACCGTCGCGCGCGGACGGGGATAATGCACCCCCGTGTCATCCTGAACGGAGCGACGGACGATGCGCTCCCTATGTCATCCTGAATGGAGCGAGCTTGCGAGCGCAGTGAAGGATCTCACGGACAAATTGCAGCTGATGCCTGTGAGATCCTTCGCAGGCTCAGGATGACGAGATTCGTAGCCGTCTACGGCCCGTCGTAGCCGTCTGCGAGCTGGAGGTAAGAAGACTATGGGTGCACAGGTAGGACTGGTCGGCCTGGCCGTGATGGGCCAGAACCTCGCCCTCAACATCGAGCGAAACGGCTTCCCGATCGCCGTCTTCAATCGGACCGGCGCTCGGACCAAAGAATTCGTCGAGGGACCGGCCGCCGGCAAGAAGTTCACGGCGGCCTACACGCTCGAAGAGCTGGTCGCCGCGATCGATCGGCCGCGCAAAATCATCCTGATGGTCCAGGCCGGCGCGGCCGTGGACGAGCAGATCTCGAGGCTGAAGCCGCTCCTGGAGGACGGCGACATCCTGGCGGACGCCGGCAACTCGCTCTTTCAAGACACCGAGCGACGCAGCAAGGAGCTCGACGGCACCGGCCTCAACTACGTCGGGATGGGCGTCAGCGGGGGCGAGGAAGGCGCGCTCTGGGGGCCGAGCATCATGCCGGGCGGCTCCAAGGAGTCGTACGCGGCCCTCGCACCGATCCTGACGGCGATCGCCGCCAGGAGCGCGTCCGGTGACTGCGTGACTCACATCGGACCGCGCGGCGCTGGACACTACGTGAAGATGGTTCACAACGGCATCGAGTACGGCGACATGCAGCTTATCGCCGAGACCTACTCGCTGATGCAGCATGCGTTGGGTCTGTCGGCGCCCCAGATGGCTGAGGTCTTCACCGAGTGGAACAGGCGTGACCTCGACTCGTACCTGATCGAGATTACCGCCAACGTGCTGGCGTTCACCGACCCCGACACTGGCAACCCGCTGGTCGACCTGATCCTCGACAAGGCCGGCCAGAAGGGGACCGGGCGCTGGATGTGCCAGGACGCCCTGGAGCTCGGCACGCCGATCCCGACGATCGACGCGGCCGTCTGGTCTCGAAGCATCTCGTCGTTCAAGGATGCCCGGGTCCGCGCGAGCGAGATCCTGACTGGCCCCGAGCCCGCTGGCGGCTCGCGTGCCATCGACGGCGCCCAGTTCACGAACGATCTGGAGGCCGCACTCTGGGCCGCGAAGGTCAGCAGCTATGCTCAGGGTCTCGACCTGCTCCGGGCGTCCTCCCGGGAGCGCGACTACGGCCTCAACCTGGCCGAGATCGCGCGGATCTGGACGGGAGGCTGCATCATCCGCGCGAAGCTGCTCGCCGAGATCCAGTCGGCGTACACCTCCGATCCGGACCTGCCGAATCTGATGCTTTCGCCGGAGATCGCGCCGCGCATGAACGAGCGCACAGCGTCCCTCCGAGCCGTCATCAAGGTTGCCCGCGACCTCGGCGTCCCGGTCCCGGCGATGAGCGCCGCGCTGGACTACTTCGACAGCTACCGGGCGAAGCGACTCCCGGCCAACCTGATCCAGGGCCAGCGCGACTACTTCGGCGCGCACACCTATCAGCGCGTCGACAAGGACGGCGTCTTCCACACCGAGTGGCCGTTCGAACGCCAGACCCGCACGACCTCCGGCTCGTACAACGCGTAGGGGATAGGGAATAGGTGGTAGGGGATAGGAGACGCGGCCCTATCCCCTATCCCCTGTTCCCTATCCCCTCGCCCGGCGTACCATGTCGCCAGTTTCGACAGCGACGGCCGCGGCGCCGGCTCGGTGGCCGCCGCGGCCTCGGTCACTGACCCCTGGGAGGATCGTATGGCTATCGCCGTGGAGATGGTCGGTCTGACGCGCGAACAGATGCTCCAGATGTTCCGGAGCATGGCCGAGATTCGCGCCTTCGAGCACAGAGCGTACGAGCTGTACCGTGAAGGCGTCATGCGCGGCACCACCCACGCCTACGTCGGCGAGGAAGCGATTGCCGTCGGCGTCTGCTCGGCGCTGCGCCCTGACGACACGATCACCAGCACTCATCGCGGCCACGGCCACTGCATCGCCAAGGGCGGCGACATGAGCATGATGATGGCCGAGCTGCTCGGGAAGGAGACGGGGTACTCCGGCGGCAAGGGCGGCAGCATGCATATCGCCGACGTGGACAAGGGGATCCTTGGCGCGAACGGCATCGTCGGCGGCGGCATGGGGATCGCCACCGGCGCGGGGCTTTCGGCAAAACTTCTTGGCAACGGCCGCGTCAGCGTCTGCTTCTTCGGCGACGGCGCGTTGAACCAGGGCATCCTCCACGAGTCGATGAACCTGGCCGCCATCTGGAAGCTCCCCGTCGTCTTCATCTGCGAGAACAACCAGTTCGCGATGTCCGCCCGCGTCCAGGACATGACGGCGGTGCCGGACCCGGCTGATCGGGCGATCGCCTACGGGATACCGGGTCAGAATGTCGACGGCATGGACGTGCTGGCCGTCTTCCGGGCCGCGAGCGAGGCCGTGGAGCGTGCCCGATCCGGGCAGGGGCCGAGCTTCATCGTCGCCACCACCTACCGCTTCCTCGGGCACCATGTCGGCGATCCGCTGAACTACCGGACCAAGGAAGAGGTCGATCCCTGGCGCGAGAAGGACGCCATCGAGCGGCTGCGCGCCCATTTGATCGAGAACAAGGTCGCCACCGAAGAGGAGACCCAGGCGATCGAGCAGGAGGTCCAGTCGCACGTGGACTCGGCCTCCACGAACGCCAAAGCGGCGGCCGAGCCTGACGCCTCGAATCTGATGACCGACATCTTCGCCTGACCCGCCGGGAGGACTGACATGGCAATCGCGACACCCCCGGCCACGGGGACTCGAACGATGACGTACGCGGAGGCGCTCAACGAGGCGCTCCGCGAGGAGATGCGGCGCGATCCGACCGTTTTCGTGATGGGAGAGGACGTCGCCATCTGGGGCGGCGGCGGCGTGTTCGGCGTGACCAAGGGGCTGGTCGAGGAGTTCGGCCCCGAGCGCATCCGCGACACGCCGATCTCGGAGCAGGTCATCGCGGCGGCAGCCGTCGGCGCGGCGGCCACTGGTACCCGTCCCGTCGCCGAGATCATGTACGTCGATTTCATGGCGCTCACCATGGAGCCGATCGTCAACCAGGCCGCCAAGATGCGCTACATGTTCGGCGGCAAGATCACCCTGCCAATGGTCATCAGGGCGCAGGAGGGCGCCGGGCGCGGTAACGCGGCTCAGCACAGCCAGTCGCTCGAAGCGTGGTTCGCGCACGTGCCCGGCCTCAAGGTCGTCACGCCGTCCACGCCGGCCGACGCCAAGGGCCTGCTGAAGACCGCGATCCGCGACGACAACCCGGTCATCTTCCTGGAGCACAAGGTGCTCTACTTCACGCGTGGCGAGGTCCCGGAGGGCGAGTACACGATCCCGTTCGGCGTGGCAGACGTCAAGCGCGAGGGCACGGACGTCACGGTCGTCGGCATTCACACCCAGGTGCTGGAGGCGCTCCAGGCGGCCGAGGAGCTCGCCGAGGAGGGCATCAGCGTCGAGGTGATCGACCCGCGCACCGTCTCACCCCTCGACGTCGACACGATCGTCAGCTCGGTCAAGAAGACCGGCCGTCTGGTCGTCAGCCACCAGGCCGCCGAGCAGGGCGGCGTCGGCGGCGAGATCGTCGCCCGGGTCGTCGACGTGGCGTTCGACTACCTGGACGCTCCACCTCAGCGCGTCTGCGGCAAGAACGTCCCGCTGCCGTACGCCCAGAGCCTGGAGCGGGCGGCCTTGCCGTACAAGGACGACATCATCGCCGCGATCCGCCGCATCCTTTAGCGAGGAGACAGGAGGATTGATCCTCTACTGTATTCTGTCTCCTGTCTCCTGTTTCCTCGTACCATGCAGATCTTCTGGACCGCCGCCCTGATCTTCGGGATCGTGATCGCCCTGTTCGCGGTGCAGAACTCGTCGCCCACCACGATCCGGTTTCTCTGGCTCAGCGCCGAGAACGTCGCCGTCTCCGTGCTGGTGATGATCTGCGCCGCGCTCGGGGCGCTCGTCACGCTGATGTTCGGCCTCGGGCGCGAGGTCCGGCTCGGCTGGGGCCGTCGCCGCTCACGACGGACGATCGCCCATCATGAGCAGCGTATTGCCGAGCTTGAGAAGTCGGTCGAGCAGCTCACGGCCGAGAAGGCAGCCCTCCAGACTGACCTCGACGTCGCGACCGGCAGGGCGCCGCACTACGAGGCCATCCCTTACGAGCCGCCAGCGGTCGGGACTGGCGGCGAGCGACGACCGCTCGGAACGGGTGACGAGCCGCCGGCCGTACAGGACGCCAGCCCGAAACTGTGACGTCCTGGGAGCGCGGCGATCTTCGCCGCTTCGTCCCTACCACCGGGGCGGCCAGGATGGCCGCGTTCCCAGGGTGGGGCTCGCGGGGCTACGCCGGGCCGAGCAGCGGCGCCTCGATGCGCGGGCTCCACAGGTGCGGGCTGTCGAGCGCCCGGTCCAGGTTGAACGCCGCGCTGATCAGCGCCAGGTGCGTGAACCCCTGCGGGAAGTTGCCCAGGGCCTCGGCAGAGTGGCCGATCTCCTCGGCGTACAGGCCGAGCGGGTTGGCGTAGGTCAGCATCTTCTCAAAGGTGAGGCGAGCCTCCCGAAGGTAGCCGGCCCTGGTAAGCGCCTCGACCCACCAGAAGGTGCAGATCGAGAACGCACCCTCCCCGCCAGTCAGGCCGTCCGGTGCAGCACAACGCGGATCGTAGCGGTAGACCAGGCTGTCGCTGACGAGCAGGTGTCGCGTCTCCTCGATGGTGCTCAGCATGCGCGGATCGGTGGGCGCGATGAACTTCACCAGCGGCATCAGCAAGTTCGACGCATCCACGTACGGCGCACCGTAGTACTGCACGAACGTACCCAGTTTGGCATCGTAGCCGTGCGCCATCACGTCCTCGTAGATCGCCGTTCGGGTGTCCTCCCAGCGCGTGCGTGGCGCTGGCAGGCCGCGCTTGTTCGCCATTCGCAGCGCCCGGTCGTACGCGACCCAGCACATCATCCGCGAGAACACGAAGCATTGCCTGCCGCCGCGCACCTCCCAGATCCCGTCGTCCGGCTGCTGCCAGTTGTCACAGAGCCAGTTGAGCAGCCAGGTCAGGCTCTTCCAGACGTCGTATGAGATCGGCGAGCCGTACTTGTCGTAGAGGTAGATCGAGTCGAGCAGTTCGCCGAAGATGTCGAGCTGGAGCTGGTCCTTCGCCGCGTTGCCGATCCGGACCGGGCGCGTGCCGCGGTACCCCTCCAGGTGGTCCAGGACCTCTTCGTCGAGATCGGTTGAGCCGTCGATCCGGTACACCACCTGGAGTGACTTGCCAGTCGTGACATCCAGACATCTGGTGGTCAGGAAGTCGATGTAGCGCGCCGCCTCCTCGTTAAACCCGATTCGCATCAGCGCGTAGACGATGAAGCTCGAATCGCGAACCCAGCTGTAGCGATAGTCCCAGTTGCGCGGACCGCCGATCGCCTCCGGCAGGCTCGTCGTCGGCGCCGCGATGATCGCCCCGGTCGGCGCGTACGTCAGTAGCTTCAGCGCCAGCGCCGAGCGAGCCACGTGCTCGCGCCAGCGACCGCGATAGGTGGAGCGCGTGACCCAGCGCTGCCAGTAGTCGACGGTCTGCTGGACCTTGCGACGCAAGCTGATCGTCGGCGGGAGCATGGTCGAAGGCTGCCGCCCGTTGACCCATTCCAGCACGAATCCGACCCAGTCGCCCTCGTGGACCCGGAAGCGCGCCCTCGCGCTGCCCTGCCTCAAGGTCAGAGGGACGCTCGCGAGCAAGCTCATCTGCGCAGCGCGATCGCCCTCGCTCAGAAAGACGCAGCCGTGCTGCACCGATCGAACGGTGTGGGGTGTCCTGGCGTAGTTGAAGGCCGGCTGACAGATCGCCTCCAACTCCACGGTGCCGCGAACGCAGTGAACCACGCGGATCAGGTCGTGGACGAGCGCACGTGAGCCCCGCTCGTCCGACTCAATTGGCATGCAGTCATAGATCTCGGCGAGACCGTCCGGGGTGATGAAGCGGGTGATCAAGACGTTCGTGTCTGGCACGTACAACTGGCGAGTCGCCGTCTGGTTGATGGCACTGATCTTGAAGCGGCCGCCCTTCTTGTCGTCGAGAATCGCCCCGAAGACGGACGGCGAGTCGAACCTGGGCAGGCAGAGCCAGTCGATCGAGCCGTTCCGTCCGACAAGCGCCGCCGTGTGCAGATCGCCGATCACGCCGTATTGGTCGATTGGCAAGTAACCCACAATCGCTCCTGATACACGATTCGGGACAGTTCCGGCTGCCCTGACTCCTGTTGCATGCTATGCTCCAGGCGCTGTGTTCGGCACACGCCTGCCCCGACCGCGCTGACGCACGACGGGCAGGGCGCGGCGCACCGATCTCCCCGAACTGCTGGAGGATTCTGATGCCCCACCTCCGACTGGTTGCGTCGGTTGCCTTGCTCGCGTTGCTGCTGGCGGCCTGTTCGTCCTCCGCACCCGCCCCTACGGCGGCTCCGGCGAAGCCCGCCGAAACAAAACCAGCTGAAACGAAGCCAGCAGCGTCCCCGGCGACCGCGGCGTCCCCGGCCGCCGCCGCGAGCCCGGCCTCCTCGCCCGCTGCCGCCGCATCACCAGCGGCCAGTCCGGCAGCGTCGCCGGCCGCCAGTCCAGTTGCCGCCACGAAGCGCCTCCGCGTCGGACTGGTCACCGACGTCGGCAAGGTTGACGATAAGAGCTTCAATCAGTCGGCCTGGGAGGGTGTCCAGCGGGCCCAGCGCGAGCTCGGGGCCGAAACCAAGTTTCTGGAGACCACAGACCCGAAAGACTACGCCAAGAACATCGACCAGTTCGCCCAGGACAACTACGACATCATCGTAACGGTCGGCTTCGCGATCGGGCAGGCGACGCAGGAAGCCGCCCTCAAGTACAAGAACGTTCGCTTCATCGGGGTGGACCAGTTCCAGGAGAAGGCGACTGAGAATGTGACCGGGCTGATCTTCGACGAGGACAAGGCGGGGTACCTCGCCGGCGCGCTGGCCGGCCTCCTAACCCAGTCGGGCACGATCGGCGCGGTCCTTGGTACGGACCTGGTACCGCCGGTCGTCAAGTTCGGCAAGGGGTACGAGGCTGGCGCGAAGTCAGTCAAGCCGGACATCAAGGTCTTGATGGCGTATCACCCGGGCGGCCTCGCGCGCGGTTTCACCGATCCTGACTGGGGCAAGGCGACCACGACACAGATGATTCAGCAGCAGGCTGACGTCATCTTCGGGGCCGGCGGCAACACCGGCAACGGGGCGCTGCTCGGCGCGCTGGAGAGGAACACCCTGGCGATCGGCGTGGACACCGACCAGTGGGAGACGTTGCCCCAGGTCCGGCCGGTCCTGGTTTCGAGCGCGATGAAGCTGATCACGCCGGGCGTCTTCGACCTGATCAAAGCGAGCGGCGAGGGCACCGTCAGAGGTGGGAACGTGACCGGCCTGGTGGGACTTGCGCCGTTCCACGACAACGACTCGAAGGTACCTCCCGCAGCTAAAGAACGTCTCCAGCAGATCGACGCCGGCCTGAAGAACGGCTCGATCCGCACCGGTGTCACGCTGCCCTGATCGCAGACGATTCGTGGAGCGGCCCTCGCTCGCGCAGACGCTGCTGGTCCAGGCGCTGGCCGCGCTGACCGGCCTGGCCGCTGGCGCGATCCTGATCTGGCTGACCGGCGGCGACCCGATCCTGGCGTACGGTGGGCTCTGGGAGGGCTCGCTCGGCCGGCCGGCCTCGATCTCTGAGACGCTCGTCTGGTCGACGCCGTACATCCTTGCGGGCCTCGCGGTCGGCCTGGCGTTTCGCGGCGGCCTGTTCAACATCGGGGCCGAGGGGCAGCTGAGTGTCGGGGCGCTGACAGCGGCCTGGGTCGGGTTCTCGGTCCAGGGCGTGCCGTGGCCAGCGCATCTGCTGCTGGCACTCGCGGCTGGCGCCCTGGCGGGCGCTGCCCTGGCCGGGCTGGCCGGCTGGCTCAAGGCCAGGACCGGCGCCCACGAAGTGATCACCACGATCATGCTGAACTACATCGCGCTACTTGGGACCGGCTACCTGCTGTCGGGGCTGCTCAAAGACCCGAGTCCATTTGTCGTGGTGGCTCAGACGCCGAAGGTGCTCGAGTCGGCTCGCATCCCGGCCCTATTTTCCGATCTGCGCGTCCACTGGGGACTGCTGCTGGCGCTGCTGCTGGCGGTCGGCTGCTGGTGGCTGCTCTTCCGAAGCACGCTCGGGTTCGCGATCCGAACGGTCGGCCTCAACCCGAGCGCCGCCCGCTACGCCGGCATTTCGATCGCCGGCACGGTCGTCCTGACGATGGCGCTCTCCGGCACGCTCGCAGGCCTGGCCGGCGCGATTGAAGTGCTCGGGGTGAACTACTACCACACGCCCGGCTTCAGCGTCGGCTACGGTTTCGACAGCATCGCCGTTGCGCTGCTCGGCAAGAGCCATCCGCTCGGCGTGATCCCGGCTGCGCTGCTGTTCGGGGCGCTGAGGGCCGGCGCCACCAGGATGCAGTTCGTCAGCCAGATCCCGATCGACGTCATCTCGGTCGTCCAGGGGATCATCCTGCTGCTGGTCGCCGCCGACGACCTCGTCCGTCGGTTCTACCGAATCGGTGGGCGGCCCGCCGCCGTCTCAGCCGAGCGCGCCGCCGAGGGGACGGTGGCGCGGACCTGGGGAAGGGCCGACTAGTCCGTGCTCGACGTCGTCGTCGCGCTGCTCGCCATCTCGATCGTCAAGAGCACCCCGATCGTATTGGGCGCGCTCTCGGGGACCGTCTCCGAGCGATCCGGAATCGTCAACATCGCGATCGAGGGGATGATGCTGGGGGCGGCGTTCGCCGGGTTCGCGGTCGCGGTCCAGACGGGCAGCCTGGGGCTCGGCTTCGTCTCCGCGATGTTAGCTGGCGCCCTGCTCGCGCTCCTGCACGCGGTACTGACCGTCCGTTACGCCGTCGACCAGATCATCACTGGCACCGCCATTAACATCCTGGCCGTCGGCCTGACCGGGTTCTTCAATCGGCAGCTCTTCGCCACTGGCGCCCCGGCCGGGGCGATGGTCCTTCCTCGCTTGCACGTCCCGGTCCTCGGCGACGTCCCGGTCCTCGGCCCGATCCTCTTCCAGCACCAGCCATTGACGTTCCTCGCCATCGTTCTGGTAATCGTGCTCCAGTGGGCGCTGTTCCGCACCCGCTGGGGCCTGCGCACTCGTGCCGTGGGCGAGCATCCGCTGGCCGCCGACACGGTTGGCATCCACGTCAGCCGCCTGCGAATCGGCAACGTGATCCTGGGCGGGATCCTGGCCGGGCTCGGCGGCGCCTACTTCACCCTCGAATCCGTTCCGCACTTCGAGCCGCTCATGACGAACGGCCGCGGCTTCATCGCGCTGGCCGCGATGATCTTCGGGAAGTGGACGCCGCTCGGCGCCTGGGGCGCCGCGCTCCTCTTCGGTCTCACCGAGGCGCTCCCGGTCACCCTTCAGATCCAGGGGTTCGCCGTACCGTACCAGCTCGTCAGCATGCTCCCGTACGTGCTCACGATCGTCGTCGTCGCGGGACTGGTCGGACGGGCACACGCGCCGGCCGCTGTCGGTGTGCCGTACCTCAAGGGTCAGCGGGCGTCGGGATGAGCGCGTCTACGCCCGCTGTCCTCAGCATCCGGGACCTGACGAAGCGGTTCGGACCGGTCCTCGCCAACGACGGCATCGACCTCGAGATCGGGCCGGGCGAAATCCACGCGCTCCTGGGCGAGAACGGCGCCGGCAAGACGACGCTGATGAACGTACTGTTTGGACTGGTCGAGCCGGACGCCGGCACGATCCTGCTGCGCGGCGAGCCGTACCGACCGACCGGCCCGAGCGATGCGATTCGGGCTGGCATCGGCATGGTGCACCAGCATTTCATGCTGATCCCGACATTCACGGTGGTGGAGAACGTCGTCCTCGGCAGCGAGCCGACAGGGCGGCTGACGCTCGACCTCCCGACCGCCCGAGCTGACCTTGCGACACTTTCCGAACGGTTCGGCCTCAACGTCGATCCCGACGCGCTCGTCCGCGATCTCCCGGTCGGCGTTCAGCAGCGGGTCGAGATTCTGAAAGCGCTCTACCGCCAGGCCGACGTCCTGATCCTGGACGAGCCGACGGCCGTGCTGGCGCCGCCAGAGGTCGAGCAACTCTTCGAGGTGATGCGCGGGCTCGCGGCCGGCGGGCGGTCGATCATCTTCATCAGCCACAAGCTGCGAGAGGTCCTGTCCGTCGCCGATCACGTCACCGTCCTCCGGCGCGGGCAGGTCGTCGGAACGGTCCGGCCCGATGACGCGACCGAGCAGTCGCTCGCCACGATGATGGTCGGCCGCCCGGTCGATCTGGTGGTGGAGAAAGCTCCGGCGACGCCGCGCGAAGAGATCCTCCGCGTGGACGGACTGCGCGTCCTGGATCAGCGCGGCAGCGTCGTGGTCGACGGTGTTGACCTCACGGTTCGAGGAGGCGAGATCGTCGGTCTGGCCGGCGTCGAGGGAAACGGACAGACCGAGCTGGTCGAGGCGCTGGCCGGTCTGCGGTCGGTCCGCGATGGCCGCGTCACGATCGTGAACGCCGACCTCACCGGCGCGAGCCCGCGCGACCTGGCGGAGCACGGCGTCAGCCACATCCCTGAGGACCGGCACAGGTACGGCCTCGTCCTGGCGCATTCGCTCGCCGACAACCTGGTCCTCTCGCGCTACGATCGGCAGCCGTTCGCGCGCTGGTTTCGCCGCATGCTCGACGCCGTGCGCCAGTTCGCGGCGCGCCTGGTGGCGGAGTACGACGTCCGGACGCCGTCAGTCCGCGCCCAGGCAGCAACACTCTCCGGTGGGAATCAGCAGAAGGTAGTCGTCGCCCGTGAGCTGTCGGCCGAGCCGAGACTGCTGATCGCGGCCCAGCCAACACGCGGTGTGGACGTCGGCGCCACCGAGCTGATTCACCGCCGCATCAGCGCCGCCCGCGACGCCGGCGCTGCCGTGCTGCTAATCTCGTCGGAGCTCGACGAGCTGCTGGCCGTCGCCGATCGGCTGCTGGTGATCTATCGCGGCCGGATTACCGCCGAGCTGGATACGGAAAGCGTCGATCGGGAGATGCTCGGCCTGCTGATCGCCGGCGCGTCGAGGCCGTCCTCGGGATGAGCCGCCATGGCGTTCGGCGATGCCTCTGCATCGGCAGGTTCCTGGTTGTTGCAGTGTTCCTCACCCCGAGTCCTTCGCTACGCTCAGGATAGACTCCGCGAGAGGACCTCTGAACGAAGGGTCCGGCTCGCGGAGTTTATCCCGACGAAGGAGGGACTCGCGGTGAGGACGCGCAAGTTATCTGGACGGGATCAGCACTTCAGTCCACGCCTTCTACGGCAGCACGCCAGATGCGCGGGCGGCGCTCAGCGCATCGTACGAAGGACGGGTCGTCCCGTCGGGGTTCGTGATTGACCACCAGTACTGCTCGAACTCTGGCGTCCAGGACGGGTCCGCGATGTTCCAAACGAACATCACGCCGACCTGCGGCCCCCAGTTCGTCCGGGCGTACTGGTACGCCTTCACGATGTAGTCGGCCTGCTGCTCCGGCGTGACGGCGTACCAGGAGTATTGCGGGTTGACCTGGTCCGTGGTCCAGCCGAACTCCAGCACCCAGAACGGCCTGGCGTCGCCGTTCAGCGTCATGATCTCGCGAAGCTGCTCGACGCGGCGGAAGTAGAACGACTCATGCGGGAAGCGTGGATCTGAGTTCAGCATCGCCTCTGGCGCCGAGCCGTAGCCGGGCGCATGCACCCCGACGACGTCGGCGTACTGCGCCAGCCCGAACTCGTACATCCAGGCGAGATACTCGTGGTCAGGCATCGCCGTCCCGTCGTTCGTGCCCGTCGGCGAGAGGCCGGCGCTCACGACGATCTTGGTCGGGTCCTCGGCCTTGACCAGCGTGTACGTCTCCTTGAGCATGTACATGTACTGGGCGGCCTGGTCTCGGGAGATGGGAGCGCCGCCCCACTCGCGGGAGAGGTTCGGCTCGTTCCAGACCTGGATCGCGTCGACCGTGCCCTTGAGCGATCCGGCCCGGTACCGCTTGGCCAACACCGAGACGAAGTCGGCGTAGTCGAATATGTCGTCGGGCGGGCCGTTCTCGACCTTCACGGTGCGCGACCAGTCGGGCTGGTGATCGACGCGCACCATTAGCTTGACGCCAGCCGCCGTGGAGGCGGCGACCACGCGGTCGAGGTCCGTCCAGTCGATGCAGTTCTTGCAACTGGCCTCGATGCTCCGCCACGGCACAGTCAGCTTCGCCCAGTTCAGGCCGGCGGCCTTGAGAAGCTGGAGATCGCGGTCGGTGGTCTCTGGGTTTCCAAGCAGGAAGACGCTCGCGCCGTAGTCCGGACTCGGCGTGACCACCTGCATGGGTGGCGGTGGTGCCGGCGGGGCGGCAGGATCGGTCGGCGTGACCTGGGCGCTCGCGCCGACCGGGAGCGACCCGATCGTCACGGCAACGAGAGCGAAAATGGTGAGCCATCTGGCGAATCTGTGCACCAGTCCCTGACCCCCTGGTCATGATGAGCACGTGCACAAGGTAGAACGGCGATTCTGTCCGGCGGTTCTATTTCGTCGAGTCCCGTGACGTGTCCGAGACGGGGATGGCTACCAGCCGGCGTACACCAGGCCCAGGACCGTCGCGCCGGCGACCAGGCGGAACCAGACGAAGACGTCGACCGGTTGCCGCTGGAGATAGCGCAGCAGGAAGCCGATCGCCAGCGCCCCGACCACCGCCGCCGTGGCAATGCCGACCAGGAACGCCACGGCCTCGGACCCGGTCAGCGGCTCCCTGATGAGGACTCGCAGCTTGTAGAGCGCCGCCGCCACCGTGATCGGCGCCGAGAGCAGGAACGAGAAGCGCGCCGCCGTCCCCCGGTCGAGGCCGCGAAACAGGCCGGCCGTCATCGTGATGCCCGAGCGCGAGACGCCCGGCGCCAGCGCCAGCACCTGGGCACAGCCGATGACCAGGGCATCGGAGAGCGTGATCTGCTCCAGCGCCCGCTCGCGCTTCCCCACGCGATCCGCCACCAGCAAGAGCAGCCCGAACGCCATCAGCAGCAGGGCGATCAGGGCCGGCTGGCGCAACGTCGCCTCGATCACGTCCTCGAACAGGACGCCGACGACGGCGGCCGGGACGCAGCCGAACACGATGAACCAGGCGAGGCGCCATTCGTGGCCGGCGCGGACCTTCGCGTCGGTCAGGCCGCGGATCACCGCGGAGGCGAGCACCAGCCAGTCGCGCCAGAAATAGCCGAGCAGCGCGGCGGACGTTCCAAGGTGGAGCGCCAGGTCGAAGGTCAGGCCGTGCGACTGCCAGCCGAGCAGCCAGGGGACGAGAATGAGATGTCCAGAGCTCGAGATCGGGAGGAACTCGGCGAGCCCCTGCACCACGCCGAGCACGATCGCCTCGAAGATGGTGACGTCCAATAAGCACCTGCAGATGAAGTTCGCCGCGTAGCCCTATGATACGGGCATCGCCGGCGGCACCATCACCTTGCCGAGCTCGTCGGCCGAGATCTCGGGCTGGCCCATGTAGAGGTAGCACGCCGCCGCCCGGTAGTCGTCGAGCTGATAGAGTGGCGGGCGCGCCTCGCGGCAGATCTGCATCGCGTTCGGGCAGCGCGCAGCAAAGGCGCAGCCGTCGTGCGGCGTCGCGCCAGCCCTTTGCGCCTCCTCAGATGGCGGCGGTTCGCCGTGCCATTGCTTGTCCGGGTCCGGGAGTGGCACCGATCCGACGAGCAGCCGCGTGTACGGATGCATCGGATCGCCGACCACCTTCTCGACGTCGCCGACTTCGGCCACCGAGCCGCGATACAGCACCACGATGTTCTCGCTGATCTGGTACGCCGTCGTCAGATCGTGCGTGATGTAAATCAGCGAGATGCCAAACGCTTGGTTCAGCTCCTTGAGGCTTCCGAGGATCGTCGCACGGAGCGAGGCGTCCACCATCGAGACCGGCTCGTCGGCGATGATGATGCGCGGCCGGATCAGGAGGGCCCGTGCGACCATGATCCGCTGCCGCTGGCCGCCACTCAACTGGTGCGGATACCGCCCGAGCGTCTCGTCCGGCCGCAGCCCGACGGCCCGCAGCGTCTCCTCGATCAGCGAGCGGATCTCGGAGTCCGACGACGCCAGCTTGAACTTCCTGACCGGCGTCATCAGCACGTGATCGACGTAGTAAAACGGGTTGTAGACCTCGTACGGGTCCTGGAAGATCACCTGAACGTCGCGCAGGAACTGCCGGCGCTGGGTCCCGGAAAGCTTCCGCAGGTCCGTGCCCCGGTACAGCACCTGCCCAACCGTCGGGGTCACCAGCCCGAGTAACAGACGAGCCAAAGTCGTCTTCCCGCTACCGCTCTCGCCGACCACCGCCAGGATCGACGGCGGCTCCGACTCGATCCCGAGCGAGAAGTCCCGCAATGCGACGGTGCTGACCTTGTCGAAGAGCCCGCCCCCAAACGTCTTGCCGACGTTCCTCGCCTCAAGCAACGCCGTCATGCCGGCACCCCATCGCTGTCGTACAGGTGGCAGGAGACCCACCGCCCGGGCCTCACCTCGGTCAGCACTGGCTCGACGTCCTCACACTTCGCGAACGCCTTGGGACAGCGCGGCCGGAACGGGCATCCCTTCGGCTTGTTCAGCAGCGACGGCGGCAGGCCAGGGATGCCCTGGAAGACGCCCTTCTTGTCCAGCGACGGAAGGCTCGCGATCAGGAGCTGGCTGTACGGGTGGAGCGGATCCTCGAATATTGCGCGGACCTCGCACAGCTCGGCCAGCGTGCCGGCGTACATCACGCCCAATCGATCGACCGCCTGGGCCATCAGGCCCATGTCGTGGCCGACCAGGATCACGGCCGCGCCGAGGTCGAGCTGGACGTTGCGCAGGGTCTCCATCACCTGGCGCTGGACGACGACGTCGAGCGCGCTGGTCGGCTCGTCGGCAATGATGACCTTTGGCGACATGCTGATCGCGATGGCGATGCAGACGCGCTGCTTCATGCCGCCGCTCAGCTCGTGCGGGTGCATGTCAGCGACGTGCGGGCCAAGACCGACACGCTGGAGGAGGTCGGCGATCCGCGACGCGAGCTCGCCCTTCGAGAGACGCAGGCCGTGATCTCGGAGTGCATCGACAATCTGGTCACGCACTCGGATGACCGGGTTGAGCGAGTTCATGGCGCCCTGCGCCACCATGGCGATCACCGCCAGGCGTCGCTGGCGCATCTGCTCGTCGTTCAGCTTGAGCAGGTCGGTCCCGTCGACCAGGACCTCGCCGCCTTCGATCTTGCCCGGCGGACGGATCAACTGCATCAGCGCCAGGGCGATCGTGGTCTTGCCGGACCCAGACTCGCCGACCAGGCCGAGCCGCTCGCCAGCCTTGATGTCGAACGTGACGCCGTCGACGGCGCGGACCGCACCACGTGGCGTGTGGTAGTAGACGCGGAGGTCGCGAACCGAGAGGACGTCGGCTCGAACGCCAGCTGTACTCGTGGATGTCTGAAGTGCCATACCTCTCACACCGTCCGTCGAAGACGTGGATTCGCGACCTCGTCCAGGCCGATTGCCACCAGGAACAGGCCAATGAAGACCGTGCCGATCACCACGATCGGCGGGACCCACCACCACCACCAGCCGTTGATGATGGCGGCGTTGTAGTTCACCCAGTACAGTGTCATGCCGATCGTCGGAGCCTCGAACGGGCCAAGGCCGAGCACCTCGAGCCCGATCGATGCCAGGATCGCCGCCGACGTCGAAGTAACAAGCGCGGCGACCAGGTACGGCAGCAGATTCGGCAGCATCTCTTTGACGATGATCTCCGGGCCGCTCATCCCGGACATCTGCGCGATCTGGATGAACCCACGCTCGCGCAGCGTTAACAATTGCGCCCGAATCGTCCTGGTAGGGTAGAGCCAGGCCAGGCAGGCGACCACCAGCGCCATCTGCGTGACGTTGAGGCCCCCTCGGACGTTCATCGCCACCGTGATCAGGATCATCAATCCCGGGATCGTCAGGCCGGTGTCCACCAGACCTTTGATGATGGTGTCGACCTTGCCACGGTAGTAGGCCGCGATAAACGCCAGCGTCGCCCCGAAGCCGACCCCGATCAGGCCGGCGGTGAGCCCGATCTGGAGTGTCATCGGGGTACCCACCACCGAAACGGCGAACAAGTTTCGACCCTGACGGTCGCTGCCGAACGGCAGCTCGGCTGAGGGCGGCTGGAGCGGGCGAACTGAGACTGCTCGCGACTCTTCCAGATCGACGAAGAAGCGACCGACGATCAGGAAGATCGCCAGTACCAGCAGCATCGACAGGCCGACCGGCAATGACAGGTTGCGGCGCATGTAGCGCGAGACCGCCACAATGCGCTCGCCGGCGGTGCTCTGGGCAGCGCTTGCGATGTCGACCACCGGGCTGAGCGGTAGTGCGCTGGCGCCCGCGTTCGATGGACCGGGGGTTGGCGTCACGATCGACATCTCAGCCCCTCTGGTAGGTGATGCGCGGATCGAGCAGCGGGTACACCAGGTCCAGGACGAACGTGGCGATGCCGATCGAGATGATGACGACGAAGACAATGCCCTGGACCAGGAAGAAGTCCGAGCCACGGATCGCCTGGAAGAGGACCGTGCCGATGCCGGGGTAGCCGAAGATGACCTCGACGAGCACCGCACCCGAGAGGATCTGGCCGAGGACCAGCGCCAGCGCTGTGACCTGCGGCAGCATCGCGTTCCGGATCGAGTAGTGGAAGAAGATCGTCTTGGGCCTGAGCCCCTTGGCGTCGGCGAAAGTGGTGTAGTCCTCGCCCTGCGTCGTCACCAGCATCGCGCGCATCCCGAGCGCCCAGCCTCCGATCGAGACCAGCACGATCGACAGCGCCGGCAGCATCGCGTGCCTGACGACGTCCAGGATGAATTCAAGAGACCAGTTCGGGATGACGCCAGTCGAATAGCCGCCGTAGAGCGGTAGCACTTGCAGGGTGAACGCGAAGACATAGACGAGCACCAGCCCCAGCAGGAAGAACGGCAGGGCGTGGAGCGCTAACAGCGGCGGCATCAAGAAATGAATCCAGCGCGGTGATCGCGGCCACCCCAGGAAAGCGCCGAGCAGGTTTCCGAAAACGAACGAAATCAGCGTCGTCATCGTCAACAGGCCCATTGTCCAGGGCAGCCCTTCGAGCAAGATGTCGATGACGCGCCGTGGGTAGTTGGCGATCGAATAGTTGAAGTCGAAGCGGAGGACATCGCCCAGGTACGTCAGGTACTGCTGCCAGAGCGGCCTGTCCAGGCCAAACTTGGCCTCGTACTCACGGACCATCTCGGCAACACCCTGCTGGAGATAGCCTCCCGTCGCCGCCTGAGTCATCAGCTTGTCTTCGATCGGGCTCTTGCTGCCCATCCGTGGGATCAAGAAATTCAGGGTCGCCGCCGCCCAGATGATGAACAGGAAGATGGCGAACCGTTTGAGGACGTAATCAGGGCGCATGTTCTCTCCAGGTTTCAGGTGTTGGGTTTCGGGTTTCGGGGGTGGAGCTTCCGTCCCCCGAAACCCGAAACCTGAAACCTGACACCCCGCTACTGGGTGGGCTGGAGCTTGTGGTACACCAGCGGCCCGGTCGAGTGGAAAAACGCCGGGTTGACGTACGGGTCCTCCTCGGTTGGGTAGCCGGTCCAGTACGTCGTGTTGAGCGGCAGCCGGTGGTAGAACTGCATCAGCGGGATGTCAGGCAGCTCTGGCAGCCAGATCTCCATCGCTTTCAGGAACAGCTCCGTCACCTTCGCCTTGTCAGAGGGCGGCGTGACGTGAACCTCGTCGACGATCTTGTCGTAGTCGGCGTTGCTCCACTTCGCGAGGTTCACCAGATGGCCGCCCGGCACGTTCACCGACGACGACTGGTACAGCCGCAGCGTCTCGAACGGATCCTTAATGCTGCCGCCGTGGCCCCAGAGCGCAGCCTGGTGCTCGCCCTTCTGGAAGATCGCGCCCGCGTCTGGCGGGATCGCGAAGGTCGCGGCGACGCCCTGTCGCTTGAGGAGCTCGACCAGCACCGGCCCGACCGACGGGAAGTCGAAGTTGGCGATGATGTCGACCTGGAACTTTGACCCGTCGGGCTGCACGTAGACGCCGTCGCTGCCGCGCTTCCAGCCCAGCTTCGACATCATCGCGTGCCCCTTCTCGGGGTTGAACTCGTTGGTGGGGTACTTCGCGAGGAGGGGCTTGGCAGCGTCGAAGAACGGCTTGAGGCCCGGATAGGCCGGCATCGGCAGCTCGGTCTTCTCGGATGCACCGCCCCACCCTACCTTGATCAACTGGTCGCGGTCGATCAAGTAGCTGATCGCCCAGCGGAACTCGGGGTTGTTGTACGGCGGCTTCTGGGTGTGGACATATAGCGAGGTTGGCCACCAGTCCATGTTGCCGTACGGCAGCTTCTGGCCCGTGAACGTGGTGACCTTCGGGTTCCCCTTGAAGACCGTCTGGAACGAGTCCACCTCGATCCCGGTGGTGAAATCGAGGTCGTTCGTGATCAGGCCCTGAACGATTTGCTGTTCGCCCTGGGTCGGCAGCCAGATCACACGCTCGATCTTCGGGAGCTGGCCGAAGTCCTTGACCACTCCGGTGCCCCACCACTCGGCGCGCCGATCCATGATGATCTGGGTCGGCGAGACCGCCACGATCTGCCAGGGGCTTGTCGAGACCGGCCAGCCCTTGGCGAGGTCGAAGTGCGTGAAGGTCGTCCAGTCCTGCCCATCGAAGATGTGCTTCGGTACGATGTGCAGACCGATGTCGTACTTATACGACAGCATGTGGTAGAAGAATCTCGGCGACGGCCGCTGGAACACGATCTGCACGGTGTTCGCGTCGGTCGCCTTCGCTGATTCGACTGTGTCCTGAACGTCCTTGCCCCACTTGACCTTCGGGCCAAGATCCTTAAGCGTAGTCAGCGTGTAGGCGACGTCCTCAGCACTGAACGGCTTGCCGTCACTCCACTTGATCCCGGTCCGCGTCTTTACGGTGAGCGACTTGAAGTCCGGGCTGTACTGATAACTCTCCGCCAGCCACATCGTCTCCTTGTCCGCGTAGGCGCTGTAGAAGGCGAGCGGCTCGTACATCATGTTGCCGCCGAGCTGTGGAGCCGAGCCGATGGCGTACGGGCTCCAGAGCTCATGCGCGATGAACTTGCCCTGCGTGCCCGCGCGCACCTGGACCAGCGTCCGGTTCCTGGGAACCTGCTTGATGCCGGCGACCTCGGCCGGTTTGGAGGCAGGGGCCGGCGCCTGAGCTGCCGGACCGGCGTTCGGGTTGCCAGCGGGCGCGGCGGGCTTGGCGGCTTCGGCTGGTTTCGCGGCTTCGGCTGGTTTCGCGGGCTCGGCCGGCTTGGCCGGCGCCGGGGCCTGCGCCCCACAGGCGGCGAGCAGCGACGTGCCGCTCGCGGTCGCGCCCACCATGAGCGCCAGGCTCAGAAATCGCCGACGACTCACCGGTCGTCGCTGTTCTGGCTGATCCATCTACGGACCCTCCTCTGTGCCATGCCCGGTGGTGCACCTCTGCCCCACCTCGAACAACCCGGCGTCTGGTACTCCGCGGCGCCCTGTCTCCGAGCGGGGCCGCCAAGTATCGGACTGGCGTTAGGGTAGCTTCTGGGACCGACGGCTGGCTACTCGCCCGCGACCGGGCGCGCCGTCTATTCTCGCCCGGTCTCGCGAGGGCATCAGACCGTTTTACGCAGGCGCGGGTTCGCGATCTCATCCAGCCCCAGCGAGACCAGGAACAGGCCCACGAACAGGATGAAGAGGATCGCGATCGGCTCCAACCACCACCACCACCAGCCATTGATGACGGCGGCGTTGAACTGGACCCAGTAGACCGTCATCCCCAGGGTCGGCGACTCGATGGGGCCGAGCCCGAGCGCTTCGAGGCCGATGGATGCCAGCACGGCCGCCGACACGCTGTTGACCAATGCCGCCGCCAGGTAGGGGAACAGGTTCGGCAACATCTCTTTAACGATGATCTCGGGACCGGACATCCCCGACAGCCGCGCCACCTGGACCCAGGCACGCTCACGCATCGAGAGCACTTGCGCCCGGATCACCCGCGTTGGGTAGAGCCAGGCCAGGCAGGCCACCACCAGCGCCATCTGATTGACCGAGATGCCCTCGCGGATGGTCACCGCCAGGATGATCAACACCAGCAGGCCGGGGATCGTCAGCCCCACGTCGACGAGGCCGCGAACCACGGCGTCGACCATGCCGCCATAGTAGGCGCTCACGAACGCCAGGACCGTCCCCAGCCCGACGCCGATCAGGCCAGCGATCAACCCGATGCGAATGGTCAACGGGGTGCCGGCGATCATGACCGCCAGAAGGTCTCGGCCTTGCCGATCACTCCCGAACGGCAACTCCCTGGACGGCGGCTGGATCGCCATCACCGACAGGGGGCGCGCACGTTCGGTGTCGACCAGCAAGCTCCCGATCACCGAGAACAGAACCAGGCTGAGGAGCATGAGCAAGCCGATCGGCAGCGACCTGTTGCGACGAAGGTAGCGGACGAACCCGCCGACTCGGTCCGACTTGACGAGCTCTTGGCTCGCTTCGGGGATCGCCTCGGCCGGGGACGCCAGGAGCGGACCGGAGGCGCCCTCACCGACCTGGGGTGTGACACTCATCTCAGGCTCTCCGGTACGTGATGCGCGGATCGAGTTTTGGGTAGACGAGATCGAGGATCAACGTCGCCAGGCCGATCGCTACGATGACCGTAAAGACCGCTCCCTGGATCAGGAACCAGTCTGCCTGCCGGATCGCCGCGAAGAGGACCGTCCCGATGCCCGGGTAGCCAAACACCACCTCGACCAGCACGCCACCCGCGACGATCTGACCGAGCGCCAGAGCGAACGCCGTCGCCTGGGGCAGCATCGTGTTACGGATCGCGTAGCGCAGGAAGATCGTCTTGCCCTTCAGCCCCTTCGCGTCGGCGAACGTAATGAAGTCTTCGCCCTGGATGGTGACGACCATCGCCCGCATCGTCAGTGCCCAGCCGCCAACGGCCACCAGGATGATCGAGAGGGCCGGGAGGGTCGCGTGCCGAACGACGTCCAGCACGAACTCGAGTGAGGGCGTCGGGATGGTGCCGGCGGTGTACGCGCCGAAGATCGGGAACCAGCCCGCCTTGAAGGCGAAAACGTACATCAGCACCATGCCGAACAGGTAGTACGGCAACGCGTGGAGCGCCAGGAGCGGTGGAAGCACGTACTGAAGAAAGACCGGCGCCCGCGGCCAGCCCATGAAGGCCCCCAGTAACGTGCCGAGGATGAACGACAGGACAGTGGTCGTCACGAGGAGGCCGATCGTCCAGGGCAGGGCTTCGGCGAGCATCTCCCTGACGGTCCTCGGGAAGTTGGCGATCGAGTAATTGAAATCGCCCTGCAACAAGTCTCCCATGTATCGGAAGTACTGGATGTAGAGCGGCTGGTCCAGGCCGAAGCGGCGCTCGTACTCCTCGACCATCTGGTCCATCCCGGCGTGGACGTACCCGCCAAGGACGGCCTGTTCAATCATTCGTTCGCGGACAGGGTTCTGGCTCGAGAGCCGTGGGATGAAAAAGTTGAGGGTCGCAGCGAGCCAGAGAATCAGAAAGAAGAATCCGACCCGTCTGAGCACGTAATCGATTGGCATGGTGCCCCACTATCCGGGATCTTGGGTTCTCGGTGGTGGGTTCTGGGGACGCCAAGCGCGCACCCCAGAACCCGAGACCTGAAACCCGAAACCCGCTACTGGACCGGGTCGAGGTTGTTCAGGACCAGCTGGTGCGTCAGGTGCCAGAACGCCTCGTTGACGTAGGCGTTGTCCTTGGACGGCCAACCTGTCCAGTAGGTCGTGTTCATGGCGATCCGGTGGTAGAACTCGCTGATCTGGATGTCTGGCAGCTCCGGCAGCCAGATCTCCATCGCCCGCCGATACTGCTCCGTGATCTTCGCCTTGTCCGACGTCGGCGTCGTGGCCATCTCGTCGACGACGGCGTCGTACTGCTTGTTCGTCCACTTCGGGAAGTTCGCAAGGTGGGCGCCCGGTACGGCCTGCGTCGCGCTCTGGTAGAGGCGCAGCGTGAGGTACGGGTCTTTGATGCTGCCGCCGTGCCCGTACAGCTTGCCGGTGTACTCGCCCTTGAAGAAGCGGTTGTCGGAGTCCGGCGGCTGGGCGTAGGCGGCATCCACGCCGGCCCGCTTCAGCAGCTCCTGAATGACCGGCCCGACCGCCGCGAACGTGTTCGAGCCAAGGATCTCGAGCTTCAGCTTGGTGCCGCTCGCGTCGGCCCAGATTCCGTCGCTGCCCTTCTTGAACCCGTTCTTCTCCAGCAGGGCGTCACCCTTCTTTACGTCGTATTCGAGGGTCGGGTACTTGTCGAGCAGATCCTTGATCGAGTCGACGTATGGCCGGAGCGGCGGGTACGAGGGCATCGGGACCGGGTACAGCGAGCCTGCACCGGCCCAGCCGACATCCACGATCTGCTGGCGGTTCATGTAGTAGCTGAGCGCCCAGCGGACGTCCGGCTTGTCGAACGGCGGGACGGTGTTGTTGACGTAGAGCGAGATCGGCCACCAGTCGACGTAGCCGTACGGCTTGTCGCGCCCGGAGTGCGAGACGATCTTCGGGTTCTGTGCCAGGACCGTCGGCCAGGTCGCCGGCTGGAGGCTGGTCGTGAAGTCGGCCTGGTTCGAGATCACAGCCTGGGCGAGCTGCTGCTCGCCGACGAACGGCGTCAAGACAAGACGCTCGACCCGTGGCAGCTTGGTCAGACCGGCCTTCGCCGCCCACCAGTCCGGCCGGCGGTCGAGGATCTTCTGCTCCGGCGTTCCGACCTTGACCTCCCAGGGTCCCGTCGTGACCGGAAGGCCCTTGCTCGGATCGAACGCCCGGAACGTCGTCCAGTCCTGGCCGTCGTAAACGTGCTTCGGGACGATGTAGACGCCGATGTCGTACTTGTAGATGACGAAGTCCCAGAAGCGCGGGGCCGGCACCTTGAAGGTCAGCACGGCAGTGTTCGCGTCAGTCGCCTTTGCTTCCTGGAGGAACTGGGCGACGTCGACGCCCCACTTGACCTTCGGGCCGAGGTCACGCAGCGAGTTGAACGTGTACGCCACATCCTCGGCACTAAACGGCTTGCCGTCGCTCCAGGAGATCCCCGAGCGGGTCTTGATCGTCAGCGTCTTCGAGTCCTGGCTGTACTGATAACTCTCAGCCAGCCACGGGATCTCCTTGTCCGCGAACGCGCTGTAGAACGCCAGCGGCTCGTAGATCAGCATCGAGCCGCCCTGATGGTTCGCGCCGACGGCGTACGGGTTCCAGATCTCGTGCTCGGTGAACTTGCCCTGCTGCACCGAGCTCCCCGAGACGTAGAACAGGGTCCGGTTGCGCGGAATGCTCGGCAGCCCGGCCGGGGCGGCCGGTGCCGCCTGAGCGGCCGGCTTGGCGGCTTCTGCCGGCTTCGCAGCCTCGGCCGGCTTCGCCGGGGCAGCGGCCGCCGGCGCCGCTGTCGCAGCCGGAGCGGCCGGCTTGGCCGGCTCGGCGGGCTTGGCGGGCGCTGGCGGTGTACTCGGCGCGCAGGCGGCCGTCAATCCGATGGCCGCTGCCAGCAGTGTCGTCGATCGCAAGAATGCACGGCGGCCGATCCCCCGCTGCGGAGCTTCCTCGCTCATGGTTGACTTCTCCCAGTTGACGTGTGGGCACTCGCCCGCGAAACCGCTGCTCCAGTCGACGGACCCCGATTCCATGAGGCCGCCGGTCATCAGCGCTGATCTCGACCCGAGACGCCACCGTCCCGGACGACCGCACGCGGTCACGCGACAGGAAAAAAGTAAGCTGCCCGATTCTAGGTCTGGCCCCTCAGGCTGTCAAGGTAAGGCTCAATCCTGACGGTTTCCCGACACTCGAAGCGATGATCGCCGCCCGTCTCGACCGGACCAGGACGAGTAGATCTCAGATTTCTACAGATGGACCTGGAACTTCACAACGATTGCGGTTAACCTTCGTTGGAGATCACGGAGATTGGCATGCTTGCATCGCGCCCAGAGAGCATGATCTCGACGAGCCGGATCTTACGACGCGTTGCCGCGATCCTCGTCGCGGTCGTCGCGCTGTACGTCTTCGCGCGCCTGCTGCCTCCGCTCGACCTCCTATCGGCGTCCATCGTGATCGTCTCCGTGCTTCTCACCATTCAGGCGCTCTTCACGTCGTACTTGATGCTGTACGCGTGGGAGCACCCGGATCGGATGGCCGAGACGCGCGGTCCACAGACATTCCTGTCGCCAGCGCATCGGTTCACGGTCCTGTTGCCGGCCCGCCACGAGGAAGCTTTGATCTTCGAGACGATCCGGAAGCTTACTGCCGTCAACTACCCGGCCGACCTGGTCGAGATCCTGGTCATCTGTCACGCCGACGATCACGGCACGATCGCCGTTGCCCGCCGCGCGATCGAAGAGCTGGGCGCGGCGAATGCCGGTGTGCTCTCGTATTCGGGAGACCGGATCAACAAGCCATGCGGCCTGAATGCCGGCCTGCGCCGCACGACCTTTGAGGTCGTCACCATCTTCGACGCCGAGGACGACATCGATCCGGACATCTTCAACGTCGTCAATACGACGATGGTGAGAGAGGACGTCAACATCGTCCAGGCTGGCGTTCAGCTGATGAACTTCGAGGATCACTGGTTCTCGATTCACAACGTGCTCGAATACTTCTTCTGGTTCCGCAGTCGGCTGCACTTCCACGCGCGCGTCGGGATGATCCCGCTCGGCGGCAACACGGTGTTCATGCGCCGGTCGCTGGTCGAGCAAGTGGGCGCCTGGGACGAGCACTGCCTCACCGAAGATGCCGAGATCGGACTGCAGCTCAGCGCGATCGGGG
>Ga0209382_10002758_pt1 | contig 25046 bp, 20 predicted proteins | sample SoiMetdeltSBSDD5_FD_187599 | JGI IMG/M metagenome (GOLD analysis project Ga0209382, IMG submission 187599) | Bulk soil microbial communities from a Populus tree surrounding site in Tennessee, USA - Soil MetaG P. deltoides SBSDD5 (SPAdes) (version 2) | ecosystem: Environmental > Terrestrial >... | reverse complement strand
CAGGTCGATGCCGACGATCGCGTTCGTGGCCGGGACAAGCGTCCGTAGCCGGGCGAGTCGAGCGTTGCGGTTGCGGTCACCCCGGGACACGCCGCTACCGTTACCCATGAACGTCCTCCTTCTGCGATGGGACACCAAGCCCGACAAGCGCATCAGGAGGACGTTCCCACGCCCCGCATCGACACGCACAAACGTCTTTCTATGCCGATGAGCGGATGCGCGTCAGACTGGCGTCCGCACCGAACGGAAAGGCGACATGGCGAGCCCGCACGATACGGCCGCGAAGACGGCTGCGGCGGCGAGAAGGGTGGGTCGGATCCCCCAGTTGTCCGCCAGGATGCCCGCGAGTGGTGCGGCGATGACCATGACGGCACGGTTGAGAGACCGCAGCGTCGTGTTTGTGCGCGCTTGGAGTTCATCGGGCGTGAGGAGTTGCCGAAAGCTCATCTCGTGGGAGTTGCCCATGCCCATGGCGAGGCCGTAGAGCCCTACCCCGGCTCCGAGGACCGTGACTGAGGCCCACGTGGTGGAGGTCCCGCCGGCAGCGACCATCACGAGCACACTCGCGGTGGTGATGGCGTGGCAGGCGATGATGGTGCGGCCAGTCCCCAGTAGCAACCCCGCGCGGGTGGTGACCGCGGCGCCGACGACCGCGCCGATTCCGCCCAGGGCGCCGATGAGCCCGAACTGCAAAGGCGTGAGGTTCAACGTGGCGAGTGCGTAGGGAGCCACAACGACGCCGATGACCGCGTTGCCGACGAACCACCCGTGGGTTGCGATGGCCAGGGTGGTCAATCCTGAGCGCCGATAGATCCACCGCAGGCCCTCGCGGATCTCGAGCACGAGCTTTCTGGCCGTGGTGCCTGCCTTTGACGGAGGCTCGCTCGATTTGATTCGGCTGAGCGTGACTGCGGAGTAGACGTACGTCGCGGCGTCCGCCAGGACCGCCAACGGCGCACCGAGTGCGCTGACCAACAAGCCGCCGAGAGCAGGACCAGCGCTCTGGGTAACGGCGTCGGCGCCGTCAACACGGGCGTGTGCGCGCTGCAAGTGTCGGCGCTGCACCAAGCGAGACAGGAAGGACACCGCGGCCCGCCCCGTTGATCACCGCGGCGGTGCCATACGCCATGACGATCACCAGTAGCGCCCGAAACGACAGCAGATGGGTCCACCACAGCAGGGGGATGATCGCCAGCAGGCCGGCCGCTGGGACAAGAGGGCCTTTGGTTCATATATCGGAGCTGGTTGACAAAACGCCAAGCTACCCGCGGGTACTCGAACAAACGCGTGATCAGGAGATCGCGAACCGGGGTCAAAATGGAGATCGAATTGCGACTCAACCGGGGCCGATGGCTACACAGTCAGAGTCATCGCATTGGCTGCGATCGTTCTCATGGAAGCCCGCGTCCGCTGAGACGGCGAAGGGCTTCAGCAGCTCCTAGTGTCCCGGCAGCCACTTCTTCTGCCAGCATTTCCAAACGGCCCTGCTCAGAAAGCAGATCGATCAGTCGCTCCTCGGCGTATTCGTTGCCGATGATGGCACGCTCGCGGAGCTCGTCAATGCGGCCCTGCTTAGCCAGCAGGTCCGTCAACCCCTCGTCGGCTTGCTCGTCAAAGTTGTTGGCGCGCCGACGGAGCTCGTCGACGTCGCCCTGTTCAACGAGCAGGTCGGCCAGGCAGCGGCGGGCGTCCTCGGAGGCCTGGTCAGCCCACCAGCGAAGCTCGTCGACGAACTGCCGGAGCTCGTCGATCTGGCCGCGTTCAGCGAGCAGGTCGGCCAGCCGACTCGCTGCGTACTCGCCGAATGGACGCCCGCGTCGCTCGTGGATCAGCTGGCGAAGCTCGTCCACTCGATCGTGCTCAGCGAGCAGATCAACCAGCTGGCCTGCCGCGGTACCGTTGCCCATGCGAGCACGCCGGCGCAGCTCCGAGACGGCATCGTCGAGGTGGCCCTGCTCGGCGAGCAGGAAAAATAGCCGATGCTCGGCGATACCGTCCCCGGCGTGGGCCCGCCTGCGGAGCTCGTCGACCCGACCACGCTGCACGAGCAGATCGGCGAGCCGACCGGCGGCGTTCCTATCGCCGGCGTCAGCGCGCTCGCGAAGCTCCTCAATGTCGCCCTGCTCGGCCAGCTGCTCGGCCAAGCGTTCGGCGGCGAATGGTTCGCCGGCGTCGGCATGGTGGCGCAGCACCGCCACGGCCTCGTCAACATGGCCTTGCGCGGTAAGCAGACTGACCAGACGGTTGAGGGGGAACCAATCGCCCGCATCGGCACGCCGGCGCAGCACCACCACGGCCTCGTCAACGTGGCCATGCCCAGCGAGTAGATCGGCTAGCCAGTACGCCGAGTGCCTGTCGCCGATACTGGCACGGTCGCGAAGCTCGTCGAGGCGATCCTGCCTGGCAAGTGTCTCGGCCAGACGCATGGTGGCGTGATCGTCGCCCGCGTTGGCGCGCTCGCGGAGCTCGTCGACCGAGTCTTGCTCAGCGAGCAGGGCAACCAGTCGGTGTGTCGCGAGAGTGTCGCCAGTGTCGGCCGCGCGCCGGTAGAGAGCGGTAGCCGCGTGGGCCTGGCCACGGCGTTCCGCGTTGTCAGCCAGACGGCCGGTGTCATCGGGATGGTGATGATCGACAAGGGCCTGCCAGGCAACGCCCGGGAGATGAATCGTGCGCCGTACGTCGAGGGCGTGTTGATGCAGGTAATCCGCGGGGGTGTAGCCGCTGATCTGACCCATGCCAGTAGGAACGGGGGCCAAGGTGGAAGCGGCGCCGTGCAGATTTGTCGTGGCATAGGCGAGCGCCCGGTCAAGCCAGTCCGTGGAGGCGCTAGCCTGCTGCACCGGCGCCAGATAGGCAGGCGCGGCCGCGGTAAGGAAGTCGCGCGTGATCGGAGCCTGAACTCCGACGCGGCGGGCATCGAGGGCGGCGGTGATAACCGCCTTCCCGTAGGGATCGGCGGCGTTCTCCCACCAACGCACCAGTTCCGGCCCGGCAGCAAGGACCTGGGTGAACCCGACGTCGCGGCTGCCAAGTGCGATGCGGATGCGCTGGTCCGAGGCCAGGGCCTGAGCACGACGTCGCTCGGCAACCGAGAACGTGTCAGGCACGTCGATGCTCAGTCCCAGTTGGAGCACTTCGCGCTCATTGACGTGCGTGTCAGGCTGGTCCGGCATCCGCGACCCGGTGCGCCTGGCGTACTCGTTCGGCCAAATCGTCGCGACCAGCACCGCACCGGCGGCGATAAGCCGTCGTACGAGCCCGGCTGAAAGGCCGTCGGGAGTGTCGAGATAGCGCTGCAGCTCGTCCAGCCAGACGACTGTGCGAGGCGTCGACGCCATGGCCAAAGCCGCTAAGACATCGGCGTCTGCGGGATCGGGGTGCACCAGCCACCACTCTGGGACGACTGCACGGACTGCCTCGAATAGTGCCCGGGTCTTGCCTACAGAGGAGCCGCCGACGAGCACGACGAAGCCGCCGGTGGCGGCAGCCCCGGCGACGGCTGTGCGTAAATCGGCGTCCAGGTCGCGGGGCACATAGGCCGGCAGGTCGGTCGCGACAGAGTCGACCTGGATCGAGGCGTGCACCCCAAGGAGCCTCGGTCGGGCCTCCCGCACCCGCACAGCCCCGGCCGGTCGACGCAGATGCGCGGTCGCCACCCGTTCCCACGCCGCCAACCACGGCTGCTGACTTTTCATGTCCAAGCCGCAGGCGGCCAGGAACGTCTCCACGGTCTCCCTCGTGGGCACGGATTTGCCGTGCAGCAGGTTATTCAGCGTCGATGGCGGAAGGACTCGTGGACCACCGCGGCTGTGATTCGCGTTGACGGCCTTGTCCAGCTGGGCGTATGAGCGTGAACCCCGAAGCCGCTGGAACGCTGCCGCGAGCTCGGACAGGGTCTGCACCGTCACAGGATCGACCGCATCGGCTTTGCTCACGGCCGGGTCGCCGCTCACGTCGACCTCCAACCTGTTCGGCAGGCCCTCGCCGAACACCACCGAACCAGCGTAGAGGGCCACGAATCTGCAGACGATCCTCCCGGTCACCCCGTCGGGTTCCGCCGGTTGCCTTCGGCTTCCTCCCAACCCGGTGCCGAACAGGCCGACCAGCGGCTTTCCTCGGAGACGTCCCCAGGGAGAACCGGCCGGCTCCTCCCGCCCGAACCCCGCGACGGGAGTACACGATGACACCTCAACCCACCGAGAAGACCTGGCGGGGAAAGATCACCCTCGCCGCCATCGCCGGCCTCATCTCCGGGATCACCCGCGCCATCGCCACCAAGATCTTCGAATACTTGACGAACAGCTAGCCACCACGGCATGCGGGCCCGGTCGAGTCGGCCGGGCCGCGGTGTGTCCGTGATCAGCGAATAGCGCACAGCTGGAATACCTGCACTCCACCAGTAGTGCTCAATCTGCGCCGCGGCTGCGCCGGCAGCCACCCCACTACCGGTGAACTGCTCGTCCACGGCCGGCGGGGCAAGGGCTTCGCCCGTCGGCCATCGACGAACGGCGGCGACGACGCCGAGGCCCGCCCGTGGGTGGTGGTCAAGCCCGTGCACGACGCGATCACCATGCTGGAAGCCCTCAGCTGGAGCGACCTGCTGTTCCCGCCAAGCCTGCTGCGCACCGGCAACCGGCGCACGGCGCCGAGACCAGCCGCGCGGCCACCCGGATCGCTGCGGACCTCAACGCGTTCCTCACCTGGGTGAACGAGCACTTCGCCCTGGCCGACGGCGGCCCGGCGATACCGCCCGATCCCACGAAGCACCTGCACGCCTCACGGTTTCGTCGCACGCTCGCCCATTTCATCGTGCGCCGCCCGAGAGGGCTGATCGCCTGCGCCCTGCAGTACGGACACGTATCAACGAAAGTGACGCTCTCGTATGCTGGTGCCGCCGACACGTCGTGGCTGGACGAACTCGCGGCCGAGCGGCTGGACATGGTTCTCGACCAGATCGACCAGGACCGGGACCACAGCCGCGGCGGCGAGCACGTGAGCGGACCGGCGGCGGCGGAGTACCGGACCCGGGTGGAGCGGGCCGCGCCGTTCGCCGGCCGGGCCGTCACCTCGATCCGCAACGCCGAACGCCTGCTGGCCAATGTCGACCCGAACATCCATCACGGCGATGGCACGACCTGCGTCTACCGGGCCGAGCAGGCCGAATGCCGCAAGGCCCGGCTCGCCCAGGGCCGTGCGGCCGACGGCCCGGATGACTCGCAGTGCCGATCAACCTGCCTGAACCTTGCTTACACCGATCGTGACATCGACCAACTACGGGCCAGACTTGCCGTTCTGGACGCAGCGGCGGCCGACTCGCTGGCCCCTCGTCCACTGCGCGACCGAGCCGCCGGACAGGCCGACGGCGTCCGCGCCGTCATCGACCGGCACGACACCACGCGGCCAACCGATCCCGGGACCCAATCCCATTCGGTGAACGACACCGGGGCGTCCAGGTGAGCCGGGCGCCGCGTGACCTGCCGACCGAACGGACAGCGATCGAGGCCGCCGCCGGTCGGCTGCTGTCCGGAGCACCGCTACGAGCGACCGAAGGAAAGCTGTCCACGACCGAACTGATCACCGAATCTGGCCTGCCCCGGTGGAAGGTCTACGAACACCGCGACCTGGTCCAGGACTTCCAGGCATGGGTCAACGCCACGGACGCCGTCCCCGACCCGACGCTCGACCTCGCGGCGACCAATCAACGGCTCGCCGCGCAACTTGCCGAGACCACCGCCGCGCTGAACGACGAGCGGGCGCGCTCGGCATTGCTACGGCGGGCGCTGACCGAAGCATCGATCGAGCTGCACCAGGCCCGCCAGGACCAGGCGGCCAACGTCACGGAATTCCGGCCTCCCGCCATCCGCCGAGCCCGGCACTGCTCAACGCGCGAGCCCGCGCCCCGATGAAGCACGGGCAGGCCGAAGGCGGAGTCCCTCGGCCCACGCGGCCGGAGCAGATCATCTGCCGGCCCATCGGTGCGAACGGCAGCATGACGCCCGTCCTCATCGACGTGGAGGCGTGGTGCCGCTCCTGGCGTCGACATAGCTCCAATGCAGCGGATGGTTGGGATCGGGCGTATAGCGGCAGGTGTTTCCGGTCAAAATGGTGCGGTTGAGTAGCGCGCCAAGCGACGGGTCGGACTCGGCGATCTCGTTCATGGTCCGCTTGAGTGCTTGGCGCACCGCGGTGCGCGCGCGCTCGTCGGAGTCCGCGAAGCTGCGGGTGCGACCACCCCTGCGCGTGGCATGGCGCAGCTCCTCGACCAGCGCGGCATGTTCCTGGGCAAGTTGTTCGCTGCGCGTATTGTCGGCTCTGTTGTCAGCGTCGTCGAGTTCGTCCGCGATTTGCTGGATTCGCCGGCGGTACGTGGCGATTGCTTGGTTGTCCAGCACAGCGTGGCGGGTGGCGGCGGCGAGCGTTGTTCCCGACGGGTCGCTGGCGAGCTGCAGCGCTGGTATCGCCCGGTTGGGGTTGGTGAGAAGCTGTGCCAGGTACTGCATGCCCAGCCGATCGCGGACCACCAGCTGGCCGCCCGGAACGCTCACCGTCCAACTTCGGTCGTGCCGGTACAGCACCGCAGCCTCGCTGCGCGACCTGGTCAGGCGCGATGTCCACGTCGCAGCCCGCTCGGTCAAGCCCATAGCCTCCGCCTCGGCGCATGCCTCGGCGAGCAGGACCTCGGCCCGCTCCCTATCGCCGGGTCGCCCGCGCGAGTGCAGTGCTTCGGCGAGATCCGCCTTGGCCACGGTCGTGAACGGGCGATTGCCAAGACGCCGGTTGGCGGTCACCGACCGCTCCAAGTGCTCGACCGCGCGTCCGAGATTGCCGAACGTGAACGCGGCGACGCCGAGTGCCCGCTCCGCCGACCCGAGACAGGTCACCGCGAGCGACGGCATGATCGGCAGCTCGGCGTACGGGGCGACCAGGTCGTACACCTGCCGAGACAGGTCGGCGTCGCCGAGGGTGTGAGCGGCCTCGGCGATCGCGAGCATGCCGGCCAGCCAGGTGCTCGATTCCGGCAGGTTCGCCAGGCCCGCCGCGCTCAGCCGGTCCAGCACCGTGCGGGCCTTCGCGGTGTCGCCAGTGCTTGCGGCCAGGCTGGCCACGGTGGCCTGAAAACTGAACTCGGCCGGGTTCAACGTTGGCGAGTTGGCGAGCCGCTCCACCTCGGCGAGCACCTCGCTGTCGCGCCCCTGCAGCCAGCGGATTGTGGTGAGATGAGCGCCGAAGATACCAGGCGCGTCCGCGTCGCCAACCTTCGTGCCGAGCGTGAAGCAGTCGCACGCCCTCGCCTCGGCCTCCGCCAACCGCCCAGCGCGGATGAGGAGCATGGTAGCCATCGCCTCCGCCACGTACTGCAGGCTCCGGCAGCCAAGCGCCTCGGCCCGTTCGCGCAGCTCGCCCAGTGCCGTCTCGGCCGCACGGTCGCCGAGGTGAAACAGGTCCACCGCGCGCCAACACACGCCGAGCAGCGCGAGCATCCCCTCACCTGCCGTCGACGCGACCGCGATCAGCTTGTCGGCCAGCCTGAGACGGGTTTTGGTGTGTCGGGGTGTGAGCAGGGCGTGGTGTACTAATGAAAGCGCTTCGGCGAACACCTTGCCATCTCCGAGCCGTTCGGCATCGTCGAGCTTGGCCCGCGCCCGCTCTGTCGACTCGCCCTGATACACCTGCTCCGCCGCCAGGCGGACCTCCAACCGCAGCCGCAGGTGCCGCTCGCCGGCCGGCAGCTCGGCCAGCGCCCGCCGCTGCAGGTTGGTCACTCGTTCCCGATCGATCCGGGTGCGGTGCTCGTTGATCCACATACCGCCAAGACCGATCGCGGCGCGAGCCATCGCGAAGGCGTCGTGCTCCGCGCTGGCCGCCTGTGCCGCTCGATCGAACAGTTCCCGCGCTTGGCTCAGGCGCCCGCACTGCAGCACCGCCTCGGCCCACTCGACCAGCAGCGGCGCGACCGGCTCGGCCACATTGCTCTGTTCGTGGACGGCAACGGCCGATTTCAACAGATCGACTGCCGCCTCGTAGCCAAAACGGTTCATCATCAGCCGCGCGGCGTCGCGACTCGCCGCAACAGCGCGCTCAGCTGCGCCGGTCGAACGACTCGCCGCTGATATCGCGTGATGGGCCAAGCGGATCAGCCGGTCAGCGCCAGCGGCGCCGGAGTTGGCCAGCATGTTGGCGGCGCGGGCGTGCCCCTCGACCAGTTCCTCGTCCGAGAGCCGGTCGAGCAGGTCTTTGCGGATCAATTCATGACCGAACGAGAACCGTTCTCGCTCGTTTACGACTACCAGACGGGCGGCGGACGCCTCGGCGAGTGCCCGACGAACCTCGCCCGGCGTCGCGGCCGCAACCGTCGCGGCCTCGGCCACCGATGGCGTGACCCCGAGTATCGCCGCGTAACTGAGCAACGACCGGCTCCGCTCGGTGAGCCGCTCAACCGCCCAGGCGATCACCGCTCGCACGCCGTCCTGCATGAGCGCATTCGTTGTCGCGCCGGCGGTTGCTATCCGCTGAACGTGCAGCGGGTGCCCATCGGTGAGGTGGTACACCGCTTGCAGCAAGTCCGGTTCGACGTGCTGCCCGAGCGTGCGCAGCGCCGTTTCGGTCTCGGCAAGGTCGAAGCCACGGAGTCTGATCGGTGTCGCCTCGTCTTCGACCGCCCAGGCCGACGAATCCGCGGTGGCATGGTTCGGTTTGAGGCGGCGGGTCAATACGAGCACAAGCGGTCGTCGGGCGAAGGTTTTCGCGATGAACCGGGTCAATCGCACCGCGCCGGTGTCGGCTCGGTCGAAGTCGTCGATGACGATCAACAACGGTGATCGGGCACAGGCCGCTTTGATCTGTTCGCCGATCGCCGAGAATCGAGTGAAGGGCTCCGGGTCGACGAGGGACTCGCCTCGGGTGGCGGCGAGGAGTCCGCTAGCCGCCGCGCCGCCGACGACTTCGAGGATCTCCTGCCATGGCCACAGCGCCGGCGCCCCGGGCGACGGCCAGCAACTCCCACATGCGACGGTGAATCCGCCCCGCTGCGCCCGGGTCGCGATCTCCTGGCAGAACCAGGTCTTGCCGATGCCTGCGGGCCCGGTCACCAAGACCACGCTGCCTACGCCGTCGCGTGCTGCGGTGAGCGCCTCGTCGAGTACCTGAAGCTCCCGCTGTCGACCGACAAAGCGGCTCGAATGCGACGAGCCATCCGTCACAGCCCCCAGTATGTCACGCGACATCACGATCAGTGTCGATGATGTCACGCGGATATCTATAGGTGCGCTGGAGACGATCTTTGGGGTGACCAGTGGCGTTTGACATTGTGATCGAATTTCACGAGGCCGTCGTGCGTGACGTGCAGATCCGCATGTTGAACCGCTGCGCCGCGACGAACCTGTGGGTTGACGGCCCGTCTTCCAGGATTGTGTACCAGCCCATGGACCCGTTGCAGATCAAGGCATGCTGGAATGATCCCTCGCTGACCATCGATGACGACGGGGTGCGGTTGTCGGCCGCCGTACAGGGTGGCGCGCGTCAACCGACCGGCCGGATCCTCAAGCTCGACGGCGAGGTCAGCGCGAGGGGGTCGGCGGTGGTCGACGCCGACGGCGCGCGGCGACCGTACCTCCGCGTGCGGACGTCTGGACCGCTGGCGATGCACAAGCTCAAGGTGTCCTATCCGGGATCTCCGTGGCCCTCGTTCGCGGCCGGGCTCGACCCCGCGAAGGAGTTGACGTCCCTGCGCCCAGTCCTGGCCAGCCAGCTCTTCCTGCCGCTTTCGAGCATTCCGCTGACATATGTAGCTGCCTCGTTGCCCATCGCGATGTCGCCGGACGAAGTGGATGCCGGGTCCGTTGCGCCCGCCTTACCTGTCAAGCTTGCCGTACCCGTGCACCGGGAGGCGTCCTCCTCGGTGGCCCTCGGGTTGATGGTGCGCTCCGCGGTCCAGCCGCCGTCGACGTGCCCGAGCCTGCTCTCCTCGCAGCACGGCTACAACGCTGCCGTCGGCATCAGCGAGCATGGCACCAACACGCTGCTGGATTGGCTTTGCCGTACGGGCGCGGCGGCGGGCGAGCTGAGGCACTCCCGGCTGGGACCGATCGCCTGGCGATGGGACAGCATCACCGTGAAGTACCAGCACGGCCAGATCCGCCTGGCCGGCGTGCTCGTCCAGGGCACGCAGCCCGCCCGGGTGCGGGGGCAACTGCGGTGCCGGATCTCAACCTCCGGTGAGCTTCGTTGCACCCTGCTCAGTGACGATGCCGACGCGACCATCAACGAGACGGTGTTGGCTTCTTGGCGCACGCTCCTGGCACGGCTGTTGGCCGCACCGATCACCGATGACCCGGGTGGTGTACCTTCGGACGGGCGACTGAGCCAGCGCTTCGAGCTGCCTGGCACCGACTGCCAGCTCAGCGCGGACGCGGAAGACCTCGTCGTTCAGAACGGCCAGATCGTCGCGTACTACACCGTTCCCCAAACACCCACGCCGCTCCCGCTGGAGATCCCTCCACGCAGCCCGGGCGTCGCGATCACGCAACCGGTCATCCCACACCAGTCGGCACCCAGGGCACCGGTGAACATCGCGCTGCACGCCGAGATCGCCAACCCCACCTCGGCGCCGTACGAGTACGTCTGGTCGACCGACCTGTCTCCCGAGCCAGCCTCCAGCCGCGACAATCCCACGACCATCATCACAGGCACACCGGCAGCGTCGGACGGCACCGGGCTGCCACAACCATTGACGACGGTCCACCTCAACGTCATCGACATCTTCGGGCAGAGCGCGCAGGCACACGGTCCGGCCCTGTACGTTCCCGCCGCGTCACGGCAAGATCTCACGCAAGATCAACAACCCAGGACTAGGCAAGAGCCTCCGCCACGTCGCCACGAGCCGGATCGCGACCAAGCTCCTGGGGCAAGGACTACGCCCCGGACGCGAGCGGCGGTCGCCGCTGGCGCTGGCATCGCCATTCTAATCGGCCTCTGTTACGGAACCGCTCGCGGCGGCGGATCAGCCGTCACGGACCCGACGCACGGCCCGTCACCGGTCGTTGCGACGACACCCGGCTCGCCCTCGCCCGATCGGTCGACGCAAACACCTTCTCGCCAGCCCGGCCCGAATCAGCCCGGCCCGAGTCAGCCTGGCCCGAATCGGCCCGATCGGCCGAGCGGAGGCCGATCGGCGCTGCCACCCCTCCAGCCGCCGGAAGTGACGCCGGCCCAACGGGACTTCCTCGGTCTCAACATCACGCCTGGCCTTCCCTCCGCCTACCAGGCGTTCACCATCGCCAACCGCAATGACCGACCGGTCACGATGTCCGCAGCGCTGATCCGCGGGGACTCGGCGTTCTCGGTGAGCGACGACCGGTGCGTCGCGAAGGAGGTCAAGCCGGATGAACAGTGTCAAGTGACGGTACGGTTCGATCCCACGTCGATTGGTCCAAAGGTGGGCAGCCTCGAAGTCTCCGACTCCGGCGGTCGAGCTTCGGCGGCGGCCCTAACCGGGATTGGATTCGCGAAGCTGACGGTGCGGGCCATCGACTGGGAAGACGGATCGGCGGCGGGTGCGCATGGGCAGGTCACCGATCGCACTGGACGGGTCAACTGCCATGGCACCTGCAGGTACACCATATCGGACCCCGCGCTCGCGGAGATCATATTGACCGCGAAGGCGTACTACGGCCCGGGACCCGACGGCTACGTGTTTCGCGACTGGCAGGGACCGTGCTCCGGTGGCGAACCCAACTGTACGTTCAGATTCACCAGAGACACCACCGTGACCGCATGGTTCGAGTGGGTGGTTGGCTAGCAAAGCGTGTGCCGCGTTCAGCCTCAGCTGAGCAACTGCTGAAGATGACGTCACGCTTTGCCCGGCCGGGGGCGCGAAGAACAACAGGTCATCAGAGTCGATGGCCCACATGCACAAGATAGGGAAACCATGCTTATATCGTTTAGCGCCTCTCTTGTCCGTATCAAATTTTTGCTTCCGTTGGTGATCGGGCTGCTGGTTACTCCCGACGCGTGTGACAAGGAAATTAGCCAGGCCAACGGATCGACGGGATGGGTCCAGTATCGCGGTGACGCTCAGCGCACCGGGCGGGCCTCCTGGGGCGGCCCGACCGCGCGTGGGGTTGTCGCCTGGCGCCAGACGATCGGCCAGTGGGACGGCTCCGGAGAGCCGCCCATGTACAACAGCTCACCGATTGTCGCGCCCTCCGGCACGGTGTTTGTCGGTACCGGTCGAGCGAGCGAACTCGCAGAGGCGGGCTCACTCCCTCACTTGTACGCGTTTACCCCAACCGGACAGGAGCTGTGGCGGTCGACGCTCGGGGGATTCGCGGTGTATGGCGCTCCAGCCCTCGGTCCGGATGGGCGCATGCTGGTCGTCGGCCAGAAGTTTGATAAGGGTCGTCCTGTGGTACGCGCTTTCGTCGTGAGCGAGTCCGGCAAGGCCCTGGCCACGGTCGCCAAGCAGCACGAGGCCGCCGGCTCACCCCTCGTGGACGGCGAGGGCAACTTCCTTTACCGGGACCCCACCGGACTATGGATGCTGCCCAGGCGCGATCACCGCTCGCGCCCCAGCCCGGAGTTGGTAGCCCAGAACCTGCCTAACCTCACGAGCGGCTCAAGCATCGGGGACTATCTCAGCGACCTTGGCGATGCGTTCTCCTGCCTCCCGGGTTGCAGCTTTGACACCTCGGTCAAAGTGACGCCGTTCTACACCAGGGGCATCCTGCCGTCTCCTGCGTGGACCGGGCGATGCCGCGATGTGGCAACCGGACTGTGGACGCGGTTCTGGCGGGTTGGACAAGGAAAGGTTCTCGGCAACGTCAACGTAGATATTCTCGCTACTCCGGCCATCGGCCGGGGTGGCACAGTGGCGTACGTAAGCCTGAAGAGCAGGGAGACCGCCGCGATTGACCAGACCGGCAACGTGTTGTGGAAGCTGAGCTGGGGCTATCAACCGGTGAACATCGCCGTCGGTCGGCAGGCCGGCACAAATTCCCGGTCGACCGTGTGCACCTACGTGGACGCCAGCGGACGACAGGTTGAGGCGCGCGACAACGGACGCGACCGGCTCTATGTGCGAAGTGACCTTGGCCTGACCGCCATCAACGGAGACACCGGCCGCTCGCTGTGGTGGAACAAGACGCCCCTCGTGGGCGAGCCCATCGTTCTGGCCACCGGCTCCGGTGAGTTGGTGCTGGCCGCGGGCGAGTCCGCGCTGCATGCCTTCCGCGGCGACAACGGCGGCCAACTGTGGTCAGTCCCCCTCGACGGCCCAGCCCTGGGCTCTCCGGCCGTAGGCAATGATCACATTTACGTCGCGACTTATCGCAGCCTCTACGCGATCAGTCTTACAGACTGAGGCTCAACGTAGCGGTCACATGGAACAAACCAAGCGGAGAATCCTATTCGTTTGTAGATCGGGGTGCATTAGTCTGCCGGGGATAACGCTCGGCCGGGACGTACGAATCATCACTGCACGTGAGCGGACTGCGAGGGTACGACCAATCGTGACAGGTGCCCGGGTGTGGCGCCGAAACTCCGAACAACGAGAGCCGTCAGATCTTGCTGGTGTGCGAAGTCACCGACATCTGCCGCCGTCGCAGTCAACGGGCTGACGTCAATCCACCTGCGGTGACACGCAAGACCTCGCCCAGCACCGCCTCGACTTCGTCCAAGCGCTCCAACACCGCGACCAGCGCGTGCTGGCGGTCCACCGCATACCGCTGCAACGGCTCAGGCAGCAACGCATGGCCGTCGAGCAGGTCATCGAACGGATAGACGGACGCCGCCGAGTAACACACCCACGTCCGCACAGCGGCTCGGCATAGCGGATGACGCGGCGGGCAGGACAGGGCGTCGAAGCCGTGCCCGCCCGCCGTTGTCACGACCGGGCTCGTTCCCCTATTCAGTGTTCTGGTGCTGGTTCGGCGCTGTGGACCCGCTGGCCGGGCCTGCGCGCCTGCAGGCGAACGTGACTAGTGGTTCCGCTCGGAAGTACGTCGGTGTAAGTTGGGCGCGTCTCGGCGTGGGGAAGCGCCGAGCCTCCGTGACCGTGGCGGCGCTGTCGGAGGCTCGTGGTGTCTCGTTGTTCGCCGTATGTCGTTGTATTGTCCGATGTGGACCGGGCGGCTCTGCAGGGGCGTGTCCGCGGCTACAGTGCGCCGTTCGCTGTGGTCGTGCGTGCTCGGACCGTGTTGCTGGCCGCGGAGCAGGTGCCGAACGTGGCCATTGCCGGCCGGCTGGATCTGGATGTGGACACGGTCAGCAAGTAGCGCAAGCGGTTCGTCACCGAAGGGTTGGCCGGGCTGGGCGACCGCCAGCGGTCCGGCCGGCCCCGCGGCTTTGCCGCCGAGGTTGTCGCCGAGGTCAAGGCGATGGCGTGTGAACCGCCCAGCGCCCGGGCGGTGCCGTTGGCGCGGTGGATTCGGCGGAGCTGGCCGCGCAGGGCGGTGACCGAGGGCCTGACCGTGAGCGTGTCGGCGGCCACGGTGCGCCGGTGGCTGGCCGATGATGCGATCAAGCCGTGGCAGCACCGGTCGTGGATCTTCCCGCGGGATCCGGACTTCGCCGTCAAGGCGGCTCGGGTGCTCGACCTGTATCAGCGCATCTGGGACGGCGCCGCGCTGGGCGCGGACGAGTATGCGATCTCTGCCGATGAGAAGAGCCAGCTGCAGGCGCTGTCGCGGTGTCATCCCGAGGTGGTGTTCTCGGTGATCCAACGCAAGGTCGTCAAGCCGGCGGACTTCACCGACCTCGACGCTCTGGCCCAGCGTCTGACCGCCTTCGAACCCCGCTACAACGCCGCCGCCAAGCCGTTCGACTGGACGTTTCACCCGCGCCGACCTCGCCGACCTGCTCTGGCGAATCGACGCCCGCCGCGGCGAGCAGATATACCGGCGGTGACCACCTGACCCGGGCAAGATAGGCGCTGTGGCCACACCACCGCAATCCACCAAGAGCGGCCTGCACCAGCGCCTGAACCGTCGAGCCCGCGACCGCTGGCCGGCCCTGATCCAGGTCGACGTCCGCTTCCGAGCCCAGTTCGCCTACATCAACGGGCACCTGGCCAACGGTGAGGTCCTACCGCTGTGCCGGCTGCGCTACAGCGGATCCGCCAGCAGCTGGGGCTTCGCCATCTACCTGGCCAGCAAGGACGGCTACGAAGACTCCATCCTGCCCAACGGCCAGTTCGCCGGCAGCCCCGAAGACGCCCTCGACTGCGCCTGCGGCCTCTACCTCAACAACCCCACCGCGTGGCTGCCCGACCCAACACCGACGAACTAACAAGCGGAACCACTAGTCGGTCTGACGTGCCGAACATCAGCCCGCTCGCGCTTCTTTTGAACACGTCCGGGTTGATCGAACTAAGCCGTGGCTTGGTCACCGGAGTCGGCACAGTCCGCTAGGTCTGTACCTCGTATGGTGTGATGGCGCAATGATCGACATTGCGAGGCGACCATATTCGGTCACTCCAGGGGCACCTACAGCAGCAGATCGGCAAATCTCACACGATCGGGGGAACTCGATCGCATGAGTTGTCAAACCCGACGGGTCGGGTCCGATCACTCTTCATCGCTGGTTCGTTGCCACCCAGCGCCGATAACTGCGTGATCAATGGAGCCGACTGGCCCGACTCTCGGCATACCGTGGTGGTGCTGTGATTTGGCTCGGACCGCGGAAAAGGATTATGCCAGTGCCGCGGCCGGGAAGGTTTGCCTCCGCTGATATAGCGGTCAGTTCGTGGGTTCTGTTGGGCGCGTAGTTGCAGGTGCTGTGGAAAGGTCGGCCATGTACAAGCGGGTCAAACGTTGTTTCTTGCGCCTAGTTTGCTCGGGCTTGGCGGCCTTTCTCTTTGTGCTGGGGCTGGCGTCGATTGCCAATGCCGCTACTGCTGGCGTGCACATCACCGGCACAGTCACCACCACGGCGGGCAACGTTCTTGCGAACGTGTCAGTCACCGCGACCGATCCGGGCGGCACCGCCGTGCGGTTTGGCCCGAGCTTGACGAACGCGAGTGGCTCGTACCAACTGGATGTCGACTCCGGCACCTATGACTTCCATTTCGTGCCGCCGGCCGGTAGCAGCGTTGACCCGATCGTGTTCGAAGGCGTAACGGTTCTTGCCGACCAGGTTCTCAGTGTCCAGCTGGTGATCGTAGTCTCGCCGCACGTGTTTTCCGGCACCGTTCGTGATGTCGATGGCGGGCCGGTGGCCGGGGCGCTGATTCAGTTGAAGGCGCTGCCGAGCGGTCCCTACACGTCGCTGTTCACCGATGCCAGCGGTCAGGTCAGTGCCACCGTGCCCGGGGCCGAGTATCAGATCAAGGTGTTCGGTGACGGCTTGCCCGGGCTGCCGCCCTCGTTCTCCATCACCGGGGTCGGCACCCCCTACTTCGCCGACCTGCGCTACAGCGACCAAACCCGCAGCTATCAGCTGCCCGCGGTGGCCACCCTGACCCTGCTGGCCCGTGACGTCAACGGCAACCCGGTGCCCGACCTGGCCGCCTCGGCCGCCAACAGCGTCGGTACGATCAACGCCTCCGCCTCCGGGGTCACCGACGCCACCGGCACGTTCACCGCGCTGCTGTGGAGGGCCCCACTCGGCTCCGGCTGTGTCACCTTCTCCACCGGCAAAGCCTGCAGCCCCGGCACCACCACCCTCGCCAACGGCGACACCACCGTCACCCTGACGCAGCCGGTGCCCATCTCGCCGCACGTGTTTTCCGGCACCGTTCGTGATGTCGATGGCGGGCCGGTGGCCGGGGCGCTGATTCAGTTGAAGGCGCTGCCGAGCGGTCCCTACACGTCGCTGTTCACCGATGCCAGCGGTCAGGTCAGTGCCACCGTGCCCGGGGCCGAGTATCAGATCAAGGTGTTCGGTGACGGCTTGCCCGGGCTGCCGCCCTCGTTCTCCATCACCGGGGTCGGCACCCCCTACTTCGCCGACCTGCGCTACAGCGACCAAACCCGCAGCTATCAGCTGCCCGCGGTGGCCACCCTGACCCTGCTGGCCCGTGACGTCAACGGCAACCCGGTGCCCGACCTGGCCGCCTCGGCCGCCAACAGCGTCGGTACGATCAACGCCTCCGCCTCCGGGGTCACCGACGCCACCGGCACGTTCACCGCGCTGCTGTGGAGGGCCCCACTCGGCTCCGGCTGTGTCACCTTCTCCACCGGCAAAGCCTGCAGCCCCGGCACCACCACCCTCGCCAACGGCGACACCACCGTGCTGCTGCAGCAGGAACCTGTCGTTCCCGCGACCCCGACGGGCCTGTCCGGTACCACCCCCACGAACCATCCTCCAGCACTGACCTGGAACCCTGTGGTCAGCGCGGTGGGTTATCGAGTCTTCCGAGACGGTGTGTCGGTGGCGACAACGACCGACCCGACCTTCGTCGACTCCGCGGTTAGCGCGAGTGGAAGCTACAGCTACACCGTGCAAGCGAACGCGCAAAACACAACTAGCGTCAGTTCCGCGCCGTTTGTGGTCGCGTATGACATCACCTCGCCTACCATCACAGCGACCCTGACCCGCGCCCCCAACGGTGTCGGCTGGACCAACGGCACTGTGACTGTGACGTTCACCTGCACCGACGCCCTCTCTGGTGTGGCCGCATGCAGCGCGCCCACCACTCTTGACAGCGATGGCGCCGGTCAGACGGTGACCGGCACGGCCGTCGACGGGGCGGGGAACTCAGCGACGTCGACCGTAACGGTGAACATTGACAAGACCGCGCCAGTGCTTGGCGCACCCGCCTGGTCGACCAACCCCAAGCCACTCACGAGCAGCACCACCCTTACCGTCGCGGCCACCGACACCCTCTCCGCACTTGCGGGCGGTGAATACTACGTGGACAGCGACCCCGGACTGGGCAACGCGACGGCCATGACGCTCGGCGCCGGTTCGCTGAGCGCCGTCATTGGCACCAACCTTCCGGTGGGTGTGTATCAGGTGGGGATCCGCGCGAAAGACGCAGCCGACAACTGGAGCCCAGCCACGATGACCATGCTGGTCGTCTACGACCCGGCCATCATCGTCGGGGTCACCGGGAAGAACAAGAAGGATCTGGTACCGAGCCTGGCCAACGGCGATATCCTGCCCGGCCTGACCACCGCCGGGCAGACCGATCCGGCCGACTACGGCTTTACCGTGGACTACACCAACGGCGCCCTCGACCCAAGAAACGACTTCATGTTCACCTACAGCACCGGTATCCAGTGCAACAGCTCACACCCGCAGAACTGTCACACCCTCAACTTGACCGCCACCGGCTTCGACTGGATGGTGATTGACCAATCCGATTCGCGGGGACGGTTCCACGGAGTCGCGACAGTGACCGTCGACGGTGTCACCACCTCCAACCCCTTCACCGTGGAAGGCATCGACGGTGACCGCCTGAGCCCTTCCACTAGCGACCGCCTCATCCTCAAGGTTTATCCACCAGGCGCCGATCCCACTACCGCGACGCCGGCGTACCAGGCCTCCGGGTCGATGCCCAAAGGTAACGCCGTACAGGTGCGGTAGCACATCCGCGCCCGCGCCGGCGTGCACATCGTTGGCGAACTGGCGAGGTTGACAAAGGGTGTCTCATCGCGGCACCTGCCGTGCCGGCGCAGGGGCGCCCTGGCCGGCGCGCGAGCAGGATCCCGGGCGACCGGATACAGCGGTGTGCGTGTCGGTGCTCATGATGGTTGCTTCCCTTACTGTGTAAGGCGGTCAACGGAGTCGGAGCGTGGGTACGACGAAGCCGCACCCCACACGCCGGGAGAGGCGAGGGACGCGGCTTCGGCGTGGTCACGGGACGGGCAACCCGTGCCCGTCAGGCGGTGTTGGGTCAGTCGGGTGTGACGGTGACGTCGCGGCCGACAGTCATCGCGGTGCGGCCCGTCAGCGTCCACCGGCCGGTGTTGGCGAAAGTGAGCAGGGTGCCGGGGTGAGCGGCGTCGATGAGGTACATCCACCGCAGCGGCGTTGCGGGCAGCGGGTCGGTGAGCAGCCCGGTGACCGCGCTGCGTTGGGCGGGGTAGGTGACGTGCGACCCATTCCCCGATCGCGGTGTCGGAACGGTAGCCGGCCACCACCGCGCAGTCCGCTGCCGTGAGCACCACGGCCAGGCAATGGCGAACGCCACGGCGAGCGCGTGGATCGGGTATCGCGGCCAAGGCTTCGGGCAGGCCGACGGTCAATTCCGGCGGGCAGAGTGCGGCCGGTGCGGCCGACGAGGCGATCAGCGATGATGGCGAGGCGGGCATGACTCACTTCGGAAGCGATCAACAAGGCGTAGGAACCTCGATGATCTTCTGAACCGGTCATGCCCGTCTTGCTGCCTCCGGCAAGGCGCGTCTACACCAATCGGCTCGAGCTGGACACCCGTCACGACTTTTGCCGGGGCCCTGGGATGCTGGGCCCAGGCCCGAGTCCCGCGGGAGCAACGGCCAGCACCACCACGCACCGAGGCCCAACAGGGTTGCTGCGGTTAGTCTTCCGCTTCCGCCTGGTCGGCCTTGAGATCGCGGTCGATGATGCGCTGTAGTTCGGCGTGCAGATCGCGGTAGAGCTGTCGCGCCCCGTCGCTGAGCGTGTCATCGTCGGCAAGCGTCTGCGCGCGGTCGCGGTTGTCGATGTTCTGCTGTGCTGGCTGCCCGGGTCTCCAGGATGCGCGGGGTACTCCGGAGACGAGCAACTCGCCGCAGATCTGATCGCGGTTGACGTCGGGGTTACGGTCGAGGGCTTGGACGAGCTCGTCGAAGAGTCCGGGCTCGTCGAGGACAAAGTTCGGGCAGTGGGCGAGGGACTCGGCGAGGAACAGCAGTTCGTCGCCGGTGCCGTCTGCGGCGATGGTGGCGATGGCGGTTGCGGCGCCGGCGGTGGGGCTGACGGCGGCGATGGCCGGCCAGATCTTGCTCCGCTGGAGCCGCTCCTGCATGCCTGCGGCTTGCGTGCCGCGCTGGACCCAGGTGACGAGAGCAGTGGGATGGTTGGCGAAAGGCCGTTCGAATCCCCATCCGGGTCGCAGCAGCTGCGATCCGCCGCGTTCGGCATGGACGGCGATGACGTCGAAGACGTCGAGGACGTCGTCGGGCAGCGGATCGGCGAGCGCCATGAGGGTTCCGCGGTTCCTGGTGTGCAGCTTCGGTAGCTCGCGGAACAGGTCGAGGAGGGCGCGGCCTTGCGCGTCGCTCATGCCGGCCACCCACGCCTGCGGGTCCGTGCCCTCCGCGATCCAGACGGCCGACACGACCGCGTCCGGAGCGGTGGAAATGAACGTGTGCAACAGCGGGACGGTGCCGAGCGGGTCTGTGCGCAGCAGCGCACCGGTGCTTTGGACCGCGGTGTACTGGATCGCCGGGTCGGCATGTTTCGTAGCATCGATGATCACGGTCGATGCGTCGGCCGCTACCGCACCCCAGCCGCCGCGGAAGAAGCCGCGTAGCGCGCCGGTGACGATCGTGGACCGGCTGGTGACCGCGATCTGCAGCGCCTGCAGAAACTCGGTCCGGTCGTCCAGCAGAGTGTCGAGCACGACCGCGACGGCAGCGTCGAGCGGGCTCGGCAGTGCGGCGACGATCGCGTCGAACAGGGCCCGCCGCTGGTCCGGCCGGGCGTCCAGGACGGCCCGCAGCGTCTGTTCGAGGCCGGCAGGGGGCTCGGCCTGGGTTGCGGCGAAGACGGTGAGGCGTTCGGCGAGCCGTTCGACCAGCGCACCGGCGTCGGCGACGTCCTGCCAGAGCCGGGCGGCGAGGTGCTGGCGGGCCTGTTCCCGCCGCGCCACGGTCTGCTCGTAGTGGTCGACGGCGTTCTGCCCGTCGGCGGGCGGCTTGCCGTCCGTGCCGGAGTCGGGGGGAAGATCGGCGACGGTACTGCTGTCGTAGTCGGCGATCACGAGGAGGTCGGTGAGCTCGTCCTCGTCGTGGGCCTCGATGGCGGTCAGCAGCGCCCGGCTGTCCTGGCGGAGGGCGGCTGACATCGCGTGTTCGGCGGTCCAGGTGACGGCGGTGCGGATGCGGCAGCGGACGAGCGGCTCGGGTGGTGTCCGCAGCCGCGGTGGACAGCACGGCGAGGGTCTGCAGGTCGTCGTCCACCCACGCGAGGATCGTCTCGTCCGGCATCGTCTGGCTGAAGTAGGCAACCGGCTCGCCGAGCGCGACGCCGAGCAGGCGGGCAGCCTCGACGGCATCGGCGGCGTCGGCGCCGCCGATGACCGGGGCGAGCACCTGGCGAATGCGGTCGCGGAGCGCCCGGACGGCGCCGGGAACGACGGTGTACGGCTGGAACTCGAGTGCATTGGGCTGCCAGTGCTGCGTGGTGCCGGACTTGGCCAGCAGCGGTTCGACCACCGACAGCGGGCTGCGGCACCATGCGGTGTCGGCCGGCTCGGCGAGCCAGGCGGCGACCCGGTCCAGCAGCACGTCTGCGGTGGCGATGCTCTCCGCGGCGCCGAGCTCGGCGAGCTGTTCGATGACGCGGACCGGGTGGTCGGGGTCTTGGTGGGGCGGGCTGGCGTCGGTCCGGGCGAGCTGCCAGAGCAGGTCGAACACATCGGCCAGCAGCGCGTGGTCGGCGCGGGCGCAGATGCCGGCCAGGCGGGCGCAGCGCCGGCGGACGTCGACGTGGGTCAGCCGGCGCTACCGCGGCACTGCCCCGCCGCCAAGGTCACATGCGCTGTCATGCCGCGATCGGTGCGCGGTGTTGCTCCACGTCGGGTTGGCGTTGGTGGTGGCGGGCGGGACGGCGTTCAGCTTCAGCGGAGGCGGCGGGTCTGGTTGAGTGCTTCGATCATGGCTGCGGACATGGCGGGGCCGCGGTGACCGGTGGTGTCGAGGACGACCAGCCGGCTCGACGGCCAGGCCCGGTGCAGGTCCCAGGCGGTATCCAGCGGCCCGGAAACGTCGTAGCGGCCGTGGATGAGCACCGCGGGGATGGCGGCGATGCGGTGCATGTTGGCCAGGATCTGCCCGTCGGCGAGGAAGCAGCCGTTGCTCCAGTAGTGCGTGACGAGCCGGGCGAAGACCTGGCGGAACGTGGGATCGGCAACGCTGAGGTAGGGTTCCCAGCCGGGCATCAGCGAGACGTGGGTGTCTTCCCAGGCACACCACTGCTCGGCCGCGCCGGCGCTGACCTTTGGGTCCGGGTCGGCCAGCAGCCGGGCGTAGGCGGCGGACAGATCTCCGCCCCGCTCGGCGTCCGGGACGGCCGCGGCGAAGGCGTCCCATTCCCGGGGGAAGACCCGGCGCATGTCCCGGGTGATCCAGTCCGTCTCGCGGCGGGTACCGGAGGTGACCGCCGCCAACACCATCGCGGTCACCCGGTCGGGGTGTGCCTGGGCGTAGGCCAGCCCGAGCGTGACTCCCCACGAGCCGCCGACCACCACCCATCGGTCGATGCCCAGGTGCCCGCGCAGGTGCTCGATGTCGGCCAGCAGGTGGGCCGTGGTGTTGGTGGTCAGGTCGACCCCGGCATGCTCGGCCAGCGGCCGGCTGCGCCCGCAGCCACGCTGGTCGAACAGCACCGCCCGGTAGGCGGTCGGATCGAAGATCCGCCGCGAGCCGGCCGAGGCGCCGCTCCCGGGCCCGCCATGAAGGTAGACGGCCGGCACGCCGTCCGGGTTGCCGACCGTCTCCCAGTACACGCGCTGCTCGTCGCCCACATCCAGTGACCCCGACGCGTACGGCTGGATAGGTGCATACCGCTCGGTCACGCGGGCAAGGCTACCGATCCGGCCGGCGCGCGGATCTGCCGCACCCGCGCGCCCCGACCAACATTCACCGACGGCCGGCGGCGAGCGCGGCGAGCCCCGGCCGCGGGCCGGGACGCGCCCGTATCGACCACGCCGATGAGTGCACGCGATCTTTGCATCGGCGCGGCTCCGTACAACTGGTCCAAGACGGCCAACGACAGTCGCAGGGGGCTCAGTCTGCGTCGGCGGACGTGACGATGGGCCGCGACGACGGCCCGAGCCGACACAGCAGGTGCACGCTGGCGTCGTGTCGGCTTATCGCGGAATCTCGAGAACCTCGCCGCCTTGGCCCGCGCACCGGAATTTCGGCGGATCTAGCCGGAGTCGGCCAGCGCCTCCAGGAGCTTGCGCAGCGCGGACTGGGCGGTTGCCGAGATGTACGGGCCTACCGCCACGAGCGAGGCGACCAGCGCAGACGCCTCGCCCGGCGTCAGCGTGAGCGGTGGCAGCTGGGGGCGGGCGTCGATGCGGTAGCCGCCGCCGCGACCGCGTTTGATGCGTACCGGCACGCCGGCAGCGACGAGACGGGCAACATCGCGTTCCACCGTGCGAACCGTTGTTCCGGTGCGGGCCGCCAGCTCCCGCCCCGGCACGAACCGGGGCGCTCTGGCGCGCAGCTCCTCGATCAGCGCGTGCTGCCGCTCGATCAGCGGCAGCGCCTGGTGCAGCTGGGCGTAGCCGGCGACGTTGGCCGGCCCGACGAGCCGGAAAGGCGGTGGCACGGGGGACACCCTTTCGTGCGATCAGCTGACATAGGCGAGTCGGGTAATCGATCCTACGGTCGAGACATGCGATTCGAGTTGTCCAGGCGACGCCGGCAATCGGCGGCCGTCCTTCCGTACATCGGAGGGATGGCGTGGCGGTGACGACGACCCGCAGGCAGGTACTCGCATTCCGGCTTCGCCGGCAGCACCTGGCGCGGAGGCTGGGTTCGGCGAGGATGGCGGACGCGACCGCAACCTGCAGCCTGCGCAACAGCCCGCCCGGTTCGGCGCAGGTCGCGCTGCTGGCTCGGGTCAACGGCGTCTCCGAGGACCGGGTGTCCGCGGCATTGTCGGACCGGAGCCTGGTCGAAATTCACGGCCCGCTCATGGTGCCCGCGCTGGTGCGACCCGAGGATGTGCCGGTCTTCACCGTCGGCGGCATCGGTACCGACGACGCGTCGCTGCGCGAGAAGTTCGGTAAGGCCGCCGCGAAGGCGCTCGCGCAGGCCGGCATCAGACCCACCGATGCGTTGACCCGCGTGGTGGAGGCGGCGCGCGCCGAGTTGGCTGGCGCCGTTCGCAGCACGAGCGAGCTGAGCGCGGCCATGACCGCCCGGCTACCCGAGATGTCGTACTGGTGCGAGCGCTGCGGCTCACGACACATCTACGAGGAACTGTTCCGGCTACCCGGTGCGGTCGGCATCTACTGCATCGCGCCGCGTTCCGGCCGTGGGGTGGCGTATGTCCGGGTTGACGAGTGGGTGGGTAGGGAAGTTCCCGCGTTCGGGTCGGCAGCCGCGAAAAGCGCGGGCCGCGAGCTGCTTCGGCGGTTTCTGCGCTGCTACGGGCCCGCAACGCCCGACGACTTCGCCGACTGGACCAGAATCGGCGTCGCGGATGCCCGGCAACGGTTCACCGAGCTCGCCGACGATCTGCAGGAGGTGAACTGGGGCGTCCGGCCGCGTTGGATCCTGCGCGAGGACTCCGACGAGCTGCGCGGCGCCCGGCCGCCGTCCGGCGTACGCCTGTTGCCACCCGGCGACCCCTACCTGCTCGCGCGCGACCGAGCCACGCTGATCCCGGATCCATCGAAGCGCAAGGTGGTGTGGCCGTCGCTCGGCGCGCCAGGCACGCTCGTCGTCGACGGCGAGATCGCCGCCACCTGGCGTTCGCAGAAGAAGAGCGGCGTGCTCCGCGTGCAGATCAGCTACTTCGACCGTCCCATCGCCAAAGCCGCCGCGCTCATCGAGCAGGAGGCGCAGCTCCTCGCGGAACTGCGCGGCTGCCGCACCGCCGAGGTGACATAGCAGCGACTCGTCGACCCGGCCGCTGATCCGACTGACCGCCCCGGTGGCTCGGCGGACGTGCCGGCCACCGCCGTCCAGGCGCGCCGCCGCTACCAAACAACCGAGCCGGTCGTACGCATTGCGGCGGGCGTGGCGACGGTGCCGTCGACCACGCCGCCGATCAGCTAGCCAACATCGCCGGCACGAGGTGTCAGTGCGCACATCTGGCTCCCCTCTTTGTCATCCCTGTAGGAGTGGGGCCGTGTCAACCATTGAGGTTGGACGGGTTGTGACCGGTTTGGGGCGTTGCTCGGCTCGGTG
>Ga0209382_10002757_pt1 | contig 25050 bp, 19 predicted proteins | sample SoiMetdeltSBSDD5_FD_187599 | JGI IMG/M metagenome (GOLD analysis project Ga0209382, IMG submission 187599) | Bulk soil microbial communities from a Populus tree surrounding site in Tennessee, USA - Soil MetaG P. deltoides SBSDD5 (SPAdes) (version 2) | ecosystem: Environmental > Terrestrial >... | reverse complement strand
CCGAGCGTCAGCTGCGTCATGTCGTTCGAGCCGATCGACATGCCGTCGAAGTATTCGAGGTACTGTTCGGCGAGCAGGGCGTTGGTCGGCAGCTCGCACATCATGATGATCTTGAGGTCGTTCTCGCCGCGCTTCAGGCCGTTCGCCGCCAGCAGCTTGGTGACCTGCTCGGCTTCCTTCACGGTGCGCACGAACGGCACCATGATCTGCACGTTCTTCAGCCCCATCTCCTCGCGCACGCGCTTGAGCGCACGGCACTCGAGCTCGAAGCACGGCCGGAACGCCTCATCGACGTAGCGCGAGGCGCCGCGGAAACCGATCATCGGATTCTCTTCGTGCGGCTCGTACTGCCGCCCGCCGATCAGGTTCGCGTACTCGTTCGACTTGAAGTCGGACAGACGCACGATCACCGGCTCCGGCGCGAACGCAGCGGCAATCGTGGCCACGCCTTCGCAAAGCTTGTCGACAAAGAACGATACCGGGTCACCGTAGCCGCTCATCTGGCGCCGGATCGTCTGCTGCAAGTCCTGCGGCAGCTGGTCGAATTCCAGCAACGCGCGCGGGTGCACGCCGATCATACGGTTGATGATGAACTCCAGGCGGGCGAGACCAACTCCCCGATGCGGGATGCCGGCGAAGTCGAACGCGCGGTCCGGGTTGCCGACGTTCATCATGATCTTCACCGGGATCGGCGGCAGCGAATCCAGCTCGAGGTTCTTCTGCTCGAACGGCAGTGCGCCGTCGTAGACGAAGCCGGTGTCGCCCTCGGCGCACGACACAGTGATCGGAGCGCCTTCGCGGATAGTCTCGGTGGCATCGCCGCAGCCGACAACTGCGGGGATGCCGAGCTCACGCGCGATGATCGCGGCGTGACACGTGCGACCGCCGCGATTGGTGACGATCGCCGCGGCTCGCTTCATCACCGGTTCCCAATCCGGATCGGTCATGTCGGCGACGAGCACGTCGCCGCTCTGCACGCGCGTCATTTCCTTCACGTCGCGGATGATGCGAGCCGGACCCGCGCCGATGCGCTGACCGATCGAGCGGCCACTCGCGATAACTTGCGACTTCTTGCCCTTGAGTGCGAAGCGCTGCACGGTGCGACCAGCGCGGCTCTGCACGGTTTCGGGCCGCGCCTGCAGAATGTAGATGTTGCCGGTCTCGCCGTCCTTGCCCCACTCGATGTCCATCGGGCAGCCGTAGTGCTCTTCGATGATCAGCGCCTGCTTCGCGAGCTCGATGATGTCCAGGTCGGAGATCGAGAACCGCCGGCGATCCTCGGCAGCGACGTCGACCGTCGCGGTTCGAGCGGCAGCACCCGGCGCGCCGTACACCATCTTGATCGCCTTCGCTCCCAACGTGCGGCGCAGGATCGGTGCATGGCCGGCACGCAGCCCGGTCTTGTAGACGTAGAACTCGTCGGGATTCACCGCGCCCTGTACCACTGTTTCGCCCAGCCCGTACGACGACGTGATGAACACGACGTTGCGGAAACCAGAATCCGTGTCGAGCGTGAACATCACGCCGCTCGAGCCGAGATCGGAGCGCACCATGTACTGGATGCCCGCCGACAGCGCGACCTGGTCGTGCGCGAACCGTTGATGAACCCGATACGCGATCGCGCGATCGTTGAACAGCGACGCGAACACTTCGTGCACGCACTTGAGCAACGCATCGCGCCCGCGCACGTTGAGGAACGTTTCCTGTTGGCCTGCGAACGATGCGTCCGGCAGATCCTCGGCAGTCGCAGAGGAACGCACTGCGACAGCAATGTCCCGTCCACCACTCATGCGTTCGAAGGATTCGAGGACCTCGCGTTCGAGGCGCGGCGGGAACGGCGTTGCCAGGATCCACTGGCGGATCCGCGCACCGACGGTCGCGAGCGTCTCGACGTCGTCGACGTCGAGCGTCGCCAGCTCTTTCGAGATGCGCGCCGCGAGGCCCTCGTGCTGCAGGAAGTCGCGATAGGCCTGCGCGGTCGTCGCGAAGCCATCCGGCACCGTGACCCCAGCCTGCGCGAGGTGGCTGATCATCTCGCCGAGCGAGGAGTTCTTGCCGCCGACGGTGTCGACGTCATGCCGGCCGAGACGGGCAAAGGGAATGGTGTAGGCGCTGCTCGTGCTCATGGGGCGCGCATTCTAACTCTTGATCCGCGCGGCGGTCAGGTGAGACAGTCTGGAGATGGACAGAAGAACAGTTTTTTTTGTATCCGACCAGACCGGAGTGACCGCGGAGACGATGGGTCACAGTCTGCTGACGCAGTTCGATGGGCAAGCGTTCAGACAAGTGACTTTGCCATTTATATCCACTGTTGACAAGGCGGAGGAAGCGGTGCGGAGGATCAACGCGACCGCCGCCGCCGAAGGTGTGCGGCCGGTGATCTTCAGCACGCTGGTGCAGGAGGACATGCGCGAGATCATCAAGCGCGCGAACGGGCTGTTCCTCGATTTCTTCGACGCGTTTCTCGGCCCGCTGGAGCTGGAGCTGAAGGTGAAGTCCTCGCGTGCGCAGGGCAGGGCGCACGGCATGCTGGACATTGGCGCCTATACGCTGCGCATCAACGCCACGAACTTCGCGCTCGCCAACGACGATGGCGCGGTCACGCGCGACTATGATCGCGCGGACCTCGTGCTGGTTGGCGTGTCGCGGTCGGGCAAGACGCCGACCTGCCTCTACATGGCCCTGCAGTACGGCATTTTTGCCGCGAATTTCCCGTTCGCCGACGAGGAGTTCGAGTCCGGCGCGTTGCCGGCTTCGCTGGCGAAGGTCCATCGCAAGCTGTACGGATTGACGATTGCGCCGGAGCGTCTGCAACAGATCCGCAATGAGCGACGCCCGAACAGCAAGTATTCCTCGCCGCCGCAGGTCGAGTTCGAAGTGCGCGCGGCCGAAGCGATCTTCCGACGCTACGACATTCCGTGCATCAACACAACCGAGTGCTCGATCGAAGAGATCGCGAGTCGCATTCTCGACAAGACCGGGCTCGAACGACGCCTGCGACCGTGATGTGTCCGTGACGCAAGTCTCATGCCGCCGACAGCACATGAAAATCGCTGTGCTATATTCGGCCCATGTTGGCAACGCTGGAACACGACACGAATTGCGCAGTCAGCTGGCGCGCCCGACCGGGCAGTTTCGTCAGCTTGATGTCGCTGTACGAGAGCAACTACATTCGCCTTGCATGGCTCGTGCCGGATCTGCACGGCGTCGAGGGCTCGCAGGTTTCGCGTGTCGCGGGCGACTGCGCGCTGCATCTCGCGGTCGATGAGCGCTCGCGCTACACGACTACCTTTCGGCTGACGTACATATTCGACGACGCCGGCACGCCGCTCGCGGATCCGGATTTGCAGATTCGCGTTTATCACGACGCGCGACTCGCCGAAGTGCAAGCCTGTGCACGTTGGCACCGGCATTCGATGCTCGAAGCGCTGCGCTCGCAGCTCGCGCGCGAGCTCGGCGATCGTTGGCTGCGCAACGTGATGCTGAACAAGTGGCTCGACTATTGCGTCGAACGCGGACACCGTTTCCCGGGCCCGCCGTCGCGCCGCTGAGCACAACCACCGGCCTCGCGTCCTGCGCCCGCGAACATGGCCATCTCACGACTGAGCAACATTCGCCAGCTCTTGCCCGGAGCCCGACAGCCCGAGCAGGACGAGCGGCTGCTGCAGTTGTTCTGGAATCGCGCCGAGCTCAAGAAGGAGCTGACCCGATTGCAGGACGAGCGCCTGAAGCTGCTCGAGCAGATTCGCAATCAGGAAACCGCGACGGCGCGCGCCAAGGAACACGTGCAGGTACTCGAAGAGTACCTTGGCAACCCCGACATCGCCGTGCACGCACTCGTGTACTTCCAACTGCGTGCGGTGTGGCGCACGGCTGCTGCGCGGCTGGGGCGGTTCGCCGAGCAACTCAAGCAGCAGCAGACGGATCGCGAACAGCGCCGGCAGGTGATCGAGTTCGATCAGACCCGTCGGCGCGAGCTCGCAGATTTCGATCGACGCATCAACGACGCGCGCTCGCGTGCCGACATGCTGGAAGCGCAGCTCAAGCTGATGGACGCGAAGCTGGCGGCCATGCGCGGTTTCTGGAATTACTTCCGCCGCCGGCGCCTCGCCGAGGAAATCGCAACCGAGCACGCGCAATGGGATCAAGCCGTCACGTTGGTGACGGACTTGTCCGACGATCGTACCAATCTCGAGGAAACGCCACCGCCGGAGTTTCCCGGCATCTCCGTCGACGGCCGACGCGTCGTCAACACGGCGGTGATCGCGTATGCACAGCAGCTGGTCGCTGCGCTTTCGGCCGGTGGCCTGGCGATGTTGTCGAAGGAGACGACAGCGAAGCGCCTGTTCGACGTGCGCTACGGGAGTCCCACCGACTGCGCGCGACTGATGACTCTGCTCCGCGACGGGCTCGCGATGCTGAAGGACGAAAGCGAGAACCTCGCGGGCTTGAAGGAGCGCACGGATGCGGTGCGAGCAACCGCGAGCTACCGCAGCGATGCGGACACCGTGCCGCTGACGGATTCGATTGGCGTGCTGCCGATGCCGACAGCGCCGGTGTCAGGTCTCGAGACTGCGAATCGGGCTGGTGTCAACGTGCTGGTTGACGACTACTGGGATCTGTATCAGTCGCTGTTGCAGTAGCTCGGCCTTTGGCCCGACTTCCCACTCGTTTCGTCCAGCGTGCGGCGTTATCCAGCCACACGTACATCGACGGCACGATCAGTAGCGACACAATCGTCGAGAACCCAAGACCGCCGATGATCGCGCGCGCCATCGGGTAGTACGCCGGGCCGCCGTTGCTGCCGCCGCCGACCTGCGCATCGCCGATCGCCAGCGGCAGCATTGCGAGCAACGTAGTGAGAGTCGTCATCAAAATCGGCCGCAGGCGGTCGCGTCCCGCCTGAATGATCGCAGCCGTGCGCTCCATGCCGGCGGCGCGTAGCTGCGCGATGTGCGCAACCAGCACGATGCCGTTGTTCACGACGACGCCCATCAGGATCAGGATGCCGATCATCGCCATGAACGTCAGCGGCGTCACGGTTACGAACAGGAACCAGCACACGCCGACGATCGCGAACAGGATCGAGCTCAGAATCGACACCGGCAGGAGCGTCGACTCGAACAGCGCTGCCATCACCAGATATATCATCACGAATGCGAGCGCGATGTTGATCAGCATCGTCTGCACCGTCTCGTCGTTCTGTTCCGCGCCGCGGCCAAATTTCCACGTGTACCCCGGTGGCAGCGGGAAGCTCTTCATCAGCGGCTCGATGACCTTCTTTATCTCATCGAGCGTCTTACCGGCAGTCAGGTTGCCGGCGATCACGACCGACGTGAGGCGATTGATGCGTTCGATCGCGCGATCGCCCGGCTCGACGCGGAACGTCGCGACTGTGCCGAGGCCTACGCTCGTGCCATCCGGCAGGGCAATCGGCACCGAGGCGAGGTCTTCGATCGCATGTCGATCGGTGGCACGGAACAGCAAGCGCATCGTGACTTCGCGCTCGGCAGTCCGCAGCTCGCGCAGCCGATCGCCACGCATTGCAGCCGCGACGGTGGTGGCGATCATCTCGGATGTCAGATTCAACTGTGCCGCGCGGTCGCGATCGATGACGATGTGGACCTGCTCATCGCCGCTGCGCGCCTCCGAGTGCACGCCTTCCAGGCCTGGAATCTCGGCGAGCTGTCGCGACACTTCGAACGACAGGTCGTAGAGCCGCTCGGTCGAGTCGCCCGACAGCTGCAGACTGAAACCTTTGCCTGGGCCTTGCTGGTCGAACTGGAAGCTCGGCTCGCCGATCAGGATCTCCGGCATCTCGTCCGCGATCCACTGCATGACGTCCTTGGCGCGCACGCGAGCCGCGTCCTTCGGCGTCAGCTGCAGCAGTGTCTGAGCGCTGACCGTGTCGTAGCGCGAGTAGACGCTCCTGATGTCGAAGCGCTCCCGATTGGCCATCAGGAACGCCTCGATCCGGTCGACCGCCTGTTCGACCTGCGTGAGCGGGTGCGTGCCTTTGATGTGATAGTCGAGAAACAGGCCGCGGCCGGCGTCCTGCGGGAATGCATCGACCTTCAGCGCCTTCGTTGCGAACAGTGCGACGGGTGAAGCAATGATGATGAGCAGCGCGATGCCGGTCTTGCCTGGATTGCCCAGCACCCATTGCAAGGCGGCAGCGTAACGGTCCTGGAGGCGACCGACGAACGAACCGCTCGCGATCGCGAGCGGCGCGCGGATGCGCACGCTCAGCATCGGGATGATCGTCTGAGCGACCAGGAGCGAGGCGACCATTGCGATCACGATCGGCACCGCAACGTGCTTCATGAGGATCGTGATCTCGCTCGGCGAGCCGAACACCAGCGGCACGAACACGATGATCGTCGCCAACGTACCAGCCAGCGTCGCAACGCCGACTTCGCTGACCCCGCGCAATGTCGCTCCGCGCGGATTGTCCGGATCGAGCTGGCGGTGCCGGAACACGCTTTCGGTGATCACGACGGCGTTGTCGACGAGCATGCCGATCGCCAGCATCATGCCCATCATCGAAAAGATGTTCAGCGTGAGCCCGAGGAAGTAGAGCGAGGCCAGCGTGATCAGCAGCGAGCCGGGCACGGCAAGCGCGACGATCGCGGTCATCGACCAATCGCGCAGGAAGAAGAACAGCACCGCAACGGCGAGCACCAGGCCGATCAGGCCAGCATCGCGCAGGTCGCCGAGCGAATTGCGAATACTCTCTGCCTGGTTGCCGATGACGATGATGCTGATGCCCTGCAGCTGCGGCAGCGTCTTGGCGCGCTCGATCTCCTTGAGTGCTGCGTCGACGACTTCGACGACGTTGGCCTGAGTGGTCTTGAACACGTCGAGACCGACGGCCGGCCGGCTGTCGAGATGCCGGCCGATCTCCAACTCGGGCGCGACCATCTCGACGGTGGCGATATCGGCCAGGCGCACTGCGGAGGTGACGCGCAAGTTGCGGATGTCGTCGAGCGAGCGGAATTCGCCGATGGGACGAATGCTGAAGCGCTGACCCTGTTCGGTGATCTCACCTGCGCTCACGGAGAAGTTGCTCTTTTGCAGCAGGGTCGCGAGCTGCTGCAGGCCGATGCTGTGTGCCGACATCCGTCCTGCGTTGATCAGGATGCGCACCTCACGTGGCGCGACGCCCTGCAGCTCCACGCGAGCGACGCCCGGCACGCGTTCCAGCGGCCGCTTCAAGTAGCGCTCCAGCGCATCGTATTGGTCTGTCAGATCCTGGTCGGCCGAGATGCGCACGACGACGACCGGCTGGTCCGACGCGTTGAACGAGAACGCGAGAATGCGATCGGCGCCGGCGGGCAGCTCCGGTCGAATCGAATCGAGTTTGGTGCGCACGTCGAAGGCGGCAGCGTCGATGTCGCGGCCCCAGTCGAATTGAATCTGGAACGTCGCTTGTTCCGCCTCCGACCGTGAGCGTAGCTCCTCGATGCCGGACAGCGTCGAGAGCGCTTCCTCGACCGGTCGTGTGATCAGCTGTTCGACCTCCTCGGGCGTCGAGCCGGGGTAGGGGATGATCACCTGCATGCCGGGGAAAGTGACGTCGGGGAACTCCTCGAGCGGTAGCAGACGCAGCGCGATCAGACCCACGACGACCAGCGCGATGAAGGTCATCGTCGTCGTCACGGGACGCTGCAGTGCTGTGCTCGTATGGAGCATGGTCAGGGTCCCGTCGACGCGGGCGCAGGGACAGTCGCTGCTGCGTAGGTCTTGCGATCCATCACCGCGTACACGACTGGGATCACGAGCAGCGTCAGGAACGTTGTCAGAGTGACGCCACCGATCACGGTGATCGCCATCGGCGCCCGCAACTCCGCGCCTTCACCGACGCCGATCGCCATCGGTACCAGGCCGAGAATCGTCGTCAGCTTGGTGATGAGGATCGGCCGCAAGCGCGCGCGGCCGGCAGCGACGATGGCCTCGACCTTGTCGAGCCCGCGCTCGCGTGCCTGGTTGACGGCATCGATCAGCACGATCGACTGGTTGACGACGATGCCGGCGAGCATGATCAAACCGATGTAGGCAACGACGTTGACGGTCGTGCCAGTCAGCCACAGCGCCCACACCGCACCAATCACCGCCAGCGGAATCGTGAGCAGGATGACGAACGGATGGACCAGCGACTCGAACTGCGAAGCCATCACGAGATAGACGAGGAACACCGCGAGCACCAGAGTGAGTTGCAGCGACGAGAAGGAGTCGCGCATCTCCTCGCTCTGACCGGAGATGTACGCAGTCACGCCAGCAGGCAGGGCGGTTGCCTGCAGAATGTCCTGCAGCGCGACGACGCCGGTGCCGAGGTCGGCGCCGACGACGTCGGCGGAAACGATCGCCACGCGCTCCTGACCGATGCGCCGGATTTCAGCGGGGCCACTGGCGAGTGTCACATCGGCGACGGCCGTCAGCGGCACCGGCCGCTCGCTGCCCGGGTTGACGATCAAGCGACGGATCTCCTCGATCGACGCCGAATGCGTGTCGACGCTGCGCACGAGCACGTCGATCTTCTTGTCGTTCAGCCGGTAGCGAGTTGCGACTTCACCGCGCACGCTCTGCACGACACGATCAGCTATGTCGCGAACTGCGAGGCCGAGCTGTGTGGCGCGCTCCTGGTCGAACACGATCTGGATTTCGGGATTGCCGGCCTCGACCGTCGAGCGCACATCCCGAAACATCGGCGTCGCGAGCATCTGGGTATGGATGCGCTCCGCTGCCTGCCCGAGGCGCTCGAGGTCATAGCCCGTGATCACGACCTCCAGCGGCGTCGACAGCGCGAACAGGCTGGGGCGACTGAACTGATGTTGCACGCCGGGCATCTGTTCCAGAGAGCCGCGCAGCTGCGCCAGCGCGTGTTCTTCGTCCTCACGCGTTGCGCCATGTCCGAGACTGATGCTCACTCGACCCGTGTTCTCGCCGGCATCGACGGGATTCGCGTCGAGGCGATTGCCCGTGCCCGCGACCGCGTACGACAGAGCGAGATTAGGCAGCTGCTCGCTCGACAGCTGCACGCGCGAGACTGCCTGATCCGTCACTTCCAGAGGCGTCCCGGCCGCCAGGCGCAGGTCGATGTTGAACTCGCCTTGCGAGATCTGCGGCACGAGCTCGCTGCCGAGTTGCGGCACGAGCAGCATCGTGACGAGGAACAGTCCGAGCGCGCCGCCGAGAACCTTGATCCGGTGCGTGAGCGCCCAGCGGATCGCCGGCGGGTAGAGTCGCTCGCAGAACGAGTAGAACGACTGCGTTGCGTTCACGGCGGGGCGGAACAATCGCTCCATCGTTCGCGAGGTCGCTCCTGCGCCGTGTCCCAGCGCCGCCACTGCAGTCGATAGCGCGGCGGAAACTCGGCCGAGCGGCTTGGAGGGCTCAGCGTCTTCGTCGGTAGAGGTCGTGGAGTCCCCGCCGGCCGCGAGCATCGGCACGAGCGTTAGCGCGACAGCGAGCGACAGCAGCAGCGAGTAGGTGACCGTCAGCGCTTGATCCTTGAACAGTTGCCCCGCGATGCCTGAGATGAACACCATCGGGAAGAACACGGCGACAGAAGTGAGCGTCGCTGCGGTCACCGCGGTCGAGACTTCACGCGTGCCCATCTGCGCCGCCTCGACGCGCGAGTGACCGTGCTCGCGCTTGCGCACGATCGCTTCGAGCACGACGACTGCGTTGTCGACCAGCATGCCGACAGCGAGCGCGAGGCCGCCGAGCGACATGATGTTCAGCGACAGATCCGACATGTACATCAGCATGAACGTGCCGACGACCGAAACCGGAATGGCCACGCTCGTGATGAGTGTCGTGCGTGCGTCGCGCAGGAACAGGTACAGCACGACGATCGCGAGCAAGCCGCCGAGTACGGCGGCGAACTTCACTTCGCCAATCGCGGCGCCGATGAAGCGCGATTGGTCGTAGACCGTGACGACTTCGGCCTGCGCCGGAAATGCCTTTTCGATTTGCTCCAGCTTCTTGTGAACGCCGCTGGCGAGCTGCACCGTGTTGGCGTCGCCTTCCCTGTAGACGGCGAGCTCGATGCACTCGCGCCCGTTCACGCGGGTGATCGCTTCGCGGTCCTTGTGGCCGTGCGCGACGCGAGCGACGTCACGGAGATACACCGGGCGTCCGCCGACCGTCGCGATGATCGCGTTCGCCATCTGGTCGATCGACTGGAACTCGTTGAGCGTGCGCACCAGGAAGCGCTGCGTGCCCTGTTCGAGCCGCCCGCCCGACAGATTGACGTTCTCGGCGCGTACGCGACGCGTGACCGCGTCGATCGACAGGTTGAGCTGTGCGAGCTTCTGTTGATCGACGTGAATCTGGATCTCGTCCTCGTAGCCGCCGCTGACCTTGACCGCAGCCGAGCCTTCCACCGATTCCAGCTCCGGCTTGAGGCGGTCCTCAGCAAAGCGCCGCAGGTCACGCAGGCGTGCCTGCGCGGCGTCGGGCGTGGTGACACTCGCCTTGTCGGTGAGTGCCAGCCGCATGACGGGCTCGCTCGCCGGATCGAAGCGCAGCAGCAGCGGACGTTTCGCTTCCAGCGGCAGCAGCAGCAAATCCAGCTTCTCGCGCACGTCGATGCCCGCGAGATCCATGTCCGTGCCCCACGCGAACTCGAGCGTTACGTCCGACTGCCCGGAGCGCGACACGGAGCGCACATGACGAACGTTGCGGATGATGCCGACGGCTTCTTCGACCGGCCGCGTGATGAGGTTCTCGACCTCCAGCGGCGCGGAGCCCGGCAGCTCGGTACGAACGGTGAGAGTGGGGTAGGAGAGGTCGGGCAGCAGGTCGACCTTCAAGCGCAGCAGCGAGACGACGCCGAACAGCAGCAGCGCCACCGTCAGCATCAGGATCGTGACGCGCCGACGGATCGCGAACTCGACGATGTTCATGGAGCCTAGCTCGCCCCGGAGCCGCGCTCTGCCACCGCGGCGCGCGGCGACTCGTCGATGAGCCGGATCGTGCTGCCGGACTTCAAGCCGTTCTGACCGACCACGACGATGCGCTCATCGCCCTTCAAGCCCTCGACCACTTCGATCAACCCGGCGTTCGTCAGGCCCGTCTTGATGCTGCGCTGTTCGGCCTTGTCGCCGTTCGCGACGAACACCGTGGGTGCGCCCTCGGCTTCGACGATCGCACCGCGCGGGATGCGCAGCGCGGCGCTGCGGCGCTCCAGCACGATGCCGACGCGCGCGAACATCCCGGGCTTGAGGTCGCGCTGCGGATCGAGGACCTCGATGGTCGCCTTGAACGTTCCCGTGGCGGGATCGAGCGTCGGGCTGATGCGCTGGACGCGGCCGGCGAACTTCGCACCGGCCAGTGCGTCCACGACGATAGCGACGGCCTGCTCGGGGCGCAGCTTCGCGAACTCGCGCTCCGGCACGTGCACTTCAGCGATCAGCGGATCGAGGTCCGTGACCTGGAAGGTGCGGTCGTTGACGTTGATGGTGTTGCCGACCTTGATGTGGCGGGCCGAAACCACGCCCGCGATCGGCGCCCGGATTTCCGTGTAGCCGACATTCAGCTGCGCGAGATCGCGAGCTGCCTTGAGCCACTCCATTTCGGAGCGGGCGTTATCGACGGCCGCGGAAGCGACGAGCTTGCGATTGAACAACTCCAGCGTGCGCTGGTACTCGCGCTCCAGCTTGCGCAGGTTCACTTCCGTCTGCTGCAGCTCGAAGCGCAGGCGATCGCCGTCGAGGCGGGCGAGCGCTTGTCCGGCCTTCACCCGATCGCCTTCCTCGACGAGGATCTCGCGGACTTCACCGCCGACCTTGGCGACAACGGTCGCTTCCTGATCGGCCTGCAGAGGCGCTGTGCCGGCGTAGACGGAGAGCATCTCGCCGCGCGAGGGCAACTCGACCTGCACCGGTATCGCCCCTGTGGCGCTCTCCGCGGCATCCTTGGCGGCGCCCTTGCCGCAGCCATTCAAAGCGAGCCCCGAGACCCCGATCAGCAGCGAAATGGCCGCCATCCGACCCATAAGACGCGGCAACCGCGTCGAAAGCGTTATGTTCATTGGACGTGTGCCAGGCCAGCTGCGTGCAGCAATCCCGCTGCGAGGTGGCCGCATAGTAGGAGTGTTTGGTGTTGTAGTCAACTACAACACCAGCTCATCACTGAGTTCAGCCGCCCTGAACGGGCGGCCGTTGGCCGATCAGGGCGTCGCCGGTCGCTCCGCGTCCGACTTGAGGCGCGAAAGGTAGAGTCCCTTGATGCCGCTCAGGTCGGCCGCGATCTCCGCCGTTTCCGCGAGCACGGCGTCGGGAGGCTCGGCGCCATTAAGATCAGTAAGCGACTTCAAAGGTTGCAGTCCGCGCGCGGTGCGCCGCTCGTTTTCGCGAGCCATGCGCTCTTTCTCGAGCTGCTCGCGTTCGGCGATACGCGTCTTCAAGTTCAGCGACAGCTTCTTCTGCGTGCGCACTTTCTCGAACGAATCGAGATCGCCGAGCAGCAAGCGGAAGTCCGGATCGGTCGCGATGCGCTCCTCGTGCGAGTGCTCGAGCGTCGCCACGGCGCTGCTGAGCTGCGACTCCTTGCCGAACTCGACCGGGCGGATGCGATCCCAGGGCAGGGCGCTTTCGCGCGTGCTCTCGCCGACTTCTTCAGTGCTGATCGCCGTCGGCATGGCGATGTCCGGCTGCACGCCACGATGCTGCGTGCTCTCGCCAGTGACGCGGTAGTACTTGCCGATAGTGACGGTGAGCTGGCCGAAGCCCGGATCGGGGCCGAGCGCATAACGATCGAGCGGATACAGGTTCTGCACCGAGCCCTTGCCGTAAGTCTGCTGGCCGACGACGAGACCGCGGCCGTAATCCTGGATCGCCGCCGCGAAGATCTCGGACGCGGAGGCGCTGAAGCGGTCCACCAGCACGATCAGCGGGCCATCCCAGGCGATGCTCGGCTCGGGATCGTCGAGCACTTCGACGCGCCCGCCGGTCTCGCGTAGCTGCACGATCGGGCCACCCGGAATGAACAGGCCCGACAGCGCCGTGGCCTCCGTGAGGTGACCGCCGCCGTTGCCGCGCAGGTCCATGATCAATGCTTCGATGTGATCGTTCTTCTGCAACTCTTCGATGAGCTTGCGCACGTCACGCGTGGTGCTGCGATAGTCCTTGGCACCGGACGTCTTCGCCTCGAAGTCCTGGTAGAAGCTCGGCACGTTGATGACGCCGACCGGGATCTCGTGGTCGCCGCGCTTGAGCTTGCGCACTTCCTTCTGCGCGGCCTGGGCTTCGAGCGTGACCTTGCTGCGCGTCAGCGCCAGCTCTTTCTCGGAGGAGCCGGGGGCGGCACCCGCGGGCAGGATCTGCAGGCGCACGGTCGTGCCGACCTTGCCGCGAATGATCTGCACCACGTCGTCGAGGCGCCAGCCAACCACGTCCACGAACTTGCCGGACTTGCCTTCGCCCACGGCGAGGATGCGGTCGTTCGCGTTCAGCGACCCGTCCACGGCGGCGGCACCGCCGGGCAGGATGTTCAGCACAGTGACGTAGTCGTCGACCAACTGCAGCGATGCGCCGATGCCTTCATAGGACAGGCTCATCTGGATGCGGTACTCCTCGGAATTGCGCGGCGAGAAGTAGCTGGAGTGCGGGTCGAACACGTGCGCGAACGCGTTCATGAACACTTCGAAGATGTCGTCGCTGGTGACCTGCTCGGTGCGCTTCAGCACGCGCTCGTAGCGCTTCTGCAGGATGTCGCGAGCTTCCGGCCAGGTCTTCTCGGTGAGCATCAGCGACAAGGCGTCGTTCTTCACGCGCTTGCGCCAGATCTCGTTCAGCTCCTCGGGTGTCTTGGCCCACGGCGCCTTGGCGCGGTCGAACTCGAACGACTCGTCGACGGTGAAATCGGGCTCGGTCTTCAGCAGCTGCAGCGCATAGTTGACGCGCTCGCGGTTGCGGACCTGAAAGCGGTTGAACATCGTGAACACCGGCTCGAGCTGCCCGGCGACGACGGCGTCGTCCAGCTGGTAGCGGAAGTGCTCGAACTCAGCGATGTCACCTGCCAGGAAGTAGCTGCGCCCGCCGTCCAACTGCTCGATGAAGCGGTCCAGCACTAGCGCGGAGACCGGATCGTTGATCGGCGACTGGCGGTAGTGCGAGCGCTCGATGACGTTGCTCACGAGCTTGCTGACGCGCCGCTGCCGCTCGGTCGGCGAAAGATCCTGTGTATCGGCAGTCGCGACTGCTTTGGCGACCGGCGCCTGCGCCGTGCCGGCGAGCAGGCCGCACACCACGAGCAGTGCCGGCAGACTGAACAGGAGTGTCGCGCGGCGGGGGCGGGCCTTGCGGGCGGGTTCGACCAAAGGAGACTGATTGGGCGACTGATACACTGTTTCACATCCTCATCTGGCGAGCCGGCGACACCGATACCGATATACAGATTTCGGTATGTGCCGGCTGGTTCCCGAATTCACGTCGAACCGTTCTATGGGCAAGGCTAGAGACACCCTGCGCTCCGATCAAGTACGCCAAGGTCACCCCACCGGAGGCGGGTCTGCGCCGCAGTTCGTTCCCTGTCGGAGCCCGTTGTGCGTCCGCTCGCGGTCCTGAATGCAATCGTGTTCGGCTCGGCCGCCGCTATCACATTCGGCCTGGCCGGCGTGCTGGTGATTTTCCTGATCCTGCAGGGACAGTACCCGCAGATGCGCGCGGAATTCCCCGTCCTGGTTCGCAGCAGCGCGCTGTTTGCCCTGCTGGCGGCCGTTTCCGGTGCGAGTCTGCTCGGCCTGCTGAAGGGCAGGCGGTGGCGCTGGTTGGCGCACGCCGCCATGTGGCTGGTGGTCGCGGGCATAACGGCTTTGTACTGGCCGCGGTGAGCGGCCGGACATGGGGGAATCCCCCAAAACGTCGTGGGATAAGCACTAGAGGGGGCACCCGCCGGGCGCACGACCGCCGTTGTCAGCGCTTGCTGACTTTTTCCCAGGCGTTGCGCTTTTCGAACGCGCCGCTGTTATACGGATCGAAGCCTTTGATGCTTCCCGTCTTTTTCTTGCGGACGATCGTCGTGTCGGACCGCTCAGCTTGGCGAGTCGGCGGCGCCGTGAAGCGCGCTGGCTCGTCTGTGTCCTCGACCTCGCTACGCCCGCCAAACCACTTGGCGAACCACATGACTGTCTCTTCCCGAACCACAACCAAATCAACAGGATCTTTTCTTCTTGTGAGCCGCAGGATTACACGCGCGCGGATTCGGGAGAACTCCCAATCGCCGAAATTGTGAGGGCAATCACATTCGCCACCGGCCGACCGTGCTTTGGGATCAATCCGCGCTGACGCGCGGCTCGACGCGCCGAGCCTCTTCCGACCCGCGTCGGTGTGGGGCGGGCTCCTCGTTGAGGGCTTGCGGTGGCTCCGGCCCGCGGCCGGCGCCGGCGAAGACCAGGCGCAGCAGCGAGATCAGGACCAGGGGGCCCAGTGCGAGCGCCCAGGCCCGGACCGACGGCTCGACGAGGTCGCCGAAGAAATCCCCGTAAAACCGACCGAGCCCGGCGTTCTCGCCATACGGTCCGAGCAGCGCACCGCCGACTGAGTAGATCGCGGCGGGAAGCAGGAACAGACCGACAGCGAGCCAGATGCTCGCGAAGATCAATTCGAAGCGCGCGCGGCGTCGATAGCGGTTGCCGGCGCCTTCGGCGGCATCCGTGTCGGCGGCAGGCGGCTCGGCAACGGGTCGATTCATGAATTGAGGATATCATCGCGCCTCGCGACGAGGACGAGGCACCGATGGCAGCTGGGTCCGAACTACGAGCTCCGACGCGCACGGCCGTGATCGGCGTGGGTTACCTGGGACGCTTTCACGCGCAGAAGTACGCGCAGCTCGAGCAGTCGCGACTGGTCGCGGTCGTCGATGCAGATAGTGCGGCGGCGGCGAAGGTCGGCGCGGAGTTGGGCGTGCCGGCGGTCGGCGATTATCGCGAGATCCTCGACCAGGTGGATGCTGTCAGCCTCGCAGTGCCGACCCCGCTGCATCATCCCATCGGCCGCGCGCTACTGGAGCACGGCATTCACGTGCTCATCGAAAAACCCATCGCGACGACGGTCGCCGAAGCGCGCGAGCTCGTCGATGTCGCGCGTGCGCAGCGGTGCACGCTGCAGGTCGGTCATCTCGAACGTTTCAACCCCGCGATCCTGGCAGCCGCCGGCCGCCTGAAAGAGTTGCGCTTCGTCGAATCGCATCGGCTCGCGCCGTTCAAGCTGCGCGGCACGGACGTGAGCGTCGTGTTGGATCTCATGATCCACGACATCGACCTGATCCAGGAACTGGTGGGCGCACCGATCGAGAGCATCGACGCGGTCGGTGCGAGCGTCTTCTCCAACGAGATCGACATCGTCAACGCGCGCATTCGCTTCCGCGGCGGCTGCGTGGCCAACACGACGGCCAGCCGGATCAGCATGAAACAGGAGCGCAAGCTCCGCATCTTCCAGGACGACGCTTACCTCTCGATCGATCTGCAGCAGAAAATCCTGACCGTGATCCGCAAGAGGGACGCGGCGCCGGTGGAATCGCCGGCCCAGGTGTCGATCGAGGAAGATTCGTTCGACCAGGGCGATGCGTTGCTGGCCGAGATCGAGGCGTTCCTGAGGTCAGTACGCGAAGGCAGTCCGCCGGTCGTCAGTGGTGAAGACGGCCTGCGGGCGCTGGAGACGGCGATGCAGATCACCCGTCTCGTGCAGCAGTCGGCGCAGAGACCGGCTTAGAGAGTTGCTCGCGTTCCAGCGATCGTAACGGGCGGCCCGCCACTTCCTGCGCCGCCTTCTGCAACCGCACCAGACTTACGGTGCCTCGTTCGCTGGCAAGCTTGCGTGCGACATCGTCGAGACTCGCCTTGCCGGCGGTCGCACTGCGAATCTCCGCATCGACAGCGCGCAGTGCGATAACAGCACGTGCCGTAGTAGCTCCGTCGGAATGTGGGCCGAACAATGTCGGCGAGCGCGTCGCCCACTGCGACAGATGTTTCAGCGCCTGCTTGTACCGTTGCTCGCTGATGCCGCCCGAGCGTCGCAGCGTTTCGAGCGAGTAGTGCTCGGCGAGCCCTTCCACGATCCAGTCGCTTTCGCCGTCGCCGCGAACGCCGAGCGCGATGTGGCCGAGCTCGTGCAGCAGCGTGCTGGTGCGGTTCTCGCTGATCAGCGGTCGGTCGGAGTGCAGGAACATCGACGAGGGTCCCGACAGGCCGCCGCGCCACATCGGGTCGCCCGCCGAGACGATCAGCAGCCGCGACGGCATGTGCGGAAAGATCTCCTCCAGACGCGGCAGCGTGAACGTCAGGAACGCGAGCGTGTCCTGACGCCGCACGTTGTCGCCTGCCGGCGCAGCGACGACGACACGTACGTTGCCGATCTTCTCGTTGCGACTGCCGAGCTTGCCGACCAGCATCCAGCCTTCGGGCTGATCGAAGCGGCGCGTCGGGTCATCGATCGGATAACGCAGCTCGCCGACCGACCCGTACGGGGTCGCGGCCGTCCATCCCTGCGGCAGCTCGAACTCCAGCGTCGCGCGCGAATGCAGGCTCTTGCGCGCCGTTACGCTCGCGCGCGGCACCATCTTCTCGGCACGCAGGATCGCCCAGTCGGCAGTCATGCGCGAGTCGTAGTGCTTGGGCGAGCGCTCGTGATCGACGACGAATTGATAGCGCAGCCGCGAGTTGTGACCCTTCGGTTGCCACGTCACGTGCGATGGCTCGATCTGCAACGGATCTGTCGACGTGAATTTCTTGTGCCGGCGCGAATCCACGTGCAGCACGATGCGGCTCGGCAGGCGCTCGCCGGTGAGCGCGATCTCCATCTCGACCACGCCCGTCTCCGGGCGGAAGTGCGCGCGGTAAGCGACGTCGTAGTAGCGGGGCGCTGCAGCCGCGGCCATGCCGGGCGTGAGCAGGGCCAGTGCCAACAGCGGCAGGGTGGGACTGGGAAAGGGCATCGTTGCTGCAGTGTACCTGCCTTGAAATAGATAACGCCCGCCCTATGTATCGGCTCATCGGCGCGGGACCCAATGGCCACGCGTCATGGATCGGCACTGACTATTTGAATTTGATTTGGAGATACCACCATGACACTCATTCGCTATGAGCCCTGGAGCGTGCTCAATCAGTTGCATGGGCAGCTCAATCGCCTGTTCGACGCCGAACAGGATCGCGACGCGGCAACTTCAGCTGCAACAGCCGACTGGATTCCCCAGGCGGACATCGAGGAGTACGCGGACCGCTTCGTGTTGAAGCTGGACGTTCCGGGCGTCGAACTCGAGGCAGTCGAGATCACGCTGGACAACGGCTTGCTTACCCTCAGCGGCGAGCGTGCCAAGGACGCCTCTGGCAAGGACGTGCAGCGTACCCGCGTGGAGCGTCCGCACGGTCGCTTCCATCGGCGCTTCACATTGCCTGACACTGTGGACGCAGCGGGCGTGCGTGCGACCGGCCGCAACGGCATCGTCGAAGTGACGATTCCGAAGCAGCCGAAAGCGCAGCCGCGTCGCATCCAGGTCGCGACGGCCTAAGCGCCGACCAGAAGACTCGTCGCGGTTACACGGGCCTGGCGGCAGTGCCGTCAGGCCCGTTTTCGTTTACGATGCGCCGCCGTCCACGCGTGGTTTTTACGGAGACCGAATGACGATTCCGGCTGGCGCCCGACTGCGGGCCGCCGTGACAGAAGAGCGACCCCTGCAGGTCGTCGGTGCAATCAACGCCTACAGCGCCCTGCTGGCGCAGCGCGCCGGGTTCCGCGCCTTGTACCTCTCGGGCGCCGGCGTCGCGAACGCTTCGTTCGGACTTCCCGATCTCGGTATCACCAGTCTCAACGATGTCTGCGAGGACGTGCGGCGCATCGCGGGTGCGACAGAGCTGCCGCTGCTCGTCGACGCCGACACAGGTTGGGGCGCGGCTTTCAACATCGTCCGCACGACCAGCGAGCTGAGCCGTGCCGGAGCCGCCGGGATGCACTTGGAGGACCAGGTGCAAGCGAAGCGCTGTGGTCATCGTCCCGGCAAAGCCCTCGTCGGTGCGGATGAGATGGCCGATCGCATCAAGGCCGCTGTCGACGGTCGCAGCGACGATTCCTTCGTCATCATGGCGCGCACCGACGCGCATGCCGTCGAAGGGCAGGCCGCCGCCATCGAACGCGCGCAGCGTTACGTCGCGGCCGGCGCCGACATGATTTTCGCGGAAGCTCTGGCGACGCTCGACGAGTACCGGCAGTTCACTGCCGCCGTCAAAGTGCCGGTGCTCGCCAACATCACCGAGTTCGGCAAGACGCCCCTGTTCACTGTCGCGGAGCTGGCGTCCGTCGGGGTCGGCCTCGTGCTGTATCCGCTGTCGGCGTTCCGCGCGATGAGCCGCGCGGCTGAGAAGGTCTACGGCACGATCCGCACGCAAGGCACGCAGAAGGCCGCAGTGGATGCGATGCAGACCCGCGCTGAGTTGTACGAAGTGCTCGGCTATCACGAATACGAGCGCAAGCTCGATGACCTGTTCGGAAGGCAACCGCAGTCATGAGCGAAGCAATTCCCGGCTTCAAGCCGAAGAAGTCGGTCGCGCTGTCCGGCGTGGTCGCGGGCAACACCGCACTGTGCACCGTCGGGCGCACCGGCAACGACCTGCACTATCGCGGCTACGACATCCTCGACGTGGCGGCGAGTTGCGAGTTCGAAGAGATCGCGTACCTGCTGATCCACGGCAAGCTGCCGAACCACTCGGAGCTCGCCGCGTACAAGGGAAAGCTGGTGCGTCTGCGCGCTTTGCCGGTCGCGGTGCGCGGAGTGCTCGAGCAGCTGCCGGCGGCGAGCCACCCTATGGACGTGATGCGCTCCGGCGTTTCGGCGCTCGGCTGTGTGCTTCCCGAGAAGGACGATCACAGCCCGGCCGGCGCGCGCGATATTGCGGATCGGTTGATCGCGAGCCTCGGCTCGATGCTCGTCTATTGGTATCACTACAGCCACGCGGGCAAGCGTATCGACGTCGAGAGCGAAGACGATTCGATCGGCGGTCACTTCCTGCACCTGCTGCACGGTGAGAAGCCCTCGCGTGAGTGGGTGCACGCGATGCACACCTCGCTGATCCTGTACGCCGAGCACGAGTTCAACGCCTCGACGTTCGCCGCTCGCGTGATCGCCGGCACCGGCGCCGACATGTACTCGGCAATCGCCGGCGCGATCGGCGCCTTGCGCGGCCCGAAGCACGGCGGCGCCAACGAAGTCGCATTCGAGATCCAGCAGCGCTACGAGACGCCCGACCAGGCCGAGCAGGACATCCGCGCACGCGTCGCGAACAAGGAAGTGATCATCGGCTTCGGCCACCCGGTCTACACGATTTCCGACCCGCGCAACGAGGTCATCAAGGCAGTCGCGCGCCGGCTCGCCGAGAGCAGCGGCGACACCAAGAAGTTCTCGATCGCCGAGCGCCTCGAAGCGGTGATGAAGCAGGCGAAGAACATGTTTCCGAACCTCGACTGGTATTCGGCCGTGTCCTATCACCTGATGGGCGTGCCGACCGCGATGTTCACGCCGCTGTTCGTCATCGCGCGCACGACCGGTTGGGCCGCGCATGTCATCGAGCAGCGCATCGACGGCAAGATCATCCGGCCGAGCGCCAACTACACCGGGCCGGAGAACCTGAAGTTCGTGCCCCTGGACGAGAGGAAGTAACGTTTCGTATGTCGAGTCACGATTACAAGTCCGCCGAACGCCCCGCTCCCGATAAAGTTCTCACTGACATCGCCGACTACGCGCTGTCCTATCGCATCGACAGCAAGGCAGCTTACGAGACTGCCTACTACTGCCTCATGGATACGCTGGCGTGCGGGTTCCAGGCGCTGCAGTACCCGGCGTGCACCAAGCTGATGGGACCTGTAGTTCAGGGAGCGGTGTTGCCGGGCGGCGCGCGCGTGCCGGGTACTTCGTACGAGCTCGATCCCGTGCAAGCAGCCTTCAACATCGGCACGATGGTCCGCTGGCTCGATTTCAACGACACGTGGCTCGCAGCGGAGTGGGGTCATCCGTCCGACAACCTCGGCGCGATTCTGGCAGTCGCCGACTATCTCGCGCGTCGCAACGCGGCGCAGGGCGCCAAGGGGCTCGTCGTTCGCGACGTGCTGACAGCGATGATCAAGGCGCACGAGATCCAGGGCGTCACCGCGCTCGAGAACAGCTTCAATCGCGTCGGTCTCGATCACGTGCTGCTGGTTCGCATCGCTTCGACGGCGGTCGCCACCGCGATGCTAGGCGGCACGCGCGACCAGGTCATCAACGCCGTTTCGAATGCCTGGATCGACGGTGGCGCGTTGCGAACCTATCGTCACGCGCCGAACACCGGCTCGCGCAAGAGCTGGGCTGCAGGCGATGCCACGAGCCGGGCAGTGCGCCACGCGCTGATCGCGCTCACCGGCGAGATGGGTTATCCGTCGGCGCTCAGCGCGAAAACCTGGGGTTTCCAGGACGTGCTGTTCAAGGGCAAGGCATTGTCGTATCCGCAAGCCCTTGGCAGCTACGTGATGGAGAACGTGCTGTTCAAGATCTCGTACCCGGCCGAGTTCCACGCGCAGACGGCGGTCGAGGCCGCGATGACGCTGCACCCGCAGGTCGCGAATCGGCTCGATCAGATCGAGCGTATCGTCATCGAGACGCAGGAACCCGGCGTGCGCATCATCGACAAGACCGGCAAGCTCGCGAACCCGGCGGATCGCGATCACTGCATCCAGTACATGGTGGCGATCCCACTGATCTTCGGTCGCCTCACCGCAGCCGACTACGAGGACAGCATTGCGAACGACGCGCGCGTCGACTGGCTGCGCGGCGTCATGCTGGTGCGCGAGAACACGCAGTTCACCCAGGATTACTACGCAGCCGACAAGCGCTACATCGGCAACGCCGTGCAGGTATTCTTCCGCGACGGCAGCTCGACGGCGCGAGTCGCAGTGGACTATCCGATCGGTCATCGCAAGCGGCGCGCGGAGGGCATGCCGGTGCTGGTGAAGAAGTTCGAGGCGTCGGTCGCGCAGCACTTCACGCCGAAGCAGACGGAGTCGATCAAGGCGCTGTTCGCCGACCGCGCGCGCCTGGAGCAGATGCCAGTACAAGAGTTTGTTGCCGGGTTGGTAAAGAACTAAGAAGAAGCAGCTGGCGGTGAGGCACCCGCCAGCCGCCGGTTCGGGAGTTCCTGGGGATGTCCGCCACGTATCGCACGTTGGTAATCGGCGCGAGTGCCGCGAGCCGTAATCTGCTCGCGCGCCTCATCGACGGCTCCGACATCGTCATCGACGATGTCGTGACGCCGGATCAGGTGCTGCCAAGCGTTGCACGCCGCGCACCGGACCTGTTCGTCATCGACGCCGAGCAGGATGCGCAGACTCTCACGATGATCTGCGGCTTGCTGAAGGCCAATCCCGCCACAGTGCTCTTGCCGCTGCTGGCGATCGGACGGTCGTCGAAGCAGCGGCTGGCCGCATTCGAAGCCGGAGTCGATGACTTTCTGACCCAGGCGGTCCGGCGCGAGGAGTTCCTCGTGCGCATCCATGCGCTGTTGCGAGTGGCCGCCGCCCGCCGGCAACTCGCCGCCGAGCAGCTCTCCCAGGAAGTTCAGCAAAGCGAGCTGATCCGGGCGGCGTTTCGGCGCTACATCTCGCCGAAACTCGCTGACAAGATCCTGTCCGACCCGCAGCTGCGCGAGTTCACGATCCTGCAGACGCAGGTGCGCACGCGCGCGGCCGTGATGTTCGCGGACATGCGTGGCTTCACTGCTATCTCCGAGAAGCTGAATCCGGCGGAGGTCGTTACGCTGCTGAACGAGTTCTTCGCGTTGCTCACCGAGATCACGTTCGAATACGAAGGTACGGTATTCAACATGGCCGGTGACGGACTCATGGTCGGCTTCGGCGTGCCCATCGAGCAGGCGGATGGCTGTGCGCGTGCGATCGCCGCGGCGCGCCGCATGCTCGACAAGTTCGCGGTGCTCGCCGATCGCTGGCGCGAGCGCTATGCAGTCGAAACCGGGCTGGGCATAGGCATCAACGTCGGCGAAGTCATTGCGGGCAACGTGGGCTCGGCCACGTACATGAACTACACGATCATCGGCGACACAGTGAACGTCGCCTCGCGCCTCGGCCAGCGCGCGCGGGCAGGGGAGATGCTGTTCTCCGACGCCGTGAAGCATTCCCTCGACGAGCATGGCGTGACCATCGGTGCCTTGGCGCTGCCAGCATTGGTTCTACGCGGCCGCTCGACGCCGATCGACATCTTCTGCGTGCCTTCGGTGTCGCGACTCGACTTCCGGCCGGCCTGACGCTACATTCGGCGCCATGTCTCTCCTGCGCGCACAGTCATTCGCTTTTCGATTTACCGGCCCCGGCCTGTTCCAGGCGTCGGGCGTCGCGATCGTGCGCTAGCTTTTCGTTCATCTCACCTCGCGTAGCCCTGACCGCCTGAACCGGTCCGGGGGTTCGTCTGCGTCCGCCGCGCTCCCGCGGCGCCCTGTACCGAACTTTCATCAGGTGTCGAAATGGCTACGCAACTTCTCGATTCACACGCATACGGCCGCCTGCTGGCGCTGCGCGACCTCACCGACGCAGCGCTCGGGCCGCACGCGATGCAACTTCTCGTGCAGCACGCGCTCGATGCTCTGCGCACGGCGTGGAACTGTCCCGTCGTCGTGTACCGTGCACCGCCGCTGGTTCCGTCCGCTGACAACTACGATGACCTCGGCTATCCGCCCGACGGCGCATCGCGCGACGCACGCTACACGCGTTATCTGACGCCAGAGCTGCTCCTGCGCACGCAAACCTCCGCGATGATACCGCGGGCGCTGCGCATGATCGCGCCTGCACATTACGACGACGTGCTGATCGCGTGCCCGGGGCTGACCTATCGGCGCGATGCCATCGATCGGCTGCACGTCGGTGAGCCGCATCAGCTGGACTTGTGGCGAATCTCGCAACGTCCGCTGACGCGCGCCGATCTGGTCGCGATGATCGAAGCCGTCGCCGGCGCGATGCTGCCTGGCGTGCCGCTGCGTCTGGAAGCGGCCGTGCATCCGTACACGCTCGACGGACTGGAGGTGTACGGCAACGTGCAGGGACGATGGGTCGAAATTCTGGAGTGCGGGCGCGCGCATCCGGAGTTGCTCGCCGCTACCGGTCTCGCCTCGGGATTGGCAATGGGCATCGGCCTCGACCGCATGCTCATGCTGCGCAAAGGGATCGATGACATTCGCGCGCTGCGTTCCAGCGATCCGCGCATGCAGGCGCAGATGCTCGACCTGCAGCCGTACCGCGCGGTGTCGTCGCAGCCGCCGATCTATCGCGACCTGTCCGTTGCCGTTGCGGCGGAGGCGAACGCCGAGGAGCTTGGCGACCGCGTGCGATCCAGCCTCGCAGCCGCGAGCGGCAGCATCGAATCGATCGAGGTGCTGTCGGAGACCTCATATCTCGAGCTGTCGCTCGCCGCGCGCCGACGGTTGGGTATCTCACCGCGTCAGAAGAACGTGCTGCTACGCCTCGTCATACGCGACCTGGACCGCACGCTCACCTCAGCCGAGGCGAACGAACTGCGCGACGCGGTGTACGCAGTGCTGCACGAAGGCAGCGTCAGGACCTGGGCGTCCAAGGAGATGCAGCTATGACGGTTCCGCTACTTGCTGCCCTTGGGTTTCAGCTCGCCGTCGCCGTCGCCGATCTCGTAGTCGTCGAAATCCGACAGCTGCTCGGCGGTCTGCCGCTCTTCGCGGATGCGCTCCAGGCGCCGCCATGCGGGCTCGCCCGCCTTCACGACGGTCTTCTTGCGCTTGTCGAGGTCGGCGATCAGGTGATCGACGTCGAGGTCGTCGGAGTCGACGGCACCGCCATCGTCTTCCTCATCATCGAACTCTTCTGATTCCGGCTTCTCGCTCATCGCAGAAGTGGCGTGCGCCTTCGGTGGCGGTCGCGTGGAGTTGGCGACTATATAAGAGGTCGCGTGCCGTCCCGCAATAGCGACTTTTGGGCAACGCGCCGCGCGTCATTTAATGAGTTGATTGAGCTGGAAAATCGGCAGCAGCATCGCGAGCACGAT
>Ga0209382_10002756_pt1 | contig 25052 bp, 18 predicted proteins | sample SoiMetdeltSBSDD5_FD_187599 | JGI IMG/M metagenome (GOLD analysis project Ga0209382, IMG submission 187599) | Bulk soil microbial communities from a Populus tree surrounding site in Tennessee, USA - Soil MetaG P. deltoides SBSDD5 (SPAdes) (version 2) | ecosystem: Environmental > Terrestrial >... | reverse complement strand
GCGGGGCTTTATGTTGAGCGACGAGTTGGGATAGATGCGAAATTTCAGGCCTTGGGCGCGCATCTCTGCTTCCTGCGTGAAGACGCGCGCCGTGCGGTCGCGCGCATCCTGCTCGGCCCACTGGTGCGAGATCCTGATCTCTTGCGCGACGGCGGCGCTTGGGTTCGTGGCGGCGATAAGTAACAGATAAGCAATGTGCGAGACTCGCATGGTCCCCCCACGCTTTGCCTAAAAATGCTTGGGCTGATTTCGGCATGCCAACGTGTCAACGTTGGGGCGGAGCTCAGGGCCCAACATCGGCTTTCGGAGATTCCACAGGAAAGGGATATGCATTCCTGGTGCTCAAGGGCGTTCGCACATTCCGGCCGCAAGTCGGCTTGCGCTGGGCAACCCTCCTGGCCGACCATCCGCGTGCCCCATGCGGACAGCTTAAAGAATGAGTACCTCAATTCTGCTTGAACGTAACAGCTGAACCGCGAACTTCACGTGCCGCGCGTAGCGATAAGTGCCAAAGCCCGCTGGCTAGTAGCAAACAGAACGATCGGGCGGTTGATCCGGGCGCCATCTTCGCCTGGCGGCCGATTCTCTGTCAGCGCCGTCAAAGGCTCTCACCTGGCCCGAACGGCAAAGCTGCAAGGACTTCGCTTTCCGGCCTCGCGCCGACGGCCGTTCTTGAAACAGGCACCTCGCGGGCGCAAGATGGCAAAAATCCAACGGAGGAGTTGAGCATGTCCACATCGACGGGCCCACCGGAGACTTCAGCTGCCGAGGAAGATCAAGCCATCCGCGAACGGGTCAGCCAAATCCTGCGGCAGGGCCAGATCGACCGCGAGGGTGTCAAGGACGTCATGGACGTCATGCGAGCGGTAACCGGCGGTGCGCTGTCCGGGACGGCCCCCACGGCTCGCTAGGACGCGCGGGAGCGAAAATTCCGCACCATCCCCTGTCTGAGACTGTCGCGCATCCTGGCGCCGCTGCCGCCGCCACGGTCAAAGTCTCTTCGAGGTGTTCTGTCCAAAACGCCGCATTCAGGAACCGGGATTTACCCTAATGGCGGTGTTTTAACCCCGCCAGCAGACTCCCGCAACGCCGAGACACCGGCCGCTACCTCGCCGTTTGTCTTTCCCGAGCAAACACGTGTGTGGGTTGACGCCATGGCACAACCGAAGACCCAGAAATTGCGGAGATCGATAGGCGTGCTTCTCTGCGCGGCTTCCATCTCGTTCGTCATGATGTCGCAAGCGTCAGCGGCGGAAACGGACGCGAAAACGAACCGCATCAAGATCGAATACGTCGATCCGCCCAACCCGGCCCTCCGAAGTGTTTACGAGCTTGTCAAGAAGCGGCGGACACTTGAGCGGATTCAACAAGTATTCAGCCCCTTTCGATTGCCTGTTGAGTTGACCATCAGGACGGGAAGCTGTGAGGGCGTAGCGAATGCCTGGTACATCCGGCCTACAATATCCGTTTGTTACGAATACTTGAACCAGATCCTCCAATCACTGCCGGCGGAAACGACCCCAGCAGGAGTGACACGGGAGGATGCGCTCATTGGTGAGACTTTCTATGTGCTTGCTCACGAGATGGGACACGCGACGTTCGACCTCTTCACGGTACCGATGCTCGGTGATCGGGAAAACGCAGCCGATCACTTCGCGGGTTATCTCATGCTCCAGTTCGGTAAGGAGGAGGCGCGTGCCTTGATCATGGGTGCGGCGTACACCTACCACAAGTATGTGCAAAATCCCGAAGTGATGGCACCTCTCAAAGCCTTCTCCGACGTTCATGGTGCCCCAGCTCAGCGCTACTATAACCTGCTTTGCCTCGCCTATGGCGCCGAGCCGACGGTGTTTGCAGATGTCGTGGCCAAGGGCTACCTTCCGAAGGAGAGGGCCACCGGTTGCAAACGGGAATACGATCAGGTTGCGTATGGGTTTCGAGAGCTCATGACCCCGCACATCGATCAGCAGCTGGAGAAACAGGTGTTGGATAGGTCGTGGCTCTCTGAAGTCAAAGCACCGGACCTGTCCCACGATCGGCGTTGACGTCACGACGCTGCCTGTGGACCAATCCACACCTGGGACGGCGACAAGAGCTGGGTGCCCCACGTCGCCTGCCGGTCGGAACGACACTGGACCGCAACGAAGGGGCGCCTCGTTCACGCGCCGCCGAAAGAATTCGGCTTGGTCGTGACTTACCGGACTAGGGCTCTCGTCAGAAGCCTTTTCTCGCGACGCCAGCCAATTCGTCTGGTCGGAGCACAACAATTCTGCCGCGCTTGAGCAGCACCCATTTTGCTCGGGCCCAAGAGCGCAGCTGCTTATTAATACTTTCGCGAGACACCCCGATCATCTGACTGATCTCTTGTTGCGTGGCCGAAATTTTGCGTGGCAAGGCCCCGCCAACCTCGTCAGCAAGCCGCAGCAGCACCTTGGCCAATCGCCCTGGTAGATTGAGGAACATCAAGTCCTCGACCTGTTGGGTAGTACGGCGCATGCGCCCACATAGGATCTCTATCAGCTTGAGGCCTACTTCGGGGTGCTCGTGCACGAACGGAATGAAATCGCGCCGCTCGATGATCAGTAATTCGCAATCACTCACCGCAACGGCATCTGCCGTTCGCGGCCGACCATCGAGCAACGCAATCTCGCCGAAAAGCTGGCCCTGTTGAATTAGGTTGAGAACGGTCTCGCGGCCGTTGGGCGCGGGCACCGAGATTTTGACGCTGCCTGTGAGAACACCCATGAGTGCTGTTCCCGGATCGCCCTTTGAAAAGATTGTTGCTCCGCGCCGGACGCCTTGCTTCTTCACATAAGAAGCGAGCCGCTCGATCATCCTCCCCGGCAGTTTGCCGAAGATTGGGTGGTTGCGCAGAATTGCAATGTTGCTCACAGCCGAACCGGCAAGCAGGATAACTTCACAATGCGCCTCGCGGGCGATCATGGAACATCTCAACGGCCGGCGGCGCCTCTGCCGACACGGGCGGAAGGTCTGCGAAACCGGAGCTACAGCTCATGGCAGTTTGTCGTACTCCTGACGAACGGCCGCATCCATGGCATCTTTGGCGTGGTCGTCAAAGTACTTGAAGCCACACTGCGAGCAGATGCTCATCTCGATGGTGACGCAACAGTACACATAGCCCTTCTCGGTCCACTGCCGAAAAGGGATTTCCTGGCTTCGCGTGATCGTTGCGCCCTTGCAGAGACAGCACACCTCGCTTTTGCCGTCGGCTGACATGTCGCTCAACTCGCTCACGGAACCATCCTGCCCCAACGAGAGAGCTTCGGCGTATGAACCACTTCACACTTGCGAAGATTTTAGGGCGCCATCCGGAAGACTGCAGGTGCACGCTGGCAGGTACGCACTCAACAATTGCCACCCAAGCATGTTCGGCAGCGCCTAAAATGATGGCAGCTTGTGGCACCTTTGCCCCGTGGACGCCGCCCAGTGAGTCCGACAGCTATTGGGGGCACACCTGCCGCCGAAGTGCCCACCATGGAGGACCCTGCAGATCTCGAAGGTCGCCGAGCCTCGATGAAACGCCTGGCTCGGGCCGCAGGACGCGCAAACGCACCCTTGCCGGTATCAGAGCCTGTCTGAAAAGATCGCGCGTCCTGGCGCTGCTGCTAGTCCCCGTCGCGCCGCTGGTTGCATCCGCGTCGTTTCCTTGGCCTACGACAGCTGCTCCCCAGGAATGGACGGACCGGGCTGTGGTGAAATACGTTGAGCAACTAACCCGAGGTTCGAGGGAGTAACCCTATTGCCGCCCCCTCGAACTCAGCTGGTTTACTCGGTCTGTGACTGGGTGGATCGTGTCGTCGTTCGCTGCGAGTTCCCCGGTCAGCAGCTCCAGCTCGTAATGTCATTACGTGTCAGCATTCTGGCGATCGGCGCGGTAATGCGATCCGCCTTCCTCCGTCCGCCCGGGCCTTTCAGCCTCCTGCTCTAGGCCGATAAGCTCAGCGGCGCTTTCGCATCGCACTCTCCGACGGGCCGGTGGTAACCGCGCGTTGCACAAATTCATGGCGTGGCCAGCTTCAAACAAAGAGTTAGCTTCGAGGTGCTAACACCTTGCCCAATCAGGGGCTCTAAAGTGCAATATTATACTTTGCGCTCTATCAAAGTACCTGGATCACTCACCTGCGGCTGTGGCGCGGTGAGCAGCGGCTGCGGGGCGCGCGGGCTCTGGTCAGGAGCAGACCCGGCCACACCCTTGCCGTCGTCACATCGCTCGCACACACTGCGCCCTCGTTCATTGGTCGATTGGGAGACGTGGGATGGCGGGCCGATGGTTGCGGCGCGGGGCGGCGCTGATCGTGCTAGCGACGCTGCTGTCGACCCTCGGCAGCATAATGGCGCAGGCGCAAGGCGCCGATGACCTTGCTGCCCTCCGTGGTCAGGTGAGCCGGCTGCACAGCCAAGGCAAGTACGCCGAAGCCGTTCCGCTGGCCGAGCGGTACGTCGCCTTGGCTCGCCAGACGCATGGCGAGGAGCACACGGAGTTCGTCACCGCCATCAGGTGGTTAGCCGAGCTCTATGGCGCCCAAGGCCGCTACGCCGAGGCCGAGCCGCTCGTCAAGCGCGCCCTCGCCATCACCGAGAAAGCGCTAGGCCCCGACCATACCGATGTGGGCACCTCCCTCAACAACCTCGCCGCGCTCTATCATCGCCAGGGGCGCTACACCGAGGCCGAGCCGCTCTTCAAGCGTACTGTGGCCATCTTCGAGAAGGCGCTGGGCCCCGACCACCCCAATGTCGGCGGCTCTCTCAACAACCTGGCCGAGCTCTATCGCGCCCAGGGCCGCTACGCCGAGGCCGAGCCGCTCTTCAAGCGGACCGTCTCGATCGACGAGAGGGCGCTAGGCCCCGACCACCCCGATGTCGGCATCTCGCTCAACAACCTGGCCTTGCTCTATCGCGGCCAGGGCCGCTACGCCGAGGCCGAGCCGCTCTTCAAGCGCTCCCTCGCCATCACCGAGAAGGCTCTCGGTGCAGAGCACCCGAGGGTCGGCACCTCGCTCGACAACCTAGTCTTGCTCTATCGCGACCAGGGCCGCTACGCCGAGGCCGAGCCGCTCTTCAAGCGCTCCCTCGCCATCACCGAGAAGGCGCTAGGCCCCGACCATACCGATGTCGGCAGCTCGCTCAGCGGCCTGGCCGGGCTCTACTACTCCCAAGGCCGCTACGCCGAGGCCGAGCCGCTCTTCAAGCGCTCCCTCGCCATCACCGAGAAGGCGCTAGGCCCCGACCATACCGATGTAGGCACCTCCCTCAACAACCTCGCCTTGCTCTATGAGAGGCAGGGCCGCTACGCCGAGGCCGAGCCGCTCCACAAGCGCGCCCTCGCCATCGCCGAGAAGGCCGTGGGCCCCGACCACCCCTATGTCGCCAGCTCGCTCGGCGGCCTGGCCTCGCTCTATGAGAGGCAGGGCCGCTACGCCGAGGCCGAGCCGCTCTTCGAGCGCTCCCTCGCCATCACCGATAAGGCTCTCGGTGCAGAGCACCCGTGGGTCGGCAGCTCGCTCAACAACCTGGCTGGGCTCTACGAGAGCCAGGGCCGCTATGCCGAGGCCGAGCCGCTCTACAAGCGCGCCCTCGCCATCCGCGAGAAGGCGCTCGGCCCCGACCACCCGGATGTCGGTCAATCGCTCAACAACCTGGCCGGGCTGTACTGGGCGCAGGGCCGCTACGCCGAGGCCGAGCCGCTCTACAAGCGCTCCCTCGCCATCGTCGAGAAGGCCCTGGGCCCCGACCACCCGGATGTCGGTCAATCGCTCAACAACCTGGCCAGGCTCTATTTCGTGCAACGCGACTGGGCGCGCGCGGCCGACTTCTGGCGGCGCAGCACGGGCGTAACCGTCCGGCGCGCACAGCGCGGCACCGACGATGTCGGCCAGGTCCTAACGGGAAAGACAAAAGGTGAGGCGGAGCGAGACAGCGTTCGATTTTTGGGTCTTGTCAAGGTGGTGCACCGCCTCGCGTCGGACGGGCGCAGCGCCGATGCAAGCTTGGTTCGCGAGGTGTTCCAGACCGCGCAGTGGGCGTCAGCCTCGGAGGCAGCCGCCTCTCTGGCGCAGATGGCCGTGCGCGGAGCCAAGGGCGATCCGGCGCTGGCGGCACTGGTTCGTGACCGTCAGGACATGGTCGGGGAATGGCAGAAGCGCGATCAGGCGCGCAGCGCTGCCGTGTCACAAACGCCGGACAAGCGGGATCGAGCAGCCGAGGGAACGAACGTGGCCCGGCTTGCCGCAATCGACGCGCACATCGCGGAAATCGACAGACGGCTGGCGGCAGATTTCCCCGACTATGCCGCGCTCGCCCGTCCCCAGCCGCTCGGCGTCGAACAGGTGCAGGCCGAGCTGCGCGCCGATGAAGTGCTGGTGCTGTTCCTCGATACACCGGAGCGGGAGCCGACGCCGGAGGAAACCTTCATCTGGGTGGTGACCAAGGCAGACAGCCGCTGGGTACGCAGCGATCTTGGAACACCGTCGCTTCGGCAGGAGGTCGCGGCGCTGCGCTGCGGGCTCGATCATGCGCTATGGAAGGGCGGAGAAGCCCAGGACCGCTGTGTCGAGATGTTGAACAACAAGTACAGCTATCAGCTCTACGTCGACGGCGAGGCGGTGGACGTTCTGCCCTTCGACCTCGAGCGCGCGCATGCGCTCTACAAGGCGTTGCTAGGCCCGGTGGAGGACTTGATCAAGGACAAGCACCTGATGGTGGTGCCTTCGGGGCCGCTCACCAGCCTGCCGTTTAGTGTTCTCATCACCAAACCGCCACGAGCCAGGATGGTGACCACCCTTGCCGAGCATCGCGATGTCGCATGGCTCGCTACGCGCCAGCCCATCACCGTGCTGCCGTCGGTGGCTTCGCTCAAGAGCCTGCGCCAGTTCGCCAAGGCCGGCCGCGCGAGCAAGCTCTATCTCGGCATCGGCAATCCCCTGCTCGAGGGACCGCAGGATGATCCGCAGTGGGGCGAATACTTCAGGCTGCAGGCTGCCGCGGCGCGAGACAAGCAGCGCTGCGCGGGTCGGCCGGCGTCATTGCAGATCGCCTCGACGCGCGGGCAGCGGCACGCGGTTGCGAGCTTCACGCGGGTGTCGCGCAGGGGGCAGGCCGACATCGAGGAGGTGCGCCGCTGCACCCCGCTGCCGGAAACCGCCGATGAGCTGTGCGAGGTTGCGCGTCGGCTGGGTGTGCCGGAGAGCGAGATCCTGCTGGGCGCCGATGCCACCGAGACGCGGCTGAAACAGCTCTCCGAGCAAGGGCAGCTGGCGGACTATGCCATCCTGCATTTCGCCACGCACGGGGCGCTGACCGGCCAGGTGCAGGGCGCTGCCGAGCCCGGATTGATCCTGACGCCGCCCGCCAACGGCACGCAGGATGCCAAGGTCCTGGAGCGCGACGACGGCTTTCTGACTGCTTCCGAGATCGCCGCCCTTAAGCTCGATGCCGACTGGGTCATCCTGTCAGCTTGCAATACGGCAGGGGCGCAAGACGAAAACGCCGAGGCGCTGTCGGGCTTGGCGCGCGCCTTCTTCTATGCCGGCGCTCGCGCCCTGGTGGTCTCGCACTGGGAGGTGGGGTCGGGTGCCGCGGTCAAACTGGCGACACGCGCGATTGCTGAGCTCAATGCCAATCCCCGCCTTGGCCGTGCCGAAGCGTTTCGCCTCTCCATGCGCGAGCTGATCGAGAAGGGCACAGCATTTGACGCCCATCCCTCCCAGTGGGCGCCATTCGTGGTGGTGGGCGAAGGGGCGGCGGCGAGATAGCCGGAAATGTTCGCTGAGAGAAGACCTCATGGTACAGCTGCGTTGGCAAGGTGATCGCTGAGCAGGAGTAAGACGCGATGTTGTTCCCAGACCGTCGTGAACGGCACGCCCTATCTCATCGACTTTGGTCCGGGAGTCATTCGCCGCGCGGTAGCTGCCTACAACAAAGGTGTACTTGCGATCGGGCCCGCCGCAGTCAACTTGAGAACTGCATTTCTGACGCATTTGCACGCCGACCACACGGCAGGATATCCCGATCTGATCCTGACGCCGTGGATCTTGGGCCGAAAGGACTCGATCAACGTCTACGGCCCCAAGGGCCTCGACGATATGACTCATCATGTGCTGAACGCATGGAAGGTGGATATCGATAGTCGCCTCAACGGCATCGACAGACTCCCGGCCTCAGGCTGCGCGATCAATTCACACGAGATTGATCCGGGAGCTTTTTACACGGACCGGAACATTAGGGTCAGCGCGTTTCGTGTGCGGCACGCAGGACTTGAGAACGCTTTCGGCTTTCGTGTTGAGACGCCCCACAAGACGATAGTTTTCTCCGGGGACACGGCGCCAACTCAATCCCTCCTCGAAAATTGCCATGACTGCGACGTGCTGATCCACGAAGCCTATTCCCAGGCGACTTACGACAAGGTCGCGCAGAACTGGCAGGCCTACAGGCGTGAGAGCCACACGTCCTCGAGTGAGCTGGCTGAGCTTGCAACGCGAGTGCGGCCGGGGCTACTGATCTTGACGCATCGCGTAAATATCGGCGCTCCAATGGCGTTGCCCGACCCGGAAGATGTGCTGCTCGAAGAGGTGCGGCGGTTATACAAAGGCAATGTTGTTACGGGACACGATTTGGATATTTTCTAGCGGCCAGGGAGTGACCAGTCGCAACGGTTGACGCGTCCTCCAATGTCCGAATCTGGCACGAAATCCGTGCACGGTATAGCGTCGGTCCGTCAGAAATTGGGGTACTTTCCCCGTGGCGGTGAGGCGCCAGGTATGCCTGGAGCCGACGACGAAGCCGCCGCAGCCTGACCTGCCCAAGGTGCACAAGCGCAAGCCGCTGGACGAGACGAAGGGTGGCGCGCGTGTTGCAGGGGTGGGACCGTCAGCGATGAGGAGAGCGAGGCGATCGATATTGGCACCAGCAAGATACGCGCGTACTCTCGTGTCACTGGCTTTTCCCAATCAACCGAGCAAACGGCGTGTCGGTGTCGGGTGTTGGAACAGCCAAACTCAACTTTGCAACACGTCGATGATCGCGTCCGTGAGTACCTGCGCGCCGAGCACAATGTCCTCGTCGCTCGTGTTCTCGGTCCAGTGATGGCTGATGCCGCCGATGGAAGGCACGAACAGCATGGCAGCCGGCAGCTTGCGCGCAAGCCATTGCGCATCGTGCCCGGCGCCGGAGGGCATGCGGATGTGCTTGCCGGGTGCGCGCCTCGCGGCAGCGCGCTCGAGCGCACCCTGGAGAGCCTCGTCCATCAGAGCCGGTGTGCTGGCGCTGAGCGGCTCGACCGTCAGCTTGCAACGCCCGCCCTCGTTGACCGCTCGCGCGAGATCGTGAAGCTCGGAACCCAACCGGTCGAGGACGGCCGGGTCGGCATCGCGCAGCTGGAACAACGCCTCGGCTTTGCCGGGAACGATGCTCTTCTCACCCGGGTCCAGATCGATGCGCCCCGTGGTCCAGACCGACCGCGGACCGCAGATCTTGGGAAAACGCTGGTCGATGGCGCTTAAGAACCGCACCAGCTCAAGCCCGGCGTCGCGGCGACGCGCCATCGCGGTCGTTCCGGCATGGTTTTGCTCGCCGATGACCGTGAATCGATACTGCCATATCGCCACGATGGCGGTGACGACGCCGATCTTGAGGTTGGCGTTCTCCAGCGTGTCGCCCTGTTCGATATGCGCTTCGAAGAAGGCGGCGTAGCGTGATGGATCGATCAGATGACGCGGGCGGTCGACCCAGCCCGCAGTTCTGAGTGCCTGGCGCATCGACAAGCCGGTGGCGCGATCGGTCGCCCGATCTATTTCGCTCTCCTCAAGCACGCCTATGAAGGAGCGACTGCCGAGGAAGCTGCCAAAATGGCCCTCCTCGTCGCTGAAGACGGCGACGTCGATGCCGAGGTGCCGCGTTGCCGGGTCCTCCGAGACGGCTCTTGCAGCTTCCAGGGCATAGACACAGCCAAGCGCCCCATCGAGCCACCCTGCATGGTTCTGGCTTTCCAAATGCGATCCCGAGAGAACCTTGCGACCGCTCGCGCGGCTTTTGCCAAGGACGTTGGCGATACCGTCGATGTCGGCATCGAGCCCTGCCTCTCGCATTCGCCCCACGAACCATTCTCGCGCGGCGATGTCCTGGGCAGAGAGCGTCGGGCGATGTACCCCGGACTTATAAGCGCCGAAGGCTGCAAGGGTCCGCAGGTCAGACAGTACGCGCTCCGGCTTGATGGTTGCCATTCGATTGCTCGTTGGTGGTCCGAAAATGCTCAGATGAAGAGGCCGGGCGTTACCCCGGCGCCTATCGCATTGGCGAGTGCTGGACCGTCACTCCAGCCTAGGTGGGCGCTGCCAGCGCGCTTCAGCCCGACATCGGGTCGGCTCTCCAGCTGGCATCTTGCCAGCCCGCAAAGCCCGGGGCCAGCCGGTGTGGTGGTTCGGCTGGTCTGGCTGCGGCCGAATCCGAAGCGGCGCCCTTGGCGGCTGCCGACGAGCCCTTGTCATTGCGCTTCTGGGATACGAACGATCTCATAGGCGGGTGGCGGAACGGATACTTCGACAGCGCTTCGGTCGCTGGGGACCGGGCAAGCTTGACCCGACTCAGTCCAGTTGCAGGCAGCCGCAGGGGGGTAACAAACTCGGCAACAAACGCTGCGCAGCGACCGTTCTTTGAAACGCTGATTGAGCCTCGGCACGCCCTCCAACGAGCCTGGCATATTCGATGATCAGGAGGGGTTCGCGCCGATCCGGGTCAGCTCGGTCTCCAACTCGCCGATGCGTTGGCGAAGCGCTGCCGTGGCCTGCTCGACGTCTGCAAGCGTGTAGCGTTGCGTGATGTGCTGGGGGCAGTTCCAATCGAATGCCTCAACGGAGATGAGGAACCCACGCTCGATGCGGGCTCGATACCCCGGCACGTCCAGCCGCTCCAGCGTTGCGGTGTCACTCGCGTCGATCAACTTCGCCCGACCGAGCAGCTTCAAGCGTGTCCGGTTGGGATAGTCCATGAAGAACAGCGCGACGCGGTCGTTGGTCATAAGGTTACCGACACTGACATATTGCCGGTTGCCTCGGTAATCCGCGAACCCGATCGTCTTCTCGTCCAGAACACGCACGAAGCCCTTTGGCCCGCCGCGGTGCTGAATATAGGGCCAGCCGGTCTCGCTGACGCTCGCCATGTAGACGCTGTCGCGCTCACCGATAAACCCGGCCTCGCTCGGCCCGAGGACGTGGGTGCGCACCGCCTCGCTGGCTTCCACGCGTGCGTAGCTGCTGCGGCTGCCGAGCTGCTCCTGCACCTGCCTCACGGTCGACGTGAAGGCAATTTCTGCGAACTTGTGGCCCATGACACGAACTCCTTCTTAAGGTCGATTGAAGTCCAGCGAGCCGGTCGCCTTCATGCACTCATGCTGGCGGCTGGTTTAGGTGTAGTTCCAGTCCGCTGCCATCCAGCGAAGGTTGCTTCCATCCTTGACGATGCGGCCTAGGCCGGGGAACGGCATATGAGTTGCGGCCAGAAGGACCTTCTCGCCTGCGGCTCGTTCGAAAAACCTCGCCCGTGAGGCATCTGCAGCAGCCTTGTCCTCCTCGAACTGAATGCCGAGACCTGGCAGCGTCGGGTGAGCGGCCGGATGGAACAGCATGTCTGCAACCAGCATCAGCCGCTCGCCGCCATCCTCGATGCGGACGCCGATGTGCCCGGGTGTATGGCCGGCGAGGTCGACGGTGGAGATGCCCGGCACGATCTGCCGCTCACCGTCGATTCGCTGAAGGCGGGGATAGAGCTTCACCAGCTCCTGGGCCTTCGCAAAGCTGCTCTTCAGCAGGTCCGGTGCTGCGCTTTCCTTCGCCGGGTCCGTGAAGTGAGCTGCATCGCGGCGATCAACAAAAATCTCGGCATTGGGATAATTGCGTCGGCCTCCGGCGACGAGCCCGGCGATGTGGTCGACATGCATGTGCGTGATGATCACGGCATCGACCGACGCCGGGCTGATGCCGATTGCGGCAAGCGCTTCGGGAAGACGCCCCGATGTCTTGCTCACCGTTCCTGCCGGCCCAGTATCGACGAGGACGAGGCGCTCGCCATCCCGAATAAGCCAGACGGTGAAGCCGGAGCGGATGCCGGTCCGCCGGGCCGCGAAATGGGCAGCGGCCGCCTGCTCGACTTGCTCGGGCGCAGCGCCGGTGAAGAGGGCAAACGGAAAGTCGATAAACCCGTCCGACAAGAAGGAGACTTCAAGCCGGCCGACATTGAGACGTGCATGCGGGATGATTGCCGCCGGCGCGAGCTTGGTGCGCGCGACGGCGGTTCCCGACAAAGATGCCGCGAGCGGCGTGGCGGCAAGCGCCATTGCAAAGGCGCGGCGAGAGAGAGATGCCATGGTGATGCTCCTTGGCGAACAGTGACCACGCGTCGGCGTGGTCATGGTTTCTCCTGGATGGTTCGTGATCAACCGGATGTGCGTGCGCAAGAGATGGCTCGCCGCCTCGATTGGAAGAATGCTAGAAGTTCGGAAAAGTCTATTCCACGGAGCGGAATAGAATGGACCGCTTCCACGAGCTTCGTGTCTTCATCGCTGTTGCCGAGGCGGGCGGCTTTGCGAAGGCTGCGAGCGTCCTGCACAGCTCGCCGCCGGCTGTGACGCGCGCCGTCGCCGCCCTCGAGGAACGGCTCGGCGTGCGCCTCTTCAACCGAACGACGCGGACCGTCCACCTTACCGAGCCGGGCGCCCGGTTTCTCGAGGACGCGAGGCGCGTGCTGGGTGATCTCGGCACGGCCGAGCAGGACGTCCGTGGCGAAGCGCGATTGGCGAGCGGCCAGCTGTCAATCACGACTTCCGTCTCGTTTGGGCGCATGGTGCTTCAATCCATCGTCGCCGACTTCACCGACGCGCATCCGCTCGTCAGCGTGGCGATGCTTCTGTTCGACAGGGTGGTCGACCTCGTTGACGAGGGTTTTGACCTTGCCGTGCGAATTGGGCATCTGCCGGACTCGTCTCTGGTATCCACTCAGATCGGGGAGGTCAGGCGCATGCGGGTGGCAAGCAGCGATTATCTCGCCAAACGCGGCACGCCACGCGAGCCGCGCGATCTCAAAACCCACGCCATCATCACGCACACAACGCTGCTCGCGGGCCGTGAGTGGCGATACATCGACGGCGGCAGGTCGGCACGCCTGGCGTTCCAGTCCCGCATCGAGACGAATGACGCGCACACCAACATAGCCCTGGCCGAGCAAGGCAAAGGCATCACCATGGTGCTTTCCTACATGATCGGAGATGCTTTGCGGTCAGGAAAGCTCGTGCCGGTGCTCCAGAGTTACGCCCCGCCGCCCGTTCCCGTGCATCTCATCTACGCACAGCGACGGATCATTGCACCGAAAGTGCGAGCCTTCATCGATTTCGCAGCGCCGAGACTGCGGTCAGCGCTTGCCGAGCCTGCGCAAAGGAGGGGCGCAAAACAAGTCGCGGTCAGAGGACGTCGATAGCACTAACCTTGGTTGGCCTACTTGGCTACCTCATCGCATTCTTTAACAGCCTTTGGATCATCCTCGCGATTTGGCGTTCAGACCGATGATCCAAGCTTCGCCGTCCTAATCCGTCTACCTCCGAATGAGCGCTGCGCTTGAGCTGGTTGCGGCATACAATCCGATGGGTCGCGGAGCACCCCAAGCCTGCCCTGCGAAAAGGGCGACCCCGGATTCGGTCAGCTTCTGGCAACGAACCTGCCGGCACATTTGATACGGCGATCCACACGGCGTCGTAGCTGCCACTTGGCTGCGCTCGCCCTGAGTGGGCTCACGATCCGGGTAGACCCTCCTCGTTCACGTCCCAGTTTTTACGCAGTCCACGCCGCCTCTCGTCGCGCCGCTTATCCGTGGACAACATGTCGCGAAAGAAGTTCATGGCGCGGCTAAAACCGGCGGATGGCGCTTTACCCGCACCCAGCTTGCAAAAAAGTGCGCAATCCTTGACGCGCATGCCGCCCTGCGCCCTGCACGCTTGAATCAGCTTTTCTTCACGCTCGGTAATCTTCGCCACACGCGGATCGTTGAAGGCATCGGGCATGCGGTCGTCCGGCAGGCCCTTGGGGATGTTGGCCGGTGCATACTTCACATAGCGCGACCCGTCGACGAGCGCGGGCCGGTTCAAGCGCTCGATCACGCTCCAATGCACCTTCTCGTTGACGCCCATCATCTCCTGCCTCTCCTTCTTCTTTGTCTCATAGTTGAAGGCGTCCTCGAAAAACGAAGTGGGCATCGGCCTCAGGAAGGGACGAACCTTGCTCAGGACCCACCCGCGGTCCGAGTTGTAGAGCGAGCAGGCCGCACACGGCCAAAAGTTCTTGGCGATATATTCCTCGTCGAAGTCAAGGTCAGTCAGCTCCTGCGCGCGCGCCATCATCCAAATGAGCGTTAGATCTGCGAGCCCGCTGCGTTCATAGCCGCCGCCGACGTTGGAGTGCGAGCCGGCGAACCAGACCTGCTCCACTTGGGCCGTAACGGACTCGGCATTGGCCTTGGCGACGACCCATGCCGTCGGCCGAAACGCGCTGCGTCGCTCGTCGATCGCAATCGCATGCAAGGCAACCTCCACGTCCTTGCCGATGGTGTTGTTGTGGAAGCCACGCGTCCAGGATGTCGCCTTGCGCGCCAGCGCGCCGAGGCCTAATCCTTCGGGGACTCCGTAGGACCCAACGGTGTCCCAGACCCCCAGGCATTTGATGAGCGGGCGCGTCGTCCCGGCACTCCCCATTGAGTCTTGAATGTATTCCTGCTTGAACGCTTCCTTCTTCTCCTTTGGCATCGAGCGTCGCGTATTGGGATCTATACGGTAGTAGTCCCAGACTTTCTCGAGCTCGTGGAATTTCTCTTGTTTGGGAATTCCGCCGATCGCGCCGATGACGCCGGCCAGCGCCCGCGCACTGTAGGCACCGCGCGAGAAGCCGAAGATGTAGATCTCGTCGTTGCCCTGCGGGTCCCAATTGAGGGTCAGGAACGCGAGCCCGCGCTTGACGTTGTTACGCAGCCCGACACCGAACACTCCGCCCAGGCAACGGTCGAGTGGTCCACCGCTTCCGACGCCGGCGTTGTAGTAGACCACTTGCTGCACCTTGTCGGCCGCGGTCTTTTTCACGGCCTGCCCAAGCCGCACCACGTTGGTGACCGTCGCCGGATCGCTCACCGCGTTCCAAGTGCCATCATAGCAAATGACTATCCGTTTCATGTCCTCGCTCCCCACTCCCGCCAATGAAATACTTCGGCAAGGCCGCTACCATGGCCCCTGGTCCCGCATGTTGTGCAAGTATGTTCTACCCCGCTGTCGTTTGGAGGACAGTTTGGAAAATCTTCAAGCCGAGAGTTCGCGGCGTCACTACGCCGTCAGAATCACAAGCGCCCCAGCCTGGCAGCTCTGCACCAGTTGCTTTTCTGGTCGGCTCGCTTGCGCACACGCATCTGCACTCGCAAGCACAGGAACCGCGTCTTTGTCTCGATCTGAAGTTAGCGGCGCGAGCACTGGATGCTGCCACTTCGCGCGAAGCGCCTACATGGAGCCACGACCCTACTATCATCGCTCCGCCTGGGCCTACGATCTCCTGCAATCAGAGCCCATCACTGCGCGCAGTTCATACCGCGACTTCTGATGACCGCTGCGCTTGAGCTGGCCGCGGCATACAATCCGATGGGTCGCGAGCACCCCAAGCCTGTCCCGAAAAGGGCGACCCGCACCATGCGCCTCAGTCACTGCCACAACTTCCATGATTTCCGGCGGCTTGCCCGCCGGCGGCTCCCAGCCCCCATCTTCAATTACATCGACGGTGCGCCGAAGACGAGGTTACCCACCGGCCTAATTCAGCAAGCTTCGAGCACTGTGATCTCGTACCTCGAATCCTGCGTGGCGTCGAGAGCGTTGACCTCGCGGTCACCGTGTTGGGCCAGAAGCTCGCGGCGCCCTTCTATTGCTCTCCGACCGCCCTTCAGCGCCTATTCCATCACCAGGGCGAGCGGGCGGTAGCCGCCGCCGCGGCCAAGTTCGGTACGATGTTCGGCGTCTCATCGCTCGGCACCGTCGCGCGGGTAACATAGTCGTCCACACGCAGGCAATGATGGGCAAGTGACTGATCGTGGGCGCGCTCGGCTCAGCGGGCTGATCGGTGCTCTATGGGCACATGAGGGAAAGGCGACAGACGCGAGTGATGCGCAGGTTTGTTGGAAGAGTGCGACGTTTCTGATTAACGTCGGATGCGAACGTCGAACCGACAATGGAGCATAGTTGCGCATGGCTGCCGAGATGAATGGAGCTGAAAGCTTGGTGCGTACCCTGCTTGCGGGCGGAGTGAACGTCTGCTTCACCAATCCGGGCACGTCTGAAATGCATTTTGTCGCCGCGCTGGACAAGGTGCCCGGAATGCGTTGCGTTCTGGGTCTCTTCGAAGGCGTAGTGACCGGCGCGGCCGACGGCTATTACCGCATGCTCAGACGGCCGGCGTCCACATTGCTGCATCTGGGCCCCGGCCTCGCCAATGGGCTGGCCAATCTGCACAACGCCAAGAAAGCGCATTCCGGCATCGTCAATATCGTTGGCGAGCATGCCACCTATCACATCGCCTACGATGCTCCCTTGACCGCCGATATCGAAGGCGTGGCGGCGCCGATGTCGCACTGGGTCAAGACCTCGCCCGACTCCCGCACGATCGCGGGCGACGGGGCCTTAGCGATCGAGGCGGCACGACAGACGCCCGGTCAGATCGCTACCTTGATTCTGCCCGCCGACACGGCCTGGGGTGCGGCCGATGGCATAGCAGAGACGGCGCCTCCCAGACCTCCGGCGAAGGTGTCGAAAGATGCCGTCAGGGCGGCTGCCGCCATGCTTCGGGGAAAGGAACGATCGACCCTTCTGATGGGAGGCGACGCCCTCCGCCAGCCCTGCCTCGAGCTGGCCGGGCGGATCGCGGCCAAGACCGGCTGCACGATCCTGACGGAAGGCGCCAACACCCGGCTGGAGCGGGGCGCCGGCCGTGTCCAGGTCGAGCGCATTCCCTATGTCGTCGAAAAGGCTCTCGGTGTCATGCGCGCGGCCGGCAACCTAGTGCTCGTGGGCGCGCGCGAGCCCGTCGCGTTTTTCGCCTATCCGGACAAGCCAAGCCTGCTGATGCCCGAGGGTGCGAAATCGACCAAGTTGGCTGGCATCGATGAAGACATCGAGGCCGCACTGGAGGCTCTGGCCACAGAGCTCGACGCCATTGGCACCGCGCCGGCCGGGGTTGCCGCACCACGCCGGCCAGCGATTCCGAGCGGCGAAATCACGCCGGCCGCCATTGCCTCCATCCTGGGGGCGATGTTGCCCGAGAATGCGATTGTCGTTGATGAAAGCGTCACCACGGGCCGGGAGTTTTTCCCCGAGACCGCTGGCGCCCCGCCGCACGACTGGATCAACAACCGCGGCGGCTCGATCGGTTATGGGATGCCAGTCGCAATCGGAGCCGCCATCGCTTGCCCCGACCGCAAAGTCATCGCCCTGGAAGGCGACGGCAGCGCCATGTACACCGTGCAATCGCTGTGGACCATGGCTCGGGAAGGCCTGGACATCACCACGCTGATCTTCGCAAATGGCACCTACAACATCTTGCGTGGCGAATTGACTAACGTCGGTGTGAGAAATCCCGGCCCACGCGCCGTCGATATGCTGTCAATTGGGCGCCCCGACCTCGATTGGGTCTCCCTCGCCCGCGGTATGGGTGTGGAGGCCTCCCGTGCCAAGACCTGCGATCAACTGGTGAAGGCGTTGGGTGCCGGCCTGCTCTCTGAAGGACCCTACCTGATAGAGGTGGCTCTATAGGCAGCAACTCCTGATCAGTTGGCCGACTGTAGCCGATAGAAATCAGGACGGCCGTCGCGGGCCGGGATGACAAGCTCGCCATCGATCATCGCGGACTTGCAGCTGATGCCAGTCGGGATTTCCACCAGTGGCGAAAAGCGCTTGGTCCAGTCGTAGCCGCTACGACTGTACAGCCGCACCTGTCGGCCGTCCTTGACGATCTGAAAGAGATAGCCGTCGAGCTTCGGCTCATGCAGCCAGGCATGGCCTCGCGGAATGGCCTTGGCGGTCATGGCGATGCAGGGCGGATGAACTTCGGGGGCACGCTACTGTGGTGGGCTCTCCACCGTTTCGAAGAAGATCCCGCCGCATTTCGTGCAGGGCGCCGGAATTGGCACTGGCTCGGCAGCCGTCGCCACAGTTCCGCACGTCGAGCAAAGCCACCTGCGGCTGCGCATGCGGTCCTCTGGCCGCACGATCTCGTCAGGCGGCCCAAGGCGCTCGATAACGTCGCGCTCGGTTTTCATGGCTCAAGATGTAGGGGAAATCATGGGCGACCGCCAGCAGCCCTCCCGGATTTCCAGGTGCGGCGACGCGCGGCACGATAGCCAGCATGAGCTGTCACGCTCGCAGCCGATACGACGTTGCGCAGAGGCGAGCACTCGCTGAGTAAGGATTGGTGCAGGGCCACACAAGCGTGCCGGTCCGACTGCTATCCCGGAGACTGAGGGAGAGGCGCACCGAAGAAGATTGGATGTGTGGCCCTGCTCACCGACTTTCTCGCAGGTGCTGTGGAGCGGCTAGTCGGGCAAACCTTTGTGTTCGGGCATTACCGAGGGTTACTTTGTCACGCACCCAACCAGACCAAGACCAGATGAAAAGAGGCGCCCCGTCGTGGCCAACGAAGCGCCCCCAATGCCCGGTCCCCCGCTGACAGCCCCGCCGCGGCACCCATCGAAGATAACTGGCGCAGAACCGTGTGATAGTTCACGACTTCGATTGTGGGCAAGTTGTTTACAAAAAGCTCTTCGAGCTTGGTTGAGGCCCGCGCGCATCATCGCTATCGGCAGTCAGTAGGCGTCAGCGCGAGCGGGGTAACTGGTCGAAAGGTGCACCTTTGAAGCGTGGCCGAGCCTTAGAGCTCTGTGCCTCGAAGCGTGCGGTAGTCCAGCGCCATCCTCTGCAGTGCGGCTTGCTTTAGTGCTTCCACATCTCGGCTGTCATCGTCCGCCACCGACAAGAGGGCTTGGGCAAGCTTCAGGCGCGCGCTCTCGATGACGGCGGGCTCGCTGCCAAAATTGTCGGCGATCTGCGTCCAAGCCTCGTCAAACGCCTGACCCAGTGCCTTCATCGCATCCGGCCCAAACGAGGCTCCTTCGATCAGATGGCGCGCATTCATGGCAGTTGAGCTACGGCAGCAAATAACCCGCTGGCCACCAAACCCACGCCATCACGCTCACGAAGCCGACAAGAAGGAGGGTGGCCGCGACACCCGGATTGCTGATTGCGACCAATAGATTGTGAAGCATGGTGCTGAGCCCCCACTCATAGCATGGCCCGCACCATGGACGATCCTACGCGAGGAGTAGTCCACGTTAGCAAGCGGAAAATGTGTGGAGCGGTTAACGACCTAATGCCTGTAGCAACAGAAAAGGGCGTCTCGACGTGGCTGACGAGACGCCCCGATTGCCACGCTCCCTCCTGCTCAGGAACCGGAGGGCGCAGCTAGCCATCGCAAGGGAGGTACCGATGGCGCCTTGAAGGTAGCAGCCGGCCGATCCCGCAACTGTCCCAGCCGGAACATAATGCCCAGTAATCAAGTCAGTTGCGAACAGGGCCATGAGGGTACGGCGAGCGCCATTACGCAGCCTTCTTCATCTTCGTGGGCGCCTTGTAATGCATCTTGCCGGGCTTCTTCTTCTTTTTCGCCTTCTTAGTGGTTTTTTGCGCCGCATACACGCCGTTCGAACTGATGATAGCGGCTGCCGGTAGGACCACGGCAGCACCGAATGCTGCGGCCATGGCCGCGATAAGGAGCTTTTTCACAGGCTGTCTCCGTTGTTTGCGTGATCCGTAACCATCGTCTCTACGCGTTGGCCTACGGATCAATCAGGACGATCCCTGAGAAACGACGGATGCGTTGTGGGGGCGCCTCGCCTGGAACGAAGCGCCCCAGCCACGCGCGTCTGTGGCTCGCCATCGCAACGGAGGTCCGATGGCGTCATCATCAAGGTAACCGTCGCCCAATGCCGCGGCAGTCTCCAAGGGAACAAGAACTCCGACGGTTGTAGGAGGGCCATGGCAGCTATGACCGCGGCCAGCGGACCCACTTCGCGAGCTGAAAGCGCCGCGTCTGCTCCTCGGCATGTTGGGCAAGCCGTTCGTACCCGGCCGCGGGGATGTTGCTGGCCAGAGCCGCAAAATACGAGAGGAAGATGAGGGCCCAGCCAGGTATGGGGATCGGCCCAGCCCTCATCCGCAGACCCGGGTGCGGGCGCGGGCCTGCTGGTTGCTAGCTCGCCATCCCCATTAGGCGACAGCTTGGCCATGTGTGGCATATCCACAGATACTTGCCCTGCGCTTCCACTCGCCAGCGCCCGTCTCAGTTCGCCACCCTCACGCCCAGCTTGGTGCCACGGGCGACAAGGTTGGAGCGTCAGGAAGCTAACCGACGGAATTGCGCTTCCGTCGTAGACATTGAGGCCGCTGGGGTTGGCTGGGGATCACTATGCCACAGACGGCGGAATATTGGCTGGAGCGTGCCAAGGAGGCCCGTGCTAAGGCGGAAGCGATGAATGATCCCGAATGCAAGGAGATCATGTTCGACATCGCGAGAGCCTACGAGAGGATTGCCGACATTGCGCGACAAGGGCGACTAAACGGAGACAAGCCCGCTCGCGGATGATCGCGCGCCTGAGCCAAAGCTACAGCGGGGCGGGGGACTTACTAGTCAAACGCGCACCAAAAGGGTTGCAGAGCACGGCCGGAGTTCCACGCATTGGTGCGTCGATGGGCGGGAACGCCGGCCCGCCGCGCCGCTTTCTGAGGAGAACGGAGCGACCGATCCTACCGCGAGCCACGAATTGGAAACGGTCCGCCGGATCAATCTCATACCATCGGCTCATCGCTTTCGCCCAGGTCGGCTCCGTGGCGCGGGCCGATCACTCCACGCCTGTGCCTCCAAATCCGTGAACGTGTAAGCTACGCCCGCCTGCTCTGCCAGCTGATCGAAGCAAGAGGGACACAGCTTCCGCCACCTGTTGAGCACGACAATCTTCCACGCCTCCTCAGGCTCAACACGGTAGGCGATTGGGTTGCGCCTCTTGCATTTGTCGCAGTAATCGCCGCCGGCCGTCACCATGACACGTCGCGCTCGTTCAAACCTGTATCTTGAGCGTCGACTGCGAAATGCACAACCACCCCTAGGGCTTCACGGCGGCGGCCCGGCCAGCTGATCATAGAGAGCCGCAGCCTCGTAGTAGGCGATGCAAGTTTCAACCCATGCTGCGACATGCGCCTTGAAAGCGCCGAACCGGGTGCCCAGTGACGGCTGCGATGTTTTCGAGCAATTCGGTGTCAGACGGGGAATGCCCTGCTTGTGTGGTCATCACTTGCTCTCTCGATGAAAAAAGCACAAACGCTATCGACGCGAGGATGGAGCATCACGCTAAGCCTGCGTAGCGCCATTGGTCGCTGCACTCACGCGACCGCGGTGTCTCTCATTTTCCAGATCACCGCTGTCCCGAACGGAACAGGTTTTGAGTTTTCCGAGTCGTCAGACTCCGCTGCTCACGATCTCAAAGGCGATGCGCTGCACACGCTGCGGGGCGCGGAGGGGGGCTGCTGGCCGGAGCCACATGTAACGCGGGGCAGGAGTTAAACAATAAAGCGGCGGGCCGCGTCCGAGCGCTGCGAACGCGGCCCCAACTTTCAGGGTCGAGCCCTGACCAATCTCTGGCCGGGCAGCCCAAAAGCCATGGACGTGAGATGGGAAGCCATCACCGTCCTGAGTATTCCTCGTTAGGCGTAAGGGTGGTCCAATCAACCCACTGCCGGCGGCCGAACGCCCCTCGCCAAGACTGGCGCGCCACCGTAATCAAGAAGGTAGCCCGCCGGGAGCTGCTGGGGGGCTCGACCGGCGGGCGACACTCAGGAGAGGGATGGGCCTGAGTGAACTAGAACGGCTTCAGTTCGCGGGCTTCCCGTCGACAAGGAAGAGCTTGCCGCCAGCACGGACGATGATCGCGCCGTCCGACACTTCCTTACCGCCCATCTTTGCGATCTGGGCTAACGGTCGCCCTCAGCAGCCTTCGCCGGTCCGATGCGGAGCTTGAAAGTACCCTTGTCGACGTAGACACCCTCATTGTTGCCAAGTTCGGCAACTGCGTCCGAGCCCTTCATGTACATCGGCATTCCTAATTCCGAAAGGGCGACGGCAAGTCCAGAGGTGGCGAGAGAAAGCCCGATCACGGTCAGGCCGACCGTCAGAAAGCGCGATTTCATTCGAAGCTCCTTGGGGTTCATTGCTGGCGCGGCAAATAATGTGTGCTCTGCGAACGCCCAATAAGACCAAACCCTTATTCTGATCAGGCGGTGAACACCCCATATCGCAGCCCGTCCCCGCTCTGGGGGAGGCCCGCTTCCTCGAAGGACTAGGCAAATGAAGTCGGAGTCCCCGAATGTGGTAATGCAAACCCGTACGAGGCCACTCCAGAAGAGCTGCGTGCGCCACGCTGCCGCAGCACAACCGGGCTGTGACGGACTTGGCCGACATCGTCTTCAACGGTCCGCGACCCCGGCGATCCCGAGGCCGCCCTGATACGCGATAGGTTGAAAGGCCTATGCCATCGCCTCCGCCGGATCGACGTACGCCATCGCCTCCGCCGGATCGACGCCGGCAAGCCCACAAACGGCCTGCACGAGCGCCATAATGCAGGGCTGCCCGGTCCAGTCATCACCAGGATTGCAATCGCAAGCTGCCACGATTGCCTTATCGACTAGCGCCGTGAGCGACGTGGTTGGCTGGGCCGCGATCTACTCACGTAGTGGCTCGATTTTCGCGTACATGCGATCCGCCGCCGCATCGGCCTCTGCGTCGGAAAGCTCATACATGCACGTGGCACGGTACTCCCGCATAGCCTCGATAAAGGCAAGGCCGAGCTCGGAAGGCTGAGCTGCGAGTGGCGTGGGCGAAATCGCAGCATGCGATACGCGGCGCCGGCGACGGTGGCAGTGACAGCGCCGGCGAGAATGTGGCGACGCGTGACAGATTTGGGGGGTACGGTTTTGGTAGCCTTGGCCATGTCTGCTTTCTCCATGGTTGGGGTCAGGCCTCGCCCGGTGTCCCAAAGCACCGCGGCGGGGCCGCTGGTTTCTACGCATTCCTACGCCACAACAACAAAGCGTTGCGCTCGGATCAGTGCCACCGCGTCCGCTCGTTGATGGCGAGGGCCTTGTTGATCTCCTCACGGGCGACTTTCAACTGTGAAGCCTGAACGTGGGGGTTTCTCGGCACTTCAGCGGCGTTGAGCCCCTCACGGTAAGCACTCTCAAGACTTGTCCGGGCGCGCTCCATGTGATCGCGCGCGTCTTTCGAGGGCAGCCTGTTTGGTGACCATGGGCTCTATCTCTCGGTTCGGCCGTCGTCGGGATCAAATGTTTGTATCTCCAGAGCGGCCTTTGCACGCTTGAGCACCTGCAATGAGTGGGCGGCCCTGTCGGCAGTCGCAGCGAAATTGGCGCGTGCGCGATCTCTCGCGATACCTAGTGCTGCCCCGCGTCCCTGCGCCTTCGCTAACGAGTGGACCTGATATTCGAAACGCTTCATCGCAGCCTCAAACTGCGTGTTTGAGCAAATCTCCGCGCAATGATGGTGCATCCACAGCCAGGGGACTGCTTCGGCATCCTTGGAGCGATAGAGCGGCTGCATCGTGTCAGCCAGTCCCCACGTCGTGCGCAGCTGGATACCCACACGCTGGCACAGAGCTTCGAAATGTGCCCAGAAGGCCTGCGTGTTTGGTGCTGCTGCCGGGGGTGTCAGTTCATCGCACCAGCGAAGGGAACCGCTTGTAGACGGCGCCGCGCATCGTCTGCTCGCCCACGCACCGCGGCGGCACTGAATCATGAACCGAGCAATCAGCTTGGCATCGTCGTCCAGCATCCGCGGCGATGGCAGTGCCGGCCGATCGACCACTGCCTTTACCTCGATGGGTGCCGGCGTCAGATTGCCCAGACGAGCGGAGGCCGCCTCCTCTGCCGACCAGGGCATCTCGGACGTGCCGCTGTACGCAATGAGCATCGTGAACATGGCGCTGAGCTCGCGAGTGACAACCAGAAGGCATAGAGCGCGATCGCGAAATCAGTCGACCATGTGAACAATGAGAATGCGGAGCTTGTGGATCGGCCTCAGCCATGGATCTGGGTTGCAAAAGCAGGCACTCGTGCCTCGAGCGGGCTCCCGCAGGGCCGCGCGGCGGCGCTCTTGTCCTTGACGCATTCCCGTGGTCCCGTGGCACGCAACCGGCACGCATCGCGCAACCCCAAACGAACCCGAAAGCAGCAAAACGGCCCTTCTCGCTCTACTGCGTGGCGCGTCTTGCCCTCTTACGCACCTTGATAAATCTGGATATTCCTGAGGTCCGGCCCGTTCCCAACGTGGGGGTCATGGGTTCAAATCCCATCGCCCGCTCCAACAATCGGTGGGATGTCGCGTCAGCACGCATGCGACGCTTCTGGCGCCTCGCTCTAGCGGCATCGGCGCCCAGTTCTTCGCCCGCGCGCACTCAAGCCCATAGTCGAACGGAATCAACCTGATGAACATCCTCGCCGCTCACCAGTCGTGCGCCGAGTCGTCCAGCGGCCTGCGAGACCTCGTCGCTCCGTTCTTCTTGAGGCATACTTGCAGGCATAGAGTGATACAGAGCAACACCTAAGCTGGAAACATCTACGTGTCAGTGTTGATCTGGCGAAAAGAGAGCAGAGCGACACGTTAGACATTGGTAGAGACTCCAGATAAATTATGCCTCCTACAAAAGTTGGTAGGGTAATCTGCAATATCCTTGGTGTCTCCTGAAATATGCTGCGGAATATATTTTAGCCTACTGCCAACTTCCTATATGTTCTCAGCACAAGGGCATTTGCCTTTCGGCGGCTCGTAGCGCGCAGGGGAAGATGCAAATGGATTCCCGGCCAGGCAGCAACGGCTCTCATGACAGGTCCATTCAGCTCTCGCCGCGGCAAC
>Ga0209382_10002754_pt1 | contig 25055 bp, 17 predicted proteins | sample SoiMetdeltSBSDD5_FD_187599 | JGI IMG/M metagenome (GOLD analysis project Ga0209382, IMG submission 187599) | Bulk soil microbial communities from a Populus tree surrounding site in Tennessee, USA - Soil MetaG P. deltoides SBSDD5 (SPAdes) (version 2) | ecosystem: Environmental > Terrestrial >... | reverse complement strand
TGGCGAAGAACATGATCATTGACCAGCACTTCTCCGAACGCGGACGGATCAGACGATTGCTCGGCGCCGTCGCCGAGAACCCGCGCATGCTCGGAATAGGCGTTGACGAGGACACAGCGGTCGTGATCGAGGGGGACGGGACCTTTCACGCGCTCGGCTCAGGCGCGGTCTACGTCGTCGACGGTCATGACCTCAGTTACACGAACTTCTCGGAGGCTTCATTCAGCCGCGCCATGTCGGTCTTCGGCGTCAAGCTTCACGTACTCAGCAGCGGCGACAGCTTTGATGTGAGCTCGCGCCATCCGGCGCACGCCGGGGCCGATGTCGAGAATTTAGAGGCGGAGTTGCAACTTCTGAAAGGCGCATAGTCAAGCGAGGTCGCAAGATTTGGAATCGGATGACATTTTGGTGAAGGACAGGCGCGGCCTGACGGGAAAGCGAAAATTTGCCGCCTCCTAACCTATCTGTTAGACTGCCGCGCGTCATACATTCCATCAACAAATCTTTTGCGAAGGCCAGCCGGCTCGAGAGGTTGTTGTGACCGGGAATATCACTCAACTGTTGTTAAAATGGAACGATGGCGACCAGACGGCGCTCGACCAACTGATGCCTATGGTCTATGACGAGTTGCGACAACTGGCCCGCAGCTACCTTCGGCGGCGCGGCAATCAACACTCGATGGAACCTACGGCGCTCGTCAACGAGGCTTATCTGCGGCTGGTCAATCAACGTCAGGTCAACTGGCAGTGTCGCGCGCAGTTCTTCGGCCTGGCGGCGAAGCTGATGCGCAACCTGCTGGTGGATTACGTTCGTGAACGCCGCGCCGCAAAACGTGGCGGCGGCCAATATCACCTTTCATTGAATTACGCCGATCAGACAACGCGGCAATCGGAGATCGATCTGATTGCGCTCGATGAAGCTTTGAACAGGCTCTCCGCCCTTAGCGAGCGGCAAAGCCGGATCGTCGAATTGCGTTACTTCAGCGGACTGACTATTCCCGAAACAGCGGAGGCGTTAGGCATTTCCAGCGCGACCGTCGAACGCGAATGGAGCGCGGCCAGAGCCTGGCTCTATAGCGAGTTGAGCCGATGACCCCTGGCCGACGACGCCGGCCATGACTCCTGAAAGATACCATCAAGTCAATCAGCTCTTTCACGAGGCGCTTGAACGGGCGGGCCAAGACCGGGCCGATTTCCTCAAAGGAGCCTGTGGCGGCGACGAGTCGTTGCGGCTAGCGGTAGAACGTATGCTCGCCGCCCGAGAACAGGCCGGCAGCTTCCTCAACGCGCCCGCCTTCGACGCCGTCGCCAATTCGCTGATCCAAAAACATAGCGACTCGCTCATCGGATGCGTTATCGGCCAATACCGGATTCTCTCGAAGCTCGGCGAAGGCGGAATGGGCGAGGTTCTTCTGGCGCAGGACACAAGGCTCGAACGCCGCGTCGCGTTGAAGCTGCTGCCGGCCGAATTCACATCGGATCGCGACCGCGTGCGCCGGTTCGAACTGGAGGCTCGCGCCGCCTCGGCGCTCAACCATCCGAATATCATTACCGTTCATGAAATCGGCCAGGCGAAGATCGAAAGCGGCGATCTGCATTTCATCGCCCAGGAATTCATCGAAGGCCAGACGCTGCGGCGCCGGATCGAACAGGGCGCCTTATCGCTGCTCGACGCGCTCGACGTGGCCATTCAGGCCGCCAGCGCCCTTCAGGTGGCGCACGCCGCGAGCATCGTTCACCGCGACATCAAGCCGGAAAACATCATGCTGCGGCCCGACGGCTTCATCAAAATTCTGGATTTCGGGCTGGCGAAACTCCTTGCCCCCCTCCCGGCGCAATCGGGCTTTGACGTTGAAAAAACCACCCGGGAGTCTGGCAGTACCGCGGCGGGCATGATTCTCGGGACTGCATCTTACATGTCGCCCGAGCAGGCGCGCGGGCTCGAAGTCGACGCCCGCAGCGACGTCTGGAGCCTGGGCGTCGTGCTTTACGAAACGCTCACAGGCCAGGAGCCGTTCAAAGGGGAAACCTTCACGGATGTCATCGTTTCGATCATTGAGCGCGACCCGCCCCCACTCTCCCGCTCGCTATCGAAAACACCGCCCGAGCTCGAACGAATCGTGATGAAGGCATTGGCCAAGAGATGCGACGAACGTTACCAGACCATCAAAGACCTTGCGATCGATCTGAAAAACCTGAAACAACGGTTGGAATTCGACGCCGAACTCGAGCGGTCTTCACGGCCCGAAAAAACAAATGAGCCGCCCGGCGCGCGACTCCGGACCGAAAGACTGATCGCCGGCCAGACAGTAAAGCAAAATCCGAGTATCGCCTCAGGCGCCTCGTCGTTCTTGCCGCGCGCCTTGCTCATAACGGCAATTATTCTGGTCGGCGCCGTGATCGTTTTTTTCGTGTGGTCGCGTCCCAAATCTTCAACACCACCAGAGAGGCCCGCGCCCGAACGCCAGCTCACTTACTCGCTGACGGTTCAGAAGATGCGCGACGGCAGGGAGTATCAAGAACCATTTGAAGCAACGGGGCAGGAGATTTTCGAAAGCGGCTGGAAATTCAAGCTCAATTTCAACAGCCCGCAACCAGGGTATTTCTATTTGCTCAATGAAGGCCCGACCTCCGGGGGCGCGATCAGGTACGCTCTTCTTTTCCCGTCTCCTTCAATCAATAATGGCTCAGCGCAGACGTCGGCCAATCAGCAGATCCAAACCGGCTGGTACATTTTGAGCGAGCGTAAGGGAACGGAGAGGCTGTGGCTCGTCTGGGCCGGGCAAGCCGTGAGGGAGTTGGAAGCTGTCAAAGGGTTGGTCAATCCCAGAGACAAAGGCGTGATCAGCAGCGCGGCCGAACTTAATGAAGTGCGCGAATTGTTGAACAAACACGCTCAATCGAAGCCGGAAGTCAAAATCGACAAGCCCGGAAGAAGAACGGAGGTTACAAGCCGTGGCGATCTACTGCTTCATCTGTTCGAGCTGGAACATCGTTGATATTTCCCTTCTACATTTCAGAAAGAAGGCGCCCAATGCTGAAACGCGCTTGTCTTTTACTATTTGTCGTCTGCCCCGGCCTGACCGGCTTCGATCAAACGACGGATGAAGTTCGACCGCCCGAACCCGGCCGGCTCGTGGAGCGCGAGATCGCACAAACACATCCGGAATATCATTTACCTTACGGGCAAGCGGAATTAGAATCGCGACAATTATTCATCGGCCTGATGGGATTTGATCCGAGATTCCGTTCTGGATAGTGAGAGAAGTAAAGACGCAAAAACACGAGGTGTAATAACGGCCTCAATTTCTTTGGTGAACAGCGATGGCTGAGTTGCAAACTGGTCCATTGACGGGAGAAGTGGCCGACTGCTTTTCGGGAGTGGAAACCTTAGACCTTTCGGTGGCTGAGCCTGAACCGACGGCTAACTTCTCGCTCAAGGCCTACGATGGAGCGAGATTCCAGACGGCTTCCCCCAGCATGCAAAACGCCGATTCGTGGCTGATACAGCCGGGCGGTTACCTGCAATTCAAACTGACCCTGCCGAACAAACACGGTCTGGTCTTCACCTGTGAACTGGGCGCCGCCGCAGATGGAGATCAACAGGGCTGCCCAATCAACATCGAAGTCAATGGAACCGAATGGACGCCGGATTTGGATCTGAATCCCCACGATTTCCAACGGCATTCGTGGTACTTGCTGCATTACCAGCTGGAACAGGGAGAGAACCAGATCACCCTCAGTCTGGCGCCTGACGCTTGCGCGCCGGTGTTGCTGAGGTCGGCCTCTGTGATGCGCTTCAATTTGCAGATGCAGCAACAGACCAAATGGTGCTGGGCCGCAGTCACCACTAGCCTCTTGAGCTTTTTCTACTCCGACGCAAGTTTGACCCAGTGCCAGGTGGTCAGAAAGTGTTTTGGCGAGCAGCAAAATGGCGCTGAAGCGGGCGCTGACGGCGCTGAAGCAGGCGCTGACGGCGCTGAAGCAGGCGCTGACTGCTGCCAAAGCGGGAATAGTGAGGTGTGCAATAAAACATTCAAGCTGTCGCAGGCGCTGGAGGCGATGGGCATTCTGGAGTCATATGTGAACAGCGCGTTGCCGTTGAAAGAAATTCGGAGACAGATCAGCGCAGGTGTCCCGCTGGCGATTAGAATTGGCTGGCGCGACCGGAACGGCAATCTGAGCAGCAGTGGCCATTTTGTCATGCTGACCGCCGTCGGCCCTGACGATCCGAGAGGAGATGACCATGCCTGGGTCCGAGTGGCCGACCCGAAGGATAAAGTGGCCTCCTACACCACCTACGAAACCCTCAAAAACAACTATAAGTGCCAGGGCCAGTGGACCCACACTTACGTACTTAAGAAGGAAAAGCTGTCTTCACCGGCAGTGTGAAGTCCCAATACTCTTGAACCGAGGAGACGATGCGATGTCTATCAAATATCAAACACCGCCGGACGAATCGCTGAAAGCGTTAAAGGCTACGGCCGAGACCATGCCTAAGACGTATGACCGGATCGCGAACATGCTACGAGATGTGCATGAGCGCCCGGACGAGCATTGGCCTCATCCGGTCTATGTCGTCGGCCTCAAAGCGATGGCGTCAGAGAAAGAAGGGTTGAGCAGAGCGCGGCTGGCCGGATGGAGGTATTTGGTGAAGTTCGAGGGCGCCCGCAATCACGCAGTCGAGGTGCAACAGGACGCGGACGGCGCCAACCACAGGTTTTCCGAACTGGATAAAGGCCCGTTTATCGACGGAATGTGCCGGGTGCTCGAAGAGAAGGGCTTCGACGAGAAAACGGATGCCAGCGCTCTCAAACTCTCAGTCGTGAGAATTAACACCATGGGCGTTTTCGCCTTGTGGCTGCAGGCGGATGATCCGAACAAGGAGCGGGTTATCGCCATTTCGCCAACGCCGCCATACCTGAAACCCTGGCCCGAGACTTACACAGTCGAACAGTTCCAGGCCGCGCTCAGGGATGAGGCAAAGCGTGAGCTGGAATCGGAAGACTTTTTCGATGCCTGAAATCTTTTCGCAATCACCGGCCGCGCCATTACGGCCGGCCGGGGTACGTGGCGACCTACGACAGGTCGTCTGAATCAATCATTTTAAACTGGTAGGAGGAATTGATATGTCGAATATTTTTGATGAAAACCCGAATGAGATGGAGCTAGACTTAGCGGCTCCAGCTGAGAACCTCGAAGAGGAAGCTCAGGCCATGCCGGTTATTTCCGAAGAGGGTGGCGAGGACGCGTCGGGCGATACATCATCGAGCGGCGGCAGTGGTAGTGGCGGCAGTATCTGATTCGCTGGCTAAATTTGGCGCAGTCAGTGGATCACGAGAGTTACTGACTGCGCCAGCTTTATCCCTCCGGACTTTTGGCATGCTTTAATTGGCCGCGCCTCACGTTTATAAGAGAATACCTTCCTCACCGCCGAAAGAACTAACTGAGGTGAGATCAACGTGAATTATCGGTTGCCCTTCCCATCTTTCACACAACGAACGGGCCGAGGCGTCATTTGGCTGCTTACCCTCCTGACTTTTCTGGGCGCCATTAAGCCCGCCGCCTCTCAACAAAGCTTCCCCGCGCTGGCGGAGGGCCGACCTATCGAGCGGGAGTTAGCGGGCGGCGAAACACACGCCTATCAAGTTACGCTGGCGGCCGGCCAGTATCTGCGCGTTGTGGTAGATCAGCGCGGCATAGACGTTGCGCTAAGGATCCTCGGCGCTGATGGGCGGAAGATAGTTGAGATGGACAGCCCCAACGCCACGCAAGGGCCGGAGGCCATCTCAATGGTTGCCGAGCAACCGGGCAGTTACCGTGTCGAGATCAGCTCGCTCAATAAGGGGGCGCTGGCTGGGCGGTATGAGGCGAAGGTCGCAGCGCTCCGACCAGCCACCGAGCAGGATCGCAAGTGGATTGAGGCTCAAAGCGCCTACAATGAGGGGCAAGAATTACGGCGGCGGGGAGATGCGGAATCATGGCGCAAATCCATTGAGCGCTACCAGGAGGCGATTCGCAACTGGCAGGTGGTTGGAGACCGGTTGATGGAAGCCCACGCGCTATACTGCATTGGCTCCGCCTGGCGGTCGCTAGGCCAACCGCAGAAGGCGCTTGAGTGCTTCAGCCAGGCTCTGCAACTCCAACGGCCTGAAGAAGGGTGGCGCGAGGAGGCCAACACTTTGTACCTGATGGGCCTCGCCTACAATAACGACATTGACGCGCGACAGGCGCTCGAGCGATCTGAGCGGGCGCTCTCAATGCAACAGGCGATGAGTGATGACTGGGCGGAAGCCTTGACACTCGGCAACATGGGCCTGGCCTACTTACTGTTGGGTGAGGCTCGGAAATCGCTGGAGTGTTACCAGAAGCCTCTCACGGTCTGGCGGAAGACCGGCAACCGCCCGCGGGAAGCTCTCATTCTCCACAACACCGGCAGAGCTTACGAAGACCTGGGTGAGTACCAGCAGGCGATGGAGCATTACCTCGGGGCGCTCGCCCTGCATCGGGCTTTGCAGAATCGCGTCGGGGAGGCGGAAGAACTCAACAGTATCGGCTTCGTCAATAGGCTCCTTGGCGAATGGAAAAAGGCGCTGGAATACTACAGCCAGGCTCTCCTGCTATGGCGGGCGGCGGGAGATAGCCGCAAAGAGGCGATCACTTTGAGCAACATCGGTATCGCTTACGCCTCATTGAATGAGACCGAGAAGGCTTTGGAGAATTATCAACAGGCGCTCAAGCTTCACCGGGAAGCCGGCGCCCGTCGCGGCGAGGCGGTTACGCTCGATATGATCGGCGAACTCCACGCCGCGTGGGCTGATCCGAAGAAGGCGCTGGAATACTACCAACAATCGCTCCCGCTTCGGCGCTCCACCGAAGATCGGCCGGGAGAGGCCAGCACGCTCTGCAGCATTGGCCTGGCATATTCTTCGCTGGGCGCGCCAGGGAAGGCGCTGGAGTATTTCAATCAGTCATTGTCCCTCTATCGCATCTTGGGAAGCTACCGCCGCGACGAGGCCAGGGCGCTTTACGGCATCGCCCGCGTCGAGCGCGATCAGGGCGACCTCGTCGAAGCCCGCCGGCGAATCGAGGCGGCGCTGTCCCTGATTGAATCGGTGCGCGCCGGCGCCGGCAGCCAGGAATTGCGCGCCTCTCTCCTCGCTTCGGCGCAGAAGTACTACGAATTTTACATAGACATTCTGATGCGATTGCACAAATCACATCCGGCGGTAGGTTTCGAGGCCGAGGCGTTGAAGGCTAGCGAACATGCGCGCGCGCGAAGCCTATTGGAATTGCTGACCGAATCGCGCGTGGACATACGCCATGGTGTGGATGCCGCGCTGCTCGAACGGGAGCGCAATCTGGCTCAACGGCTCAACGCCAAAGCTCAACGCCAGTTGCAATTGACCGGACAGCGTAACAGCGAAGCGCAGTTGGCTGAGATCAAAAAAGAGATCAGCGCGATCGAGGACGAATACAACCAGGTGGAGGCGGCCATTCGCAAAAACAGCCCGCATTATTCCGCCATAACTCAACCCGAACCGCTCGGCCTCAAAGAGATTCAACAACAAGCGCTGGGAGACCGCGTTCTGCTGCTCGAATACGCTCTGGGCGAAGAGCGCAGCTATCTGTGGGCGGTGACGAATGATTCGATCACGAGTTACGAATTGCCCGGCCGCGAACAGATTAACAAAGCCGCTCGCCAGGTCACCGATTTACTGACCGCGCGCAGCCTGCGCAAACGCGGCGAAACGCCGCCGCAGCAGCGCGAACGAACGCTGCGGGCCGACGCGCAATTGCCCGAAGCGGCGAAGCGATTGAGCGAGATGACGCTCGCCCCGGTAGCCGATCAATTGGGAAACAGGCGACTGATCATCGTCGCCGACGGGGCTTTGCAGTATGTGCCTTTCGCAATGCTGCCAGAGCCGGAGCAGGAGAGCGGGAGAGCGGGAGAGCGGGAGAGCGGGAGAGAGAAGCAGACGATAGGAATTCGCAATCCGCAATCCGCAATCCGCAATCCGCACCCCCCCCCTCCGCTGATCGTGAATCATGAGATTATCAGCCTGCCTTCGGCTTCGACTCTGGCCATACTGCGAAGAGAGATGGGCGGGCGTAAACCTGCGCCGAAGTTGCTTGCGGTGATCGCCGATCCGGTGTTCACACGCAACGACGAACGCTTCAAATCCAAAACGATCAAGATCGAAGACAGGACGACGCCGGAAACTGAATCCTCCGCCAACACGCGCATCATCGAACACTTGTCGGAATCGGAGGTTGCGGCAGTATCGCCCGGCAGACTTACGATCCCACGGTTACCTTTCACGCGGCAGGAGGCCGAACGCATACTGGCCACCGCGCCCGCAGGCGCCAATCTGAAAGCGCTCGATTTCAGAGCCAATCGCGCTACGGCGACCGGGGCGGAGCTTGGCCGTTATCGTTATCTGCATTTCGCCACACACGGGCTGTTGGACAGCGAACGCCCTGGCCTTTCGGCTCTGGTCCTGACATTGGTTGACGAGAGGGGCGCCCCACAGGATGGGTTTCTGCGCGCGCACGAAATCTACAACCTGAATTTGCCCGCCGAACTGGTCGTGCTGAGCGCCTGCCAGACGGGCCTCGGCAAAGAGATCAAAGGCGAAGGCTTGGTGGGATTGACGCGCGGATTCATGTACGCCGGGGCGGCGCGCGTTGTAGTCAGCCTCTGGAACGTCAATGACAAAGCCACCTCGGAGCTGATGGCGAAGTTCTACCAGAAAATGCTCAAGGATGGTCAACGACCTGCGGCGGCCTTGCGCTCGGCGCAGGTCGAAATGTGGCGGCAGCGGCAATGGCAGTCGCCGTATTATTGGGCCGCGTTCACGCTTCAAGGCGAATGGAGATAGAGCCGCAATGGGAGTGAGTGGTCTCATCAATTCGGAAAGGTGGGGTAGACGCGTATCAGAATTGCAATCTCAGAATATTCAGTCGAGGGAAAGCCATAAGTTCTTTGTTTGGAGGGTTCGCCAACAGTATCCGTGGCGCCGCAAGGACGCGGTAATTTTGGACTTGCGCGCGGCATTAATCTCAAATTTTTTGCGCCAATGTGAGTGGGATTGCAGCCGCTTTCCGTTTGTACAGGTTGGAGGAAAAAAACATGGATTCCTATCAGACGAACCTGCTTTTCGAGACGAACCTGATGACCAGACCTGTGGTGGATAAAATGGTCGCCAGCGAGATACCCCAATCATACAATGAGGTCCCGACGGAGTGCCTGATCTGTGGCGAGAAGGTCAAAATGATCGCGGCTGAGAAAGCAGCCACCGTCTGCCAATGCAGCCGCCGAAAGATCTACCGCTGGATCGAAGAGGGTGATCTGCATTTCTTCGAGACGCTTGACGGGGAAGTGCTGGTCTGCGGACGATCTCTGTCCCAAAAGATGGATGAATTGGATTCCTGAACTGACAGGTTCTCTAAGAGCAAATCTCCGGCGCCCCGATGAGCGTTCTGGCGATTCGGCGCCTGAACGAATAGACTCCGGCGCTGCAAAAGTAGAGGGAGATCCTGGCTTGTCTCATCAACGGCCCAAATTAGCTAACAAAACGGATAACATATGACCGGCTTCACTTCAATTTTGCCATTCGCCATTTGCCTTTCCTCTTTTATGCAGGATCAGGGCATACGCGACATAACCCCTGAAGAGTTCGTCAAATCGCGTCCCGCCAGATCAACTGCGTCTTCGGCTCCGGCCAGGCGCGTGAGGTATAAACCGGCCGCCACGAGACCGGCGGCGTCAAACGGCGCGCACAAGCCAGGTTCGACAAAAGCGTTGCAACTAGGACTGACCATCTGGCGGCTGCGCCCATCGAGCATGGACGAGGGCGGCGCGCGAATCATTGTCCATCAAGACGGCGAGACCGAAGAGTGGACGCCCGAACGGATTGAATCGAACACGCCGCTGCGAATGGGCGAGCGCATCAGGATCAGCTTCGAATCGCCGCAGACAGGGTACCTCTACGTAATTGACCGCGAGCAATACGCCGGCGGCTCGATGGGCGATCCTCAACTGATCTTCCCAACCACGCGGACACGCGAAGGCGATAACCGGGTCGAGCCCGGAAAAATCATTGAGATTCCCGCTCAGAATGATCGCCCGATCTTCTACACTCTGCGACGGTCGCGCCTGGATCAGACGGGTGAATTGCTGACCGTGATTGTGAAGCCGCAGCCGATTGAGGGAATCACTATCGGCGACAAGCCGCTTGCGCTCTCGAGCCAGCAGGTTGCCCAGTGGGAGAATCAATGGGGCGCGTTGACCGAGAAGTTCGAGATGGCCGGCGGATCAGGCAAAACGTGGACCCAGGCCGAGCAAGAAGCGGGCGCGAACGGCACACGCCAACTTACTCAAGATGATCCCGGCCCGCAGACAATCTACCGCGTCGCGGTCAAACCCGGCGCGCCATTGCTGGTCAAAATCGGGTTGCGTTACGGCCGGGCAGAAACAAAAACGAGAAGAACGAATCGTTAGGCCTAGAATTTCCGTGGGCGGAGATGAGTACACCGTAAACAACGTTTGTTGGCATTTCTGTGGACGATCAGATTCTATGCCGCGGTAGCGGCATTTAAATTTAGCCCGTCGTTTCAACGCCGGGTAAGATGTGGGAAACGCCTCTCGTCGTGCCAGCGACGCTTGATTTCAGGTGTCGCTGACGCGACGCGGAGGCTTTCACACTCCTACCGTGGGTTGATGGTTTTTGAAAAAATAATGCAACCACCTTTTTCCCGGTCGCGGCAGCGACCGTGTGAGCTTAGCCCGGCTTTTCAAAGCCGGGGGAGCAGTCGCATAGTGGTTTTAGTCGCGGCAGCGACGGTTGGCGCCGATCTGCAAAATCAACCGTCGCTGCCGCGACTCGCTGCCGGATGCGCTGAAGGTCCCGGCTTTGAAAAGCCGGTCTAGGATCAACCGTCGCTGCGGCGACGAGTAGGTCTTGTTGCATTTATTTTTCAAAGACCATAAACCCACGGCTAAATTCAAATGTCGCACATCGATCTGCACACAGCTCTAGACTGCGCAGTCTAAGCAGTTACAGATCATGGGCCGAAAACTGAATGCGGGGCGGGAGTTCCAGTAATGCGCTGGGCAGGCCCTGTTGACAATTCACTGGCATTTAACCTGGAGGCATTTTATGCAGAGGCCAATGAAGGAGAAAATCACCAAGCGCGGAAGCAAAATCTCACGTTTTCTCACCATCGTTCTGCTGGTTACCATCCTGGTGGTTCAGCCGGTAACCGCCACGACGTATATCTCCGTGGAGCCGATTCCCAATGGCGATGTTGTTGGGGAAAATGCTCTCGCCAAGATACTGACTGTAAGCTATCCAAACCTGGAGCTTTGGAGCAATCGACTTCTCAATGACTGCGGCATCGTCCAAAACGTGATCAATACGCTCGCTTCGAATGGCGCAATTAGCACAGTCAATCCGGGCAATATCAGATTCCTTGTCGCCGCGGGAGGATTTGAGGCCGTGACCAATCCTTCCTACGTGTTTACTGTCCAGGACTCGGGTCCTAATGCGGTGAGCGCGATAGATATCGATGTGCTTGATAATGCCCTCGGTTATGTTTTAAACCAGGGCGGAACAGCTCACTTCAGTCCCGATAACGCGAAGGCTTATGATTTCTCTCTCGATTATGCTGTTGTGACATTTGCAGGCGCCCTGTCCGGTGTGCAGGCAAAAGGATTTTTCGATTTTCTGGGTACCATAGATCCTGCTCTTTGGAGCGGACCACTTGCTGGTTTTACCCAGATCGACTTTCAGGGGTCGCCTACGAACAATTCCATGTTGTTTCTCAAACCTGCCGCGACTAAGCAAAGGTTTATTACCGGCCTCTCAACTGCCGCTAGCACTACTCCCGGGGCGACATATGTAACACTCAACAACAATGGCCAACCAACAACCACCAAAGCCGGCGTCGCCTTTCCTGGTAATGACTGGATCGCCTTTCCTGATGGCTCCCAGTATCTGGCGAAGTTGGGTAACCCTTCTCCCACGCTACTGAATGAGCTTGCGGCCTTACGTCAGCGCCATCTTCAGGCCGTGGCCAATCTCGTAAACGCGATCGAAAAGGGACAGGTAACCGTTTATCTGAAAAATCAGTTTAAGTGTCCGGTACAGGGATCGTTGGATTGAGCGTGCCCCCATAGGAGTCACGAACGACCCGCCGCCCCGGATGGCGTAGCGGAGTCCTCGGAGCGCGGACGGAGCGGGCGAGCGCTATACTAGTTGGAGACTAAGATAACCAATATGGGAAGGGCCGGTTGAAATCAAGATGAAATCAACCGGCCTTGTAATCATTCCAATCTTGCCATACCGCGAAATGGTAAAGCGGTTTGAGCCGCTTCTACTCCCTCCGCCTGCGAACAGTCCCAAGATGCCATATGCCCGCTTGAGAGAGAGCACCGGCGCGCCGAGCGCGGGCAGGTTTCAGACTCAGTTGGATTTGAATCAATCGCCAGGCCTACATTTTTTGTCGGGCTTAGCGTATGATTTTTTCCGTTTGGCAACGAAATGTCGTGAAGCAATGTTTGTGGGCGCCCCCTAAAGACATCACAGCTTCCAAGTTCGACTGCCAGAGCATCAGAAAAGGTCGCTTCCTTTTTTATACCAAGCAGTCTGCTGAATCGGGACTTTTCCGTCCGGACGCGGCGCGTTGGCCATCAGGGCGACCGGCGAATAAAAACCAAACAAGTATGGGGTCTCGCGTTCAATCGCTAAATCAGACCACTGACGCTAGGTCTGGGCCTGACAATGATCATTCTTGTCGCAAGGGAGGCGCCAATTGCAATGTGTTAAACGCTGTTATTCCCGGAACCTGACAGTCTTCTGGGGCTTGATACTCCTCTGCATTTCCATCTTCGATTTCGTCCAGATCGATTCTCGCGCGCAAAGCGCGGCTTCCACGCCGTCTGAAGAGGCGTCCCTGCAAGCCGTGGACGAGAACTACTTTCCCGCCTGTGGCAAAAAAGATCTGGCGGGCGTCGTGGCGCTATGGAGCGAAATGTCGCCAAACCTGGCGGCTTCTCCGTTCCTATGGCCAAGCTCACCACCTGCGCAAGCAATCGCCAGTGAACGAAGCGCGGCGCAAAGCTCACAGGAGATTGTATCGCTAGAACACGGTAAGCCGATTGAGCGAGAACTCTCTGGTGGTCAATCTCATTCCCACAAGGTTATGATGACCTCCGGTCAGTATTTGCAGGTGGTGGTCAAGCAAAAGGGGATAGACGTGGCGCTGGCGCTGTTTACGCCTGATGGTAAAAAGGTCGTCGAGGCGGACAGCTATCATTTGCTTGAGGAGTCGGAAAGTATCTCTGCGATTTCGGAGGCGGCCGGCGCATATCTGATCGAGGTGCGCTCTCCTGAGAAAACGGCCAAGACAGGACGATATGAGGTCAGGGTAGAAGAACTAAGAGCGGCGACCGCCGAGGACAAGTATCAACTCGCCGGGGAGGAGGTCATTCGAGAAGCGGAGCGGCTACAAAACGATGAAACGCTGGAAGCCAAAAGAAAGAGCGTCGAGAAATATTATGAAGCGGCGGAGTTGTTTCGTAAATCTGGCGCCGGCGCTTGGCAGGCTTTTGCGCTCACAAGCGTCGGCGCGATCTATGAATCGATGGGAGAGATGCGGAAGGCGCTCGAGAAGTACACTGAATCTCTGCCTCTCAGGCGGGCGGCAGGCGACCGCGATGGGGAGGCTGTCGCGCTCAACAACATCGGCGTGACGTATTGGGCGCTAGGAGAGACGCGGAAGGCGCTGGAGAAGTACGATGAATCCCTGCAACTCAGGCGCGCGATAGGCGACCGCAATGGGCAAGCTGCCACGCTCAACAACATCGGCGCGGTCTATCTATCGCTGGGAGAGGCGCAGAAGGCGCTCGAGAAGTACACCGAGGCTCTGCCGCTCAGGCGGGCGGTAGGCGACCGCAGGGGAGAGGCTGTCGCGCTCAACAACATCGGCTATGTCTATCACTCGCTGGGAGAGATGCGGAAGGCGCTGGAGAAGTACGATGAAGCTCTGCAGCTCAGGCGGGCGGGAGTCGACCGCAGGGGAGAGGCCGATACACTCAACCGCATCGGCATGGTCTATCAATCTCTGGGAGAGGCTCAGAAGGCGCTGGAGAAGTACGATGAATCTCTGCAGATCAAACGGGCGATAGGCGACCGCAGGGGAGAGGCTGATACGCTCAACAACATCGGCGCGGTCTATCAATCACCACTGGGAGAGCCGTGGAAGGCGCTGGAGAAGTACGACGAAGCTCTGCCGCTCAGGCGGGCGCTAGGTGACCGCAGGGGAGAGGCTAGCACGCTCAACAACATCGGCGTGGCCTATAACTCGCTAGGAGAGACGCGGAAGGCGCTGGAGAAGTTCAATGAAGCTCTGCCAATATTCCAGGAAGTAGGTGACCGCCGCGGAGAAGCTGGCGTGCTGCGGTGGATTGCGCAAGTAGAGCAAAAACGCGGCAATCTGCCTCGAGCTCACCAGGCCGTTGAACAGGCTGTTAGCTTGATCGAATCAATGCGCACAAATATCGTCAGCCAGGGACTTCGCGCTTCCTACTTTGCTTCCCGGCACGAGTTCTTTGAATCTTACATTGGCGTGTTGATGCAATTGCACAAGCAGAACCCGGCCGCCACGTTTGACGCTGACGCGTTAGCGGTAAGCGAGCGCGCCCGGGCGCGATCATTGCTGGAACTTCTGGGGGAAGCGCGAGCCGACATTCGTCAAGGAATTGACGGTTCGCTGCTGGAGCGCGAACGCTCGTTGCAGCAACTGCTCAATGCCAAGGCCGGGGCGCAATTCGCACTGTTAAATCGCAAGCACACTCCGGCGCAGGCTGAGGCCGCCGCCAAAGAGATCGCCGCCCTCACAGACGAGTATGAAGAGATCAGGGCCCAGATCCGGAAGAGCAGTCCACGATACGCCGCCTTGACCCAGCCCCAGCCGCTGAGTCTGACAGAGATTCAACAGCAGACGCTTGATCCGGACACCCTGCTGCTGGAGTACTCGCTGGGAGATGATGCGAGTTATCTTTTCGTCGTGAGCCACACTTCGATCACCAGTTACGAACTGCCGAAGCGAAGCGAGATCGAAGCGGCGACGCGTAGAGCGTATGAACTGCTGACTGCGCCGCAGCCCAGACCCGGCGAGACTGAGGCTAAGCTCCAGGCCCGTATCAAAGAGGCCAACGCGAGCTACTGGCCGCAGGCAGCGGCCTTGAGTCAGATGTTACTCGGCCCTGCCGCCTCTCAGTTGGGCTCCAAACGCTTGTTGATCGTGGCTGACGGCGCGTTACAATATCTCCCATTCGGCGCGCTGCCTGTTCCTGATCCCAAGGCCTCCACGTCGCCTCGTCTCGGATTCGATTCAACTCCGCTGATGGTCGAACACGAAATCGTCCATTTGCCTTCGGCCTCGGCGTTGGCGGTGTTGCGGCGCGAACTGGCCGGGCGTCAACCGGCCTCCAAAGCCGTCGCGGTCCTGGCCGACCCGGTCTTCAGCGCGGATGACGCCCGCGTTAAGCCGGGCGGCAAAGCGCAGGCCGGCGAAGAGACGCCATCAGACCTGACACGCGCGGTCAATGATGTGCGCGGCGAACTGGGACGACTGCTAATGACGAGGGACGAAGCTGAGGCCATTTTGTCCGTCACGCCTCGAAACGGTGGACTCGCGGCGCTCGACTTTCGCGCCAATCGGGCGACGGCCACCAGCGATGAGCTGAGCAATTACCGCATAGTGCATTTCGCCACCCATGGCTTGCTCAACAGCGAGCATCCTGAGCTGTCAGGGTTGGCGCTGTCACTGGTGGATGAACAAGGACGCCCGCAGGACGGGTTCTTGCGGCTGCACGAAATCTTCAACCTGCGACTGCCGGCGGAGTTGGTAGTCTTGAGCGCGTGCCGGACCGGGCTGGGTAAGGAGGTCAAAGGCGAAGGGCTGGTCGGATTGACACGAGGCTTTATGTACGCCGGAGCTTCGCGGGTGGTGGCGAGTTTGTGGCGGGTGGATGACGCGGCGACCGCGGAGTTAATGAAGCGGTTCTACCGGCGGATGTTGCAGGACGGGATGCGACCGGCGGCGGCCTTGCGCGCGGCGCAGATCGAGATGTGGAAGAAACCTCAATGGCAATCGCCATATTACTGGGGCGGGTTCGTGCTCCAGGGCGAGTGGAAGTGATCTGGCCTATGTCCGTCTACAATATTGAGGGAGCGCAAAGGAAAGAAAGGGAACTGACGCCGAAGGCCTTCACTCATCTCCTGGCCAAATTGGACCCCGATCCGGAGAAGGCGGGCGAGAAGTATGAAAAGTTGCGCCGCCATCTGATCAAATTCTTCGAATGTCGCGGGTCGTTTATTTCGGACGAGCTGGCCGATGAGACATTGAACCGGCTGGCGCGGAAGATCGATGAAGGCGAGGAGATCGAGAAAAACGTCTTCGCCTTTTCGTTGGGGATTGCGCGCTTCGTCCTTCTGGAGACTTTGAAGAGCCCCGACAACAGGCGCGTAGAGATGAAAGAAATGGCCATGGGCGCCGCCGCGCCGGAGCCCTGGGAAGAGGACGACGATCTGTGGATGGTCTGTTTGAGAGAGTGCATGCGCGGCGTCTCGGAAGAGAATCGGGAGCTTATCATCGAATATTACAAGGGCGATGGGCGCGCCAGGATCGATGAGCGCAAAATGTTGGCCGCCAGGCTTGGCATCTCGCTCAACACGCTGTTCGCCCGCGCCAAGCGGACACGCGATAAACTCGAAGAGTGCGTCACGCGCTGCGCCAAAAAAAAGTCGAAGGGGGCGTCATGAAAATACCGGGTTCTGCCACTATAAAGATAGAATAGCTGGTGATCGTTATGGAGCGCATAAACAGCCAGGAGGATTTAATCAAACGCTATCTGCTGGGAGAACTCTCCGCGGCGGAACAGACCGCGCTCGAGGATGAATATTTCGGCGACGAGTCCAATTATGATCGGCTCTGCAAAGCCGAAGATGAGTTGCTTGACGCTGCGGCGCGCGACTATCTCTCCGAGATCGATCGTGAACGCTTCGAACAAAGTTATCTGACAAATCCCCGGCGGCGGCGGCATGTGATGTTCGCCAGGGCATTGGCTCAGGTGGTAGACGAGAATCTGGCCGCAAGAAGCGCCGCGCCGCAAACGGCGGGGAGAGAACGGATCGAACGTCCTGACGCGAGACTCTCCTGGCTGTCCAGCCTCGCCCGACTGCCTCACGGCCCTCGTTTCGCCCTGAGTATAGCCGCCGCGCTGCTCATCGGCCTCGGCGGGGCGTGGCTTGTGATTGAGACTTCGCGACTGCGCGCACAACTCGCGGAGGCGCTGCGCGAAGGCGAGACGCAGCGGAGCCTGGCGCGAACGCAGGCGCAGCGGGTCGGCGATCTGGAAGCGCAATACAGACGGCTCGCCGAAGATCGCGAGCGATTGCAGGCTCAACTGGAAGCGGTAAAAGAGAAAGCTCTGCCCACGTCCCGCGCCACTCCTGCGCCGGTCCTTTTCGCGCTCTCGATCGGGGCGTTCAGGGACTCCGAGGGCCAGCAGGCGCGGGAATTGATCATCCCACGGAACGCTGAAGAGGTGCGGTTGCGAATTAATCTGCCCGAGCATAAATTCCCTAGCTACCAGGTAATGTTACTCACGACAGACGGAAAAGCAGTGTTTGTCAGAAAAGGCCTCAGACCCCAAGCTACCAGGAAGGGAGACGTGTTGATCGTGAGCATCCCGGCTCGCAAATTCGCCGGCGGGGATAATGTCCTAGCTTTCGGCGGAATTAGCGCCGCCGGTGAGGTGGAGACCCTCGGCAAAGCGATAGTCAAAGTAAGAAGGCGATGAGCGGTTCGCGAAACACCATCTGAGTCCGCCACCGCCACGTCGCCTGACACACTCCTACCAAAAAAAATACCAAAGACCCAATTTTCCTCGTCATGTTTCCGCCGGTTTCCGCCACATGGTGCGAGACGGAAAAATGAGGTGTCTTATTTTTCTGCCTGGTATCTCTTTGTCTGTCGTCCGAAACGATGATGAGGGCCGTTGCGCGTTGTCCCCGAGCAATTAGATCAGTTTGCGATAGCGTTTACGGGAGAGTGGCGCGGTCTCCGCGCTTGCCGTTCCATACACAAATTTGCAAACCGCTTTAAAAGGAATAGCAAGAAAACCCAAGTCATACGCCGGCGGTGAAATTATAGTTGGGCGCCGCGACCCGTACAGGGCCGCGAAATATCCAATAGGTTGGCGCCGAAAATGAGAAGGAGTAGTTATGCCAAGTGTTAAATCCGCTGCCACTTTCTGTTTCATATTGCTGATGACGTTAGTTCTCCACGAGTCCGTCATTGCCCAACAGGAGGAACCTAAGATTGAAGCGGGCGCCCAGCTCTCCGTATTAGGAAGAAGCGCAAGTATAGGAGGAGGCGGCAGATTGACATTCAATTTGACGAGAAACCTGGCGCTCGAAGGCGAACTGAACTACTTCCCATCCTCCGGATCAAATAACACTCGCATTTTTCAGGGCCAGTTCGGAGTAAAGGCCGGCCTGCGCTTCGATAGATTCGGAGTTTTTGGCAAAGTCAGGCCCGGTTTCATCAATTCCCAATACAATGTTACCGTGTTTTGTCCCCCACCCGTTTGCCCTCCGGGCCAAGTTTGCATTCCACGACTTCCGTCTCCCTGTTCTGCTTTACCGGCGCCTATACCAGATTTTCTTCAGATCTCGGCGCGGTCGTCGAATTCTATCCTGCAAAGCGAGTAGTTGTGCGGTTCGATGTCGGCGATACGATAACCAACCGACGAGCGCCCTCGGTACCACTCGATATTGGACAATTCGCGATAATAAGCAGCAATGTTGCGACACACAATCTGCAAGTGAGCGCGAGTGTCGGATTCCGGTTTTAACTCGGACCCTCTCTACAGAACAAACATTGATGTTGAATTGTGGTCATAGCTGATCAGGCCATCGTGCGATCAGGCTTGATGCGTGCCCAGGGATTTCCCAAGGAGGTTTCATGAAGTATTCGGCAAATGCAATTCGACTGGTGATCATACTCGTCCTGGTCTTGATCGGCCTTCTACAGGCCCCGTCCGGCCCGGCGTCGGTTCGGCGCGGGCGAGTACTGGCGGCGCGGGCTCACAGCGCGAGCCGATTTAATCACGAAAGATCGTTTTCACGCATGCCGCCACGGGAAGTCGATCAAAAGTCCAAGGCCACCGTGGGCGAGGCCTACGGCAGATTGCCCATCAGATTCGAAGCGAATGACGGCCAGACTGACGCCAAGGTCAAATTCCTTTCTCGCGGCGCCGGCTATGGCCTATTTCTGACTCAGTCCGAAGCGGTCCTGGCATTGCAGAGAGAAAGTTCGCGCGGCGACGACGGCGCTCAATCGACAGTGCGGATGAAGCTCATCGGAGCCGATCCCGCTTCGCAGATGGAAGGATTGGATATGCTTCCGGGCAGAAGCAACTACATTCTCGGCAGGGACGCGAGACGGTGGCGCAGGAATGTCGTGAGTTTCACGAGGGTCCGATACCGCAGCGTCTATCCCGGAATCGATTTGATCTACTATGGCAATCAGCGCCAGCTCGAATACGACTTCGTAGTGGCGCCGGGCGCCGATCCCAACATGATCAAGCTCGGTTTCAGCGGATTGGATCAGGTAAATATCGCCGCGCAGGGAGATCTCGTCTTGAAAACCGCCAGTGGCGAGATCCGTCAGCGGAAACCTGTGGCATATCAGGAAGTGAATGGAGGCAGGCGGGAGATCGCCAGTCGCTATACGATGAAAGGCCCGCAGGAAGTCGGCTTCGAGCTCGGCGAATATGACCGCTCACGGCCACTCGTGATCGACCCTGTGATCGCCTACTCCACTTATCTTGGCGGTTCCGGGAGCGACATCGCAGGCTCTATCGCCGTGGACGCCTCCGGAAACGCATACGTGACCGGGCTGACCTGGTCATTGGATTTCCCCACGTTAAATCCTCTGCAACCGGTCCCTGGCGGAAACAGTGACATAGGCGACGTCTTTGTGGCCAAGCTCAACCCGGAAGGTTCGGCGCTCGTTTACTCGACCTATCTCGGAGGCATTGGCTTCGACTACGGCAACGACATAGCGGTGGATGGGGACGGAAACGCATACGTGACGGGGACTACCCGGTCGCTTGACTTCCCGACGAAGAACGCGCTGCAACCCGAATTGGCCGGCGGTAATGCCATTGACCTGTTCGTGACGAAATTGAATGCAGACGGGTCGGCGTTGGTCTACTCGACGTATCTCGGTGGAACTGATGTGGAGGTTGACGCTAATCTGACGATTGATAATGAGAGAAACGTCTATGTAGCCGGCGATACCAATTCGAGAAACTTTCCAACTGTCAATCCGCTGCAAGCGACTCTATCGGGATTTCAAGATATTTTTGCGGCCAAGATAAAGGCGGATGGGTCGGCGCTCGTCTACTCGACTTATCTCGGCGGTAGAGATTTTGATTTTCTATCCGGCATCGCAGTTGACGGCTTCGGCTGTATTTACCTGACAGGCAATACAAGTTCAAATGATTTTCCGACGGCCAACCCATTGAAGTCGACACTTATCAACGGAGACTCAGACGCCTTCTTAACAAAGATCGGAGCTGATGGCTCCTCCTTCGTCTACTCGACCTATCTCGGCGGCTCCGATTACGATGACACAGGCAATATTACCGTTGACGCCTTCGGCAATGCTTATGTAGTCGGGCTCACATATTCACCCGATTTCCCGACGATCAATCCATTGCAGCCAGTTCTCTCAGGCCAGGCTGACGCTTTCGTGACTAAATTCAACCAGAACGGCTCGGCGCTCCTCTACTCGACCTATCTGGGGGGAGACAATGAGGATTGGGGCTACGACATCGCACTAGACTCGCGAAGCGACATATACGTTTCGGGCTACACGCTTTCGGACGATTTTCCAACTCTTGACGCCGCGCAACCACGTCCGGACACTAACCCGAATGATCCGAATAATATTGGCGACGGCTTCGTTTCCAAACTGAAGGCCGACGGGTCGGGCCTGATCTATTCCACCTATCTCGGAGGTGGGGCGTTCGAAGAGGGCCCTCTCATGGCAGTGGACGCGCAGGGCGCCGCCTATCTGTTCAGATACACCAACTCGGCCGACTACCCGACCACGCCGGGAGCCGTCCAGCGGGAAACTAGCGTTCCGAACCAAGGCCGCCCCGAATGTTTTATAACTAAAATCGCCGGCGCCCGCCGTCATCATCTAAGCCAGGACAAAGACTGCGAAGACGCTCACGACGGCGAAGGACGTCATTCAAGTAAAGCTCGCCAATAACGCGCCCGGAAAGCCCGGGCAAGAGCCATTTTGCAATTACATACCGGAGATCAGATATGAGACGTTCAACCATCTTTCTCTCTGTTGCGGCCTGCGGTTTCTTCCTGGCCACTGGCAGCGCTCTCATGCAGAGTGACTCGCTGCCGCAACTGGGGCGCCCGCAAAATTCACAGCCGAAAATTGTTCAACCAGACTCAATGCCTAAAACTTATCTCAACCCGAATCGGCTGCATAAACTGATCATCAGTGATAAGGATGTAGGTATTTACGACCGGCTCGCAAAGGCCAACGCCATTCGCAACGTGATAGATTACGGCAGCTACAAAATGGTCGTGGTAGACGAAGAGGCTGTGGGGGGACGGGCCGCTTTACAGGCGCTGCCCGTGGCCCTGCGCGACGAGCAAAACATGATCATCTTCAACGGCTATTTGATTGATACCAGCGCCTCTCAGCCGCTATCCAAAGAGGCGCCCGTGGATTTGAAGTCTTCGCGCGTGAGCGAAGCGGCGGCGAGGGCCGCCGCGCCGGGTAAAGGTTTATACGTTATTCAATTCATCGGGCCCATACAGGATTCATGGCTCAAAGAGCTTGAACAGACCGGGGTCGAGATCATCACCTACGCCCCCAACAACTCCTATGTCGTTCTTGCCAACGAGCGCGCCGCCGGGGAGTTGATGAAGATGAAGGCCAGCTCTCCGTTCGTACAGTGGCTGGGAGATTATCAACCGGCTTACAAACTTACGCCCGGATTGCAGGAGGCGACTCAGGGCGACGGTTCGCGATTGGTCAGAGTGACGGTACAGGTGATCGATAACGCCGAAGGCCAGTTCAAGGCCGGCGCATTGAGGGCCGCCGCGCGCCAGTACTTCGGGGAGCGGCGCGTGTTGAAATACCGTAATCTGAGGCTTGAGATTCCGGTCTCACAGTTGGCCGAACTGGCCAAGAGCGATGAGGTCTTCGCGCTTGAAGAGGATGCCGGGCCCGTGCGCCTCGATGAAGTCCAGGGCCAAATCGTGGCCGGCAATCTTACTGGCGCCGCGCCGAGCGGCCCCGGCTATCTTGCATGGCTCGCCAACAAAAGTTTCAACAGTTCCCAATTCTCTTCATTCGCGGTCAACGTCGTGGACGACTCCTCTTCACTGAGAGGCCACCCGGACCTTCCCAATGCGCGCGTCGCATTCGAAAACAACCCGACCAATCAATCCATTTTTCAGGGAGGTCATGGCTTTCTCAACTCACAAATCATCGGTGGCTTCAACGACCGCGTGGGAGCGGCTTTCGAAGACGCTAACGGGTTCAACTACGGTTTAGGAATTGTCCCCTGGGCGCGCGTTGGCGTGACGGCGATCTTCGGCCCTGACTTCGGTTCTGGTCAGGCAACGCCGACCTTGTGGGAAGAGACGGCCTATGGTCAGGGCGCGCGCATCTCTTCCAATTCGTGGGGGGTGTTAGATCCGTCCACGCGCCTCCCGATTAACCGCTACGACGTCTACGCGCAAGAATATGACCACATCGTGCGCGACGCGCAGGGCGGGGTGGACGGGAATCAGCAACTAGCGGTCGTTTTTGCCGCCGCCAACGACGGCCCGTCCGAAAACACCGTCAGCGCGCCCGGCGTCGCGAAGAACGTCATCACTGTGGGCGCCAGCGAGAACGTGCGAATGACAGGCGTTGACGGGTGCGGAATCGGCAATTCCGACGCGGACAGCGCGAACGATATCAGCTTCTTTTCGAGCCGTGGGCCGGTCAACCCCGGTGGAGGTGACGGGCGCGTCAAGCCTGATATCGTCGCGCCGGGCACTCACATTCAGGCCGGTGTCCCGCAATCGGCTTACCTTGGAAATTCAGTTTGCAACCGATACTTTCCCGCCGGTCAAACTCTCTATAGCTGGTCGAGCGGGACATCACATTCGACCCCTGCGGTCGCCGGAGGCGCGGCGCTGGTCTATCAGGACTTCCTCAACAAAGGAATGGAAGCGCCGTCCCCGGCCATGGTCAAGGCCGTGCTTATGAATTCCGCATCCTATCTGACTGGCGCGGACGCGGGCGACACACTACCGTCGAACGTCCAAGGCATGGGACTGATGAACCTCGGCCGGGCCTTCGACGTCGCCACGCGATTGCTGACTGATCAAACGAAAATATTCGGTTCAAGCGGAGAGACTTACAACATCACAAGCACGGTCGCGTCATCGAGCCAGCCTTTCCGCGTCACGTTGGCTTGGTCGGACGCGCCCGGCTCGACGACCGGCGCCCCTTGGGTCAATAACCTGGATTTAGAAGTGACGATCAACGGACAGGTCTACAAAGGCAACGTCTTTTCCGGAGCGACCTCGACAGAGGGCGGGGTGGCAGATGGAAGGAACAACGTCGAATCGGTCTTTCTGCCTGCCGGCGTCTCAGGCGAATTTCTTGTGACGGTGAGGGCTACCAACATCGCCGGTGATGGCGTGCCGGGCAACGTCGATCCGACCGATCAGGATTTCGCGCTGGTCATCTATAACGCGAATTTTACTTCTCCCGTCATCAGAGTCAGCCCCGCGTCCCTGAATTTCAAAACCGCGCTGGGCGTCAACCCGGCGATTCAAGCTGTCAATATCGACAATATCGGCGCAGGCGAGTTGAATTGGGAAGCGAGCGATGACGCCGACTGGCTCACCGTCAGCCCGGCCAGCGGCGCCGCGCCTTCTGTGTTGACCGCAGATGTCAACGCCAGCGGTCTGGCGATAGGGACATATCACGCGACGATCACGATCCGTTCCACCAACGCCTTCAATTCGCCGTTAAGTGTGCCTGTGACATTGACGATTGCGCCGGTCTTTGAAGTCAATCCATCAAGCCTGGACATCACGGCGCCGTTTGGAGGTAATCCGCAGGATCATATTATCAGCATCTCGCCTAATGACGACCGGTTTCGGGATTGGATGGCGAGCGGCGCCGTCCCCTGGCTCACCGTCCATCCGTCGAGCGGCGTCGCGCCGTCTCAATTGTCGGTGTCCATTGCCATCCGCGGCTTGTCGCTGGGAGTCCACAAAGGAACGGTCACGATCCGCTCGACCAATCCGTCCATCCAGCCGATTACAGTCCCCGTGACCCTGACCGTTGACAGCATACTCAATGGCGAATTTGAAAGCGTGATCAGCCCATGGGTCTTCTCCGGGGTGGCGATGCGTTCAACCGGAGGACAGTCACACGGCGGAGCCGCTTACCTGCTTATGGGAGGGGCAAACGGTTCAAGCGGGGAGGCGTATCAACAGGTCAATCTGCCGCGCGGCTCATCGCTGAAGCTGTCTTTCTGGTTGAATGTGGCGTCGAGTGAAACGGCGATGACGCCGAACGATAGGCTGTTTATCGAGGTCTGCAATAGATCAGGCAAGACGCTCAAGACGCTGGCTGTCTTCAGTAACCTGAACCGGTCAGAGCCGGGCCAGTACACGATGCAAGGCGGCTACAGTCTGGCGCAGTTTGCCGGGCGAAAGGTGATGATACGATTCCGGACGACCACCGATGCGGCGTCGATCACGACCTTCCGGATCGATGATGTATCGGTAAAATGATCTTTGCCATACTTGATCTGTAGGGGGTTGTCGCGCTTGGAAACCAATCGCCCGTTCCATAGCAACCCCCTTCAGATATGCAAACCTGACTCTATCAAAAAGGAGTTTTGACTATGAAATCACGAACACTCTCCGCCACAGC